>Ga0194055_10003029_pt1 | contig 13106 bp, 14 predicted proteins | sample SepL449m_MetaG_FD_155482 | JGI IMG/M metagenome (GOLD analysis project Ga0194055, IMG submission 155482) | Anoxic zone freshwater microbial communities from boreal shield lake in IISD Experimental Lakes Area, Ontario, Canada - Sep2016-L442-9m | ecosystem: Environmental > Aquatic > Freshwater >... | reverse complement strand
ATCGGACGGAATCCGCCACGCTGAGCGGATCGACGAGAATCTTCGCGTGGGTCTCGGGATCGCCGAGTGCGGTGAACGCCGCTGCTACCCCGTTCAGGCCGACCGTGCCGGTGATGAGCGGCGATGCATCGAGCTTCCCGTCGGCCAACATGTAGAGGGTGTCGCGGAATTCCAGAGGCGTGTAACCGAATACGAATCGCACATCGACCTCCTTGCCGATCGCCATGGCGGGGCGAAACTGGTCGGGCGTCATACAGACACCGGCGACGACCACCCGCGAATGCAGCGGCGCGGCACCGATGATCGCGTCGATAATCCCTGGCACACCTACGCACTCGAAGATCACCGGACGTTTCGGCCCGGCGGCGCCGAGCGCTTCCGCCGCGCGGTAGATGTGCTCCCAACCGGGCAGTTTGCGCAGCTTTTCCATTGAGCCGAGGCCCAATTCGGCCAGCCCGGAGAAGTCGGTCACCATGCCCTTGCCGACGGCCCGGTCGTAGGGGGATTCGGCGTTCGGGTCCACGACGATGTCGGCGCCGCACCGGCCGGCCAGCGCCCGCCGGGCCGGTGAGAAATCACTGGCGACGACCTTGCCGACCCCCATCGCCTTGAGCTGACAGATCACCGCAAGGCCGACCGGCCCACAGCCCACCACGATCGCGGTGTCACGCTTGCCGATCTCGCTGCGCCGCACCGCATGCAGGGCCACCGCCATCGGCTCGGTCAGTGCCGCAACGTCGAGCGGCAGACCGTTGGGCACCGCGAACGTCATGGCGGATTCGACGAGCACCTGCTCGGCGTACCCGCCCGGGGCCAGCGGCGACAAACCGGTCATCTGCACTGCGCCGTGGGCCCGCACCATCGGGAAGGACACCGCGGGTGTGCCCACCTTGAGTCCTTTGGTTGCCCGGCCGCCGACTTCGGCCACCACACCGGAGAACTCGTGGCCCATCACCGTGGGGGTGTCGCGGCGCATGCAGGCGTCGTAACCGACTTCCACCAGGATGTCCGCCATCTGGTCGGCGTGTTCGCGCATGTGCAGATCGGATCCGCAGATGCCGCAGCGATGGACGTCGAGAACCAGTTGGCCGGCAGCGGGCCGTGGGGTGGGCATTTCGATGACGGAGAGGATCCCGTTGGCGCAGCTGACAGCCTTCACGCCCGCCGAGTCTAGATTGCGCGGACGGATGACCGATACGGTGCGCGGTGAACGGCCAGGAGGTCCATCGCTAGGAGGTCATGAATGTCTGCCGACGAAACACGGCGCGGCAACCCCGTCGCCCGCTTCGCCCTGAACTACTGGGCGCCCATCGTCCTGGTGGCGCTGTCTGCCGTCTTCATCGGCCAGAACCGGGACCGTCAGCAGGTGCATTTCCTGTGGGCCACGGTTGAGTCGCCGATGTGGCTGTTGCTTGCGGCGATGCTTGTGGTGGGGGTGGTGGTGGGACTGCTGCTGCGTCGCCGCCGACGCTGACACCGCAAAACTCCCGCCGGACTGGGGCGGGCGGCGATGTGAAGTCCAGCTGCGGCCGGGCCGGGCGACGCTGTGCCCGTTACCGACTTATTCGGCTGTCCGCATCGGTGATCTTCGCGAACGCCACCGGGCGGTCGTACGTCGCATTGATGACGTGGCGGGCGAAGGCGGCGCTGGCATACGCCGCGTAGTCGTGCCAGTCGTCGTTCTTGGAGTTGTCGGCGTAGTCGACGACCCCTTTGACGACGATGGCGTGAACCGTCCGCAACGGCGTACTGCACATGGATGCGGCCAGCGCGACCCCGTAGGACTCCATGTCCAGTGCGAGCAGCGAGTGTTCGCGGGAGCGCAACGTCGCGACGTAGTCGGCATCCTTGACCACCAAGGGTCCGCAGGCCATGGAACCGTAGTGGATGCGCATCGCGAAGTCGGGGGGAAGCTCACCGGGGTAGCCCGCCTGAACCGTGCTCGCGCAGGAAGCGGACTCGCTGATCGACATCAGGTAGTCGAGCAACCACGGTTCCAGGGCGATCCGGTTCTGCAGGGGAATGATCTGGCCGCTGACCAACTGACCACTGGCATGTTCGAAACACTGGGTGGCAACCACCAGATCACCCAATTGGACGGAGTCGGACACGCCGGCACAGATCCCGGTCATCACGACCACCGACGGCTGCCAGAGACAAATGGCCTTCGTCGTCGTCACCGCCGCCGATGTCAGACCTTTTCCGAGTTGGCGGACCGCGACGATCGATATCTCGCGATCACCGACCCGATGGACGCCGCGCAGATACGACGTGCCCTGCCGGGCGACCCGCGCAAAGTCGACCCCGACGGCCTTACCGAACCACTCCAATTCCATGGACAGACCGGTGATGACCATGATGTCGGCCGACAGGTCCGTGCCGGCACCGGCATGAGCACTCATCAGCGAATCGTTCCGCGGCCCGGGATCAGCGGAAGGTCCAGCGGCGTGACCCAACCCGGCGGAAGGTCGTTGACGGCGGGTACCGCGTTGAGGGCGCGCAGGCCGGTGGCCAGGCATCCGGCCGTCGCGGCGTCGCGGCCGGAGCCGTCGGTGAACCGGAACGCGGTCTCCTGGAAGATGCTCGGCGTGCCCTCGATGTCGACCCGGTACACGTCATCGGAGTCGCCGGACGGCCAGTCCGGTGCGGCGTCGCGCCCGATCCGGTTGACGTGCTCGAGTTGGATGCGGGTCTCGCCGCGGTAGATGCCGTTGATGGTGAACCGGACGGCGGCGACCGTGCCGGGTTCGATCACGCCCTTGACCGTGGTGCGCTCGGTGGGTGTCACCCACTTGTCCCAGGTCGTGGTGATCGAGTCGAGTTCGATGCCTGCGGCATAGGCGATCATCGGAACGGTTGCGCCCCAGGCGAATACCAGGATGTCGGAGTTCTCCAGCAGCGGCCGGTAGTCGGGCTCCCGGCCGATTCCCATCTCGAACTCGTAGTCGCCCTCGTAGTTGGTGTAATCCAGAAGCTCCGAGGCCCGCACCCGGCGCACCTCCGAGCACAGGCCCATCAGCGTCATCGGGAACAGGTCGTTGGCGAAGCCGGGATCGATGCCGGTGGTGAAACACGACGCCCCGCCCGACTCGCAGGCCGCGGTGATGGGCTCGATCCAGTTCGGCGGATTGAGATGCATCTTCGGCCAGACCCACGGCGTCATCGCGGTCGAACACACGTCGATCCCGGCCCGCAGGAACCTGCTGATCACGTCGATGTTGGCGTCGGCGTGCGCCGCGGTCGGCCCGTAGTGCACGACGGCGTCGGGCCTGGTGGCGATCAGCGCGTCGACGTCATCGGTGGCGATTACGCCGGTTTTGATCCCCGAGTCGCTGCGCTCCTGCCCGCCGGTTTTGATCCCCGAGTCGCTGCGCTCCTGCCCGCCGGTATCCTGCGGCATTCCGCAGATCTCGGCGGCGTCGAGTCCCACTTTGGCGGGGTTGCTGACGCCGACCCCGACCAGTTCGAACTCGGGATGCCGCAGCACCTCCGGGATGATCATCTTCCCGACGAAGCCGGTCCCCCAGACCACGACGCGCTTGGTCATGTCAGTGAGTTGCTCTGGTGCGCAACGCATACCGCCGTTCGGCGTACTCGAGATCGTCGCGCCAGAGGCGGGCGGCACCCAGTCGCATCAACGGCTTGAGGACCGGCGCCGCGTACAGCGAGTATCCGAAGCCGGTCCGGTCGGACTGGGCGATCACCGCTTCGACGACGGCGGTGCGGGGCCGTCCGTCGGGGCCGTTGCCCAGTGGGGTGGCGTGGGTTTCCACCACGCTGCCCACGCCTTCGCCCTCGACGATGTGCATGACGACGGTCCGGGGTTCGGGAGCGCTGAATTCCGCGATCACCGGGACGCCGATGCGGCCGAGATGGAACGTGACCGCGACGGTGAAGACGTCGGAGTCCTCGTCGGCGTCGGCCGGCGGGGCGCTGAGCACCTCCAGCTGTGCGAACGAGTACGGATGGAACCAGGAGCCGTGCCAGGGGTCGAGCCGGTTGGAGATGACGTCGCGCGGCTCGCAGACTCCCTCCAGGCGGGTGACGGCGGCGATCTGAGGGCCGGTGGGCCGCGCCGACAGAATTGGGGCGTCCAGCGGCGCTTCGCCGCCGGCTTTGTCCAGCCGGACCCACACGAGCACGCCGTCGTCGTAGGCGGGCAACGGTTTCCAGCCGAACTCGCGCTTCCCGTCCAGCCGCAGCCCGTGCCATGGGCAGATCAGCCCGCCGCAATCGATCTTGCCGGTGGCCAGGTCGGCGCCCAGATGCGGGCAGGACGCCGGTCCGACGTGCAGCACCCGCTCCTGATCGCGCCAGGCGACGATCTCCAACCCGGCCACGGTGGTCCCGAACGGCCGGTCGGTGCGGACGTCGCTGCTCGCGGCGAACACGAACCAGTTGCCGCTGGGCCGGCGCTCGGCGCGCTGCAGCGCGGCTTCGATGACGGCCGGTTCGGCCTGCTGATAGGTCGGCCGCTGTTGCGACCACGCCAATTTCGGAAGAACCTGCATCGGTGAGTCTTTCGGCAGCCGCTCGGCCACCCGGGACCACACGTCCATCAGCCCGCCCCTTTCTCTGCCAGCCGCCGCAACATCGGGGACCGGCCCTGCACCGGCACGGAGTAGAGGGTGTGCCCGCTGACGCCCCAGCCCGCCAGCAATTCGTTGGCTGCCGTCCATCCCGTGGTGGCAGCCCGTTCCATCAAAGCCACCGGGAGGTCGATGCGGATTCCGTCACCGGCGAGCATCACGGCGTCCACCGGCGTCTTCACCGTCGGCCGGCCCGCGAAGGAACCCGGCGAGAACAGCGGGCAGTCCTGCTTGACCAGCACGCGTTCGACGACGATGCCGGCTCGCGCCGTCTCGGGATACTGCTCATATAACCGGGCCAGCATCTGATCGCGCAGCCCGCCCAGCGCCGACGGTTCCACCGCCCCCAGCGGCACATCGGCCGGAACCGAGTAGGCGTGCACCTCGACCACCGAACCACCATGGGCGCGAGCCCATTGCGCGGCCTGCTGCTCGTAGTTGCTCACCACGCTGATGTTGTCGATCGGTTCCAGACCGCCGGTGCCCAGGAACGGCGGACGGCCGGAGTTGACCGGTGCGTCCAGCCACAACCGCTGCACCACGAACGGCGGCGCGGCCGCCATGGCGCCCACCCGGGCGCGCCAGTCGTCGTCACCCAGACCCGGCGAGGCGGCCACGATGCGCTTCAGCCCGCCGACATCGACCGCCAGCACCACGCCGTCGGCGTCGATCACCCGCCCGTCGCTCGCCGACACCTGGACACGCTTCGGACCGGTGGTGGCGATCGACTCCGCGGAGACGCCGGTGTGAAACACCACCCCACGTCCTTTTAGATACTCCCCCAATGGATTCCACAATGCGGTGTCGAAATTCGACGCTGCGACGTCGAATACCAGGCCCTCGCTGGAGCCGAGGAAGTAGATGTGGAACATCGCGGCCAATTCCGCCGCGGAAAGCTTGTCGGGCCGGGCGAAGAAGCTGCGGGCGAACACCTCGAACGCCAGATGGCGTGCCGCTCTGGGGAAGTTGATCTGGTCGAGGAAGGTGCCCGCGTCGCGGTCGTCGAGTTGCTCATAGATGCCGGGCACCGACACCGTGGCAAGCGGGGCGGCCGCCTTAGCGTCGATGCGCACCAGGTCCCGGAACCGGAACGTCGGGCTGCGCAATGCGAACACGATGGCGTTCCACGGCGGCTTCTGCGGCAACCCCCGGAAAGTGTCACGCCGGCCTTCGCCGTCGACGAGCGGGTAGTCGTCCACCGGCGTCAGACTCTGCAGGCCAGGATCGCTGCGCCGCAACAGCTCCCGCAGGTTGTAATACTGCCGGAAGAAAGCGTGGAAGCCTCGGTTATTGGCCACGTCGGTCCCGGCCAGCGGACCCTCGTCGAGATGTTCGGTCCAGCCGGCCACCCGGCCGCCGAGGTTCGGCTCCCGCTCCAGGACCTCCACCGAGACACCGCGTTCGGCCAGTCCCGCCGCGGCGGCCAGCCCGGCGATACCGGCACCGACGACCACGACGTGCGGGATCGCCGGCAGTGCGGTGGCATGCGGCAGGCCGGACTGAGCCCGGTGGACGACGCGACGCGGATCCTTCATATAACCCCTCGACGTTACCCCGGCGTACCCGCCAGGAAGGTGTGCACGATATTGCGTTGCCAGCCGGGCATGGTCTCACTGTGCACACCGGTGAAACCCGCTGCGGCCAAACGCCGTTGGAACTGGGCCGCACCGTCGAAATCGTTGACGCTGCGCCACAGGTGACGATAGAGAGTGCTGTCGCCGGTTTTCCGCCAGCCGGCCGGAATGATGATGCCCCAGCAAACGGCATTCCAGATCCCTTGCGCCACCGCGGAATCCTTCACCGAATACTCGTGGACCGCCAGCGTCGCTCCCGGGCGCAGCAGGTCGGAGAAGCGACGCAGTTGGGCGTCGGGATCGGCGAGGTTGCGCAGCAGGTAGGCCGCCAGGATGCCGTCGAACGGGCCGTGCACGCCCGCGTCGGCGAGCTTCTCGATGGGGCTGTGCACGAAACGCACGGTGTCCGGCCAGGACTTGGCTGCGGCCTGCTCCAGCATGCCGGCCGAGGCGTCGACGGCGACGATCTCGGCGTGCGGGGCGGCCTCCAGCAGCGCCGCGGTGGACGCCCCGGTGCCGCAACCCGCGTCGAGCAGGCGCAGTCCGCGGCCGCCGTCGGGAATCCGCAAGCGCCGCGCCGAGATTCGCAGATGATCGTGATACCCGGGGTTGGCTCCGACAAGTTTGTCGTACGCCGCCGCGCCGACGTCGAAGGCGCCGGGCACCTCCGGCCGGGACAGCCCGGACTTGGCGAGCCGCCGCGTCACGACCGCACCCGCTGGCGTTCCCAGAGCAGCAGCACCGCGGTCACCAGGGACCAGCCGAACAGGAAGTCCTCGACGGGGATGTCCCAGGGAAAGCGGATTCCGGAGGTGTGTTTCTCGTTGTACAGGACGATCGGCGCGGACAGCTTGGTCAGCCATCCGTCCACGAGCACTTGGAACCCCAGCACGATCACCATCGAAATCCAGTAGGCGGGCTTGCGGAACAACCCGGTCCGCAGGACGGCCAGTTCCAGTACGCACACCGCGATGACCGAGATCACCGCGGGCACGGTGTAGCCGAGTCCGGTCATAGCCGGGTCCGATCGCGCCGATTCCTGAGCCGGCCCCACCAGCCCAGGCTGGCGGTGACCACGTTGTAGGTCAGCATGCCGCAGAGCGGGATGACGATGAAGAACAGCATCTCCTCCAGGGGCATGAACGGCACGTTGATGCCGCTGACGTAGCGCGGGTTGTAGTGCCACACCTTGAGCACGATCGCGACGGCATCCCAGATGAGGAACACCGACACCACCGGCAGCAAGGCGCGCAGCAGCCGACGGGGCTGGCGATAGATCCCCGCTCCGAAAAATTCCAACGGCAAGGTGATCAGCAGACAGCCCCCCAGAAGCAGCAGGTATTGCCACTTGTCCATAGACGAGAGTCTTTCAGGCTGCCAGCCTGCGCGCCCGGCGCGCCCGCACCAAACCGCCGGCGAACACCTGGAGCCGACGGCCCATGCCCACCGAGGCGCGCTGGCTGAACACGTCGTAGTCGAGCTCCTCGATGCGGTCGAGGATCTCGGAGTACAGCGTGTACGCCGTCATCACACACGGGCGGGACTGCGGTGCCAGCAACGCGATGCCTTTGTGGGCCTCGCGGTAGATCACCCGGGTGATCTCGTGCTGGGCGGCCATCGCCTGGCGGACCCGCGGCTCGGTGCGGCGGTTGTCGTGGCACCACTGCAGCAGTTCGCGGTCCACCCCGAACGCGGCGAGTTCGTCGGCCGGCAGGTACACCCGGTTGCGGTCGAGGTCCTCGTTGACGTCACGCAGGAAGTTGGTCAGCTGGAATGCCCGGCCCAGCGCCTCGGCGCCCGGCTCGGCGTCGGCGACCGGACCGACCGTGCCCAGGATGGGCAGCATCTGCAGGCCGATCACTTCGGCCGAACCGCGCATGTAGCGGTTCAGTGACGGGCGATCGGGATAGTCGGTGACGGTCAGGTCCATCCGCATCGAGGCCAGGAAGTCGTCGAACAGGCTGAGCGGAATGTGGTAGGTCCGGGCGGTGTGCAGCACGGCCGGCAGCACCGGCTCGTTGGCCGCTTCGCGGTCGTCGCCACTGATGAACCGCGACGCCAGCAATTCCAGCCGGGCCTGACGTTCGGCTACGCCGGCGCCGGACTGCAGGTCGTCGAGGATGTCGTCGGCGTAGCGGGCGAACCCGTACAGCGCGTGCACGGCCGGGCGCTGCTGCGGTGTCAGCAGGCGGGTGGCCAGGAAGTAGGTCCGGCCGTGCTCGGCGTTGAGCCGACGGCAGTACCGGTAGGACTCGCGCAGCCGCTGGTCTTCGATGCCGGCGGCGTGCAACTCGGTCTTGGTCATGCCCTTACCTGCTTCACTTGTTGGTGAATGACCGTCTTGCGGACCGGGTCGAACGGACCGGTCACCCGCTCCGCCGCCAGCCTGCCAGACAACAGCGCCGTCGGCACTCCCACACCGGGGACCGTCGAGCCGCCCGCCAGAACGGCGTTGTCCACGCCCCGGACCAGGTTCGCCGGCCGAAACGGCCCGGTCTGGGAGAAGGTGTGCGCCAGGGCGAAGGGCGAGCCGGCCAGCATCCCCTGCCGCGCCCAGTCCGCAGGGGTGACCACGTCGAGGATGTCGGCGTCGTTATCGAGTCCGGGCAGCAGCCGCTCGGCGGCGGTGGACAGCATCTGACGGGCGTAGGCGTCCCCCTCGGCAGACCAATTGACTTTGCCGACTTCGAGATTCGGACACGGCGCGAGAATGAACAACAGATCGCGCCCGGCCGGGGCGAGCGTCGGGTCGCCTGCGGTGGGCATGGTCACCAGGAGCGACGGGTCGCTCATCAGCTTTCCCTCGTCGATGATCTCGTCGAAAGTTCTCGACCAGTTGTGGCCGAAGCTGATGTTGTGGTGCTGCAGGGCGCCGTTGACCGACGGCACCCCGACGTGCATGACGACCGCGGACGGCGACGGCCGGAACTTGATCGGCCGCCGCGGTGTGCGTCCCAGGAGCTGGTAGGTCAACGGCAGATCGGTGGTCAGAATGACTGTGTCGCAAGCGATCCGGTCACCGGAGTCGGTGATGACCGCGGTGACGCGCGAGCCCGACCGTTCCAGCCGAGTGACGCTGCTGTTGTAACGGAATACGACACCGGCGTCGGTCGCGGCGGCAGCCAGCGATTCCGGCACTGCCCGCATGCCGCCCTTGGGGAAGTACACCCCCGCGATGGTGTCCATGTAGGCGATGACCGCGTAGGCGGCCAGCGCCCGGTGGGGCGGGACGCCGGCGTAGAGAGCCTGGAAGGTGAAAATCCGCTGAAGACGCTCATCGGTGATGAAACGGCTCACCATCTTGTCCCAGCCGCGGAATCCGCCGATGGCCGCCAGCTTCCCCAACTCCGGGGTGAGCAACGACACCGGCGAGTTGAAGTTCGAGCCGATGAAACCCTCGATCTCGAGCTTGTACAGCTCGGTCAGCCAGTCCCGGAGCCGCCAGTAGCCGGCGGCCTGTTCGGGACCGGCGAACGCCTCGATGGCAGCGGCCATCTGGTGACCGTCGGCGTGCACGTCCAAGCTGCTGCCATCGGCGAAGGACGCCCGGTAGGCCGGATCCGACGGCATCAGCTCGAGGTAGTCCGACATCGATGCGCCGACGGCATCGAAGGCGTCTTCGATGATGTCGGGCATGGTCAGGACGGTCGCGCCGGTGTCGATCCGGTAGCCGCGGATGTCGGCCTGACCCACCCGGCCGCCGGGATACCCGTAGCGCTCGACGACGGTCACCTGCCGTCCCTGTCCGGCGAGCTGCATCGCGGCCGACAGACCGGCCAAACCGGCACCGACGATGACGACGTGGTCGGTCTTGCCGGGAACGCTTCGTACCTTGGCCATTGCGGTGCTCCTTGATCGTGGTTTAAGTAATCCGAAGGGTGCAGACGGCGGCCATGTCGGCCAGCGCGCTCTGCGCCCAGTCGTCGATGCGGTCGTCGCAGATCGCAGCGGTCGCGATATCGACCCGCTCGGCGATCAGTTCCTCGATCCACTCCGCCGCCCCGGTCGCCACGATGAGCGTCCGCCAGTGCGAAATGTCTTCGCTCGTCAAATCTTCGGCGGCCATCAACTCGGCGAACTGGCGGCGGATGGCCGAATCGGCCATCCGCTGCGCCGCGACGACCACGCTGGTGGCCTTGCGTTCGGCAAGATCACCCCCGGCCGGCTTCCCGGTCACTGCCGGCGAGCCGAAAACGCCGAGGATGTCGTCGCGCATCTGGAACGCCTCACCGAGGGCGCTACCGTAATGGCCCAACGCGCCGATCAGGTGATCACAGCCGGCCATGGCCGCGCCGATCTCCAGGGGGCGCCGGACCGTGTAGTTGCCGGACTTCCGCCGCGCGACGTCCAGAACGGCCTCCAGATCCGGATCTGCCCCGGCATCGTTGGCCACGTCGGCGCATTGGCCGACGGCGAGCTCGATGCGCATCTCGTCGTAGTGCGGCCAGGCCCGGTGCAGGGCTTCGTGCCCGACGCCGCTCTCGCGCATCATCTGCTCGGCCCACACCAGGCACAGGTCCGACAACAGCACCGACAGCGCCGCACCGAACCGGTCCGGGCTCCCGGACAGCCCGCGTTCGAGGTGCCACTGCCCGAACTGGACATGGGCGGCCGGACGCCCGCGACGCAGCGGCGAATCGTCCATGACGTCGTCCTGCAGCAGGGCGAATGCATGCAGCAGTTCCAGGCCCGAGGCAGCGCGCAGGGCGGCGTCGTCGGGATCGGCGCCGCACAGCCAGCCGAGGTACATGAAGGTCGAGCGCAGGCACTTACCGCCGTCGACGAACTGCACCAGTACGTCACCGGTGATGTCGACGCCGGTCCGTTCCAGCTGGGGCAGACACCGGGTGTCGACGAAGTCTGCGACATGTTCCAGTGCCCGGCGGCGCAGACCGTTGCGCCAGATCTCGAATTCAGCCCCCGGTGGCGTGACCCCCAGGCCAGCCGCGGTGGTGCCCCCGCCTCTCGGCGATGTGGCATCGCTCGCGCGCAATGAACGCTCCTGTTCCCCGGGTTCCCTCGTCCCGCTATTTCGTCCATTCAAGTCGACGCGGGCGCCAATCGCCCATCGGGACGACAGTTGTTCATGCACGCGTAAGAATAACTAGGCGTTCTAGCTGCGCTTTCGGCCCAAATAGGTTGAAATTGGCAAATGGTCAACCAGCTCTCCCGGCCGTCCGCAGCGGTCGTTGCCGACCCACCCACTGGTCCGGACAACATCGCGCCGGACAGCATCGCCATCGCCGGATCGATCGCCACCGCCGGCAGCATCGCCGTCGCCGGGTCGGTCGCCACCGCCGGCAGCATCGCCGTCGCGGGGTCGATCGCCACCGCCGGCAGCGTCGCCGTGGCCGGATCGGTCGCCACCGCCGGCAGCATCGCCGTCGCCGGATCGGTCGCCACCGCCGGGAGTGTCGGTGTCCGAGGCAGTGTCATCACGGCGCTGAGTGTCCTGGTGAGTGAATGCATCGGGTGCCTGGCGTGTTTCCGGTGCCGTCGATGCATCGGCTGCTTCGGGTGCGCACAGTGCACCGACTGCGTCGGCTGTGTCGGCTGCTACAACTGCTCGGGCCTGCGCAACGCGCGCGGCCTGCGCAACGTTCACGCATGACATCGCTGACCGGGAAGGTCGCGCTGGTGACCGGGGCATCCTCGGGACTTGGCGCTTCGGTCGCCCAGCTGTTCGCCGCACGCGGCGCGACGGTGTTCGGCATTGCGCGGGATACCGCACGGATGGCCACGGTGTTCGACTCGGTGCCGGGCGGCGGTTTCGCCGCGGCCGACGTGACGAGCCCACAGGCGTGCAACGACGCCGTCGCGCAGTGCGTCGAGCGATTCGGCCGATTGGATGTGCTGGTCAACGCCGCTGGCTTCCACCAGATGCGCCATACCGCCGAGGTGAGCGACGACGACTGGGCCTACGACCTCGCGGCAAACCTGAGCGGCCCGTTTTTCCTGTGCCGCGCCGCGCTGCCGCATCTGCTCGAGGCCGGCGGCAACATCGTCAACGTCGCTTCGGTGGCCGGGGTGGAAGGCGAGGTCTATTCGGCGGGCTACTGCGCCGCCAAGCACGGCCTGGTCGGGCTGACCCGCGCACTGGCGGTCGAATTCACCCGCGAGCGGCTACGGGTCAACGTCGTCTGCCCCGGCGGCATGCTGACCCCCCAGGTCACCGAGTTCAGCGCGCCGGAGAACGCCGACTACAAGCTGATCATGCGGATCGCCGCGCCCCGGGGGCTGATGGAACCCCGCGATGTGGCGGGCGTCATCGCGTTCCTGGCCAGCGACGACGCCGCGGCCGTGCATGGCGCCGTCTACACCGTCGACAACGGAAAACTGGCCGGCTAATTCAGTTCTGCAGCGCCCCGGCGAGATCCGGGCAGTAGGCGGTGACCGCAGCCCCCAGGAACTGGGCGGCCTGCTCCTGTGTGGTGCCGCGCGGGAGATTGCGGGAGACGAAGGCGACCGAGGCATAGGCGTCGGGGTCGACGCCGCGTTCAAGGCGTTTGCAGGTGATCTTGCCCAGCCAGGCGTTGTAATCGCGGGCCCCGTAGATCCCGTACCCGTGCAACTGGTCGGCGAAGTCGATATCGGGATCGGCGTGCGCCGGTACCGCCACCGCCAATGCTGCTGCAGTGGCCACCGCTGCAGCCACGGCGCGTCCCAGAATCGTCATACGCTCAGATTGTAGGCGGATCAGTTACATAAGCTAATCTTTCCCTTCGATGCCGGGTCCGACGTCGCGAGGAACTCAATGGGCAAGCTGCTAAGACGCAAGTCGGCGTCGGGCCCTGCGATCAGCCCGGTCATCCCCGTCATCCCGGCGTCGGAGAACAACGCCTCCAACCGGCACATCGGGGCTCATCCCGCCATCCCGCGCTTCATCCGGCTGTTCTCGGTGCCGATCCTGCTGTTCTGGCTCGCCCTGGTGGTGTTCTTGAAC
>Ga0194055_10003024_pt1 | contig 13119 bp, 13 predicted proteins | sample SepL449m_MetaG_FD_155482 | JGI IMG/M metagenome (GOLD analysis project Ga0194055, IMG submission 155482) | Anoxic zone freshwater microbial communities from boreal shield lake in IISD Experimental Lakes Area, Ontario, Canada - Sep2016-L442-9m | ecosystem: Environmental > Aquatic > Freshwater >... | reverse complement strand
GGTCCAAGTCCCGATTGCTCTTTGCGTGTTTGGTTGCCGATAATCCTCGTTATGTAAGGTAAGCGGTCGAAATGGCCGAAGGGTCATAACACCTGCGAATCAGACGATCGCCGCCATCCGAGGTTCAAGCCTCGCCGCAGCCAAGGGGACGGCGTTCTCCATGAGCCATGTCAGAGCCTCTGAGAGGTCCTGCGCCGTGGACGATGCTGCAAGGTCCCGTTGAACATCCTCAACAGCCGCCTGGAGGCAATAGAGCAAACCTTGAAGTTCCTCGATCGCCGATCGATCGACAATTACATCGTCGTCGTCGAGCCCATGGGTCTTTGCCAACTTCCTCGCCATGTACGACTGCTGACGACAACCAGCTCTGCAAAACGACCGAGGCCGACCCGGTCCTTCGCGAGGTTCAACGGGTCTACCGCACCATCGGCATCTTGCAGAGGGTTTTGCCCGGCCACTCTCACCCATCGTTAATATCGTCACGTGACGATATTAACGAATCTCAGCCCGTGAATGTGGGAACTGCTACCGGGACATCGGTCGTTGGCGGATCGCTAGCCGGCAGTGCAGGCAGGACCGGGAATGGAAACGCGCTGAGCGTCAGGCCCCAGAGCCCTTGGTAGGTCGCCAACAAACTCGGCACGCCTGGTTGCCATGCGGCATAGATCGAGCCGAAGTCGGGACCCGGCGTCGTAATCTGCCAAGAGGACAGAATCGAAAATGGTGAGGAACCATTCACCGTCCATGCTCCCCCCGTGGGCGACTCACTAGCTGCGAGTAATGCCTGGAGAACCAGAGCCGTCGAGTTGGGGTCGGGGTCTCCCCCGGTGAACCACGGAAACCCCCCGGCTTGTGGTCCGGATGTGGTCTGCGCTGCGTGCAGGAACGTCAGCGCGCTTGGTATCGCAGCTGTTTGCCCTGCAGCCTTCAGCGCTTGAACAGCAAAGGCCGTGGAGTTTGTGTCGGCTCCGACGTAATTGTTCGGATCAGGAGCATCGCAATCGTTAAGGACGTTGCCGGAACTAGTGCGGAACGCTTGCCATCCACCAAGAGCACCGGCCGGATTCGTGCCACCGATGCACTGATGATCGACGATCCACTGAACCGCTGCCGCCGGAGGCGTGCTTCCGGTTGCGATCAAGGCCATAACGACGAAGGACTGATCCTGTACCGCAGAGTACGGCTCTTGGTAGCCGTAAAAGCCAGGCACGGAAACGCTGTACAAAGCATTCGCCCGAGCCACAAGGTTTGTTGCGGGGCTGCCGAACGACATCGGGTCTCCCCCGACAGTGCGAACCAACAGAATCAATTCACCCAAGCGCTCGGGTAAATCAGAGCCAACGGGCGCAACTGTTGATCCGCTGCCATCGTTGATGACCCAGTCCTCGACATGCAGCGCGATGTAGCCCATCGCTCGCGCGAGCGCGTCACGGTGCTCACCAGACGCAGCGAGGCCGTTGGCGACATACATCGTTTGCGTGGTTGTTGAGAAGGTCTCCCCCGGCACATTCACTGCACCATCGGGACCAATCTGGGCCGCCAACCAATCCGAGGTTCGAGATGATTCAGGGGTTGTTACCGCTGAGACCTGCGAGGCAGAAACAGCAAAGTACGAGAGCGAGGCAACGAGAAGCACAACCGTTCCACGACGGAAGAGACTCATTGCCCGAGTGAACCGATTGATCATGATGTCCTTAGATTGGACCGCAATTTCATCGGTGCCGACCCTGGACGAACGCCAAATCGCGTACAACTCCGGGACTCGACACCGCATTCCACGACGGTGAGGTGAGTCGCGCTGCCCTGTTCGGTGATCCGACTCGGTACGTCCCAGAAAGGCAACGCACCACACGGTTGCGGGACAGCGCCGGAATCTCACCGGACTTCCCCTCACACGGCAGCTACTACTTGCGTCGTCAGACAACCACCATTCGTTCGGCGAGTCAAGGACTGCACGCAAACGAACGTCAGACGTAGGATCGTTCATCTACTAGGGGTCACACCCGTACTGAATGGAGAGCTGCGATGACTGCAAGCCTCGATCCTGACAACTTTGGCGTCGTGCGCGGAGCATCGAAGCCAATCCCCTACGACATTCCGGTCTTCACCACGCTCGAAGAAGAACGTCAACATCGCAAAGAACGACTCGCTGCCGCCTTCCGCCTCTTCGGTAAGTTTGGATTTGGTGAAGGAGTCGCCGGCCATATCACCGTGCGCGATCCAGAGCATCACGATTGTTTCTGGTTGAACCCGATTGGCATGGACTTCCGCCTCATCAGCGTTTCCGACCTCATCCTCGTCGATCACGAGGGCAACATTCTTCACGGCGACTACGCAATCAATCAGGCGGCCTTTGCTATTCATTCGCAGATTCACGCTGCTCGCCCAGATGTGATCGCCGCCGCTCACACACACTCCATCTACGGCAAAGCGTTCTCAACTCTGGGCCAATTGCTCGACCCACTCACGCAGGATGCATGTGCGTTCTACGACGACCATGTGCTCTTCGATGACTACACCGGCGTCGTTCTTGATTCCAGCGAAGGTCGCCGCATCGCCGAAGGTCTGGGCATGAAGAAGGCAGCAATTCTTCGCAACCACGGTCTTCTTACCGTTGGACATTCCGTCGACGAGGCTGCCTGGTGGTACATCACAATGGAACGCAGCTGCCAAGCACAATTGCTTGCTATGGCTGCGGGCACACCGATCTTGATCGATAACGAATGTGCGGCGATGACCCATGACCAGGTGGGACTTCCGTTCGCCGGTTGGTTCTCCTTCCAGCCGCTCCATGCCACGATCGTGCGCGAACAGCCGGACCTTTTCGACTAAGTTACAAACCACAATTGACGCTGATCACCGCATGCGGGAGAGATCACTCGACTTGCTCAGGACCTGTGGTTCGGAGCAAGTCGGGAGGCGCCGAAGGAGCAACCCCCCGGGAAACTCTCAGGCTCATGTACCGCATGTGTAGGCAACTCTGGAGAGCAGTCATCGCTCATGCGAATGACTCACCGACGGGGAAAGTTGAGATCAACAAGAGTCCGCTCTTGCAGGTCGAAACGAAACTCTCAGGTACCACAACAGAGCGGGGTCCCGACTAGTGCGCACACGCGCCACAACCATCGAGGCCGCCATGACCGATCCACGTCCATCCCTTGAGCAGTTGATTGCATCCGACCAATTCGTTGGTCGACACATAGGTCCGTCCGATGCCGACATTGCGAAGATGCTCGACGTAGTTGGCCAACCAACCCTCGACGCATTGATCGACGCAGTCGTACCGCCATCGATCCGGTCGACCTCTCCCCTCGCGGTTCCTGAAGCAATCGATGAAGCAACAATGCTTTCGCGATTGCAAGCAATTGCTGAATCAAATGTTGTTCGTACGTCACTGATTGGTTGCGGCTGGTACGGCTGCGTTACTCCCCCTGTGCTGCGTCGCAACGTGCTCGAAAATCCGGCTTGGTACACCGCCTACACGCCGTACCAGCCCGAGATCTCGCAGGGTCGGCTCGAAGCGCTACTCATGTACCAGACCATGGTGTGCGATCTCACCGGTATGGATATCGCCAACGCCTCGATGCTCGACGAATCCACTGCTGCAGCCGAAGCCATGACGCTGCTCTACCGCTCGAACGGAAAACGAGGCGAGCGATTCCTCATTGACCGCGACACTCATCCGCAAACGGTGTCCGTCATCCAGACCCGGGCCGAGCCACTTGGTTTTATTGTCGAACTCGTCGATCCCGACGCTCCGATCGCCGATGATGTGTTTGGCGTCCTTCTTTCGCACCCAGGTTCTTCGGGTGCCATTCGAAATCTCGCCCCTGCTATTGATGCTGCGCACATCGCTGGCGCACTCGTCGCCGTCACCACCGACCTGCTTGCGTGCTGTCTCATCACTCCCCCAGGTGAACTCGGTGCCGATGTTGTTGTTGGTTCCTCGCAGCGTTTCGGCATTCCCCTCGGCTTCGGCGGACCGAGCGCAGGATTCCTCGCCATACGGGACGAACATCGACGCGTTCTTCCCGGTCGTTTGGTGGGCGTCTCCATCGATGCCGCTGGTCGGCCTGCCTACAGACTGGCGCTGCAAACGCGTGAACAACACATTCGTCGCGAGAAGGCCACGTCGAACATCTGCACGGCACAGGTACTGCTTGCTGTGATGGCGGCTCTCTATGCGGCGTGGCATGGCCCCGACGGACTCAAACGCATTGCGACTCGCATCAATCGCTTGGCTTCGGTTGCGGCGACCGGCTTGCGCGAACTCGGTCTTGTTCTCGTTAATGAAACGTTCTTCGACACCCTCACCGTAAATGTGCCGTCCGGAGCCGACAATCTCATTGTCACGACCCGCGCCGCTGGGATCGAAATTCGAAAAATCGATGACGACACCGTGTCGTTTTCTATTGACGAGACCACTACTCCGGTCATAATTGCAACACTGCTCTCTTGCTTCGGCGCGGTCGACGTTTCGGTTGTCGGCATCGACGAACGCTCCGGAGCATCGATCCCTAATTTTGCCGTTCGCTCGAGCTCCTATCTCGATCACCCGAATTTCACCAGCCACCACAGTGAGACGGAAATGGTTCGCTATTTGCGCCGTCTTGCTGACGTTGACCTCGCCCTTGATCGTTCGATGATTCCCTTGGGTTCATGCACGATGAAATTGAATTCTGCTGCTGAGATGGAACCGATCACCTGGCCACAATTCGCCAACGTGCATCCGTACGTCGATCCCTCAGATGCGCAGGGGTACCGAACGGTGATCTCCGATCTCGAACGTTGGCTCGCCGATATCACTGGCTACGACGCTGTTTCCCTTCAGCCCAACGCTGGTTCTCAAGGCGAGTTCGCCGGCCTCCTCGCCATTCGCGCGTGGCATCTCGGCAATGGTCATTCCAATCGCGATGTTTGCCTGATCCCTGAATCTGCTCACGGCACGAATGCAGCAAGCGCTTCGATGGTCGGCATGCGCGTCATCGTGATTGCATGTGACGAGAACGGCAACGTTGATGTCGATGATCTGCGGACAAAAATCGCAGAGTACGCAAACGACCTTGCGGCGTTGATGATCACCTACCCATCGACACACGGAGTGTTCGAAGAGGCAATCGGTGACATTTGTGCCGCAGTTCATGATGCCGGTGGACAGGTTTATGTCGATGGCGCCAACCTCAACGCACTCGTTGGTGTTGCTCGACCCGGACACTTTGGTGCCGACGTCAGCCACCTGAATCTGCACAAAACGTTCTGCATCCCCCACGGTGGCGGTGGTCCCGGAGTCGGACCAGTTGGAGTCCGTTCGCACCTTGCTCCTTACTTGCCGAATCACCCGGTCATAACGACCGCCGGCCCAGTTCGTGATGCTTCTGTTGCCGGACCCCTCGTTGGAGCTGTCTCGTCAGCCCCTTACGGTTCAGCGAACATCTTGACTATTCCGTGGGCGTATATCTCCATGATGGGTCCAGCCGGCCTGGAACGCGCAACGCACGTTGCCATCCTCAATGCCAACTACGTTGCCCGGCGCTTGCAAGATGCGTATCCGATTCTTTACACCGGGCGTGACGATCTGGTTGCTCACGAATGCATTCTCGATCTTCGTCCGATAACGAAAGAAACAGGCGTAACTGTCGACGATGTCGCAAAACGCCTCATCGATTACGGATTCCACGCACCCACGATGTCGTTCCCTGTGGCCGGGACACTCATGGTGGAAAGCACCGAGAGCGAAAACCTTGCCGAGCTCGACCGTTTCTGCGACGCAATGCTCGCGATCCGATCAGAGATCGATCGAGTTGTCGACGGAGAATGGCCAGCAGACGACAATCCCCTTCATAACGCTCCGCATACAGCGGCGGATCTCACTGCTGACTCTTGGACACATCCGTACACACGAGAATGTGCTGGTTGGCCCAATGGTCATGTCGCTGCTCGCTATTGGCCACCCGTCAGCCGTATCGACGGCGCGCACGGCGACCGCAATTTGGTGTGCTCATGCCCGCCGATCCAAGCGTTCGCAGAAAACTAACTAGTGCACAAAGGGTGTCTTCACGACGCTAGCTTCGAGCATCGTGCCGCGAACATCGATCTCGTAAACGTCTCCCACATTTGCATCTGGGGGGAGAAATCCAAGCGCGATTCCATGGCCAAGTTCTGGCGAGAAATTGCCACTCGTCACCACTCCGACGACAACGCCTTCTCTTAAAATGGGAGAACCCTCTCGCGGTGGTCGGCGACCCTCAGTCGCTAGTCCGAATAATCGGCGTGAGATGCCGCGGTCGCGCTCTGCGGCAAGCACTTCCGAACCGCGAAACGGTCCTTTGTCGAAGCGCACCGCCCAACCGAGCCCTGCTTGCAACGAGGTGATTCCTGAACCGAGTTCATGACCGTGCAAAGGCAAGCCGGCCTCGAGTCGCAATGTGTCTCGTGCACCAAGGCCCGCCGGTGTCACGCCTGTATCCACGATGGCGTTCCATAGTTGGGTAGCGAGCGCAGCGGCTACCGCTATTTCAACGCCGTCTTCCCCGGTGTAACCCGTGCCCGCCACGACAAGACCAATCCCGTTCCATTCGACACGTCGAACGTCGAAGCGAGCCACTGATGCAATCGCTGGATCGATTGATTCCAGCAATGCCCGCGCTTGTGGTCCCTGAACAGCGAGGATCGCCCGTTCAGCAGTGACATCACGAGCCTCGACAGAGACACCGCCCATGGATTGCGCAATTTCTTCAATTGCCCCTGTGACGCGATCAGTATTTGAAGCATTCGGCATCACATCAAACGTCTCAGGGTCGACCCACCAAATGATGATGTCGTCAACCACCGAAGCTGTGTCTTCGTCGAGAAGGTGGGTGTATTGCGCTCGACCTGAAGTCACCCGATTGAGGTCGTTGGTAAACGCGCGCTGCAACACCGCGAATGCATCGGCACCGGTGACACGCACGGTACCCAGATGAGAGACATCGAAAACGACTGCACTGTGGCGACATGCACGATGTTCTGCCAGCGTTCCGTCCGCATAGGAAAGCGGCATATCCCATCCACCGAACGGCACCATTTTGGCGCCGATGGAACGATGAACCTGATCGAGTGGAGAAAGGCGTTCAGTCACGCCCCGACCCTAGTTTCCGCAGTGGGTTGTTCAGACCACGTTTGCGACGACAGGCACTGCTTGCGTCGCAGTTTCGAGATCTTCCGACGGCGGGCGCAGTTCGCGGATGCGTGCATCCATCTCATCTCGAACTCCACCAAGAGGGAGAATGTTGAGAACTCCCTGGCCGTTATGAATCAGATCGATCAGTTCTCCATCGGACTGGATAACGACCGAAGTCGAACCTTGGATGACGAGATTGGCAGAGGTGATCTCCTGACCAAGAATGTCGCGGAGGTAACTGAAAATCTCCCGAACGTTCTCGAGTCGAATACCAGCGTCGAGCAGGCTCTTGATGACCTTGAGTTCGAGGAGGTCGGTGTATCCGTAGCGACGACGGCTCCCGCTGCCCGCGGCGTCTGTAACCGTCGGGCGAACAAGATCGGTCCGCGCCCAGTAATCGAGCTGGCGATAGCTAATACCAACGATCTCGGCCGCTTTGGCCCCGCTGAAGCCGTGGTCGGCGACGCGTTCGTTCGTGATTCCCATGGAAACTCCCAGGTACAACGCGCAGCAGCGAGTTGCCGCGCAACGGGATCGGCGTTGATCCCACGGATAACAACGGCGAAATTACGCCGATGTGAGGAACGCTGACCGTACAACTCTGCGCGCGCGGCGTCAATGGTTGCCGATTTTCCTTCTCAGGACGCGAAATCCTCGGGATTCACGTTGTCGATGAACGCTCGAAACTCCTCGACCACGTCTCCCCCGTCGCCATTGTCATCGGTGTCGTCGTCGGGAAGGAGGCCGGCCTCGTCGAGCACAGATTCTGAGGCCCACACGGGACAATGGAATCTAAGGGCGAGAGCCACAGCATCGGATGGACGTGCCGAAAGACGTGATTCGACGTCGCCAACCTTGAGGATGAGCTCCGCATAGAAGGTGCTTTGTTCAACACGAGTGATCTCGACCGCAGAAAGGGAGGCCCCGAGATGTTCGATGGTTTCACAAAAGAGATCGTGAGTCATGGGCCGAGGCGTAACCACACCGTCGATCGCGAATCCGATCGCACCGGCTTCGGCCTGACCGATGAAGATCGGTACTAACCGGCCCGCTCCAGCGACCTCGCGTAAAACAAGCACAGGCGCATTGCCTGGAATGTCCACTCGGACAGCGATGACTTCCATCTCGACCACTTCGCTACCCTACCGGGCAAGAGGGCATTTCGAACTTCTTCGTCAGGCCTGGCCGAGATAATCGCGAAGCGATGCTCGCACCATGACCGCCCGTAAATCGTCGGCCAATTCTGCTAGTTCCTCAAGCATCTCCACAGCCTCGTCGCGAGCTGCTGAACGACGCTGTTTGAGAAGCGGCGTGATGAGTTGTTCGAAGAGCCCCGCCTCACGATCTGCGGAAACCTTGTACATGCGGAGGTGACGGGGCTCAATGCCGAAACGAGCGAATCCAGCGGCCAGGCGGGCGATCACAAGTGCTTCTTCGTCGTAGTAGTCGACATGACCCATTGAGCGAACTTTGAGTAACCCGAAACGTTCCAGATCGGCTACTCCTGAAGCACTGAGTCCGCTCTGAGCACAGAGTTCCTCAGCAGTAAGCGCCAATGACGGAGCATCGGGCTCAACCTCTCCAGTCGGCACCGGTATCGGTTCGCCCTTCGTGTGACCAGTGGGATGCCGCTTTCCTCCGCGAGGTGTGATTACCGATGCTTCGTTGGGACCCTCGACCAAACTTGCAACAGCTCGTGCCCGATCCTTGGAAGTTTCTCCACCGTTTGCTCCGGCGGCAGCCGTCACTCCGTTTGTGTGAGTTTCGCTCGGGGATCCGGAGGAACGTTCAAACGGAAGCACGCCCTCTGGAGGACCATCAGAAAAATCACCTGCGGCTAAACGTTCCTTTATGACTTTCAAGGGAAGGAAGTGATCACGCTGTTGGGTCAGGATCCACCGCAATCTCTCGGTGTCTTCATCGTGAAACTTGCGATAACCCGAGGGAGTGCGCTCGGGGTTGAGCAGACCTTGACTCTCAAGGAATCGGATTTTTGAAATAGTGATGTCGGGGAAGTCATCTTGCAGTAGCGACAGCACTTCGCCAATCGACAAATGAGATCTTGTGTCGCTCACTGGCCTTCGCCACCAAGCAAGAACACGAGTTTGAACTTGCCTATTTGCAGTTCGTCGCCGCTGGACAGAATCGCTGTATCAATTCTCTGACGGTTTAGATAGGTGCCGTTGAGCGATCCGGAGTCGCACGCCAGCCAAGTCCCATCGGTCACGCGTCTCAACTCTGCATGGCGGCGCGAAACAGTGATGTCATCGAGAAAGATGTCTGAATCGGGGTGGCGCCCAGCGGTCACGACATCGTCATCGAGAGCGAATCGACTGCCTGCCTTCGATCCTCTTTGGACCACCAACATTGCGGTATCGGCTGGGATTCCCTCGACGACGACTGTGAAGTCTCCCTCGACCGGATCTCCTGGTGAAACCGGATGGAACGTAATCGTGGTGTGGTCAGGCGCGAGCGATTCAAGGACGGCGCCGCACGAGGAGCAGAAGTTGGCTCCTAGTGAATTGCGGTGACCGCAGTTATTGCAGAATCCCTCGGCAGCTGCCATCACGAACCTTCGATCAACCGTCGATAGCCGTCGACGTCGAGAAGGCCATCAACAGAACTTGGATCAGTGGGTTCGATCACACAGATCCAACCGTCACCGTAGGGATCATCATTCAAACGTTCTGGAGAATCTGAAAGCGCGTCGTTGACTGCCACAATTGTTCCGGCGACTGGGGCGTAGATGTCTGAGACCGACTTCGTTGATTCAACTTCACTGACTTTCCCTGAGGCATCGATCTTGAGTCCCATCTCTGGGATCTCTACATAAACGACATCGCCGAGCGCATCTTGTGCGTAATCGGTGATCCCAAGACGAAGTTGACCGTTCTCGAGACGGACCCACTCATGATCTGGTGAATAACGAAGGTCATCAGGCAGCAGCATGGGGGGAACGCTATCGGATCGTCTCGACCTCCACCGAAGCGTGAGGGACTGTGGCGAGACTCGTTATGGCTTCGGGGAGCGGAGGCCTCTCCCCTCGCGCAGAGCGCCGAGGCCGAGCGGGATGTACAGAGCCGCCGCATAGTAGGAAGCGGCAAGCGCCGGAATGGCGCAGACCCAAGCGAGTACTTCAAAGGTCGTTTGAAGAGACCAAGAGGTCGACGCCCAAATGAAGCCGGGAAACGCGAACATCAGGCCGAACGTGGCGGTCTTGCCCATCCACGTCACATCGATTCGTCGAGCGCCCAGAGCAGCAAGCACCAGAGTCGCTAGAGCAATCACGGCCTCGCGCAGCAAAACGGCGATACAGAACCACAAGGGCGCAGCTCCCGCAATGATGATTGCCACGATGGAAACGAAGAACAACAAGCGATCAACGACGGGGTCAAAGATCTTTCCAAACGTAGAGATCTGATGGAACTTTCTCGCGTACCAGCCATCGATCCAGTCGGTAGCACCAAGCGCTCCAAGCAGCGCTCCAGCTAGTAGCGCGTTGTCAGTGCTGAGCAACAGCCATACGAAGAGGGGCAAGCATGCCAACCGAACCAACGTGATCACATTGGGAACGGTGAGGATCCTGTCTTCGACGCTTGGCTCATTAGGCATGCCCATCCCCCGCACTCTACGATTCTCCAACCATGAGCACGCTGTTCACCAAGATCATCGATGGAGAACTCCCCGGACGCTTCGTCTATCGAGACGATGTCTGCGTCGCTTTCCTGACAATCGCTCCAATCTGCACCGGGCATACGTTGGTAGTTCCCCGTCTAGAGATCGACCACTGGATTGATCTCCCCGACGAGGTCGCCGGGCATCTGGCAATTGTCGCTCGCAAGATTGGCGCCGCCCAGGTGGCAGCATTCGGGGCCGAACGGGTGTCACTGATCATCGCCGGACTTGAGGTGCCGCACACGCATCTCCACGTACTGCCAATCACCTCCGAAGCCGACATCGACTTCAGAAAAGCCGACAGCTCGGTGAGTGCAGAATCTCTCGATTCCGCAGCGGATGCACTTCGCAACGCTCTCGGTTCAGTCGGATCTGCCTGAGTCCCACAATGATGGGGCTACAGCAGTCGCCCTTGGCCCTCTGCTTCTCCATCAGGAACAACCACGGCTTCTTCGATCAACGTCGCATCGTTATTCCGAATGCTGCTCACACGCGATGAGACCGGCCACCACTGAAGCCAATCTTCTGGCGCTGGCTCCAACATCGACTGCAAACGCTCGACGTCTTCAGTGGATCGATCAAGCCAACCGCTCCATTGGTCGCGTCCGAGGATCATCGGCATTCGATCATGAAGGGGCGCAAGCAAGTCGTTGGGTGGCCCAGTGAGGATTGCGCAAGAGGTCAGGGTCTCAAGACCGCCTGAACTCGCATTGCCTTGCCATGTTTCCCATATGCCTGCGAATGCCAACGGCTTCGCATCTCGCGCAGAGATGTAGATCGGCTGCTTTTTCTTGCGGTCTGCATGAGATACCCATTCGTAAAATCCATCGACAGGGATGATGCAGCGGCGCCGACGAAAGGCGGATCGAAATGCAGGCTTGGAGGCAGCAGACTCTGATCGTGCGTTGATCATCCGCGACGCTCCCATGGGACTCTGGGCCCAACTCGGAACAAGTCCCCAGAACATGAGATCGAGACGACGCTGTCCGTTCCCATCCTCATGGACAACTCTGACATCGGATGTCGGCATGACGTTGAAACTTGCTTCTTCATCGCCAAGATCGGAATCGGCTTCGAAGAATTCGGCCAACTCAGTACTCGGCGTCACGCTTGTGAACCGCCCACACATCGTCAGATCGCTTCCCCTGATTGAGGTCGAGCCGACCCCCCAATAACCGGGTGTCCCGGGTGGAGCACCGTGCGCGGTAGCAAATATTTGCCGATCAACGGCAACGTTAGGAATCCTTCAGCTGCGGAATACAACAGAGCGACGCGCGGCAGACTGCGGAACCCTTCGTACGCTATGCACCGGGGAATCCACTCGGGGTGAAGCCGCTGATTAAATTCCTTCAAGGATTTGATTTGGTAGAACGGACTCATGATGTTGAGGAGAAGTTTGGCGGCGCGTTGCGTCATCGTGTAGTCGACATCGTCTTCAAAAAAACGACCCCAAGCAGCAAAGTTCATACTGAAGCGTTCGTAGCCCAACTCATCGAGTTGCATGATTGTTCGAGTCAGGAGGAACTCGATCATTCCATTCGGAGTCTCAGGATCCCGACGCATAATGTCCAGGGTGTAGCCCCGGTGGCCGCCGTAGATGGGCACGACACGCAGAAATCCCCCGGGAGATCCTTGCTCATCGATAGCAATGCAGAGTCGAAAGTCGGAGTTTGTACCTTCGACGTCCTGGCTAAGAGTCATGGTGAAACCCCGCTCAGGTTTCTTTCCGCGCCAACGCCGAGAGATGTCATTCAGTTGATCAAGCATTTCCGCAGACACTTCGGTCTCGGCAACCCACTCGTAGCTGAAAGTCCGCTCGACGCGACCAGATGACTGTCGGACGCTTTTCCACTTTTTGCCGGCTAGCGAAAAGTTGCGTACGTCGATCACAGCTTCGTCGCCGAGATACACCGTGTGGAGTCCACGAGAAACATAGAGATCACGGTCGGCCTCACGCACAGCTAAGAACGAAACACCCCATGCCCGTTCGCGACACATATTGAGGAACTCGTCAATGACGAGCGGGATCGATGAAGCATCGCCGATTGGATCCCCCGACACCAAGGCCTGACGGGCAACAAACGTGTAGGCGATCAATGCCTTCCGATCAGACGAAACAAAGAACAACTTGTCGTCTCGCAACGCGAAGTAATCGAGAGAGTCCGAACTGAAGTTCTTCACGATCGCGATCGCTTCATCACGCGAATCAGCCGAAACGAACGAACGAGAAACGATTGGCCGAAAGATGAGTACGAACGCTGCCAAAATTCCGGCAACCCCAAGCA
>Ga0194055_10003022_pt1 | contig 13128 bp, 13 predicted proteins | sample SepL449m_MetaG_FD_155482 | JGI IMG/M metagenome (GOLD analysis project Ga0194055, IMG submission 155482) | Anoxic zone freshwater microbial communities from boreal shield lake in IISD Experimental Lakes Area, Ontario, Canada - Sep2016-L442-9m | ecosystem: Environmental > Aquatic > Freshwater >... | reverse complement strand
GCTCAACAGCTGCAAAAAGAGTTAGTTCAGCCGCGGCTGAACTAACTCTTTTTGCAGCTGTTGAGCCATCTTTTGGGGTTGCTGCGTCGTCTGCTTGTGAGCCAGGGACGATGTGGATTGCTGGGGCTTGGGCTTGGGTAGTGGCTTAGGTGCAGGGGCCATAGGTGCACGTCTGGGCTTGGTCGCCTTGGGCACTGCTTTATAGGTTGATTTTGTCGTAGCTTTTCGTATCGCAGAGCGAAGAGGAGTACCGGCCATGCCCACCCTACCCGGCAAGATTGCTGTAGGTGGCACCTGTACATCAACACTGCGTGGCGCAGGTTGGGCAAAGGCTGCCCACATCTTGTCAGAAATAAGTTTCCACAATGCCAGCTGATCTTCAGGATTGGCGATTTCTAAAAATCTCATCTTTGATCTCCTTTTGTTATATTTATTTATCAAAAGTGAGTGCTTTTAGCAGCAAAAGATTAGGAAATTCATAAATAAATTTATGCGTTTATTTGAACTTGAGAAACCAAAATCACCAGAGCAAATGAAGCTCGATCAACTTCGAGCCTCAAGCAAGCGCGCCAGTGATGCGGTAAGGGTCGAGCGAGAAAGACAAAAGGCACAACGTGCTCAAAAGACATTGCAAAGAGTTTTGAGACCTAAATCAAATACGCTCAAACCCATTCAACCGATCAAACCGATGTAATCCCGATTGACATATTTGTATTTGCTCTCATAGAATGAATCAGATCTATCTTTCAAACGTAGGTTAATACAAACGAGAGGGTTATTGAATGAACATGCCATTTGGACTAATTATTTTTTTCGGTTCATTGGCTGTCTGGGCAGGATTACTGATTTGGGGCCTAACCCATAAAAAATTCACTCCATTCATTGTTTTCGGAATTGTATTTCTACTGTTTATGAATGTCCGCTACTTGATTGAAGGCGCTCCAGCAGCAATTGCATTCTTTATTGGAATTTACGATGTTCTCGACAACGTCGGCTTGCAGTTTGGTCAAACAGCAGCAGCGCTGGCAACTTGCCCAGATAACGCCTGTACTGTTTGGGGCTCGACTTATGAATTGCATCCTTCATGGGGCACAGCTTTTCACGATCGATTTCAAAATGGCACAGAATTTAGAACAAACCTTCTCTACGCACACCTAACTTTCAATTCCATCGTCTTTGTGCTGATGCATATCCAGCTTTGGCGCCCTGGAACAGCTGCGAATGCAACTTTACACGCCTACCTTGGAAGAGTTTCCTTTGCTTGTTTGACCATAGGAACGATCTGTGCCATTTGGCTTGCAGCCTCTCATGGCTCCGTTGATGAATATGGCGGAAACCGCTCCATGTATGGGTTTTGGTCTATGTCATTCTTTGTTTATGGCTGTGCAGTGATGGGAGTTTTAGCTATTCGAAGAGGGGATGTAACAAACCACAGAATATGGATGATCAGATTTGCTGGGTCAATGTGGGGTGCGTTTTGGATTTTCAGAGTCATGCTGTTTGTGATGGGGCCAATTCTGCGCGATTACCCTTCTGCAAACATTTTGTTATGTATTTGGATGTCAGCACCCTTAGGCATTCTTATTGCTGAAATTGTCAGAAGAAAAATATTAGACGCGCAATTAAATGAAGAAAAACAAAGAGGTGACTTGGCTTATGACTAAATTACCTACGTTTTAAAAAATGATGTCAGCCTCTTTGTTTGGGAAGATAGATTAATTTAACTTGCTTGGAAGCTTCAAAGTTCCTCGTTTGCTTGAAGTAGCTTCCTTGTCAAATCCAGCTTTGACGAGTCGGCTAACCGCTTCAATACGCGCATCAAGTTCACCCGCATCAATAACACTGCGTAATACCTCAAGCGTAGTGATAACGCCTGCAATGTTTTCGGTCTCAATAGCGTTCTTACCATCGACAACTTCGAGTGTGCGAGCACCATAGCGAACAGTGATGAACAACTTGCCGTTTTCGCTTGCCCACCACCAAGGCTTCAGTCGCTTTGGAACTTCGACTTTTCGCGTACCCCCAGTTGCCTCATCTCTAACGCTGCGAATTCTCACGGGCACATACTCCGTACCAGACTGAGCAGCCTTAGCAAGTTGTATTTGCTCGTGAATTTTGTTGACCAATTTTTGGCGCCGCGCATGCTTTGGACTATTGCCCTGTTGAGGCTTGCTAGCGACGAATTTCAATGCACTTAAACCTGACATTTACTACTCCTTGTGTGTGTTGCAGGAATAGCTAATTTATTGTCAGACCATACTTCTGGACAACCGAATTGATTGGTAACCCGATAACTTGGAAGGACTTGAAGCAAGTGAAATATCTCGACTTCAAATCGACTTCAGACCAGCCGAGTAGGCCACTGCACGCGCCTCTTCAAGTGCCATGCGATCTTTATGCTCTTGCTCCTCGCGCTTTGCATCTAATGAGCGTGGCGTGTAACGTTCTATTGGTTTGGGAGTTAAGTGCCAAAAAGGGTTGCCTGTTTGCTCGCGCATTTGCCATTCGATTTCGTTCTTGAATTCCGCACCTAAGCGGCGTTTGAAAAAAATCGCATCATGCACATTGGCTATAGGCATATAGCCCTTAGCTAGCGCCGCTCGACGAACAATGTCCATGACGTGCGTCTCACCGTGCTGATAAAGATATGCCAGCACCTTGGCTTTGCTAGGCCTGCCACTTTCAGTTTGCAGATATCGCTCAAGCAGTAGATCAGGGCGAAATTTTTTGAACAGATCGTACAAGTATTCGTCTAACGCATTTTGTTCTTTGATGAACAACTTGACAGTATCGTCTGCAAGAAATCGCATCCTATCCTCAGTGTTTTGAAGAATCTCAACCAGAGCTGGGTTAGTCCAGTTTCCAGAGCTGTCTAGCCATCCTTTAGCTGTTTGACGTGCGCCAAAGCTGATGGCCGTGAATGCTTGTTTCAGGAGCTTTGGTCTAAGCTCCTTTGGCACTGGGCTACTACTCGGGAAAACGTAATGACGAACCGTTGCCATAAAGTCCGCTTTGTCCTCTAAATACAGAAGAGTAGCCGGGAAAGATTTTTTTAAATCTTCATCTAACCCACTGGCTGCCAAGTAGCTACGTGCATAGCCCATTTTCCAAGCCACTACGCTACTGCGGATGTCGTACTCCCAGCAGTTACCCAGCATTGCCCTTCGTAGCTCTTTGTTCACGTTCTGCACGCTAGTGCCTTCGTAATAGGTCCGCCCGAATGGACTAAGCTTTTTGCGCTGAAGGAAGTAGCCCCTGGTGACAGCGGCAACGCCAAGGATTGTTAGGGCTTGGCGCAAAGCCAAATCTTTGCGCGGGCCTTTTATAAGGTCGGACTCCGTTTCCAACCAATACACATAAGCCTTGACTGATTCAACATCAACAGGCACCCAGTCAAAGAGATCTGCGAGTTTGTCCTCCCGCCACTGCAAGTTGTACTCTGGATATAAGTTGTCAAACAAAGCAATGTTGCTGATATCGTCGCCGCTTAGGTATGCATCAATTTGCTCGTCCGTTGTGGCGGCTGACAAAGATCCAGCAGGCATTTGCAAGGTGTTTTGCAACGTAACAAGCGGGGTAAGCTTCACTTGTGAGTATTGGCCAGAAAACTTGGTCCCCTTGACCACGGTCTGCACAATGTCCCAGTCGTTATCAGTGAGCCACTTATGCACACGGATTTTCTTGGGGCCAATTTGCCCGCCTTTATTTGCCAATTGATCGAGTGATATTGCGTAGAGTCCTAATTTGCGTTGCTCCGGTGTTTGCCCGCGCTGTAGGGCATCAAACAGCATGGATTCGACAACGCTAATGTATTTAGCTAACGCGCGGCTGGCCGCCGCAGCAGGCTTGGGAAAAGCCTTTTGTAGGGCTGCTTCTACCGAAGGATGGACCGTAAGTTTGATCACTGATGAAAAATTCCTTGCTAATGAAATCTAAGATTTCCAGCGTATTTAGCACTTATTTACAGATTTCAAGAAGACAAAAAAAGTCACAGACATATAGTAATTCATCTTCCTGATTTGATGAAATTCATTGCGGAATTTGAAATAAGTGTGCATATATGCCTAATTGCCGAACGAATAAAGCAGCTCCTTGCCTTTAGGGTAACGCGATACGGGAAATCTAGCCTTTCAGCCAAATTTTGCAGCGTATTTTTCTAACTGCTGTCTGCAATGAGTTCGGATTGTTAATGACTAAATACTTGCATGCAAACCTTCCAAGCCAATGTGAGAGTCCGTGTAGATGGGCGCAGCCAAATAGTTCAAACGCAGTTACGAGCCCTAAACTCCAACGATGCACGGTGGTTGCTATGGGCGCAATTCGGATTTCATAGCATCGCCAGCGGCCCAAATAAGGTCAAGGGTTAAAAGCCGATCCATATATCAACGCCGAATTAGTACTCACTGGGCAGCATGATCACCCAGTGGTCACCGTCCCAGCAGGCGTAGAGCGTGATCTCCTTTAGGGGGAAGTCCGTATAGGGAATCGTTTGGCGGGCGTGTTCTAGGCCGTTGCCGTCTTCATAGACCACGACCGCCGCCCTGCCCTGCACCAGCACCCTGACCAGTACGAACCAGTCATCGGTGCCGATCTCATCCAAGTGGCTGGCGACGGCGTCCATGATCCACCAGCACTGTGCGCGCTCGCTTAGGTAGCGGGTGCCATCGGTCAACAGGTGCCTGCGTCCAATGCGGTGATATTGCAGGGTGCCGGTAAATTGCGCCAGACTGCTGTGATCTAAGCCCAGCGCTGCCAATTGATCTTGTGTTTTCATTTGCTGCAGGTGTTGTTGTACACATGCAGTGTTGTTTCAGATGCCCAAAAGGACAACCGGTAACCCGGCCATTTGGCGGGTCTCTGAGCACTAGCTTATGTCTTTTGGCTATCGTTCGGTCCCTTTTGAGAATTTGGCATAGAGTCAGCGAGTGGGCTTGCAAGTCTTTGTGCTGAAGTTGGTGTCAGCATTCTCCCAAGGGCTACCCTAGCTTTAAGATCCGCTGTACAAAATTCACTTTGCCAGACTGTGTGGTAATCACACCGCGCACCTGAGATTGGATTTGATGATCCTGCATTCCCATCACCCTGCCTGCATCTTGCACGCTTTGGAAAACCTGCAAAACATCGGCACTGGTAAGCTCATACCCATACCCCCTAGCCATCCAGTGCAGTGAAGCAAGCCCTACTGCCAAGGAAAAATTTGAATCCTTTGTCGCATAGTCACGAGCGGCACGGCTCAAAGTCAGCGGGTCAGTGGGACTAAGTTGGGCGAGCTCGACAGCCATGTTAAGTAAGCCTACATCCTTGGCAGCAGCGAACCATTTACCTTCATTACCAGGTGAGGTTCTAACCAAATCTTGCAAAATGGTTTCAGGCTCCTTAGCCGGGTATTTCTTGGCAATCGCTCTAAATGTCGCAATGTAGGTCGTTCTTTGGTTGGCTTGGATACCGTAACGCGCGTATGCCTCATCCGCCAACCCTGAGCTGAGAAGTAGCGCCTCGCAAACCTCAGAAATTTGCTCATTTAGGGAATTAGGCTCTTGGCTAGCTTCTGCAAAGCGTATGGCCTCAGCTCGGCGCCCCATTGAAACCAGCGCCTTAAATCCCCAGCGGCGGATGTGCCATGTCTTGTACCTGGCCTTTTCAACCAGCGCTATTACTTCCTCGTAGCGTTGGGCGGCAAGCATGGCCGACAGGCAAGCCTCCGTCCCCCGAAAATAGCCAAACGCCGTTTCCTCTGGACTCCACATTCTCTGCAAAATTGGCAGAAAACGGTCAGCCCATTCCCATGCGGTTTCCTTACTCACGCACAGTTCACCCCAGTAGCCCGCCAGTGCCTCTATGTAGGGCATCTCGTCTTCTTGTATCGCCTCCCATAGCCGCTCCAGCCAGCGCTGGCGAGTTTTGACATCAACGTCTGCCTGTACCATCAAGGGAACCAGGGTCTCAATGGCCCGGTTGACCGCCGTCCCAATAGCACCGGATGAGCTATCTACGTTCATAAGCGCAGGCGAGAGCTTTTCAAAAAATACTATGGCTCCCTCAGCCGCGATAACAGGCTCCTTTCGTGCCACCTGTCGGATTTCGGACAACGCCTCTTTGATTCGTTCAATGGGCTTATCGGAGCGCCAGCCAAAAGCGTTGCGTCTAAAGCGCGGCGCGAATTGCCATTTGTGAGAGTTCATGGGCGAAAACTTATATGGAAGTTGAAAATTCACTCTCACCCGATAGCCACTTTGGGTGCGCACTATAAGAGGAGTGCAACACAGTGCTCAATTGAGGTCAGTAATGAATTTTTCGATATTGATCGCCTTGGCTTTACCCACAGAGCGGAGGATGGATGCAGCAACGTTTTCATCCACCACGCTGTTCCATTTCGCGTAGCTTTTGTCAGCAAAGCTCTTATCGAAAACGGCCCTAACGACCTCCCGACCAGCCTTCAGGTCAGTCGCTAACGAGGACTGAACCAGACATTTAGCGATGACATCAGCTTTGCGCACTTGGGGGTTCCCAACAGTACTAAAAGCTCAATATTACCGAATGGCGAGGTATTTGCCCAGAGAGATCCCAAGGAAAATCGCCCCCCAGCGCCCCGGGTCCCGCTAATGGAGTGCAAAAGGCCCATGCCATTACCCTACCCTACCCGAAAAATTTCAGCAAAATAGCCCGATGACCGAAGGCAACGGGCACCGGATACGGCAGGGATTTTGTGATCAATTTCAGATCACCAAAGACTGCGTGTCCCTTCTGGAGCCTGCGCCTTCGGGTTGCGTTGCCGCCAAAACCATAGGCCAAGGCGTAAGCGTCAGACAAGTCCTTGCTACTTCATTTTTAATCGTTCACTCATTAGCATTCCAGAGTTCTAAGATTTGCTTATCGCTTACGGAACCGCTGTCGCCTATGGCTACCCCGACGTATGAATCTAATAGATCCTGCACTGTTTTATATTCAGATCCCCAACCAACATCCCAACCACCTTGCCCTTGACCGCTGATATAGCAGTCAAGAAAAACTGATGGAAGACCAGAAACTTTCAATTCCACAGCATGTACATAGTCCTCCGTCTGACTTAACTCATAATCAATGCGCTCACGCGCAAACAAGAGCCGCGTTTCATCAGTAATTTTTGACCCACGTGCATCAGAGTCAGGATTGTCTTCCAGCATTTCGTCATAAAAAAATTGCTCAGAAATGTTCTTCAAAGAAACACATCCGCCTTGGACAGACATAACTATTTCATCCCAGCCGACATCCTCAAACCAATCATGAAGTGGCTTTAAATCGGGCTCGGGAAGACTTTTCTTAAATACTCTTCTAACAGCCGCTTTAGCAAGCGCTTGTAATGAATCTGGTATGACGATAGCCATCTAAATTCCTTCAAAAAAACGAGTAAGTAATTAGTTTGCGTTGGTATTTGCCACATCTGAATCATCTATCAAGCCCAGGGAAGTCGCATCGCCTTGGGATAAAGTCAATGTATCTGGCAAATTTTTAGTAGTGCTAGCGCCCAATTCCTTCAATTTCACGGCTTGCTGAATAGCGTTTCCATTGCCTGTAGAAAGCTTGCCTAATGCCAGGTCATACGATTCTTGTGCTTGTTTGATTCGCCCACCAACAGCCTTCAGGTCCTCAACAAACCCACATAGCTTGTCATAAAGCATGCCACCGCGCTTCGCGATATCCATCGCATTTTTGCTCTGTGCCTCTTGCTTCCACAAGTGCTCGATTGTGCGCAATACAAAAAGCAAAGTTGATGGACTGACGAGAAGCACGTTCTTAGACCAAGCGTCCATGAATATTTCTTCATCATGGGCCACTGCCATAACAAATGCTGGTTCAATGGGCACAAACATGATCACAAAGTCCAATGATTTGACACTCGCGTAAAGTTGCTGATAGTTCTTGGTTGCGAGTCCTTTGATATGCGTACGCAGTGACACTACATGTTTTTTGATGGCGACTTCTCGCTCCTTTTCATCATCAATTAGCATCGCCTCGGTGAAGGCAGTCAGAGAAACCTTGGAGTCCACAACAAGGTTACGCCCTTGGGGTAAGCAAACGATCACATCCGGAATGGCTCTACTTCCATCATCACGCTGATGGGTTTCTTGCACCAGAAATTCATGGTCTTTGCGAAGCCCACTGCTTTCTAGAACACGCCTCAACACCAATTCGCCCCAATTACCCTGAGCCTTGTTTGAGCCTTTCAGTGCTTGCGTTAGGTTCTTAGCTTCATCACTGATATCTTTGTTCAGTTTCATCATCAAGGTAACTTGCTGTTCGAGTGCCGATCTGGCGTTACTCTCAGTCACATAGACTTCTTCGACCTTGCTTTGGAATTCCTGCAGTTTTACCTTCACTGGGTCCAATAGCAAACCGATTTGAGCCGCGTTACTCGCGGCAAATCGTGTCGATTTTTCTTCCAATATTTCAGTTGCCAACGTCTTGAATTGATCAGTCAGTGTCTGCTTGGCCTCCATCAAAAGATCAAGTTTTTCTTGCGCTGCCTGACGCTCCATTAAAAGTTGTTGCTCTGATAAGGCAAGCTTTCCAGAAACGTCATCAGCTGTTGATCGATGTTGATTCAGCAAACGTTCAGCCTCTTCCAGCCGACGTCGCAGGTCATTCGAACCGTTCAACTCAGAAGCTAGTGTTGCCGCAACGGCGCGATGTTCACCTTTAGAGTCGGTCAACTGTCCCTGTAGTTCATTTGCATGCACGACCGACAAGTCGAGACGTTCAGTTAGTGCACTAATTTCAGAAAACAAGTCATTCAATCTGGACTTGGTCACAGCGAGATCAGTAGTCAATTGAGCATGCTCGTCAAGCTTTGCACGCTCTTGCGCCGTTCGGGTCCAACCCCCGAGCCGACGCCTGGCGATGTAGAGCAAAGTTACGCCAATTGAAAACCCAAGGGCTACGCCCTGCATGGAGGCTACATCAATTTCTGTCATTTTTCTTCTCCAATAATTTAGTCATCTCATCCAGTACTCTGTACAACCACGTACTGCCTTGTATTGCTGTTCAGTTAATGGGAATTCGTTTTGCCCGGGATCGTCAACATAGCTGTAGTGAAACGTGTTGTACCCGTCCGCGCGATTAACCCGGCAGTAGTACAACTCTTTAGTCATCTTGACGTACATTGCTTCATTACCAGTCTCATGGTGGTTCTTGAACTTGTACATACGAGCAACCCTCACACTTGATCAACACGCCCAGCAAAGTACCACCGGCGGTTGTGACCAGCTCGGGTACAAAACATCTTAATTCTTTGACCACGGAATACGGCCAAGTGCCCTTGTCTATCGGTTGGAACTTGGTACTCCAAGTGCTCCCCTACCAGCCACAACCCATAGTGTTTCGGCGTTCCATCGAACTCGATAAAGCCCCGGCGCTTGAGTTCCGCCTCCAATGCATTGCGGGCTTTATCGCTTTGGACTGTCCAGGCATCTCGCTGGGCGAGCACGTCAAGGTGGCGATTAATCGGGTCGTTTGCTGCCCAGGGTTTGGGCTCTTTCACTATTTCCAGCATGGTGTAACTCCTTCGCAAATTCCAAGCCCCTTAAGGACTTTGTAGGAGGATCATGCGCCGCCCAAGGCTCACCGCGTGAGCTAGCAGCGGGTTTTTTGGGCATGGCCCCACCCAAACCTCAGGTAAAGCCTGAACATGGGCAGAACTGAGCCGACTCTCCCCATATTGGCTGGTCAGGCATTGTGGGCCGCGCAGAAATCCGCGCTAAAACCGCTCAAAATTGGTTCAAACGCGGCGCCCGAATACGCTGACTGCTTGCGCCAGCGATCTTTGCTTGTAGCGCTTTTTAGCCCAAAACCGCCGTTGGGCACTCAAAGGGTGCCCTGCGCTGCAGGAAATCTATGAAAACAGCGCTTTTCATAGATTTCGGTGGTCGAGCGTTGAAATCATTGAAGATTTTTTCAGCGAAAAAGTTATCCACAGCCTGTCCAATTCACCCGCCCTACGCAGCTCAAAAACCCGGTAACCCACCAGTTTGGAAGGACTTCTGGTTGCCCTGCTAAATAAGTGAAAACACAATGCAGCTAACGCAAATACTAGATTAAGGAGAACAGAAATGGCACAGGCGAAAACACTCACAAAAGAAGAGATGACGCGAGTACTAGACTACATTCAAACACGCCGCTTCGCGCCCCGCAATAGGGCGATGATGTTGTTAACACACCTCGCCGGCTTGAGAATTGGCGAAGTGGCTTGCCTTCGCTGGAGCGACGTGATGAACGTGGACGGAACAGTGAAAGATGAGATTCGCTTGCTTCCCGATATGACCAAGGGTAAACACGCCCGCACAGTATTTGTAAACATCAAACTGCGCGAGGAACTACAAGCCTACGCCACACAGGCCAGGTGTGTGGATCGAAGCTATCCGTTCTTCGCTAGCCAAAAGAGCATGCAGACAGGTTTCAGCGCAAACAGCTTGGCGCAGACGTTTGCACATTTGTATGAAGGTGCGGGGCTTGAAGGCGCTAGCAGCCATAGCGGACGCAGGACGTTTTTAACAAACCTTGCCAACAAAGGCACAGCGATTCATATTTTGAAAACGCTTGCAGGTCATCGTAGCATCAGCACCACAGCTGCATATTTGTACAGCAGCCCAAGCCAATTGAAGGCCGCTGTTGAGCTAATTTAATTTAACAATCTGCATGACGCGATAAACCGCTGTCAGATCAGTAGCAGATCCATTAAAAGCTTAAAAGAAATATCTAGTTCAAAAAAATGACGGCATTCATTCGAAATTTAAAGCTCTTATTTCAATAGCTCAACAAATCAATTCGTCGACTTGATGAGTGAAGCAAATACCTAGAATCACCACGGATTTTGAAAAGTGGCCCTTGTTCTCTCGCATTGGTAGCGCCAGCTTTTAGAGAAATCAAGTGATCAATAGTAATGACGCCCTCAGAAATTAAATTCATAAATACATCAGGTATAACCTCATCCAACAAGTCAACGAATCGGTAATGAAATTTATTTCCTTTATTTGAATTTATTAATAAAGCTTGAACAATTGCATGTTTGCCCAGGCTGATCAATTTTTTCTCCAACTTTAGGGTATCCCATTGCGCTACCAGCACATCAATACCGTCGCCAACATGACGCTCTTCAAGTACCCCATCATTCACCTTGAGGTACAAACCAAAACTATTTGGATGAACAGAGCTTACGGTACAAAAAAGAGCCATTGAATAGCCCCTAGTAGGATTTGGCCTGCCAAACTTTTTGACAATTTCATTGGCAGACCTCGACGGTGAAGAAGCCCAATCAGGTACGCATGCAAACAAATTCGTTCTTGCCGAGGAGTTATTGGAATTAGACGTAGCTGAAATTGTGTAACCCAGTAATGTATTTCTAGTTGTCACTTTGTGAGTAAGGCCAAGAGCAAGTTGTAAGGTTTTCCCCACTGAGTTTGAGCCGTGACCTTCAGCTAAAAGTGGGCCTCTCTTTGCAAGTTGAGATAATTGCGCCAGAAGTTTTTCAGTTGTAGTCATGACTCGAATATATTAAATTGGAAAATTCAAATGTGCATCTTCGTCTAAATCACTAATATTTGCCATATCAGCGAGATACTCTTGGAAAAAATTTTGCGAATGTCGAGTGAATTTAACAATTTCACCGTTTGGATATCGAACCTCTTCCTCGGCTTTATATCTCTGTGCATCACTATTGATTTCGACACCTGCTGCAACTCGTCTAACGTCAGCAACAAAGTCCAAAACCTTTACTTGCTTCTTTGTAGCGCTAATTCTAAGACCGCGGCCAAGTTGTTGCAAAAAAATTCTTCGTGAATGTGTCACCCTTGCAAATACCACAATATTGACTTCAGGAACATCAATACCCTCATTGAGCATTTCTATTGAAATTAAAACTTTCAACTTGCCAGACCGAAAATTTGTCAAGGCTCGGAAACGCTCGGATCTGTGTAATTCACTATGTAATACACCAGCGCTAATATCGAATTGTCTGAAAAATTTCTGAATTCGCTCGGCATGCGCAATTGATCTGCAAAAAACCAGAGTTCTAGGATTAACTGTCGCTTCTATGGTTTGACAAATTGTTTCTATCATCCCAATGTCACGCTCAGGAACATAAAGTCGCTGATTCAAATCTTTGACAGATAAGCCTTCTCTACTTAACTCACGAATCTCTTCCCAATCAATACCGTCAATGAGCATTAAATAATCGACTTCTGCCAGAAACCCCTCCTGCATTCCTTGCACTACATCCATCGAAAATACGGGATCTCCGAAAAGTGGGCGGAGAGATTCACCATCGCCACGCCAAGGAGTGGCAGTCACACCGATCAAAAAACTGGGCTTTAAGTAATCCAACAATGTACTGAAACTCTCGGACGGCGCATGGTGACATTCATCAACAACTACTAAATCATATTTCTTCTCAAGCGAGAGACCATTTCTATACGCTGATACGACGCTTTGCCATGTTGCAAACGTCACGCCATCAAAGTAAACCGGAGTTTCACCATCAGTCCAAACATGAGTATCAGTATATTTGCTGAACTGCGCCCAACTTGCTCGTTCTAATTGTCTAACTAATTCTGTCATATGAGCTAGAACAAGCACTTTAGAATCCGGAAAACGCTCCAAATAATCCGAAATAAAAGTAGACGCGACCATTGTCTTGCCTAGCCCGGTTGCCAAAGTTATTAACGCTTTACCCTGACCTGTCATCTCTGCAGCATGCAAGGCATTTATTGCATTTATTTGATATTGTCTAGGCTCTCTTCGAGACGCTGAATATTCTTGCAAATTGTCAAACTGATGAAGAAAGAAACTTTGATCCCATAGAAATACTTGGAATCCTTCACGCACTCGTTGTTCCTGATACTCAAGTGCGTCACTGGTAAATTTCTTATTGGTTGCAGCCACAATTACATCAGCGTCGTAACGCCAATGAGCATTAAACGCTTCAACAACTGCAGCTTTTCCAGTATTCACAGAACTGCGGAACTTTGCCTGTAGTACCCATCTTTTGCCTTTAAAAAATCCTACAATATCGGCTCCCAAATCGCCAGATCCGCCAACAATTGTCACATCTAAAAACCCCCCATGCTCAACATACCGAGCAATCATTCTCTCGAAAGC
>Ga0194055_10003017_pt1 | contig 13139 bp, 10 predicted proteins | sample SepL449m_MetaG_FD_155482 | JGI IMG/M metagenome (GOLD analysis project Ga0194055, IMG submission 155482) | Anoxic zone freshwater microbial communities from boreal shield lake in IISD Experimental Lakes Area, Ontario, Canada - Sep2016-L442-9m | ecosystem: Environmental > Aquatic > Freshwater >... | reverse complement strand
AGAACTCCCGATGCAACGCTTGCATCGAGACCGGTTGTTGGCTCGTCTAATAGAATTACGCCGGGGTTATTTGCAAGAGCACGAGCTATTTGCACGCGTTGACGCATGCCACCAGAAAATGTTCGCGCGAGGTCATCAATGCGGTCTATAGGAACTTCGGTGCGATTGAGAAGTTCCTTGGCGCGTGTTCTGATTGCAGAGTAGTTTCTCCAGCCTGCTGCAGTAAGTGGGTCTGCAATATTGCCACCCGCGGTGATTCCTAATGACAAACCTTCCGCAGGGTCTTGGTAAACAACCGATAATTGGTCGATACGCAAACGGCGTCGCCGTGAAGCATCAAAATCGAGAATATTGACTTTTCCTTCATCTACGTTCGCTAATCGAATATCACCGGTAGTTGCTTCTACATCGCCAGCTATACAGCGCAGCACCGTAGATTTTCCTGAGCCTGACTCTCCTACGATGCCCAACGCTTCACCTGGTTGCACGTCGAAAGAAATGTCCCACGCCGCAACGATGGATCCTGATACTGCATCTCGTGCAGAGCCAAAGGAAGAACCTGTTCGGCTAATTGTCTCATCAGTGAAAGGCCCGTACACCTTTCCTAAATTGCGAACCTGAACAACCGGCTCCGGTACAAAAATGCCGGTCATTTTGTTCGCCTTGCTCTACACCATGCGGTGTCGCTGCACGACCAGTTGTCATCTTGAGAAGGGCTTTGAACAAGGAATGAAGAGTTGCTTCCGCATAGTCGGCAATGTGTATTTTCGTTTTGCTCAATTTCAAAGGGAATATCTTCAAAAGTCAAAGGCTCAACAACAGTATGTGGAGGAATTGCGTACACTCTTTTTTCCCGACCAGCGCCGAAGAGCGAAAGGAACTCGGCATTGTGCAGTCTCGGAATGTCCCATCGCGGGATGGGCGTTGTGGCAATGACATAGCGTTCATTCACTAAACAGGGGTAGCCAGTGGTTTGTGTAATGACGCCGTTTCTTACTTTGTCTTCGTACAGGCTGACCCACATGCGTGAGTAGTCCGACTCGGCATGCATCCGAGAGAGTTCTCTCATATCGCGTTCAATGCCTCGTAGCGGTTCAGGAACGGGAACTTGCAGAACCAGAGTATGCTGTGATGTGAGTTCATCTTCTGGAATACGATGTCGTGTTTGAACAACTGTTGCTTCGTTGACCTCAGTGGTTTCTTCACAGCCAGTTGAAGCAGTAACCAGTCGGCGAAGGTTGACAGCGTTTACACCTTCGTCGTCTCCTTGGTCAATCACTTTCACTGTGTCACTTGAGCCAATGATTGCCAAAGTAATTTGTAAACCGCCTGAACCCCAGCCGCGAGCAACTGGCATTTCTCGAGAACCAAAGGGCACCTGATATCCAGGTGCGCAGACTGCGTGTAGCAGGGCGCGGCGAATCTCTCTTTTAGATTCTTCATCGAGCACGGTGAATGCCGGCTCTTCGTGCAATGCAGACCCACTGAGTGCGGCAATCACGCCAGTAGGTTCTCTATGGCTCACCACGGTCATGCTGGTTCCTTTGTGTCAACTTGTTCTTCCGATATACGGCGCATGGCCATTTTGCGTTCCATCATTGATCGAAAAGTTACGTAGTGCGGAAGCTTCAAGTGCTCAAGAAACCCAGCAGAGTCAAGACCATCTGTTGTCATAAGAATGGATTGCTCAAGTGATGTTTTCCCATTGTCGCGATGACATGCGATGTCGAGGTTTGCCATTGCAATTGCTTTGCGTTCGTTGTGGCCGAAACAAATTCCAATACCAACATCAAACTTTGTTCTGTCTTCGTCTATTCCATTGAGGTCTTCAATAGCTTCCACTTCAGAAATACGAAAGTTCCCAATCTTGATGGCGCTACCGGTGTGTGGGTGGGTAACGCGAATAGGGAGTTCTCCGTGGCGCACCTCTCCGAGAGTGACCTCGTGGAGATAGCCGTCAGGACCCAGAATATTGCGGTACCACAAATTGATGAGCGCCCCTGTTTCAGCCCTAGCCATTGTTGATAAGCGAGCTGATCGGGGAGCAGGTGGACGCGCTGGCTTGCGAGTGATGTCAAATGGCTCAGCATCACTGTCCTTACGTCGATCCACCAGTAGATCCATGTCGCGCAATGTGTCCATGAGGCGGGTCACTTGTGGTCTATGCGCAGTCGAAGGAGCATTTTCATCTTGGTCCATTGCTGGTACTACTGATGTCTCGTGAACGTTCAACATGCGAGCGCTGTAGTCGGAACTTCTTCCTAATATTTGTGGACCACCAGGCTCACGAAATGCAGGAACAACGCGACGCAACAGACTCAATTCATTTGAATGCACTGGAATTGCTGTGGCGAGTCGGGGCAGGGTTGACTTATACGACCGCAGCAGATGAACAGCCTCTGTAATGTCACCCTCAGCTTGTCGAATAGCAAGTGCAGCAAGTTCTGGAGCCCAAAGCCCCGCTTCACCCATGGTGCGGTCAACCAATAGACGTAACCGCCCAGTTAACTGGTCTGCACCTAAAGGTTCACTAGGGTCAAAATCACGCAATGTGCGCAGTAAATGATCGGCGTTGTTAATTGCATTGAGTCCACCTCTTGCGGCTGCGTAACCCATTAACTGCTCAACTCCTTTGATGGAATAGTGATGTAATCAATAGAAGTCGTGCGCGATATACCAAAGACATTTCCCACTATGTCAATGAGCCACATGTCAAAGTCGCGTGTTCCAGAAGTAAGAAGTTGGTGAAACAAATCAAAATCGAAGTCTGCGTTAGGGCGAAGCACTAGATGTGTAGAGCCATCAATACCAGGGCCGTCGAGGCGGATCTGGATGAACTCTGTTGCTTTTGCATCAACAGTGATCTCTGCGTTGATTGAAACAAATACTTGCGCGGTATTCTCTGGCTGGCGATCGCTACTGCGACGAATATCGGCAATACACAGTGCATCTGGCTGATGAAGAAATGCGATGTAGGCGGCATCGGCTACTTCAACACCCAGTGCGCCAGTTGCACGGCTAGTGATAACGGTCAACATTTCTCGCTCACCGCCATGAATATAAAATGGAGTTTGGTAACCAAGAAGAGCAAGTAGTGGAACAAGCGTGATGGGTAGATGGCGCGGAGATTCATGGCTCAGTAACGCATACGGGGTGCCGGGGCGCGAAATTGACTGCAATAAAACTTGGAACAAACGTTGCGACTCGTGTCTGCTCAGGTTGGCAGCAGCAAGAAGTGATGCATTTAGTTGAAGGTTGGGAGTGGTCAATCGAGTTCCTCAAATTCCACAATGGTTGATTGGAGTTTGGCCCAATCTTCTTTTTCGTTACCGGCAATTACTTGGTCGGCATCAGCAAGGAATTCAAGAATCGGGTCACGGAGAGCGGACGATATGTCGCAGAGAATGGCATCGGCAATTGCGGCAGCAATAGTTGCATCAGCATGTGAACCTAGGCGCATTGCCCAACCAAGAAACCCGTTTACGCTCACTTCGGCCGTCGACACAAGTGCATCACCAATAAAGAATTGTTCATTCGCCACGGGTTCGCGCACTGGTAGTTGCGCAGTGCCCGTGCGCACAGGCATGACGAGATCCACTTGAATCTCGCTCGCAGCCGTTGCGAGCATGCTTTCAATCACTTGCACCAGATCTTGGTCATTGCACTGTGCAAGAAGCGAGCACCACATTTCGCGTGAAGCGTGTTGCGAAAAGCGAGTTGAAATAATGCTTTGATTTACGTTCTCGATTGTCACTTTCAGAAAGGTACATGAAGCGAGTGAACTGAAAAGTAATGAGAGAAACAGTTAGGTGCCGCCAAGATGAACTGCAAAAAAACGACTGAAAATTTCATTGGTGGAGTGAATCCAACTGTTAACTATTCAATCATCTTGCGTACAAAAAAAGTAGATCGGCATTTCATTTTAATTGAGTAACTTTTCCCGCAATGAGAAAACACAACATACTCTTATCAGGCGTAACTGCAGTGGCATTCTTGGTGGGTGCTTCAGCAATTGGAACAGGTTCGCATGTTTCGGCACAGACCGAAAATGGAGCAGGGTTCAAATACATTGGTCGCTGGAACTCCACGAGTGGCATTGGTGGCGCAGAAATTTCTGCCTATGACCCAGCATCGCAAAGACTTTTCGTCACCAACGGTGCAACGAACCAAATTGATATCGTCAACATCTCAAACCCGAGCAAGCCAATTAAGGTGTCGTCAATCGATTTGGCAGCAAAGGGTGTAACCGGCGTACAGAGCGTTGCTGTAAAAGATGGTTTGGTTGCAGTGGCAGCCACGATGGCAAAAGCACAGTACAACGGCAGAATTTTCTTCGCAAACATTGATGGAGTTCTCCAAGCCAACGTTGCAGATGGCGTTGAAGTTGGCGCACTTCCAGACCATGTAAGTTTCACCCCAGACGGCAACTATGTTCTCGTGGCTGGGGAAGGAGAACCATCGACGTATTGCACAGATGCAACGACGCTCTTTGATACGCAAGATCCGCTTGGAACAGTTTCCATCATCGATGTGTCTGTTCCAAAACCTTTAGCGACAACGTTAGATTTCAAAAGTTTCGCAGAGCGTGCAGGAGCCATTGTGTTCCAAGGTGGACGCATTTTTGGGCCTAAGTCAACTGTTGCTCAAGACCTTGAACCGGAATATATCGCTGCATCGGCAGACAGCAAGTATGCATATGTCACGCTTCAAGAGAATAATGCAATCGCAACTGTTGATTTAGGTTCGAAGAAGATCATTCAAATCAGTGGCCTCGGATACAAGAGTTATAACTCAGACGGAAAAGGTCTTGACGCGATTTCAGATGGAACCGCATTGATCGCTAAGCAAAATGTGATGGGCATGTACCAGCCAGATGGCATTGCTACATTGACAGCAAACGACACAACCTATTTGATAACTGCAAACGAGGGCGATGCCCGAGAGTACCCATGCTTGTTAGGTGGCACCGATGGTGCAAAGGCAGAAAAAGAAGCACAGAAAATCTCTGGTGTTTACGACTCAACAGACTCAGGAATCACTGCAGTAAATACTGCAGTTGGTTCCTTAGAAGTCACTCAGTTTGCACCTGCTAATGCTCAAGTAGCCAAAATTACTTCTGCAACAAAAGTAAAAACTGCTTACACCTTCGGAACACGTTCATTCTCTGTGTGGAAGGCAAATAACTTAGAAGGTGTCGATACCGCAGATCTCAAGTGGGACTCAGGCGATGCCATTGAGAAAATTACTTCCACAGTACGGCCTAGCTATTTCAATGCTGACTGGAATACCACTAGTGGCTTCGTCAATGCGGTTGATGCCCGCTCAACCAAAAAGGGTCCGGAACCAGAGGGCGTTGCTGTTGGTCAAGCCTATGGAACGAATTGGATCGTTGTTGGTCTTGAGCGCGATGGCGGCTTGTTGCTTTATGATGCAACCAACCCAGAAGCACCAGTTTTTGTTGATTACATCAATACCTCAAATCCAAGTGGAAACTTGCTTGCAGGTAAATATTCCTCGACTGCCGGCGATGTTTCTCCTGAAGGAATTGTGTTTGTGTCACCTGAAGACAGCCCAACTGGGAAAGCGCTAGTGCTCGCATCGTATGAACTCTCTGGCACTGTGGGAATTTATGAAATACCACAAAAGCTTCCTGGCACACCACGCAACGTGATAGCTCGCGGCGGTAACGGAAAGATCATGGTTTCCTACAAGCCAACGAAGACCATTGGCTGGACTGGCCAACTCTGGTACTCAGCAGTTTGCAGGTCAAGCAAAGGAACTGTGAAGGCAACAAGCACGAGAAATTCAATTGTTCTCGACATTCCAGCTAGCAAGCGTGGCGCAACATACAAATGCAATATGTCAGCGGTCTCTGCGCTCGGATCTGGTGAATCGGTCAAAGCGTTACCCGTTGTAGTGAAGTAACTCTCAAATATTCCTAAAACCCACACAAATCTAAAGGAAAGACATGAAAAATATATTTAAGAAATATGGTTTGGCACCAGCTCTAGCCGTGTCGTCATTGCTTCTCGTAGTGCCTACAACTGCAGCATCTGCAAAAGTTGTTTCCATCAAAGCGGGCGATACATGCTCGAAGACACAATACGGAAAATCAATCGTTTCTTTAAAGAAACAGTTCAAGTGCACCTACAACAGCAAGGCCAAGAAATACAACTGGTCTGCAGTGAGTGCAGCAGCAGGTGCCGCTCAACCAATTGACCTCACAAAGCTTGACAAAACGGGCTGGCCAAAGCGTTTCGTTGTTGGTGGCGTTCCTGCTGAAAACGTAACAACAATGCAGACAAAGTGGGGTGGTCTCATTCAACTCTTCAAAGATGAATTGGGAATGGACGTTGATTTCTACCCAGCAAGTTCGTACGCCGGAGTTATTGAGGCATCAATTGCAAACAAAGTTGACCTTGTTGCATGGGGTGCAATGTCGTTCATCGTTTCAAAACTTAACGGTGCCCGAATTGAGCCGGTTGGTATTACCAAGTATGTAGATGGAACAACTTCATATAACTCACGCTTACTTACAAAGACCTCACAGACAGGAATCAACAAGATTGCAGACGTGAAAGGTAAAAAGGTATGTTTCGTATCGTCAACTTCAACATCGGGTTTTCTTTTTCCTACAGAAGGTCTTTTGGCGGCCGGGTTGACAAGCGCAGACTACACAACAGTGTTGGCAGGATCACATGACAACTCACTTCTCAAGTTGGAAAGCGGTGATTGTGATGCAAGCTTTATGCAAGAGGCAACTGCCGCCGCAATCGGAACTGGAACATTTGCTGCGATTGATAAATCGACAATCAAGGAGGTGTGGAAGTCCAGTGAAATCCCTAATGGTCCTTTTACGATCCGTCAAACATTGCCAGCATCATTCAAAGCGGCTGTGAAGAATATTATGTTGACCAAATTGAATAAGGCCTATTTCACACAAAAGGGGTATAACGGCTGCACATCAGTATCAACATGCATCATTGTGGAAGATAAGAACACGAACAGCTTTATTGAAGTTGCTGACTCGTTCTATGATCCAGTTCGCAAGGTATGTGAAGCAACGAAGAGCACTGCCTGCAAGGCATAGTGTTGACAAAAGTATTTTCAGCTTCGGAGAGTGATGCAGCCGTGAAGGTTGTATCACTCTCCAAGAAGTTTCCTAATGGAACACTGGCAGTTGACAATGTTTCTTTTGTGGTCCCACGCGGACAAGTGGTAGCAGTTTTGGGTCTTTCCGGGTCTGGCAAATCAACGTTGATGCGTATGCTCAACGGATTGCATGCTCCTACAAGTGGTAGAGCACAAGTGCTCGGAACTGATATATCTCAAACCTCACCTAGAGAACTGCGCATACTTCGTCAACAAATCGGATTCATTTTTCAACAGTTTGGCCTTGTGGGTCGAATGACATGTATTGAAAATGTTCTTACTGGAGCGCTGGGTAGTTTGCGTGGACCCCGTTTAGGCGTGAGGATGTACCCCGTTGCACTACGCCGTGAGGCATTGAATCATTTGGAAAGAGTGGGCTTGCTCGATCAGGCATTCCAACGAGCTGATACCCTCTCTGGTGGTCAAATGCAGCGCGTGGCCATTGCTCGTAGTTTGATGCAGCATCCAAAGGTATTGCTTGCCGATGAGCCGGTAGCTTCTTTAGACCCAGAATCATCAGCACAAATTCTCGAACTCATTGCAATGCTTGCACGAGAAGAAAACATGACCGTCTTGTGCAGTTTGCACCAAGTGGAGTTAGCCAAAGGTTGGTCAGACCGCATTATTGGACTGCGTAGCGGACAAGTTGTTCTCGATGCCATGTCGCAAGCGGTGAGTATGGAAACTGTCATGGCTTTATACAAAGATGACAGCAAAGTTCAGCCATCTCAAAATATGAAACCGAGTCAAAAATTAAATCAGATGGCATGAACATTCCCGTTGAGAAAATTCGCACTACTCCTCCGATTTCGCGAGTAGATGTACAAAAACTTTTCTTAATACTCGCGACGATGATTGGATTTGTTTGGGCGTGGAACTATCTCGACATGTCTGTATTGTCGTTTTTTGACGATTTAAGCAATGTCGCGAACTTATTCAAACGGATGTACCCGCCAAATTTCAGTGATATGCATCGCATTGTTAATGCAATGTTGGAGACATTGTGGATGGCTCTGCTCGGAACCTTCGTTGCGGCAATTCTGAGCTACCCACTGGCATTAGGAGCTGCAAAGAATACCTCGCCCCATCCGTCTGTACGTTTTTGTTGTCGAAGTTTCATCACCCTCACACGAGCAGTTCCAGAGCTCATCCTTGCTGCAATATTTGTTGCCGCTTTTGATCCTGGGCCATTTGCCGGTGTGCTTGCTATTGGTCTGCATTCCATCGGAATGATTGGACGCTTATTTGCAGATGCAATTGAGCTAGCAGACGAAACTCCTCGCGAAGCCATCCTTGCAGTTGGGTCAACGCAACGGCAAACGACACGTTCAGCAATTATTCCCCAAGCACTGCCGTCCATGATTGCCACCGTTCTATACAGATTAGAAATCAATATAAGAGGATCAAGCGTGCTCGGTCTTATTGGTGCTGGTGGCATTGGAATTATTGTTTCAGAATCACTAGAAACCATTCAATACAAGCCAGCACTTGCTGCCGTGTCAGTCCTATTCGTAGTGATCCTTTGCGTCGAGCTCACATCATCGGCAATTCGCGCTTCCCTGCTTGGTGATGCAGCAAATTTTGGTCGTCAAACACGCCTGGGCTTTTTTACTCGCCGTTCAATAGTAAGAAACCAGCGTTTGAATGAAAAAGCGGCGAGAGTTCGTGCGGTGACTCCGCCTTGGACTTCAGAAAGACTTTTTCGTGTTGGGCTGGGTGCATTGTTTGGTGCGCTCTTAATTGTTTCGATTCTCAGTGTAGATATCAACTGGTGGCAGGCCGTTCTAGATATTCCTCAAATCAATATCGTTTTGAAGCAATTATTCCCGCCAAGCTTTGGCGGTGAGAGAAGTGGTATTTTCCGAGGATTGCTCGAGTCGTTCGCGATGGCAGTGGTTGCGACTGTTTTAGGAATTGTGTTGGCTTTGCCCATCGGGGTGGCAATCGCTCGAAATATTAATCGGAGCGCTTTTCTAGCGAAGATGTATCGCACCTTGGTACTTGCACTTCGTGCTATTCCTGAACTGATAGTAGCAGTCATTTTTGTCAGCGCTATGGGGCTCGGACCAGTGCCTGGAACTTTGGCCCTCACAGTTACGGTGATTTTCTTCGCAGCCAAGTTTTTCGGTGACACGTTAGAAGAAGTGAATCCGTCTCCACGTGAGGCAGTCTCATCTGTAGGGGCATCGCGAGCGCAAGAGTTTGTAAGCACCGTCGTGCCACAATTCGTTCCCGCTTTTATTAGTAATGCTTTTTACCTTCTTGACGTCTATTTCCGATCTTCAACCATTTTGGGAATAGTAGGTGGTGGGGGAATTGGTTATCTTCTCATCCAGTCCATACGCGTATTCCAATTTGATGTGACCTGCGCAATTGTGATCGCAGTGTTCGTAATAGTGCTTATTATTGAATGGGTAGGAAACTGGGTGCGGGGTTTATACCGCTAATTCGACTTCGCTGTTTGCATCTGGCTACGGCGTAGATAACGTTTTCAAATGTCACGTTTTCACTTTCGCCATCAGGTTTTTATCGCAGCAGCTCTTTTCGCAGGCGGGTCAGTTCTTGTCTCATGCGGGAGCGATTCCCCAAGTAACGGCACTGTGCCGGTAAGCGCCGATACCGCAGTAGACGGTGCGTCGGAAACCACCGAGCTTGCGAAAACTGAAGAGCCAAAAGTGGCTTTACCAAAAGTTGCTCCTACCAAGTTGGTCATTACCGACATCGCCGACGGCACTGGCGCCGGAGCCGCTGCAGGCGATCTTCTTGCCGTTCACTATGTCGGTGTATTGAGTTCCGATGGAACGCGCTTCGACGGCAACTTCGGCTCAAGTCCATTCAGCTTCACGCTCGGTAAAAACCAAGTCATCAAAGGCTGGGACGAAGGTCTCGTAGGCATGAAAGCTGGTGGCATGCGCCAGTTAGATATTCCTGCCGACCTCGCATATGGCGATTCGGGTTCAGGCGACATCATCAAGCCTGGTGCGGCGCTGTCCTTCGTTGTAGAAATGGTGGGCATCATTCCGGCAACTAACCCAGCCGATGAACCTAAACTCACCATTGCTGGGGCAGCCGCATCATCAACCCTGCAAAGTAAAGATCTCGTTGAGGGCAAGGGCAAAGTCATTGCCGCTGGCGACACAGTTGCCGTGCACATTGTGGCGTACCGCGGTGACACGGGTGAGAAAATCACCAGTACTTGGCCAGAAGGTGCGCCGGTCAGCCTCACCTTGGAAGAGGGCGGCTCTTTGCCAGGCATTATTAAAGGTGTTCCCGGAATGAAAGTGGGAGGACGTCGTCAAATGACTATTCCTTTTGCCGATGCCTTTGGGGCAGATGGCAACACAGAAATGAAATTGCCAGCAAAAACCGACCTCGTGCTGGTGGTCGATCTCATCGCTGCCTTGTAATTCAACCTTTTTCCTTAGATGGGGCCGACTGGTAACCATGAGATTCAGAAGTAAGATGAATCCATGTTTAATCATGGCAATTCTGTCCATCAGGGCCCCTCTGCATCTCGTGCGGCACTGACATTTCTACTTTTCATTGCCCTGGGCCTTGGGGTGGTGAGTTGCGGTAGTTCTTCATCTGGCTCTCGGCAACGCAATGCCACCTTGGTAGCCGGAACGAAGTGCACTTCTCCTGGTCAGGTGAAGACCATCTCGAAGCAGAAGGTTATTTGTGCAACCATGTCTACCGGAAAATTTTGGTACGCAGTCGCAAAAGAAAAGCCATGGGTCTGCATCAAACTTGGCGGCAATCGCAAACAGGTTGGCGTGTTTTCGGTCTGTGGGAAAAATAGCAAAGGGAAACGTCGATGGTTCTTCACCAATATTTTGATGCCAACTCCAAAGGGTCTCCAATCAACTGATCCTGGCGCAATTGAATATGTCGACAGGCTCAACCCAACGGGTGACTCCATTCCATTGCCAGATAACCCGGCGGCATTTGGAATAGTTGAAACCACTACAACGGTGCCTGGTGAAACAACAACCACCGTGTTTGGTGAAACCACTACAACTGCTCTTGGCGCTACAACAATTCCTGCAGAGGCCACAACAACAACTGAATTTATTGCGCCTGAAGTGAAGTGCACTGCAAAGGTTGGCGACACCGGTCCCGGTGGTGGACTTGTGTTCATCGATGCGTCAACTGCTGGCAATGCTGCTGGTGTGTGTTTTGAAGCCGCGCCAGCAACATGGGCATTGCCCTGGGGTTGTGCGAGCACAATGTTGGTGACAGAAGATCTAACTATTGGCACTGGAAAAGAAAACACTTCGGCAATTGTTGCGTCTTGTGCGGCAGCAGAAGATCAGACCACGATGTTTGCAGCGAAATTTGCTGATCAACTTCGCGCGGGAGGCAAAGACGATTGGTTCTTGCCATCGCAAGACGAACTGAAAGAGCTGTATACGCAGCGCAAACTCTTTGCAGATTGTGGAAAAGGTAAATGCGCGGCAGACCTTGCCGCGAGCACGTATTGGAGTTCATCGCATGGAGGCGCAAGCGATGCCGTAGCTATCAACTTTGTCGCAGGCAGCGACCCGGTAAATGAACCGCAAAAAACAATCCATTTCGTACGCCCAGTGAGGTCATTCAAGTGAAAATTATCGACCACACCTCGCAGCGTTCATCGTTACGTCAACCGTTAGCACTTGTTGCCTTTGGCATCGTTGCCGCAATGGCAATGGGACTCGCTGGTTGCGGTTCATCCTCCGATAGTCGTCAACGTAATAGTGAAATTACCCCTGCCGATATTGCCTGTGCCGACGGTGGTGCATGCGTTATTGGCGATACAGGCCCAGGTGGCGGCATCGTTTTTATTACTCCACAATCAAAGGGAAATCCGCGCAGTGACTATTATCTCGAAGCTGCACCACTCAATGGGTTGGCAGCAGAAAACTGTACAGAAGGAAGCAAAGGCACTGGAATAGGCGAGGGAAAGAGCAATACGCTGGGCGTAGGGAAGTCATGCAACGACGGTGAAGTGCTCAATGCAATCAAACTGGCAAGCGATTTGGTGTTCAATGGTCTTGACGACTGGTTCTTGCCTTCACAAGATGAACTCATTGCTCTGTACCAAAATAAAGACCTCTTCGTTTGCCCGGCAAATGGCTTGTGCTCTACTAATTTCACTGCAGAGAACTATTGGAGTTCAACGTACTCGGCTAAGGGTGAACCAATTGCGCTGAACTTTGCAACAGCCGATAGTGAACCAGCAGTCGCAGATCGCACCAGTAATTTTGGCGTGCGCCCCGTTCGTGCATTCTCTACTTTGCCAGCAGCCCCAACCGATGTTGTAGGAACATCGGGAACGAAGTCTGTTGCATTGAACTGGACAGAGCCACTTCCCAACGGAAGTAGCGCAATCACTAGCTACAAGGTTTTGCAGTCGTCAAATGGTGGTTCTACTTGGATTCCGGGTGTTCTTGGTGCAGACAAAGTTGTTACTGGCCTGAAAGACGGAACGTCATATAGTTTCAAAGTTGCTGCAGTAAACAAAATGGGCACAGGTGAATATTCTGAGCCATCAAAACAGGTTCGTACCGAGTTGGCACCGTGTGCGCCTTCATCTGCTGAAGTGGGCACAAATACTGTGCTCACCTTTAGCGCAGAAGAAAGTTGCACCTGGATTGTTCCCGCAGGAGTCACTTCAATTGACACGTTGATTGTTGGTGGCGGAGCTGGCGGTAGCAACCAAGGTGGAACCGCAGGCGGCGGTGCAGGTGGCTCGATGCTCAACGGCATTGCGGTTGAACCTGGCGCAAAAATTGTGACCACAGTTGGTCAGGGTGGCGTTGGAGCTACAAGTGGACCAGATGTTGCTGCAGGAAATGGCTTTGATTCTTCGTTGCTCATTGGCAAAACAGCAATTGTTGGCAATGGCGGTCAGGCTGCCAAGGGTGGAAGCGCAACTCACGGTTTTGCTGGTGGCGATGCTGGTAAGGCTGGATACAGCAACTACTTCAGTGGACAAAAAATTGTTTACG
>Ga0194055_10003015_pt1 | contig 13148 bp, 7 predicted proteins | sample SepL449m_MetaG_FD_155482 | JGI IMG/M metagenome (GOLD analysis project Ga0194055, IMG submission 155482) | Anoxic zone freshwater microbial communities from boreal shield lake in IISD Experimental Lakes Area, Ontario, Canada - Sep2016-L442-9m | ecosystem: Environmental > Aquatic > Freshwater >... | reverse complement strand
CCATACGAGTCGCAAATGAACAGTGAGCCACCGCAATAACCAGAATGGTCTGAAGGCCAACAAGTCGCTGGAAAGGTTTCATAGTATGAATCGATAACGAATGGAGTCGCGAGTCGACAGGAACAAGGTCGCGTGGCCAACCCACCCTCGAGGATTTTTATAGGTCGATCATCCTAGCTTCGAAACGATCGCGTGTTCAAGGTTAAAGAACATTTCATTATGGCTCAAACATTTGCCGCCATCGGTTAGAATTCTTGCGATCCACCAACCGTCGTCCTCACCCCCTCCCTAATAAAGGCATCCGATCAATGACTCATCGACTTTGGAGTGCGCGGCTTGCCGTGGGAACTGCCATGACCTTGTTTCTTGGAAACGGCGTTCATGCCCAAGAAAAAAGCGTTGCCCCGGAAATCAACAAGGCTTTTGTGAAGCCCAACATCTCGGACTTTCAAAACAAGTTCGAGAAGGAAGGGCGCGAAGCTTTCGAGCAACGCGAGGCCATTGTTAAGGCCTGCAAGCTTCGTGAAGGCATGCACGTCGCCGATGTCGGTGCGGGTACGGGATTGTTCACTCGCCTTTTTGCATCCGAAGTTGGCGTCAACGGACTGGTACTTGCAGTCGACATCTCGGAAGATTTTTTAAAGCATATTCAAGACACCGCGGGTGAGAACAAACTGCGGAACATTCAGACGGTACTTTGCAAACAAGATTCCATTGGGCTTCCGGACGCTTCGGTCGATCTCGTATTCACCTGCGATACGTATCACCATTTCGAGTTTCCCTCCAAGACACTCCGGTCGATCCACCGATCGCTCAAGACGGGTGGGAGACTGATCGTGGTGGACTACCATCGCATCGATGGCGAGAGTACCGACTGGGTCTTGGGGCACGTCCGAGCGGGCTTGGATGTCGTCGAGAAGGAGATCACCTCGTCCGGGTTTCGACGCATCGGCGAGATGAAAGACGTTCTCCGCGAAAACTACTTGGTTGAATTCGAAAAAATTTCCGATGACGAGAGCAAATCCAGCAAGTGAACATCGACAGCAAATCCAGCGCGAACATGACGACACCGGAAGAGAGCAGTCGAGTTCCTAAGGGCGCAGTGGAAGTCGATGCTCGGATCTACATGGCAGCCGAGCGAACCTTTTTGGCATGGATTCGCACGGGGATGGCGCTGATGGGATTCGGATTCGTCGTTGCTCGATTTGCGCTTTTTCTCCGCGAGTTAAGCGCGGCAGGTTCGGACAAATCATCGCCGAGCACTGGCTTCTCACTCGCTATTGGAATCGGGCTGATTGCATTTGGAATCTTGGTGAACATTGTTTCCGTGATCCGCCATCGCCGGTACATCGAAGCCATCGACCGCAATGATTTTCGATCCGCATTCGGCTCTACCTTCGCGATTTGGATTTCCATCCTCGTTGCCTTGGTGGGTCTCGCACTCGCAATTTATCTCGTGACGCAGTGATTTCGGGGACTCCGTTCGGACTGGTTTCGGACCTGTTCCGCAAAGGAATAGCCGAAGATACGGTTCAGAAAAAGTCTCAGGACTTGAACCTGAAGCAACCCAACGCACCGAAGTTTTCTAACCCGATTGAAGAACTTCCCGCTGCACGCGATCGAGCGGTCATGTCCTATTAGGTAGCGAAAAATTAGCGGTCAAAAAGGTCCAATGCCTATCGACTCGAGAACCTGACTCTCGCGGGGATGCCGCTGATTGGAGACTTCATGGAGCAACTCAATGGGACTCGCACATTTGGGTTCGATTGACAAAGGCAATGGATTGCAACGATCGTCGGACAAGAGAGCCAGTGCTTTGGATTCCTGAAGTCCAATCGGATCGTTACCGGCAGCGAGGATGGCATGTTGCGGATCCACACCCTCGATGAATCAGGTGGACAGACGGCGGTGGAAATGAAAAGACACAACCACCTTTTGTCGGACTCCGGCAATGGGCCATCGGCATTGGGGCTGGACAAGTACACCTTAATGGGTCAATCTCGTTTCATTGGCAATTTCGAAATTCCACTGTTGTTGGATTACTTTCGCAGTGCGACAGGGAGAATATGGCAATGCCAAAAACGCTTTGCGTTGGACTGCCAAAAAAAGAGCGATTACACTCCATCCGGGCCTCCATCTCATTCCAATCAACGGGGATTTGCCTTGCGTTCTTTTCTCTTCAAAATCTTGTGTGCGATTGTCGCGTTTGTGCGAATCGGTACCGCTGAATCAGGTTTGGCTCAGGATAACGCGTTCCCTCTCGACGGGAGATATCAAGACTGGAAGCACGGCAGCTCGTTCTTTCTGAACACAACACCCGAGGGCGCTGACCTGCCTGCATCGGCACTCGTGGAGCAGTTCCCAGTATTATTACGACTGCATCAAGGCTTCTTCAATTTTCAACAAGCAATGCCCTTTGGAGAGGACCTACGATTTTCACTTCCAAGTGGTGAATCGCTGCCATATCAAATCGAACACTGGGATCCGAGGGAAGGAGTCGCCAGCATTTGGGTGCGAGTCCCTGTCATCAAAGGAAATTCACGGTCGGAAATCCGAATGCACTGGGGCAACTCGGATGCAAAAAGCGAATCCAACGGCGCCACAGTCTTCAACGCATCGAATGGTTTCGCTTCTGTCTTTCATATGGACGAACCAGTCCAGGATGCGACAAGAACACTGCTTGTCAGCGACCAGGGAACAACGGCGACACCAGGAATAGTGGGTGCTGCCAGGCATCTATCCGGAGGTCAAGGAATCTTCTGTGGTGATAGGATTGAGAGTTTTCCAGTGGGATCAGAAGCCAGTAGTACGCATGCATGGTTCCGCCCGATGATCGCCAACGCACGCGTGCTGGGTTGGGGCAATGAAGCTCCGCAAGGAAAGATCATCATGGATTATCGAAGTCCCGCCAGCGTGCAGATGGAATGCTATTTTTCGGGCGCAAATATCACGAGCAAATCAGCCGTTCCGATGTCCCATTGGGTACATGTGGTTCACACGGTTCGGAAAGGGGAATCGCTACTATACATCAACGGTGAATTGGACTCTGCGAAAAGGACCGACTCCGCTCCATTGAATATCCAACGCCCGGCAAGGATGTGGATCGGAGGTTGGTACAGCGACTATCGATTTGTTGGCGATATCGATGAAGTTCGTATATCCCAGGTCGCTCGCTCTGCCGATTGGATTCGGCTTGAATATGCGAATCAGAAACCGCTCCAGACGCTCGCGGGGCACCTTGTGCAACCTGGGAATGTGTTTTCGGTGGAACCGATACAATCGACCGTGCGCGAAGGCAAAAGTGCAACATTCACTGCTCGCGCTGAGGGAGCTCAAAAAGTATTATGGTTACTCCGTACCAGCGAATGCGAAACCGTCGTGGCTTCAGATCAGTTCGACTTCACGTTCCATGCCGGTCGAATTTCGAATGATGAATCCGTCCTACTTCAATTCAAAGCGATTTATGCCGATGAGATCAAGCGACTTGATATTCCAATCATCCTTCAGGAAGATCTCTCCGAACCTGACTTCACGCTGCACGCACCAAGCACTTGGGACGGCCGCGAGAAGATCGAGGTCAACGCAGAGATCGCCAATCGCGAGGCAATGCGACTGCAAGGTGTCGACGATCTAAAAGTTGAGTGGACCGTTTCGGGACTTGCGACGGACACCGAATCCGCAGCAAATAAATTGATACTCCATCGCTCTCATAACAGCGGGACGTTAACCGTGACAGCGACCATAAGCAATGGTGGAGAAGCGGTCAGCAAGAGCCTGGAGATGGTTGTTACCGAACCGTCCCAAGATGCGTGGATTGAGCGATTGCCTTCGGAAAATGAAATCCCTGTGGATAATCAGTTCTATGCTCGCGGCAGCAACAACGAAGCGTTGCTCTTCTACAACGGCACGCTCACGGTTCCTGCAGACGAAGTGTTTTTGAAACTCTACGCCGATGACAAACTATCGAAAACGGAACGGCAGAAGCCGCTCGCGAACGGTACCTATTCGTTCATTTTGAATCTTGCTCCTGGTCTGATCAAGTATCGCGTGGAGTTCGGAAGTACGCAGGGAGGTATCGATCGGATCCTGTACACGGCTAGTAATATCGTCTGCGGAGATGCGTACATCATTGAAGGCCAATCCAATGCGCTCGCAACAGATACGGGCGAAGACGCACCTTCCGAAACCAGCGATTGGATTCGAAGCTATGGCAGTCCAAACAATGCCAAAGGCAACGAAAACCTCTGGTGCAATCCCGTTTGGAAGGCGCGCAATGGAGAGAAAGCGGAGCTGGGCTATTGGGGCATGGAGCTTGCAAAACGCTTGGTGCAAGGCCAGCAGGTTCCTATTTGCATTTTCAATGGTGCCGTCGGCGGAACACGCATCGATCAGCATCAACGCAACGACCTGAACCGGACAGACCTAGATTCGATTTACGGTCGACTATTGTGGAGGATCCAACAGGCTCGATTGACCCATGGCATTCGAGCAGTCCTTTGGCATCAAGGAGAGAATGATCAGGGCGCTGACGGTCCCGATGGAGGATATGGATGGGAAACGTATGAAAAGTACTTTGTGACAATGTCTGCCGCTTGGAAACAGGACTATCCAAACTTGCAACACTACTATGTTTATCAGATTTTCCCCAACGCCTGCAGTATGGGAAACGGCAACGGCGACATGCTGCGTGAGGTCCAGCGCACAATGACACGTTTGTACTCGAATATGGACGTTATCGCGACGCTGGGCGTCGAACCTCCCGGTGGTTGTCATTATCCGCTGAGTGGCTGGGCCACTTTTGCCGATTTGGTTCAACCGCTCATCGAACGTGATTTTTATGGCAAACCGTTGAATCACCCGATCACATCCCCCAATCTCAAACAAGCTCGCTTCACATCCAGTGCAAACGATGAGTTGGCTCTTGAGTTCGATCAACCGATCGCTTGGGACGAAGCGTTGGTTAGCGAATTCTATCTGGATGGGGAAAAAGCAAGAGTTGCCTCGGGCACAGCGAACGGGAATGTCCTGACGATAAAACTGAGCGAATCTTCAACAGCCCAAAGGCTTTCGTATCTCAGTGAACGCGATTGGAGTCAGAAGAGACTGCTTAAGGGTCAGAATGGTCTCGCCGCACTGACGTTTTGCAATGTTCCTATCGCACTCTGGCGCTGAAGAACACAATGATCGCCACGGCATGTCTGCAGATCGGCGTAGCCTCGGTCAATCGTCAACGATTTATTTTAGGCGTTGGTGAATCGGTTTGCTGCGGCGGCGCGTTGGAAGGCGCGCCTTGCACGCATTGCGACCGGAACCTGCTCCGCAGAACATTGATCACTTCACTTGAATCTTGGTTGGGGGTAACGCCTGTTCGTTACCTCACCGCGGAGCGTTGGCAATGAACTGTACCTAGTCAGGCTCAAACGATGGGTTGGTTCTGAGAAATAGGTCGGTCGACAAAGTCCCATCGCCGAGTTCGCGCAAACGGTTTGTCCATTGATTCGTTCTGGCTGACACCCGGTCGGCTCTCATCGTGCTCGTGCTCAGCGCAGCGGTGCTCGTGCTCGTAATCGATCGACTTTCTAGCCTCGCGGTATGGCGGTTTCCGCCGCGACTTGCAGAACCATCCTTTGATTCCCTCGTCCGTGACTCCCGCTCACCGTCCTACCGGCACGGAAATCCAACCCGGTCGTGAATTGAGCATCGCGGAGTGCTACAATTGACCGCTACAACGAACGAGCACGAGCACCGTCCTATCGGACTGAGCACGAGCACGAGTACGAAAGACAGCCAGAACAAAACCATGCACCGAAGTGGCCGTTCGGCGGCGCTTGACATGGTGACTTTTTTGGCGGCCACTTGGTGATGGCCGCCGTTCGATCACGGAACCACGGCCCTTTTCAGGCCAGTGAAAACGAACTTCAGAAACCCAAGCGAATATCCAACGACATAGAGCGCCGTAAATAGGGTTAGGACACCCCCCATCAAGCCGCCGAATTTCCAATTTGCGATCGCAAAGATCGTTTTGGTGCGGTCCGTGGTCGAGTTCAAAAACTCATTGGACTTGCGAACCACGTTTTCCAAGCTAGCCGGTGAAACTTGAACTTCCATCAACGTATCGCCCACCCCGTGAATCTGTAGAAAGCCCTCACCGTCCACTTGGACGGTTTCGTTGGTGGTGCGACCAAACTTACGTTGTCGCTCTGTTTTCCCCACACGTTCTCGGGTTCCGATTTCCGTCACTGGATCGATCTGCTGCGTCCGGAAGGGAACGACGAAGAACGCGCATGTCCTTGCCTTGCAACGCACACCCTCTTCCATGCGATCGAAGGTCAACCATGTCGCGGGCGCCATCCAAGTAACCAGCCCGGGAAACACAACACAAATCAGAAAAACGATCGCGTGTTGGAGCAGCATCTCTCCAAGCGATGGACGTTTTTCGATCTTCTTTCCGATTTCCATTTATCGAGTTCCTTCGTGCGTCATGCTGCACAGACAGGGATTTCCTGAGATTTTAGTATTTCAACCTCTGCCTTAATAGGTCAAGCAAATCACCCAAGCACCGATCTTTGAGTGATTCTGACGAATACTGCCATGTGCACAGTCGAAGTCCCGTTCGTCCAATGCCGCAGGGATTTCTATCAGCCGGAGTGCGTTAGCACCCGGTTTTTTCTGATGGCCTAAGAAAACCGGACGCTAAGGCGTTCCGGCTGATTGCTGATGGCCTGATTGCTGATGGCCGCAGGATTGCCGAAATCTCCTTGGCGTTGCTCGAACTGCCCATGGGGCATGCCACGCACGACTCAGACGAGCATCGACGATTCGTCCAAATCTTCTTATCCTTAGTGTGCCAGTATGCGGCAGTTTACTTTGTTCTCTACCCCTTTGGTCATCAACAGAATGAAAGCCCTGGTCAAGCACCAACGCGGCGTCGGTCTGCGCCTCGAAGATGTTCCGTTTCCGCAATTCGGTATCAACGACTGCCTCATCCGAGTCGAAAAGACCGGGATCTGTGGCACCGATTTGCATATCTACAATTGGGACGCATGGGCGCAAAAGACCATTCCCGTTCCGATGGTGGTGGGGCATGAGTTCGTTGGAGAGATCGTCGAGGTCGGCTCCAACGTCAAGGACTTTTATCCAGGGGAAATCGTTTCCGGCGAAGGGCATGTGGTATGCGGCCGTTGTCGGAATTGTTTGGCTGGAAGACGTCACCTGTGCAAGGACACACAAGGCATTGGTGTGAATCGGACCGGCGCCTTTGCCGAGTACATCGCGCTGCCGATGACGAATGTGTGGCATCACCACGAAAAGATTCCACGGGACATCGCTTCCATTTTTGATCCGCTTGGAAATGCAGTCCACACGGCTCTTAGTTTCGATTGTTTGGGAGAAGACGTGCTAATCACGGGAGCTGGCCCGATCGGCTTGATGGCAACGGCAGTCGCGCGACATGCCGGCGCCAGAAACGTCGTGGTGTCGGACCTGAATCCCTATCGACTCGATTTGGCTCGCAAAATGGGAGCGACCCGCGCCCTGGACCCGAGAAGCCAATCGTTGAAAGAGGTTCAGGAGGAACTGGGATTGCGCGAAGGATTCGACGTCGGCCTTGAAATGTCCGGATCTCCATCCGCACTGCGGTCCATGATCGACTCGATGTGCCACGGCGGAAAAATCGCGATGCTGGGAATCCCCTCGGAACCGATCGCAATCGATTGGAACATCGTCGTTTTCAATATGCTGACCATCAAAGGCATTTACGGGCGCGAGATGTACGAAACGTGGTACAAGATGACGGTCATGCTCGAAAGCGGTCTGGATATCTCCCCTGTTATCACGCACCGTTTCCATTACACCGATTTTGAAAAAGGCTTTGAAGTGATGCAGCAAGGGGAATCGGGCAAAGTTATACTGAACTGGCGATAATGATCCCTTCATCGCGATCGATGCCGCCCTGTTTGTTCGATTTGATTTGAGCGGGAGCTTTGTTGCGATGCGATCTTTGCAATGCTTACTATCGATGACGCGAGCCAGGATAAATTCTCGGCGGAGTTGGTCCGGGATTCTTATTCGCGGTTGCTTATCGGCATTAATGATTCTGTGGGCTCCGAGCCCGCCCGCAATGGCCGACGATCGTTTGGTTTTTTTCGAGTCCAAGATTCGCCCTATCTTCGAACGGGCTTGCAACGAATGCCATTCAGGGGACGAGGCAAAGGGCGGATTGCGATTGACCGATCGCTTGGGATGGCAAGACGCGGGTGTGATTCAAATCGCAAGACCCGAAAGTAGTTTGCTTGTCGAACTTTTGCGGTCAACGGATGATGACGTTCGGATGCCCCCGCCTGACTCGGGTCGATCCGTCACTGAAAATGAAATTCGGGATATTGAGCAATGGATTCGAGATGGTGCTGCGGATCCTCGCATGGCGAAGGAGGCATCTTTCGCTGGTGTCGGACCCAAACGGCGCAACCGTGTTTTCGAAATCACTCCCGAGGATGAGGCCTATTGGGCATTCCAGCCCCTTCAGCCTCCTCGGTTCGCGGAATCCGAACTGAAACTCACGGCATCCGAGAAGATCGACGAACTCCTCCGCAGGCAATGGAAAGAACTTCCGGGTGTTGATCTCGCCCCGCTCGCAACATCCCGCGAACTGGCACGCCGAGCCTCGTTCGACCTTTGGGGTTTGCCTCCCGACCTAGAGATCATCGACCGACTGGAACGGGATCCCAGTTTAAAGACGTGGCAGGAATGGATCGATTCGTTGCTACGGTCCCATCGTTACGGCGAGCGTTGGGGACGTCACTGGCTCGATTGGGTGCGATTCGCGGAAACCAACGGGTACGAAAGAGATGGTCCTAAACCCCATGCATGGCGTTATCGAGATTATGTCATTGACTCGTTTGCTAACGACAAGCCGTATGACCGTTTCATCATCGAGCAGTTAGCTGGGGATGAATGGGCAGAGCAACAGGGATGGTCGGCGGTGAACGATCCCGATCGCTGGAAAGAATCCTTGATTGCAACAGGGTTCTATCGTTTGCATCTTTGGGACGATGAACCGGATGATAGCGAAGCCGCGACGATGGATGAAGCCGATGACGTGATGGTTTCGATCGGATCGGCTTTCCTAGGGCTCACGATCGGTTGTGCTCGCTGTCATGATCACAAGTTTGATCCCATCCGACAGAAGGACTACTACTCGATGCTCTCGTTCCTACGAGGTGTCGACCCTTACGGATTGACGAAGAAAGGTGGAGGTGGTCGAGGAACAGGACGGATCCAACGCTTCTTGGTATCGGAGTCAGAAAGCGCGGCTTGGGAACAGGATCGCCAAACAAAGATCGACGCACTTCAGCAGCGTTTGGAAGGCGAAACCGATCCAGCGGTTCGACTGGGCATCGACGGACAAATCAAAACGCTGCGCGATAGCGTCCCTCCCTTTGAAGCGGCCCTATCCGTGGCCGAGATTGGTCAGACAATCGCTCCCACGTTCGTACTTCATCGCGGGGATGTTCATTCTCCGCGTGAAGCTGTCGATCCGGAATTCCCAATCATCCTTCAGAAACAAATGGATGCACCGGAGTTCGGAGGTGCCTTGCAGCACTCCAGCGGAAGACGCTTGCAGTTTGCCAAGTGGATCGCCAGTCGAGAGAATCCTCTCACCGCTCGCGTTGCCGTAAACCGGATATGGAAAGGCCATTTCGGCGTTGGGATTGTTCCCACCCCCGACGATTTTGGGCAGACAGGAATCCCTCCTTCGAACTTGCCATTGCTCGATTTTCTGGCTGCGGAACTGATCGACTCGGGTTGGTCGCTGCACCATATCCATCGGATCATCCTTTCGAGCCATGCCTATCGGATGAGTTCCCATGTTTTGAATGCAAAGGCAGAAACTGCGGATCCTGAGGCTCGCTTGTTCTGGCGTCAGAACCTACGAAGACTCGATGCGGAGGCAATCCGCGACTCGATCTTGTTGATGGCAGGTAACCTAGGGGACAAACGATCTGGGCCCAGCGTCTTTCCTACGTTGACTCAAGAAGTTCGCGACTCGGCCAATCCCGTGTCCCTTTCGCAATGGCTCGATAGCCCTCCGGAGCAACAGAACTGTCGCAGTGTTTACTTGGTCGTGAAACGCTCGCTCAAAGTCCCATTGCTCGAGTCCCTGGACTTTGCCAATAGTTCGTCACCGACTGCAACCCGTCCGACGACGACGACGGCACCTCAAGCCTTGATGCTTCTCAATGACCCATGGGTCCACTCGCAGGCCGACTTGTTGTTCGAACGACTGCGACGCGAAGCGGGGGACGATCCGTCAGCGCGTATCCAACGATTGTGGAGGATCGTTTATCAGCGGCCTGCAACGAATGAAGAGGAACTAATCTGCTTGAAGTTCTTGCGATCCCAACCGATTCCCGAGAATGAAGCCAATATTCCCCAGGATGATTTGACTTACAAGGTCGGCGCTTGGCAAAGTCTTTGCAGAGCGGTCGTCAACAGCAATGAAGCCATCTACATCGATTAAACACGGCCTTCGAAAATGAATCCCTACGACCATCAACGAAATTCAAGAAGGCATTTCTGCACTCAGGCTGGGGCTGGCTTTGGATCGCTTGCACTCGCTTCTCTTCTCGAGAAAGATGGCATCGCCGCAGGACCTATTGGTTTCGACGAAACGGGTGCGAGCGGCCCGATGGCATCCAAGGCTCCGATGATTCCAACCCAGGCCAAATCGATTATTTTTCTCTTCATGTTTGGAGGTCCATCGCAAGTCGATTTGTTCGATTACAAGCCGGAGTTGCAATCTCGCGATGGCCAAAGCATCGAGAATGAATTCCGTCGAGGCACGAAGACGAAGGCTGTTCTTCAAGCCAGCCGCCGGAAGTTTACGCAGCACGGCGAGTCAGGGTTATGGTGTTCGGATGCATTTCCTCACCTCTCCAAGCACATGGACAAAATGGCCATGATCCATTCGCTGACTAGCGATTCCTTCGCGCATGGGAGCGCTCTGCTGCAAGTGAATTGCGGTCGGATATTGCAAGGCCATCCGTCGATCGGTTCCTGGGTAACGTATGGACTGGGATCGGAAAATCAAAACTTGCCGGGATACGTCGTGATGCTGGACCCACGCGGCGGCCCGACCAGCGGTTCGCCCAACTGGTCGAGCGGTTATATGCCTGCAGCCTATCAAGGAACGTTGATACGTACTTCCAACCAACCGATCCTGAACTTGCAGCCAGCGGCTGGGATTACACGCGACATGCAGCGCCGCGAAATCGACTTGATCCAGTCTTTGAATGTGCAGCATGTGCAACAGCAGAAGCAGACTTCGGAACTAGAAGCTCGAATCGCTTCGTATGAACTCGCGTTCCAATTGCAAATGGCTGCACCGGAGGCATTGGATCTTGCAAGCGAGACCGAAGACACTTTGCAGATGTATGGGATTCATGAACCCAAACCGGATTGGCACCCGATGGCGCTCGGCCCTAGCACGTTTGGACGCCAATGTTTGATCGCACGGAGGATGGTGGAACGGGGCGTTCGTTTCATCCAAATCTATTCCGGGGGAGGGAATGCGGGGGGGCAGAATACGTGGGATGGGCATCATGGCATCGAAGAGAATTTGCAATTGCATTGCCCGGAAGTCGATCGACCGATCGCTGCTCTTTTGCAAGATCTTCAACAGCGTGGGTTATTGGATTCGACATTGGTCGTCTGGGGTGGCGAATTCGGTCGCATGCCGGTTTCGGAAACATTTAACACGGGAGGCAAACCAGGTGGCCGCGACCACAACCCCAAAGGATTTACCTACTGGTTGGCTGGAGCTGGCGTAAAGGGGGGTACCCGTTATGGGGCTACGGATGAGATCGGCGAAAATGCCGTGGAGAATCCGCGGCATTTGCGAGACCTTCATGCCACCATCCTCAAGCTGATGGGCTTGGACCATCGCCGACTCACCTATTTTCATGGCGGGCTCGATGAAAAGCTGACCGGCGTGCTCGATGCCCAACCGATCGACGAAATCATCGCGTGATCGTGGCGGAGGGCATTTGCTTTTTTGAAGTTGCGTTTTTGGAGTGTCTCTGAGTCCCAATCCGACACATTCCTTGGTTTTTTCGTACTCGTACTCAGCGTTCGCGGTACTCGTACTCGTACTCGATGCGGTTTGTCGAGTACGAGTACGAGTACCATTTCATTGAGTACGAGTACGATAGAAGGCAAAGAAAGCGCAATATCAAAACCTTTCCACGCGCCTCGATCTATTCGCCACCTGCGCGCGGTGGGCTGGGAAGCGGGGATATGATCCCAAGTGGGGCTGGCAACGGTTCGATGTCCGGAGGAGGAACGGGGTCGGAAGCACCGGGAGGAAGATCGATGCCCAATGACTGTTCGAGAGGATCCAGCCCGAGGGTGGCTTGCAACGTGGACAGCGACATAAAGAACTCCCTCTCGGCGTCGAGCAATTTGATTTCTGCTTCCGTGGCTTTGACTTCTTGTTGGAGCAGGAATAGGAAGTCGCGATTGCCTGCCGCATAATCTCGGCGAAAGTAATCGAGCGTTTGCATCGTTTCGCGCATCAGCTGTTCCGAGCGAACGACCATCTCGCGGGCGATGCCCAGATTGTTTCGAGCCGTGCGCAGCTCGACCTCGATCTTGTTCAATTGCAGTCGTCGTTTTTGTTCGGTTTGTTGGAGCTTGGCCAGCGTCGCGTCGATCTTGCCTCGAGCTTTACGGCGTTGAATAGGCACACCGCCGGACAAGCCGGATTCCAACATCAATTCCCCTTTGTCATTTGCTTTCGAAGCAGGAGCTCCGATGTCCTGGGCGGCTTGAATATTGAAGTCGACGGTGGGAAGCATCTGATTCCGTGCCAGCTCCAAATCCCATCGCAATTTTTGCAAGTCGATTTGAATCAAAGCCAGCTCAGGGCGACGTTCTTGAGCGGCAAGAAAGTCGATATCAAATGCAACGTCAGGGACCTCGGGAATGCGAGGGAAATCACTCGGCAGCCAATCCGGAGCGGCCAGCATCGGGTCGCCGGTTTCATCGCGAAGAAAAATTGCCATCTTGAAAGCAGCATCTCGGAACTTGAGTCGCGACTCATACACTTTGAGTTGTCGCTCCGAGATCGTTTGTGCATTGATCGCCAGTTC
>Ga0194055_10003014_pt1 | contig 13148 bp, 14 predicted proteins | sample SepL449m_MetaG_FD_155482 | JGI IMG/M metagenome (GOLD analysis project Ga0194055, IMG submission 155482) | Anoxic zone freshwater microbial communities from boreal shield lake in IISD Experimental Lakes Area, Ontario, Canada - Sep2016-L442-9m | ecosystem: Environmental > Aquatic > Freshwater >... | reverse complement strand
GGAATGCTCAACTGGTACATCGATCCGATTTCCAGCGGCCCCCTCGAAGGAATCAACAACAAGATCGGCGCACTTCAAAGGCGTGCCTACGGATACAGAAACTATGAACATCTCAAGCAGCGTATCCTCACACTCCATCACACCAAGTTCACACTAAAAGGCTAATGTCCTCGAAAACCTCATCCCCCCAAAAAGTCGGATGAACCTGTTTTCTTTGAAAAGAGGGGAATCAGATTTGTTGTGGGTGCCGGTCGAGGAAGATCGTGCGAGAGCAGAAATCGGAGAACATCAACGATCCCATTCACAAACATAGCTCCCACGACCGCCTGCCTGCCAAACGACGAATCGCGCTCCATCCCACGATACCCAGTGGTCGAGTGGTTGGCGGCTGTCTACGGGTGGCGACTCAAACGCGGGAATCGTGCCATCTACATTTAGAAATCGTCCCTCTTCCAATTCATCTGTAACACCGATTGCTGTGAGTGTTGTTCCGCATAGCGAAACTATAAAAGCAGTTTCACGCGAACTGTTCAAACAAACAAGATGCCCACCCATTTCTTCACAGCGTTGTTTGGCGACGTGCCAAGTGGCGGGTTCCTTGATCAAAGCATACGTATGTCCACCAAATTTGACGGTATCTTTCGGGCGAGGCTTTTTGGGCTGTTTTGATGAGGCGCTTTCAGGATCGGCTTCTAATTGGTCGATCCGGGCTTTGAACGACAGTGCTTTGTTGAAATCACCACTCTTGGTGATTTCGGTGAGGCGATCTTTGTAGGTTTTTAGTCGGAGAGCCGCTGCGTCGCGTTTGACTTTTGCCAGAGCTGCTTCGGCTTTGCTGACTTCGGAGGCGTACTTGTCTTCCGCAGCTTGCAGGACCGCAGGTTCAACGGCAGGCGTTGTCGGAGTTGTTTCCTGTGCGATCGCAATCGCGGCATTCGCGGCGAGGCAAATGATCAGAACGCTGCGAGTCATTGGTGATTCCTCATCTGTGCGAAGGACTGTTTTCAGATGCTGCAAACCGATTGGAACTCAAGTCACGAGCGATTAGATACTGAGGTCGCAGCGACTTCATACGTACGAGCTGGTGAAAATAGTTTATCGACTTCCGGCGCCTCAAGGCAATCTCCGCGTGTTGCCGTGATTGGTGATATTATGGTTGATGTCGATGTCGACTGCCGTTGCGAGCGGATCTGTCAGGAAGGTCCGTGGCCGGTTTTCTTGATCGAGCGAACTCGCAGCCGACTCGGCGGTGCCGGAAATGTCGCGGCGATGCTGAGGGCTCTGGAGTGCGAAGTAATCCTGCTGGGACTAGTGGGACGCGACGACTGCAATCAGGTTCCAAAGACAAATGTGGAAATCGGCTGGCGTCTGGTGGATGGGGCGACGACGAAGAAGACTCGCTTCTGGTACAAGGGCCGTCTGACGGGGCCTCGCGTTGACTATGACCAGACGGGCTGCCCCTCCCGTGATGACATCGATCATTTCATACAATCCATCGAACAGTTCGGACCCCAGGTGGTCGTTGTGGCTGATCATGGAAAGGGAGTGGTCACCGTCGACTTGATGCAGCAGTTGGGGGCCTTGAACATCCCAGTACTGGTTGATCCGATCCTGAAGACTCCCCTCCCCTTTCGTCCGGCGGCAATTGCCGGTGGCAATCATGAACTCGGTCCGGGGGCCAGACAGGCCAAAGTGGTGATCGAGAAGCGAGGCTCGGAGGGCCTGGCGTGGACCGCAGCACCACATGAGTTTGCACCGGTGGTTCTTGCCTCGACGTGTCGAAAGCTGGCCGATCCACTCGGCGCCGGAGACCAGTTCATTGCCAGCCTGGCGTATCAGCGTTGTCTGGGAAGCGACTGGCCGGAAGCGATCACCTGGGCCAACCAGGCGGCAGGGCTTCAATGTGAGCAACCCGGCTGCATCCCATTAGGGAAACACGAGATCGATGAAGTTATCCAAAGTAGCCATCACCGCTCCGCGTGATGTCAGCCGTTTCTCGTTTGAGGTCGATATTGGCAGCCTACCCAAAATGATCGCACTGGCTCGTCAATTCAAATTCAGAGGGCAGAACGATGTGGGGCAGAACGATAGAAGAAAACTGAATCTTGATTCTTCATCGTTCTGCCCAAAATCGTTCTGCCAACTATCTGGCCTGAATTGAAGAACGGACCCATTCGGAGCCTTCCCCGAATATCCGCATCAAATTGCGTGGATGCGTTTCCTACAGCGATTCCAGTAGCTCATTCATTTCGGCTGCGGCGTGGTCATCGCCGACACGGCGAGCCGTCTGGATGCCTGACCTTAATACTTGTCGTGCTCCCGCTTCGTCGCCCGTCTCGGCCAAAAGTTGGCCACGACGGAAAAACGCTGGAACGTGATCCGGGAACCGGTCGTTCATGTCAGCCAGGCGTTTCAGCCCGGCAGCTTGGTCTTCTTTAACGAGTTCCAGCGCATAGGCGTAATTCAGGAAAGGATCATTCGGCTCTGCGGCCAGCATTTCTTCCAACTTCAGACGTCGCGACACAATTCCACTTTCGAAGAGATTTTCTGGAGATCACACAATTCGGCGGCCGGTTTCGGAATTGTAACAAGGTGCTCCATCGGACGGCGGCAAAGATTGCGGAAACACCCTCAGCGGAACAACTCCAACGTCTCAATTCCTTCGTTTTGTCTCATTTGAAACACGCCTGTCCGCGCGACATCAGGGAATGTCTGGTTTCGTCCGGAAAATGAGAAATTTGGCGTCGTAGCACTGGCCAATCTTACCCAGATTTTCAAAAAGTTGGGTTGGGCAAACTATGCACTACCCAGCCGACCGGTTTCAAGGGGCTCACACCGAATCGACGATCCAAAGGCTTACCGGAGCTTGGATGGATTCTCTCCGCGACAGCGAAGGAATGTGGCAAACGCGAAGTCCGTACACCCTTTGATCGAACCAGAGCGGCCCACGAGTTCCCCATGACACAGTGCATAAGATTGTGGAGCGTCTTGATCCTGTTCGCAGGATACACGACAGTACAAGCCTCTGAGCGGGAAACGCTGGAGGTCTGTGCAGTTCGCCGGGCGCTACCATCGGTGGGAAATATCCACACCGAAAAAACAGCCGCCACCAATGCCCAGAACAATGTCTTTGCGACCTCGGAAAAGGGTCGTAAAGTCAACGGGATGGGGACTGGCATTGTCGTTGACGAACGCGGATACATGGTTACCAACTACCATGTGATCGCCGATGTCGACACGATTCGTGTCGATTTCCCCGACAAGAGCAGCTATGTCGCTCGACGCATCAGCGTTGATCGCGAAAATGACCTCGCTCTGATCAAGATCGAACCGCTCCATCCCCTCAAGGTGATGCCTTGCGGAGTTTCTACCGATCTGATGTTGTGCGAAAAAGTCATCGCGATCGGTAATGCTTTTGGATATCAAAGCACCGTGACCGTCGGATACATCAGTTCGCTCTCCCGTGATGTCGAAGCGAATGATACTCAGTTTTACCGCAACCTGATCCAGACCGATGCTGCGATCAACCCAGGCAACAGCGGCGGCCCGCTCATTAACCTTCTGGGTGAAGTGATCGGGATCAACGTTGCCATCCGAGCCGGTTCGAACAAGATTGGGTTCGCCATCCCGATCGACGACGCTCGTAAAGCGATCGCTCGGTTGATGAGTGTTGAGCAACTCGATCGTACCTATCACGGCCTGATTACCAAGGACGTGAAGTCGGCCACCAGCCGGATGCTGGTCGTCGATGGAGTTCACCCCGAAAGCCCGGCGGCGACCGCTGGTCTGAAAGCTGGCGATGTGATCGTCAAGGCGGGCCATCTGGAAGTGACCGATGCTGTGGACTGGGAACGAGCTTTCCTGGGCCGACCGGTTGGTGACAAGATTGAAATCAGCGTCAAGCGAAATGACAAGATGGAGTCGGTCTCGCTGGCTCTGGCAGCCTACACGGGTGGTCGAGTCTCAATTACTCCCGAAATCGCCATTGTCCCGAAGAGTCCGAATGCTGCAGAAGACGACCGTTACTGGCAACAGTTGGGTGTGAAGGTTTTGCAACTGCCTGCTGCTCAAAAGGCCCTCGTTGGTCCCAAGTATCGCGGTGGAATGCGAGTGAATGATGTGAAAGCCGATGGTCCGGCCGCTGCCAATGGAATTCAGAAGGGCGATATTCTGGTGGGCCTCGACAAATGGGAAACCCTGTCGTCCGACAATATGAGCTGGATTCTGAATCAACAGCAGCCTCAATTGACCGACGGTCAGGTCTCGATGAAATTCTTCGTGATCCGCGGTCAGGAGACTCGATATGGGTACCTTGCCGTGACACTGACGCCACGGGTCGCTCAAGGACCAAACTGAGTTCTCTCGACGTCTGAACTTCAAACCGCCCGGTATCACAAGTGATGCCGGGCGGTTTTTTCATTGGTACGATGATACATTGGGTCCCGAAGGTGCCAGAAAGTCGTGGTTCGCTCCGCGAACCAACGCGGCAACTCAATTATTCGCCATGTGTTAACTAAGATGCTTTTCGGTCAGAAAGTGTTGGTTCGCGGAGCGAACCACGACTATCGCCCAGAAACCCTCGTCGATGTAATTGGAAACTTTCCGTGGAACGCCCCGAGTTTGCTTTGATTGACTGGATCAGATCCCGCGTTGTTGATGGCGGGCCAGTTAAACTCGGCATCGGAGATGACGCGGCGATACTGCGGAGTGAATCAGATCGAGACTGGCTGGTTGCTACCGATATGCTGATGGAAGGTGTCGACTTCACCTTCCCGCCAGCCACGGCAGCTTTGGTCGGCCGTAAAGCCCTCGCAGTCAATTTGAGTGACATTGCGGCCATGGGTGGTCGCCCAACGGCTGCGTTCGTCTCTGTGGCATTGCCGATTGAGAAGGGTGTCGAATTTGCTCGTGAACTTCATGCGGGCCTGCTGGACCTCGCCGACCGGCATCATGTCGTCCTGGCAGGTGGAGACACCAACAGTTGGCACGGCCCGCTGGTCATCAACGTGGCTGTCGTTGGCGAACCCTGGGGGCCGCAATCGATCACTCGAGGTGGAGCGAAGCCGGGCGACTGGATCTTCGTCACCGGAACCCTGGGGGGAAGCATCAGCGGACACCATCTCACATTCGAACCGCGAATACTCGAAGCACAAGCGTTGACCAAAATGGTCAACGTGCACGCAATGATTGACATCAGCGACGGGCTGGCTGCAGATCTGCACCATATTCTCAAACAGAGTCAGGTTGGAGCAGTCTTGGAAGCGGGAGGCATCCCGATCAGTCAGGCGGCGCTCGAAGCGAACGACAATAAAAGTCCGCTTCAACACGCCCTGTCGGATGGTGAGGACTTTGAATTGATCTTCACGGTGTCGCCTGAGGAAGGGCGACGATTACTAACGACCTGGATTGAGTCGACCCCGATCAGTCACATCGGTCTGATCACGGCCGAGCCTGGTTGCTGGCTGAAAACGGGGGATCAACTGGAACCGCAGGCACCACTGGGCTGGAGTCATGCGCTGAATGAGGCTGGCGGTGATAACGACCGCCATTTGTGATCGCGCTGCCACCGTTTGGCGGCCGCCCATTTCTCGTTTGAGGTCGAAATTGTCAGCCCAGACAAAAAAGCACTGCTCGTCAATTCAAATTGAGTTGGGCAGAACGATGGAGGGCAGAACGATAGAAGACATAGGAATCAGATTCTTCATCGTTCTGCCCAGCTCTCTGATTCCATTAAGAAAGAGGAGACCTTCGGTCGGGCGTTTCGGCGGGGTCGGGAGACCCGCGGCGAACTCGCGTGATAACTACCAAATTTGACGTCGTGTCTCGTGACGATCGGCAGATGTGTGGATAAGATATCGCGTCAGGGGAGTGACGGTAGAAACTTGAGAACTGGAAACGGAAGTCAATATGCCTGCCTGGCCTGGCGGACCTTGTCTTGAGTGCGGTGTGGATATGCCGCCGAACATGATCCATTGTCGCGAATGTCGTGCATTACTGAATCCAGAACTTGAACGCGATAGCGTTGAAGTTCCCGTTTTTATTCCGCTTCAAGAGCTTGATGCCATGGTCGAGATCGAACCGATCGGAATGTTTGTGGGTTGCCCCAAATGTTCACAAGAGTTGAAGATCAACAAGAAATACCTGGGTCAGCGCGTCCAGTGCAAATTCTGCACGGCTGACTTCCGCCTCGATCCGACTCTTCCAACACTGGCCCAGGCGGATGTCTATTCCAAGTGCCCGCACTGCGAGCAGGAACTACGGTTCGCCCGAAAGTACATCGGTATCCGGGTCGCCTGCCGGTTCTGTGCTGGAAAAATTAACATTGTTGAAGGTGGTCGATAGTTCGAAATCCGGCCTGAATGGGCATTGAAATACTAGAGAACAGGTTTCACGAGTATTGAAGTGCTATTGCCTCTGTTTCTCTGTCTCTTCATTCAATCTGGCGAGTGAAGGCCAGCGATTCGCAAAGACGATTGAACCGATCACTGCAGCGAGCATTCCGCCAGACTGTGCACCCCAGATCGAGCCACCGACCCAGGCGTAGCACAGCATTGGCACTGTTTGTTCTGGAACACCGGCGAATGCTCGCACGTAGAACTCAGGGCTAAGTGTTGCCAATCCCATCGCAATCAGACCGCCAGCACACCAGCAACAATAGACGCCGCCAATCATCGGAATCAGTTGTCGAAGCGCCACCACGAACGGACAGCGCGCGTGTGAGACAATTCCGACGACCAGCGTAAAAACCAATGCGGCAATCATTCCGTAAATCAGTCCCTCCAGAATTCCCTGTGCAATCGCTGCACGCCAGATGTCTGCGACACCTTCCCAATACATGACCTGCCGGAAGTAGTGCGGGCTGACAGCCCCATTGATGGCATTCGTCGACGCTCCGATAACGGCACCTCCGGCCAGAGTTGCACCGGCAGTCATGACCAGGGCCATGGGATTGGGCGAGTCGTGCATGGTTGTCGGTGTTCCCGTTTACAGATGTCGTTTCCTGATTCGTGGCGACATTGTACTCCGCCACGGTTCCATCATTTTTCTGTGGAAAAGAACGGGAATAGCTTCTTCATTTCTGCTTCGTTGGGGCGGCGGCCGTATTCGCAGAGTTCGAATGCTTCGGCGTATTTCACGGACTTACCAGCCTCTTCACCGTACCAGCGAATCACATCGCTGCGATAGCGGTCGGCTTCAGCAGACTGACGTGCCTGCCAACGCTGCTTGAGCCATGCTTTGCGGCTAGCAACGTCAGCGGCCGGAGGAACGGTTCGAACAAATTCTTCGCTGCCACTGGCTCCCCCTTCGTAGACCTGCGACTCCAGTTCGTGCAGCGCTTCGACCTTCAGGTCCAGCACGTCATCGACAGAAACGACCATATCGGGCTTGAACGGATAGGGCTTTTGAAACCCGTCGCTGGAATACATGAAAACGGGATTTTTCTTCAGTGGAGGCGTATCAGGACAAAAGAACGGGACAGTCACCATGAATGCGGCGTCCTGGACGAGGATGCCGACGTATCGATGATCCGGGTGATAGTCCCAGGGGCGATGGGAAATCACGATATCAGCCTTCCATTCCCGAATCACCTTGGTGATCAGCCGCCGGTTTTCCAGTGTCGGTTCCAGTTCGCCGTCGTGAATGTCGAGGACTTGCGAGGTGACTCCCAGTTTCCTGGCGACCTTGGCCGATTCGGCGGCGCGACGGAGAGCCAGTGGTCCGCCAGCCATTTGCCAATGACCGATGTCGCCGTTTGTGACCGAACATAGCTTCACATGGTGCCCCAGCTTAGCCCACTTTGCTGCTGTCCCACCCGCTTTGAATTCGGCATCGTCTGGATGAGCTCCGAAGACAATGATCCGCAGTTTTCCATCGTCGACGGGAGCATCCGCCGCAAACGATGCCGGAATAGCAATCACGTTGATGGTGAGCAGAAGGAGCGAGGCTTTCAATACGTCGAATGATGGGAAACTGGTGTTGGGCATGTCTGATTTTCCGTCGGGGAATCGTTCGGAGTGAAACCGGAGTGAAATCGTACCGTAGTTGAACGCGAACCTGAAATGCACAGATTCGTCCCCCAATGTCAGAATGATCGTCGTCGATGATGGAATGATTTTCTCACGCTTGGTTGCCATGTTGCCGGATCCGCTACAAATTCCTGCATGGAAACACAGAGCCAGGAAAACTTCAGTTGGTTACGATGTCGAAGTCTTTTACGACGGAGACTGCCCGCTCTGCCTGCGTGAAATTAACATGCTGCGACGGAAGGATTCCAAAGGGAAGATTCAATTTACGAACATCGCGGACGCGGAATTTCACTCGCTGAACGTCGGCAAGACGTACGACGAATTAATGCTGCGAATCCACGGTCGCCTTCCGGACGGAACCTGGATCGAAGGGGTCGAAGTCTTTCGCCGCCTGTACAAGGCGGTTGGCTTCGGTCCACTCGTCGCGGTGACTCGCCTGCCGATCATTTCGCAGGTCATGGATCTTGGATATGTCCTGTTTGCTCGAAACAGGTTGCGACTGACGGGACGCTGCCAGGCGGGTACGTGCGATATCAAGTCGAAAACAGGTACGGGTGAATGATGCCACCGCGAAGAAATCTTGAACACGATTTGCCCGCGATCGACGACGGGCATCCAAGTCACATCGCCTGATGCAACGGTGTTCTGACTGTTGAAAGGTTTCTTCTCGACACGTCATCGATTGACCGCGAAGCAGGTCGCCCTTCAGGACGATATCGACCGTCACTCCGCTTGATGCTAGACTTCCCTCGATTCCGGGAATGGAAATCGGCCGGGAGTTATTTCAGCAAAGGCGTGCAATCGAATGGGCGATACGATTCGAGTTTTGATACTGGCGGTTGTCCAGGGAATCGCGGAGTTTCTGCCAGTCAGTTCCTCGGGGCATCTGGTGATCATCAACGAAATCCTGAAACGACTTCAGGGGGGTGACATTCCCGACGAAGGAATGACACTCAATATCGTTCTGCACCTCGGGACTCTCGGTTCCATCATCGTCGTCTATTTTCGGCGACTGCAGCGGGTCTTGATTGAGATGGACTGGCGATTGTGTTCCGCCATCGTGCTCGCATCGGTTCCGGCAGCGATTGTCGGGATTGGATTCAAAGATCAACTCGAACCTTTATTTGCATCACCCGCGGTCGCTGGTTTCGGGCTATTGATCACGGCCTCGCTATTGATTCTCGGGCAGCGTTTGCAGTCGGGACGATTTACAGATCGGCAGCTTCCGTGGCCAGTGGCCTTCGTCGTCGGCTGCTTTCAGGCGGTTGCATTGGTCCCCGGGATTTCACGTTCCGGAAGTACAATTTCAGGGGGGTTACTCAGCGGCATGGAGCGTGAGTCGGCGGCGACGTTTTCGTTCCTGATCGCGATTCCGGCAATCGGAGGAGCGGCTTTCCTGGACATGCTGAAATTTCTGAAGCCGGGTGCGATCGAAACCATAAAACTGCCGATTCCAACTTTGCTGATGGGAATGATCGTCTCATTCATCGTGGGGATCTTCGCGCTGCGGTTACTGATCCAACTGATCTCGCGACAACGGTTGCACTGGTTCGGGTATTACTGCCTGGGGATGGGTATTGCAGTCCTGGTCTGGCAGGGTTGCGAGGGAAAGCTGTTCGGTTAGGTGAAGGCGCTCCGCACATGGGGGTACAGGCGTTCGATTCACTCTTCGTTAGTAGCGACGAACTTCGCCAGTTCTGTCACCACCCACCTTCGAGCTTGCTGCCTTAATGGGAGCGGAGCACTACCCCATCCAAACGACCCGCATACTGCAAAAGCCCGTTTCCAAAAGCGTGAACTCGGTGGCTAAAACGGCCAGGGGAGCAGCAATGCGTGATGTTGAAATAACACCGCTCGTCCGGCGGCGCCGACTGCTGGTGTGAAGAACAGCAAGAACACATAGAATCCCAGCAACGGCCACAAGACGATGTTGGACAGCATCCGGAGGGTCAGCCAGGTCTTCCGCTCCTTTTTTCGAGCCTGCGAGTAGGCCCATCCGACGAAGATTCGTGCGGGGTAAATGCTGATGATGAATAGCGGTGTCAGCAGCCAGCGCATGTCCTGGGGGGTTTCAAACAGTTTGAACAGATACAACGGCAACGCCAATGCATACATCGCGACGACCGACAACAGGAAGACGATCGGTGTCCGTCGGTATAGTCCACGTATGGTCGTCAATTGAAACATCGCACCAATGCGCTGTTCTGCTGCGAAGTGGGCCTGCAGAAACGGGACCCAGCTCAGCACGCAGACGAGGGTCACGCCGCCAAAAATCGTTAAGATCGCCTGCCCCGGTTTCGAAGTATCCTGAAGCGCCCCGAATAACGCTGTGGGAACGAACAGCCATGCGAACGCTCCGAAGAATCCGCGAAGTCCCAGCCAGAAGTGGTGCCTGAGTCGTAATGCGGCGATGAATTCGCGGACTGCGGTTGCGGCCAGGTCTGCGTAATCTCCACGCATCAATTGGCGAACCAGCCACAATCCATTCAGGGGTGTTGGCCAGAAGAACAGCCTGAGTCGCCCGCCGCGCGCGATCGCCAGAACGATATGAATGGCAACGCCAGCAGAGATGATGGTCAAGGCGATCTGCCAACCAATGGCCACTCGAGATCCCGGTGCAATCAACTCCGCGTCGCCTGCCGCGTCTGCGACCAGTCGGACGAACCAGCACCAGAACCAGACGCCAAACGCAATTCCACCGAGCTTGGGAGCTAATGGGAGTAGTGGCATCGCGTACCGCAGTTTACCTGTCCGAGCGACTCGCCCTTCCGCTTCCAGCATAAAGCCCAGCGCCAGAAAGTTAACTACCGGAATTGCCGCCAGAAAGGCGAGCATGGCAAACAGGCTGACGATACCGAACAGTACTTCGAAGACCCAGTAGCCCGCCTTGAGCGGGTGTCGCAGCAGATGCGGAAATGGAGGGAGCGAATCGAACGAAAAGTAGGTCTCGTCGGTGCGAGCAAGTGTGCCAGACGCATCTTCAATAGAACCTGTTTCCGGGACTGGCGAGAACTCTGGCGTGAATTCCGCGAATTCAATCGGCAGGGGTTTGGAATGCTCCAAACCATTAGTCGAATTTGCGGTTGCGACGGGGCGCCGACTCACGGTGATCCCTTCCGGGTGGGTGAACGAACCGAACCACTGGCAACGCAGGTTCCGCCAAGAATACCCCGGTTTACGCCTGCTGGTTTCGGAAATGTCGTTCAGTCACAGGACACGGGGCGCGCCGCATTTCACCGGGTGATTGTCGTAGAAAAAGTCGGCGCCGTGACGCCGCTTCAACAGGAAATCAGGCTTCTACGAAGACGACGACACCGGTAATGTTATCTTTTGAGCCGCCGTCCGTTGCCGCTTGTACGATCGCTTCCGCGGTCTTTTGTGGATCTGTCCCTTCCGACAGAATCCTGGCGATGACCGGATCGTCCGCCCCGCCTGTCACACCATCGGAACAGAGCAGGAATTTGTCTCCGACGCGCGGCTGAACCTGCGTTGGAGTTGTCCCCTGCCCCCCTTCTTTGCACCCCAGAAATCGATAGAGGACATTCTTGAAGCGATGGTTCGCGGCTTCTTCGGGGGTGAGGGTGCCGGCATCCAGCAGAGCTTGGGTGAGCGAGTGATCCGTCGTCAATTGTTCGAGTTTGCCATCACGTAACAGGTAGACACGGCTGTCGCCAACGCCACCCGCGAACATGGTCCCGGCAACCTGAATCAGGAACACGATCGTGGTTCCCATATTCTTCAGCTTCGAATCCAGTTCCCCCAGTGCCATGATTTCGTAATTGGCCTGGTTTACGGAGTCATCAATAGCCTTGATGGCCTGTTCAACACTGGTACGGTTGTAGTCGATCAACTGCAGCTTCTGCGGGACAATTTCCATCGCCAGACTGCTGGCGCGTTCACCCGCCGACTGTCCTCCCATGCCATCTGCGACAAGGAAGAAGCGCTGTTGAGGATCCACGAAACACGCGTCCTCGTTGTTGTCGCGTTTGCCGACGATACTGAGATGTCCGACTCGCAACTTCATGGTGCGTTACCGACGCCGTTGAAAAACCTGATTGTCGCTCGTGTTCGCATGGCGGAAAACATTTCCACTCTGGGATAGAGAACTCGAGAGCTGTTTCGAACTACGTTAAGTTTACGGAGAGACTGTTGAAATGAAAATCTGACGGGGCTGAAAACTTACGTCCCGTCACATTGTCGGACACAATGCCTCTACCAAGTTTGTGACTCCTAGCGTTTTCGCCGAGATTAACAGTTCTCCGGCCTCAAAACCCGCACTCTGCCCCAACAATACGGCCTGAGCTTCGACCCAACTGAAGACTCGCTGCTTTCCAGCAGGAAATTGCGTGCGATAAGCCCTGATCGCCTCCAGTTTGATCGGCAGAGTGGCAGAGATGTCTGTCACGAATCGGCTGCTTCCCGGCAAAACATCCAGATTCGTTAATCCAAGTGGGTACCAGAGTTGCGATTGGATCGTATGTGCGGGTAATCCCGAAAATTCGTCGTCCCACTTTGTCAGTCGGCTGTAAAAGACCGCAGCGTCGGTGATTTGCATGGCCTGCCAGTGATCTGGCGATGCCATCGGAGTCTTGTCGGCGATTCCCAGCACAATCCTGGGACGCCAGAGTCGAAAGATTCGGGCGAGTGCCACACGAGCAGAAAATGAATCGAACAGGCACCGGTTCGGGAGCGTCAACGTCTGGCGTTCGTGCACGCCGAGAATCTTTGCGGCTTCACGCGATTCCGCCAGTCGTTCATCGACACCTGGGCTTCCCGGCGTTGGTTCGCCGTTCGTCAGATCGACGATTCCAACTCGGTACCCCTGCTGAGCCAGGCGTGCCAAGGTCCCTCCGACGGCGATTTCGACATCGTCAGGATGAGCCCCCACAGCCACAACATCAAATGCTGGCGGAAAATCTACTGACACTGGAGTCCTTCGAGTTCGAAAGGTTGAAGGCGAGAGCCGTTCCGAACCCTGTCGAACTCAATCACGGGTCCAGCAACGTCGGATCAATTTCGGCCGCGCGTTCACGCCACCAGGTTCCTGCCTTTTCATAATCCCATTCGCCTGCATTGGCACAGGCTGACAGGGCTTCGGCCATTTCCCGTGCTGAACTGTAT
>Ga0194055_10003013_pt1 | contig 13151 bp, 12 predicted proteins | sample SepL449m_MetaG_FD_155482 | JGI IMG/M metagenome (GOLD analysis project Ga0194055, IMG submission 155482) | Anoxic zone freshwater microbial communities from boreal shield lake in IISD Experimental Lakes Area, Ontario, Canada - Sep2016-L442-9m | ecosystem: Environmental > Aquatic > Freshwater >... | reverse complement strand
ATAACGAGATCAGATCTGTGGCTGCGCCCGCCGCAGGATCTGAGTAACGAGCACCGGCGTTTCCGGTAGCGGCTCTGCTCGCGTCGTTCACCATGAGCGCGCCGAGCGGACCCGCCTCAACCCCCACCACACCACTTCCCCACGCCGCCGAGAATCGCTCGCTGTCATATCGAGAGTCGTCGCCGACAACGTTGCCCTGCACCTGGGTAATGCCTGCCGCAACCAGATCGGAGACCAGGGTCTCGAGCGATGTGGTGTTGGTGGGGGGATACTTCTGCGTGGATGGGTAGTTAGCGGTAGAAAGCAACGGGTCTCCCCCACCAACCATGTACAGATCGCCTGCGATGATGCCAGCGCTGGCCATACCTTTGAGCGAGGTCGTGAAGGCATAGTCGGGGCCAAGCACTTCGAGTGCAACTGATGCCAGGAGCACCTTGAGATTGCTCGCAGGTGTGACCGCCAGACCGGCGCCGTAATCAAGAATCGTTCGGCCTGCCACCGACACCTGCAAGCACGAGTTGCCAATGAGCATCTTGCTCACCGGGATCAAGGCGGCTGCGAATGCATCGCGACTTGCCGAGATGGCCAATGTCTGCGGGGCTCGACGCAAGGACAGCACCGGTGTTCGTGACGGCGTCGCTAATGGTGTCTCGACCACCACTGGCCCTGATGGCAAGGCGATGCGATGCGAATCGGCCCATTGCCAGATTGCACCAAACAGAACTGCTGGGACAATCGCACAAACAATGAGCACGGCGACGGGATTCACCCGCCGCGTCGGAGCCTTTGGTCGGATCAATCGAAGCCTCGTGTGCGCCGAAACTCTGCGTAGCGGTAGAGGTGCCCGAGCGCTGTGACGGCGCGGTTGCCCGAGGCGTAGCACAGGCGACCACTTGCGCGCACCGCTACCGGACCTGCGTTGTCAGGGTCGGCCACGGCCAACTCGGTGGCGGTGAGAATCGGCTTGTTGTAGCGGCGTGAGAGTTCGTCGGCGGCCTGCGCGAATCGTTCGTCTTGGCGGCGGTGATACGACACAATGCGCTCGAGTCCGTCGCCTGGATAGAAGTGTCCTTCGGCCATCAACCGCGCCTGATTGCTCTGGATGCCGAGGCCGAGGTAGACGATGGCGTGAACGTCGGGGTGCGCTGCGATCATCTCCATCACTTCGGGAATCGTGTCACGAACTTCGCCACCCGCGCAGTCGACTGGGTTGTTGCGGCTCCAGCGAGGCGGCAACTTGGTGTCGATCTGCGCCTCAAGGTCGGCGGGCAACGGCATCAGTTGTAGAAGTCCGTCGCGATACAGCGCGTCGCTGGTGACAACTCCCCACCCACCCGCAGTGGTGAGCACGATCACGTTTGGACCCTTGGGTAGCGGCTGCGTTGCAAAGGTGGCCGCTGCCTCGAACGCCTCTTCAACCGTGCTGGCGCGGGTGACGCCTGCTGCCTTACATGCGCCGTCGAACACTTTGTCGTCGGCAGCGAGGGCCCCGGTGTGGCTCGCCGCTGCTGCAGCGCCGGCAGCGGTGGCGCCACCCTTGACGATGACGAGTGGCTTTTTTGCTGCAACGCCAGCAAAGCGTTGGAGCAGGCTGCGCCCGTCGGTGATGCCTTCGACATACGCGAGGCCAACTTTGGTCTCGGGGTCGTTTGCGTAGAACTCGAGATAGTCGGCCACGTTGACTGCTGCAGCGTTGCCTGCCGATACAGCGCGGCTGATGCCAACACCAGATGCGCGCGAATAGTTCAGGAAGCTCGACACGAAGTTGCCGCTTTGGCTTGCAACACCAATATGGCCGGCAGGTGGATATGGCGCCACGATTTGAGCGCACAACTGAACTGGCGTGCTGACGACACCTTGGCCGTTTGGTCCGGCAAGCAAGATGCCGAGTTCGTGAGCGAGCGCAATGAGGTCTGCTTCGGCCTTGCGACCTTCTTCGCCCGCCTCGCCGTAGCCAGCGCTGGTGAGGAACGCGGCCTTCACGCCCTTGGCGGCACACGCACGCAGCAACGCCGGGTTGGCCGACGCAGGCGTGCAGACGAAGACAAGGTCAATCTCGCCATCGGGCAATTGGGCGATATCGGCAACGGTGCGAATGCCGAGCACTTCTTCGCCTTGCAGGTTGGTGCCGTAGACGCCACCCGCGTAACCACTGGCAAGGATGTTGTGCAGCGAGACAAACCCGAACTTGCCGGGGTGCGTTGACGCGCCAGTGACCAACACGCCGCGTGGGTTAAACAACGCGTTGAACTGCTCGGCCGTTGGCGGTGTGTGCACAACATGTGCTTCGTTCTCGGGTTCGCCAATTTCAACGAGCGCATCCACAGCAATGGGGCTTCCATCGGCGCGAACGATGAGCGGGTTTACGTCGATGCTGCGCACATCGGGACGGGCGTCAATCACGGCTCCGAGGCCCACGAGCACATCGATGAGTTCGTTTCGGTTCACCGCGCTCTCGCCGCGGAACGCACCGAGAAGCTTTTGTGTAGCGAGGCTGTCGATCATCTCGCCGGCCTCAAGGCGGCTCAGTGGTGCGGGCCGAAACACAACATCGGCAATGGCCTCGGCCAGGACTCCCCCGACTCCGAGCATGACCGTTGCGCCAAACTGCGCGTCTCGCAGCACGCCAGCAATCAGTTCGCGGTTTCCCGAGATCATCGGGGCAACAAGCAGCGACACGGGTCCGTCTTCGGGTGTGGCCTTTGACAACAGCTCGGCGGCAGCGGCCTCAACGGCTGCGGCATCGGCCAACCGCAGCTTGACCAAGCCGCGCTCGGTCTTGTGAGCGATGGCATCGCCGCACAACTTCACAACGACCGGATAGCCAAGTGCGCTCGCTGCGATGGCCGCAGCCGAGGCTGTTGAAACCTCGCGCTCGTCGGCAATTGGCACGCCGTAGTCGCGCAGGAGCGCCTTGGAAGCAGATTCAGAAAGGGTATGGCCGCTGTTTGACACATGCGTACCGTAGCGATTCGCCGCCGCGAGACGCGACTTCGCGCAACGTTTGCTCGCACGCGAACCGGGCTGGCGACTATGAGCTCACGTTGTAGGTGAGAACGCTGCGAGCTGCAACCTTGCCGGTGGTGGCGCAGATTGCTTCTGATTCGCAAAACACCACGGTTCGTCCGCGCTTGGTGACCCAACCCTCGGCGATGATGTCTGTTTGCTTTGCGGCATTCATGAACTGCACGTGCATATCAACTGTTGAGAAGCGCACGTCGCGAGCATATGCAGCGCCAACAGCAGGAACGACCACAGCATCAAGCAGTGAGGCAATGGCTCCGCCGTGCACGAGTCCTTGAGGCTGATCAAGCTCGGGTTTGTACTGCATGAGCATGCGGCAGTAATCGACCCGCACTTCTTGAACCGTCATCCCGAGCAGCGATGGGAAAAAGACGCGATCCCAGCTACCAAATTTCAGCCAACGAGCAGCAACGTCGTCGGGCAAGGGGGCGAACTGTTCGGCGCGGCTCATACGCCCGCGATGTGAGCGTGAAGGAGCGTCGCTATGTCATTGGCCAGCTCTTGAATGGCGAGGTGGCCCGCCGGGAGTTCAACGAGTTGGGCCGAATGAATGGTGTCGGCAAGCGAGCGGCTATGAGCGATGTCGACCCACCGGTCCTCGGTGCCGCCGATGATGAGCGTTGGACACGCGATGGCCGGCAAGAGCTCAGTGATGTCGAGCACTTTGTCGAGTTCTAGTTGCGCTGCAGAGCCTGGAGCGAGTGTGCCAGCACCCATAGGGATCATCGCCTCAAGCATGGGCTCAAGCATCGTGAGCGCACCGACAGTGAATCCGTCGGCCATTGCATAACGCATGAACAACTCGGGGTCGGTTGCGATGAGTCGGTTCCACAGTTCGAAGGTGACTCGCATTCGTGCATCGGACACAGCCCACCCACTGAGCGATGTGGTGGACAACACGCGCTGAGGCGCGATCGCCGCGGTAGCGAGAGCCACCACGGCTCCGAGCGAGTAACCGCCGACATGAAAGGTCTGGTGACCGAGCTCGGTCATCAGTGCCAGCGCTTGGTCGACGATGCCTTCGATGGTGAGGGCGCTCGTAGGCATCGAGGACTCGCCGCTGCCGGGGAATTCGAAGAGGACGTATTGATAGGTGTTCGCTGGCATCGCCGCGCGAACCATGTCCCACGACGTGCGCGCCATCGTGGTGCCGTGAAACAACAGCACCGGAATGCCGTCACCTTCGATTGCGTATCCGACTGTTGCCTCGCCCAGCTGAAGAGTTGCCATGCCAAACGGTAGCCAAGCGTGGCGTTGGGTCACCTAGTGGGAACGTGCGCAGCAGAGGTTCTAGGGAACGAGGGCGCTGCGAAAGAAGCCGAGCACATGCTGCAGGCGTTGTTCAAGCATGGGACTCGCGAGCGGTTCGTCGTCGAGTAGCCCACCGAGAAACGGCGCATCTGAGAAGTAGCTCAGCAACGCGCCGTAGCCGGTGAGCAAGAGTTGCTCGGGATCGTGTTGACGGAAGTTGCCGTTGTCCATCTCGCGCTGGAAATATGCGGCCGCGCTATCGAACGCTGGACGCAATACGCCCGCCAGATCGATACCAAGATGGGCCCCATTGTCGAGCGCCTCACGGCGCATGAGGCGCACGTAGTCGGGGTTCTCGCTGAAGAACTGAAAGCCTGCGATGAGCACAGACTCGACCTTGGTCCACCCGCTCTCGGTGCTGCCGATTGCGTCGGTGAGGCGCTCGAACCAATCGGAGAGCAACTGCTCGAACACCTCGCCGTACAGAATCTCCTTCGAAGCGAAGTGATGCAAAAGACTCGGACGGCGAATACCAACAGCCGCAGCAATGTCGTTGAGCGAGGTGCCGTCGTAGCCAGCCTCGGCAAAGCAGTGCAAGGCCTCAATAACGATCTGGTCCCGCGTCGAAAGTTGCTCGGTCGCGTCGGCCATTGCGCGTACTGTACATGACGTGTCCGTCATCACTGCCAACTCCGTGCTCACCCCCGGTGGGTGGACCCAACCGAGTTCGGTCACGGTTGACGATGCTGGATTCATCGTCGACATTGCCCCGACGAGCGGGCCGGTTCAGCACCGTTCGTTGGTCCCTGGTTTTGTCGACCTACAGGTAAACGGCGTCGACGACATCGATGTGTCACGCGCTGCCGACCACGACTGGATCCGCATCGGAGAACTGTTGCTCGAGCAGGGTGTCACCTCGTGGTGTCCCACGTTGGTGACGGCTCCCCTCTCGAGGTACGAACAGCCATTGCGGCGAATTGCCGAAGCGCAGGCTCTCGGCGGGCCAGCCATCATCGGCGCACATCTCGAGGGTCCGTTTCTGGGTGGCGCCCCCGGAGCGCACCGTCGCGACATGCTTGCGCCAATTGACCTGGCTTGGCTCGCAGCGTTGCCAGACATTGTTCGGCTCGTCACGTTGGCGCCCGAACTCGAACTCGCTGCCGAGGCGATCGAGTTGTTGGTCGAGCGCCACATCGTGGTGTCTCTCGGTCACAGCACACCATCGATAGCTCAGTGCGATGCAGCGGTCGAAGCAGGAGCGGCGATGGCCACTCACCTTTTCAACGGAATGTCGGGTGTACACCATCGGGACCCGGGTCTCGCTGCCTACGCGCTCGTGAACGACCGATTGACGGTGGGCCTCATCGCCGACCTCATCCACGTTCATCCGTTGGCCATCGAGCTTGCATTTCGGGCCAAGCCCGCCGATGGGGTCGTGCTCGTCACCGACGCCGTTGCGTGGCGCGCCGGTACCGCCGGAGCTGTTGGTCTCTCGATGAGCGATGGCGCACCCCGCTTGGCCAATGGCACGCTCGCCGGTAGCGCCCTCACGATGGATCAAGCGATTCGCAACGTGGTGAACCATTGCTCGGTACCGCTCGAGCAAGCAGTGCGTGCAGCGTCAACCAACCCAGCGCACCTCATTGGTTGTGCCGACCGCGGCGCTATCGCTGTTGGCAAACGCGCCGACCTTGTCGAACTCGACGACGAACTTCGCGTCGGCGGAGTGTGGCTCAACGGCGTCCGCGCTCGTTAGCAAGCCGATACCCTCGCCGCATGCAGATCGTCTCAGCACTCTTTGTCGAGAACTTCGAGATGCGTCAGGCTCCTGGGCCGTCGACACGCATCGACCTCACTGGCGCAATGTTCTCTATGGCTGCGCCCTCACCCGTGCCCGTCACCGTGTCTCCTCACCTTGTGGCGCTCATTTCGTGCGCGCCCGACGAGGTCGGCAGCGGCGTGTTCGAGGTCATCTTCCGCAAGGGTCGCAGCGAAGACGACGAACAAGTGGCACGCAACGTGAGCCCGTTCACGGTTGAGCCCGGCAAGTTCACCTACCGCCTTGTGCGCGGCGAGTTGGAGTTCGACACCTATTGCCAGATCTTCGCTCACTGTCGCGTTGATCATGGTCCGTGGCATCTCGTGCCGCTGACCTTGCTGCCGCCAGTGTGATTTTCAGCCAATAAATGGCCACGCGCGCCATTTGAAACGGGGACTCGCGACACCCCAGCGATTAGTGTCGGCCGAGTGCCATCTACGTTGACGCCCGAACAAGACTCTGCAGCTATCAGCCTCATTCGTGGCTTCGCCATGGATGCTCCCCTCTACGCCAAGAGCGGGCATCAGGGCACCGCAATGGCGCTGGCCCCTCTGGCTCATGTGCTGTACAGCCGTGTCATGCGCCACGATCCCGCCAATCCGTCGTGGCCCGATCGAGATCGGTTCATCCTCAGCAACGGCCATGCCAGCATCTTGCAGTACTCGATGCTGTACCTCAGCGGCTATGGGCTCGAACTCGACGACATCAAGCAGTTCCGTCAGTGGCAATCGGCCACTCCAGGTCACCCAGAGGCGGGTCACACAGCTGGCGTCGAGGTCACAACCGGACCGCTCGGACAGGGCTTCGCCAACGCAGTTGGCATGGCTATCGCCGAGCGCTCGTTGGCCGATCGGTTTGGCTCCAACGTTCAAGATCACCACACCTTCGTCATTGCCGGCGATGGCTGTTTCATGGAAGGCCTCAGCCACGAAGCTGCATCACTGGCGGGTCATCTCAAACTTGGTGGTCTCATCTGCGTTCACGACGACAACGGCATCACCATCGACGGAAACACCAACCTCGCGTATAGCGACGACGTTGCCATGCGCTTTCGGAGCTACGGCTGGCATGTCGAAAGCGTTGGCGAGATCGCCGACGATTGCGATGCGCTCGAAGCCGCACTGCGCCGGGCGATGGCGGTCACCGACCAGCCGAGCTTGATCATCCTTCGCTCGCACATCGGCTACCCGTCACCCGATCTCACTGATACGCACGAGGCCCACGGCAACCCGTTCACGCTTGATCTCACCAATCGAACCAAAGATGCGATGGGCATTCCTCAAGAGCCGTTCTGGGCGCCTACCGATCTGGTCGATGCGTACCGAGCCTCTGCTGCCCAGCGCGGACAAGCCGCCAGTGCTCAATGGCAGCAACGCTTCGAAGCATCGGCGCTCAATCACGCCGAATGGGATGCTTGCTGGGCAGCCACTGGCCTCGCTGATTGGACCGATTCGCTGCCTACGTTTGCTCAGGGCGACAGCATCGCAACCCGCGTTGCGATCCAAAAGGTGTTCGACGCAACGCTTGCACAATTGCCAGGCCTGGTCGCCGGATCCGCCGACCTCACCGGAAACACCGGTACCAAGCTGGCGGGTCAGGTTGCCCAATCGGCTGCTGCGCCGGGCGGACGTCAGGTGTATTACGGAATCCGCGAGCACGCGATGGCAGCCGTAATGGTCGGCATGTCGCTGCATGGCGGTGTGCTTCCCGTGGGCGGCACCTTCTTGGTTTTTGCCGACTACCTGCGCCCTTCTGTGCGCCTCGCAGCTCTCTCGAAGGCCAAGGTTGTGTTTGTGCTCACGCATGACTCGGTTGGCGTGGGCGAAGACGGACCCACCCATCAGCCGGTCGAGCAGCTTGCGTCGCTACGCATTATCCCTGACCTGCAGGTAATCCGCCCGGCCGACGCCAACGAGACCGCTCACGCATGGCGCGTTGCGGTGGAGCACGACGGCCCAACCGCCTTGGTGCTCAGCCGACAGAACCTGCCCGTGTGCACCGATGGCGCCGCAGTAGAGACTGGGGCGGCAACGCTCAGCGCAGCGGCCGATCCTCGGGTGGTGCTCGTGGCTACCGGCAGCGAGGTGCATCTCTGCACCGCTGCCGCCGAACAGCTCGCAGCGCAAGGCATCGGTGCCAACGTGGTGTCCATGCCATCGTGGGATCGCTTTGAGCGCCAGTCGGCGGCATACCGTGCCACTGTGTTCCCCAAGGGAGTACCCGTGCTTTCCGTCGAGGCTGCAGTCACCTTTGGTTGGGCGCGCTACGCCCACGACAGCATTGGCATCGATCGTTTTGGGGCAAGCGCGCCAGGCGCGCTGGTGCTCGACAAGCTCGGCATCAATATCGACAACATCGTTGCTCGGGCGACTGCGCTCGCGACGAACGCCTAGGAGGCATCTGTGGATCGGCTCGTACATCTCGCTCGCGACTTTGGTCAGAGCCCGTGGCTCGACAACCTGAAGCGCAGCTACATCACCTCAGGCCAGTTGCAGGGACTCGTCGATCGCGGTGTTCGCGGGCTCACCTCGAACCCAACCATCTTTCAAAAGGCCATTCAGGGCTCGCCCGATTACGACGAGCAATTCTCGGCGCTCGCCGCCGGCGCTCCCCATCCCATCATCGATGACTACTGGGCGATGGTCTTGCGCGATATCAACAGCGCGCTCGACATCTTTGAACCGGTCTATGCCGCAACGGCGGGTCTCGACGGATACGTAAGCGTCGAGGTCGATCCGGGTCTGGCCCACGACAGCGTTGGTACCGAAATCGCCGCACGCGAGCTCAGCGAGCGCGTGAATCGCCACAACCTGATGGTGAAAGTACCGGCCACACATGCTGGCTTGCCTGCTATCGAGCAGATGATTGCCGAAGGACGCAGCATCAATGTCACGCTCATCTTCAGCCTCGAGCGCTATGCAGCGGTTGTCGAGGCCTACATCAGCGGCCTTGAGCGCCTCGCCGCTTCGCCAACGGCCGACCTCTCTTCGGTCGCCAGTGTCGCAAGTTTCTTCATCAGCCGTGTCGACACCGAGATCGATAAGCGGCTCGACGCCATGGGCTCTCCCGAAGCATTAGCGCTGCGCGGCAAGGCTGCTGTTGCCCAAGGCAAGCTCGCCTACCAGATGTTTCAGAAGGCGTTCAGCGGTCCGCGCTGGCAGGCGCTGGCCGATCGCGGAGCTCGTGTGCAGCGTCCGCTGTGGGCGAGTACCAGCACCAAGAATCCTGCGTACCCCGACACGTTGTATGTCGACGAACTCATTGGTCCGCACACGGTGAACACGTTGCCCGATGCCACGCTCGAGGCGTTCGCCGATCACGGCAACCTCGTTCGTCGCGTTGATGTCGATGTCGATCAAGCGGGGCAAGATTGGCAAGCTCTCGCCGCTGTCGGCATCGACCTCGATGCCATCGCCGAGCAACTCGAGACCGAAGGTGTCGCTTCATTTCAAGCCAGCTTTAACGAGTTACTCGAAGCGCTCGAGGTGAAAGCCGCCTCGTTGCGTCACAACGCGTGACCACACCCGAGCTGTCTCCCGAGGTTGCACTCGCAGTGCAGCATCTGCTCGATGTGCTTGGCCCCACCCACGACCGTCGCCTTGCCGAAGAGTTGCTCACGGCGTCTGCGGGCATGATCGCCGATCACCCGGCAACGCTCGATCTCAAGATTGCTGCCTCCGCAGTTGTCGAAATGCGCGATGCCTACGGCATGTTTGCTCCGTATCGCGGGCGCAAGAAGGTGACTATCTTTGGCTCGGCGCGCACCAAGCAATCCGATCCGCTCTACGAGCAAGCGCGCAACGTCGCAGCCCAACTCGGTGACCACGGATGGATGGTGATCACTGGCGCAGGCCCCGGAATCATGCACGCCGCCATGCAGGGTGCAGGCCGCGAGATGAGCATCGGCGTTTCGATTCGCCTGCCATTTGAACAGCAGGCGAACCCGGTCATAGCGGGTGACCCCAAGTACGTGAGCATGAAGTACTTCTTCACGCGCAAGCTCATGTTGGTCAAAGAGAGCAGCGCGTTTGTGTGCTTGCCAGGCGGGTTCGGAACGCTCGACGAGATGTTCGAACTGCTCACGCTGACGCAAACAGGCAAGGGCGTGCCGGTGCCAATTGTCTTTCTCGAAACTGTTGGCGACAACTATTGGGAGCGAGTCGCCAATCTGATCAACGATCAGTTGGTCGCTCGAGGTTTTGTCGATCAGATCGACACCAATCTCTATCTCATCACCGACAGCACCGAGCTGGCAGCTCGCGAAATCCGTCGCTTCTACGCCAACTACGACAGCATGCGTTATGTGGGCGATCTCTTGGTGCTGCGCATGAAGCAATCCCCCGACGACGAACAACTTGCGCTGCTTAACGAACGCTTCGGGCACCTGTGCACGAAAGGCGTCATCGCCCGAACCCCTGCCCTCCCGATCGAGGTGCGCGAGGGCGATAGTGTCGCGCTACATCGGGTGGCATTCACGTTTGCCAAGCACGGCTTTGGCGACTTGCACCAGATGATCGACACACTGAACTCATTCGTTTCTTAAGCAGTAGGGGCCTCCATGCAACTCGACCAAATCTGGCAGTACCCGGTGAAGTCGATGCGAGGCTCCAACGTCACCCACGGAGCGCTTGCAACCAACGGTGTCGTTGGCGATCGGATGTGGGCGCTGCGCGACGACCAACGTGGAGCAATTGCCAGCGCCCGCCGAATCAAGTCGCTCAGCCGTCTCGAAGCATCGTTCGACAGCGATGGCAACGGTGTCTCCGTTCGCCTTCCCGATGGATCAACAGTGTGCAATACCGACGCCGATGCCAACGCTCGCCTCAGCGCAGAACTTGACCATCAGGTGTCGCTATGGGCGAAAGAACCGATTTCGAACCTCGATCATTATCGACGCGGCCGTCCCGACAGCGACGACATGATGGCCGAACTCCGCTCGATCTTCGGACGCCTCGAGGACGAACCGCTCCCCGACCTGTCGATCTTCCCGCCGGAGATGCTCGAGTTCGAGTATCCGCCGGGCAACTACTTCGATTGCTACCCGTTGATGATCATGTCCACGTCGGCGCTTGCCGCACTGCGCGATGCGCTTCCCAACTCAGCCATCGATGAGCGGCGCTTTCGGCCATCGTTGGTCATCGACACCGGCGACGCAGTTGGTCATCCCGAGTTCAAGTGGGTCGGGCGCCGCCTTGCCATCGGCGGTGCCGAGGTGCAGATCCTTTCGGCGTGCCCGCGCTGTGCCGCTGTTGCCAATGAGTTCGCTCCCGAGCTCCCACGGGACTCTGAGGTGCTGCGCCACGTGGTGCGCGACCTCGATCAAAACGTGGGCGTGTACGCAACAGTGACGCGCGCCGCGCCAATCACGATCGGTGACTCAGTCGAGTTCGTGTGACCCTGATAGATCGTTGTCGGCGTCTATCGAACGCAGCAAATGTGCCGCTTTCTCTACCGCGCGGCGGGCCTGAGTAACTGCTCGTTCGGCGGCCGGACGTTTGCTGGCGCCGCCCCGAATGGCTTGGCTCAGTTCGGCGAGAGCCACTTCGGCAAGCTCTTCGGAGATGGCATCAAGGCGGTCGGCCAGTGTGTCGAACTGCTCGCTCATGGCAACAAGTCGGCGACGATATCGAGTGGGTGCATCGTGACCACTGAGGCGGCCGCAAGGTGCATGGCGCAGCCTGGGTTAGCGCTGGCAACCACAGTTGCTTGCGATGCCGATGTAGCACGCGCGATTGCTGCAAGCTTGCGGTCGCGTATCTGGCCGGCGAGCTCGGGCTGAAGCGCCGAGTAAGCGCCGCCAGCGCCGCAGCACAATCCGTCGTCGTCGAGCTCGACAATGTCGGCGTAACGGCCAAGCACTGTGCGCACTGGCATGTGCGCTTTTTGCACGTGGCGCAGATGGCACGGGTCTTGCACGATGATGCTTGGCCGGGCTCGGGTTGGGTCGGCGGCGGGCAACGAGTGGAGCCTGTCGGCAAGCCACTCGTGTACGTCGAGCACGCGTGACGAAAACGTGCGCGCTTCATCGGTGTCGAGTAGATGCCCGTAGTCCTTCATGGCCGCGCCGCAGCCTGCCGAGTTGACCAACACTGGTGAGTCGCCGGGCATGCTCGCCATGGTGCGGATAGCCAGACGTTGTGCCTGCGATGTGAGGCCCGCGTGTGAGTGCAAAGCTCCACAGCATTCGCCTCCCTTGGCAGCCACCGCGCAGGTGGCTCCGGTGGACTCGATGACGCGTTGCGTGGCGCGATGTGTGGGCCGCTGCCACGCGTCCATCACGCATCCGGTGAATACGTACACGTCGGTACCGGTGGGCTTGAGCGCCGGGCCTCGACGCAATGCAAGTTTGGTGAGTCCAGCGCGCTTGGGCACCAGATGCAGTCGTTGGGCCACGGCGATAAGCGAAGAGCCCACGAGCAGCAACCGATGATGAGCGAGCGCACGGAACGCGAGGCGCTGCCAGCGCGGTGTGCTGCGATGGTGAGCGGCCAGTGACTCACGCGTGTCTTCGATGAGATGCCCGTAGTTCACGCCAGATGGGCACGCCGGTTCGCATCCGCGGCACTGCACGCACGTTTCCATGAACCCAATAAACGCGTCGTCTACCGGGGCGTCTTCGTAGATGACCGTGCGCATCGCCGCAATGCGGCCGCGAGGCGACAAGCTCTCTTCGCCAGTAGCGCGGTATGTGGGGCAATGTGGCAGGCATAGGCCACAGCCCACACAACTCGCTAGTTCGGCTTTGTTGAGCTGTAGCTTCATCAACGCTTCACCGTAGTTGCCCGATACCAGTTGAGAGACATACGAACGCATGCCCGAAGGCCACACAGTCCACCGAATCGCTCGGGATCATGGCCGACTCCTTGTCGGCGAGTCGCTGCGGATCACATCGCCTCAGGGTCGATTCGCTGCCGATGCCGCCCGGGTTGATGGACAGGTACTCACTGATCTCGAAGCAGTTGGAAAGCATCTTTTTTATTGGTTCGCGAGCGGCGACATCGGCCATGTGCACCTCGGTCTCTTCGGAAAGTTTCGGGTGGCCAAGGGTCCAGTGACC
>Ga0194055_10003012_pt1 | contig 13151 bp, 12 predicted proteins | sample SepL449m_MetaG_FD_155482 | JGI IMG/M metagenome (GOLD analysis project Ga0194055, IMG submission 155482) | Anoxic zone freshwater microbial communities from boreal shield lake in IISD Experimental Lakes Area, Ontario, Canada - Sep2016-L442-9m | ecosystem: Environmental > Aquatic > Freshwater >... | reverse complement strand
ATGCTCTTCGGCTTCCCCACCCGCGTTGAGCAAGGACTTTCTGCAGACGTTCGCCCTCTTCGTTCATTCGGCTTGTGGCACGATTCGCAAACCTTGTTCAAGCGCTTCAACCACAGCAGCATCGGGGACAAAATCCGCAATCGGCGGCAGAGCAGATAATGACTCGATTCCTAAACGCTCCAAAAACAGCGAAGTAGTACCAAACAACACCGCCTGGCCCGGCCCATCGTCTCGCGACATTTCCGTGATGTATCCGCGCGCTTGCAATGTTCGCATCACGGCATCAGGGTCGACACCACGAATAGCCGCAACTTGCCCGCGTGAAATTGGCTGCTTGTAGGCAATAATCGCAAGAGTTTCCAACGCTGCAGATGAAATACGTGCTTGCTGGCTATCAAGTACAAAGCGTTCAACGTATGAAGCCACGTCATGATGAGACTGGAACCGGTAACCACCTGCCACCTTTACAAGTTGGAACCCATGGCCCGCTTCCTCGTACGCTGCTGCAAGTCGGTCGCACAAACCTTCGACCGATGCAACCGATATTTCCAATAACTGTGACAACAGCGCAGGGTCAACCGGCTCCATCGCTACGAGCAAAATTGCCTCTAAGGCACGTACCGATTCTGCAGAAATATTTTCTTCAGTCATGAAATCCTCTTTGTCATCCTTCATAATCATCAATTTGCAGAACAGCTTCAAATCCTGTGTCATCGCCAGCTATCCATTGCACTTCAATGTCCCCAAAACGATCTGATTGCTCGAGCGTCACTCTGCCCTGCTTGTATAACTCAAGAACCGCCAAGAATCGCACGACAACTTCAATGCGATCATAAATAGCTTCGGTGATTTGTCTGAACGTGACCTTTCCCAACTTCGGCAGGGTGTCTAGCATTTCCATCAAGGCATCGGCAACGCTGGCGCGAATGGGCGCAACGTGAAACAGATCAATTGATGTTGGTGGCTTCGGTTGCGTCACGCGCAGAAACGCGCGCTGCAAACGAACAGGAGTCACACCATCGAGCATGTCGGGAAGCAGATCGGCGAACCGCTCGTCTGGTCCAGAACGACGAGGAAAGCTTAAGCTCGCACGCTCCGTCAGTTGACTAAACACCGAAGCAACATCTTTGAACGTTTTGCAATCGAGTAAACGAGCGAGCAATAGGTCGCGTTCGGACCACAGCGCCAGCTCTTCGTCCAAGTCCATGTCTTCGCGACCTGGAAGCAAACGACGAGTTTTCAGCTCGACCAGGGTTGAAGCAATGAGCAAGAATTCCGTCGCCACATCGAGGTCAACCATCTGCATGCGCTGTATTTCTTCGAGATACGCCTCAACAATGCGGGTCAGAGAGACCTCATGAATGTCGACTTCCTCTTTCAAAATAAGGTGCAACAGGAGGTCGAAAGGACCGTCGTAGACGGGGGTCGCTACCTCAAAAGCCATGCGCACAGATTAGTTCACGGAGCCGAAATGTCCTGAGCCCGTTGTGCCACTTGCACTAGCGTTACACCGTGGCTCGTGTCCTTTCTTGCATTCAGCCAACCGGCGACGTTCATTTAGGCAATTACCTTGGTGCGCTCCGCAATTGGGTATCTGGGCAACATGCCAACGATGTCTTCCACGGCATCGTTGACCTGCATGCCCTCACCATCACCGACACGCCTGGCATACTCGGAAAAAACACAGTCGAACTTGCCGCGATGTTGTTTGCAGTGGGATTAGACCCTGAGGTAGCCACGGTTTTTGTGCAATCACATGTGCCAGAACACTCACAATTGGGTTGGATCATGGAATGCACCGTGAGCTTTGGTGAGCTCAGCAGAATGACCCAGTTCAAGGATAAATCTGCCAAGCGTGAAGCCGACTTCGTCTCTGCCGGATTGTTCACCTACCCAGCGCTTCAAGCTGCAGACATTTTGTTGTACGACGCTGCCGAAGTGCCCGTAGGCGATGATCAGCGTCAACACATTGAAATCACGAGAGATATTGCGGTTCGTTTTAACCATCGCTTTGGCGACACGTTTGTGCTTCCTAAAGCAGTTACCCCTCCCGCTGGCGCTCGCGTGATGGACCTGCTCGACCCAACATCGAAAATGTCCAAGTCATCGGAAACCGATGCGGGTTGTGTGTATTTGCTCGACACCCCGGCTGCCATTGAAAAGAAATTTAAACGCGCTGTTACCGATTCCGAAAACGAAGTTCGCTATGACCGAGAAGCAAAACCTGGCATCGCCAATCTTCTCGACATCTTGAGTGCAGTAACTGGCACTTCCCCGCAACAACTTGCCGATCAATACACACAATACGGAGCGTTGAAGAGCGACTGCGGCGCGGCAGTTGCTGCAATGCTCACGCCAATTCAGTCGCGTTACACCGAGCTCATGAATGACAAAGCAGAACTTGGTCGCCTCCTGCGCATTGGTGCAGAAAAAGCAGGCATAGTTGCCCAGGCAACTCTTGCCCGAGCGCACAGCGCAATTGGTTTCTACCCTCGCTAAATATTGTCTGCAGCTCGAAACGCTGCTGCTACATCTGTATCGCAAGTTTGATTGACAATTGCGATCACTTCGCTGTGTGACCCTGATTGGCGAAGCATGTCGACACCGATTTCTTCATGTTGGTGATACAAAGAAAACCGCTGAGTTCGTGGGCCTACAACAGTTGCGATAACACGCTGAAACGTAGAAAGGTTGCTGCGAATCTTGCCGATGTCGTGTAATAGAACACCCGCAATGTGGTTCTGTGAAGCATCTTGATGCAGCGACATGAACCGTGTTGCAACCAACACGCTGTGTCGCCGATCGGCATTAGCGAACTGACACCACAATTCATACTCACCTGCCGAAAGCGTGGAGCGGACCATGTTGCGTTCTGCTTCGGTGATATCACTGCGCACTAACGAAGAAACAAACCGTCTAGCGAGGTGGGCAATGTTTTTCACGACTTCGAACCCGAAAACCCAATGCGAGCACGCGGATGAGACTCTTTGTACATATCAAACAGCACTTCATTATCAACACGGGTATATACCTGTGTGGTGCTCACCGAAGCATGACCAAGTAACTCTTGCACGATACGTAAATCGGCACCATGAATCAGCATGTGTGTTGCGCACGAATGACGAAGCACATGCGGTGAGATTTCATCTCCTAGTTCGGCAAGTTGCGCGTACTTTCGCACAATCCCCCATGCGGCCTGACGACTCAGTCGCGTGCCGCGCGACCCAAGAAATACCGCATCAGCGTGATCCCGTTTTGCCCACTGCTCTGGCTCCAACATGGGCCTACCACCTGCGCCAAGCCACTCGACCAAGGCAGTCTTCGCATGACTGCCAAACGGCACGATGCGCTCTTTGGAACCTTTACCGAACAGGCGCACCAATTGGGACTCCATGTCTAGATCGGAAAGCGATAGTCCACACGCTTCAGAAATGCGCGCGCCAGTTGCGTAGAGGAACTCGAGTAACGCCCTGTCACGCAATGCAAACGAGTCAACTCCAGTTGCAGCCGCCAATATGCGCGACACATCATCTTCGCTCAACGCTTTTGGAATACCGCTTGGCACTTTGACCCCATCGACCCCTGAGGTTGGATTGTCTGGCCTGAGTCGCTCTTCAACCAGATACCGATGCAGCATTCTCACTGCTGCATACATGCGAGCAACACTCTTTGCTGCTTTACCTTCAGCGCGCAATGCTGCAATGTATCGCTCGATGATCGGCGACTGCACAACAAGCACATCTTGATTACTGGACGCGAGAAACGCTTCGTAACGAACGAGATCACGACGGTAAGCCTCAATGGTGCGAGGAGACCTGCCCTGCTCAATCGTCATCCAGGTAAGAAAACGCTCGCTGAATGTCAGCGACGACATCGACAACTCGTTAAGCGCTAATTGATGGAGCTGCAGTTGGTTCTGCGACAGCTGAAGTGTTTTGCAATCTCACCACTCGATGCTGCAATGATGCGCCAATCAATTCACGGAACAATGGATGCGAACGATCAGGGCGACTCTTGAATTCTGGATGTGCCTGTGTACCAACCCAGAATGGATGATCGGAAAGTTCGATGAACTCAACGAGCCTGCGATCTGGCGACGAACCACTGCATATAAAACCCGATTCTTCGAATCGAGCGCGATACGACGAATTGAACTCGTAACGATGACGATGGCGCTCACTCACGACTGTCTCACCGTACGCATCAGCAACCTTTGTTCCCGGTTCAAGTTGTGCGTAATACGCACCAAGGCGCATTGTTCCACCTTTTTCAGTGATATCTCGTTGATCGACCATGAGGTCAATGACAGGATTTTGCGTAGTTGGATCGAACTCAGTTGAATGCGCATCAGAAAGACCAAGCACGTGTCGTGCGAATTCAATCGTCATGACCTGCATCCCAAGGCACAGCCCTAAGCACGGAACACCATGTTCGCGGGCATATTCGGCTGCGCGAATTTTGCCTTCCACTCCACGAGCACCGAAGCCACCGGGAATGACAATGCCGTCAAGAGTTGCCAACTGTTCGTCAGCAAGTAAGCCTTCAACATTTTCTGCTTGAATCCATACAACCTCAACATTGGCCGCATGGTGGAATCCTGCGTGCTTCAAACTTTCAACAACAGACAAGTAAGCATCGTGTAGTTCTACGTATTTACCAATAAGCCCAATTCGAACTGGCGCAGTTGATGCTTCAACCCGGGCTACAACTTCGCGCCATGGTGTGAGATCTAGAGGTGCATCAATTCGCAATACATCGCAGATCTGCGTATCAAGACCTTCGTCGTGAAGAATGAGCGGAAGTTCGTAAATGTTGCGAGCGTCAGCCGCGTTGATGACATTCTTTTGCTCAACGTCGCACTGATTGGAAATCTTGCGTTTCAGCTGATCACTAATTGGCTCATCACTTCGACACACGATGATGTCTGGTTGTATGCCGCGCGAACGTAGTTCGGTGACGCTGTGCTGTGTTGGCTTTGTCTTTTGTTCACCACTTGGACCAATAAATGGAACCAAAGTGACGTGCACGTAACACACATTGTCGCGACCAACTTCGTTGCGGAACTGACGAACTGCTTCAAGGAATGGCAGAATTTCAATGTCGCCAACGGTGCCACCAATTTCGGTAATCACCACGTCGACGTCTTCGGTTGCAAGGCGCTTAATTCGGCGACGAATCTCGTCAGTCACATGCGGAATCACCTGAACGGTACGACCGAGGTAATCGCCTCTTCGCTCAGCAGCTAGTACAGCTTGATAGATACTGCCCGTTGTCGCATTTGATGAGCGCGATAAATTTTCGTCAATGAAGCGTTCATAGTGACCAAGATCCAAGTCGGTTTCACCACCATCATCGGTAACAAAAACTTCACCGTGTTCAAATGGATTCATTGTTCCTGGATCAACGTTGATATACGGATCCAGTTTTTGCATGGTCACACGCAACCCACGCATTTTTAAAAGTCTTCCGAGCGATGAAGCAGTCAAACCTTTTCCAAGGGAGCTAGCAACGCCACCTGTCACGAACACGTGCTTTGGCATTTTCACTCTCCGTCCGCTCTCATGGTCCTGTCGAAGAACCGATTACCTCACGACGGGAGATAAGCATAACCTGTCGACGACTACCGCCGAGAACGCTTCGGCGCTGCCTCTCCAACAGTGGTGGATTTATGGCTGTCTCGCAACAATTCACGGGCATGTTCGAGCGCGGTTGCCTCGGCAACGCCACCAGAAAGCATCCTCGCAATTTCCGTAATGCGATCTTCCTCGCCCAGCGTCGCTGCCTGCGCAAACGTTTTGCCACTGCGCACCGTCTTTGATACCTGAATGTGGGCATGACCAGCGGCCGCCACCTGAGGTAAGTGGGTTACCACGAGCACCTGATGACGCTTTCCAAGTTGGGCCAGCGCCTGCGCAACAGCGACTGCAGCTTCTCCGCCAATGCCTGCATCAACTTCATCGAAGACCAACGTGTTTGGGCCAGATGACAACACCAAACGCAACGCCAACATGGTTCGTGCGAGCTCACCGCCAGAGGCAACTTTGGTAAGCGGCATGACGGGAGAACCCGGGTTTGCCGCCAACAGGAACACCACTTCGTCACCCGGATCTGCTCCAACCGAAACATCAATGACGGCATGGGCCATGGCAAGCGTGCGCAGGTTTTTCTGCACTTGCTGAGCGAGAGGCCCCGCGCCGTCGCGTCGAGCTTTGCCCACAACGGCTTGAGCCTGTTCAAGTTTTCGAACTGCAATTTCACGTTCCTGATCGAGCGATGCCGCACGAGCTTCAAATGACTCCAACTCAGCCAATCGCGTAGCACTCTGTACTCCGTAATTAATTACCTCGACGAGTGAGTCTCCGTATTTACGGCGCAGATCTACGAGCAACTGGCGGCGCAGTCGAACAGCTTCTAGACGGGCAGGATTTTCTTCAATCGATTCGGCTTCGTCTCTGATGTCTGCCGAAACATCCTCTAACTCGCCTTGCAACGCCTTCAACCTTGCAACAAAACCGGCAAACGGCTCCTTATGACTGAGCGCTGCAACAGCAGTTCCCAAGTTGTCGGTGGCTCCAGAGTCTTCAGCGAGGGATGCGACTGCTTTCCACAGTGATTCGCGATAATTCACCGCGTCGGCGAGCACATCTTCTTCACGAGAGAGAAGCTCGTCTTCGTCGGACCCCAGTAGTGCGGCGTCAACAATTTCGTTTACTTGAAAACGAAGGAGATCAATTTCACGCGCCCGCATTCGATCATCACCGCCGAGAGTGGCAAGAGCAGCGTCAATTTCGGTCACGGTAGCTCGCGCGCTTCGTAGGGGTTCAAGATCGACTTTGGCGAAGGCATCAAGCGCTTCGCGCTGCGCCTTTGCACCAAGCAAGCTTTGATGAGCATGCTGACCATGCATATCAACCAGATCGAGTCCGTGTTCTGACAACTGCCCAACAGTTGCCAATCGCCCATTCACATAAGCGCGCGATCGCCCGTCGAGAGGAATCGTTCGGCACAAAATGACTTCATCTTCGCCAAAGACGAAGCGACCCTCCACGCGGGCCTCAGTTGCGCCAGGACGAACCATTCCAGCATCGGCTCGCCCACCGACAAGCAAGTTGATTGCCTCAACAATCATGGTTTTACCGGCACCAGTTTCGCCGGTAAGAGCAACCAAACCTTCTGTTAGCTGTAGATCGAGTGTGTCAATTACACCAAGGTTCTCAATATGTAGCTCAGTGAGCACTATTCGTCTCCCAAACCAAATTTCGCTCGCACGATTTGATGAAACTTAGGTTCTTTAAACAAACGAATAAAAATTGCCTGACAAGTATCGGGAGCGTAAACGACCAAGTCGTCCTGAGTCAGGCTCGCCACCCCGCGACCGTCTATTGCTAAATCCACTGGACGAGTTCCCACAACCTTGATGTGTACCGACTCGTGTGGGTCAAGGACGAGCGATCGATCAAACAACATGTGCGGAGAGACCGGGGTGATCAACAATGCACGATGCCGCGGGGAAACGACAGGACCGCGGGCACTCATTGAGTACGCCGTACTTCCTGTTGGCGTAGAAACAATGAGTCCGTCTGCGGAATAGCGCGCGAAGTCTTGTCCGTTAATTACCAAGTCCAACCAAATGGTGTGTCCTGATTGATGCTTCTCGAGCACTGCTTCATTAAGCGCTCGCCATGAAACCGAAGCAGAGCGATCTGCCTTGTGCAGCGTGACATTCAACATCATGCGCGCATCAATTACGTAGTCCGTACCCGTTGTTCCGGATTCCCATTTAGTTAAGGCATCGATTAACTCTTCTGGATCTATCTCGGTGAGATAGCCGAGCGTTCCAACATTCACACCAAGGATGGGAACTGGAGCACCATCAAGCATGTGTACGGCACGTAACACGGTTCCGTCCCCGCCAAGACTGACCAACAGATCGGCGTCCATTGCGTGACGAGGATTTGCAAGCTCAGGACAATTCAGCGCCTGAGCATCGAAATCATTCATCCACAATTGATGCCCACGGTCATCTGACCATGCACGCAAATCGGCGATCAAAAGCGGTATTTCAGAACGCGAATGGTGCGCGACCACGAAAATGTTCGCCATTATCTGCTCGCCCTCATCATTGTCACGCCCTAAACCTATACCAGACCAAATATTCAACATTGCCCTCAGCGCCATGAATCGGCGACTCAATGCGTCCGCGCATTTCCCAACCTTGTGCCGCAAAGGAGCCATTTACTTCCTCAAGTACGCGGTCGCGAATGGTCTGATCGGCAATGACACCCTGACTCTTGTCAACTTCACTCTTGGTGGCTTCAAACTGTGGTTTCACTAACACCACAAGGTCGCCATTTGGCGAAATCCGCGCAACGAGTGCCTGTGTAACCGTGCGCAATGAGATGAATGACAGATCGGCAACCACAAGGTCAAAGGGAGTCCGTAATGGTTCCGGTAAATCCCGAGGGTCGTCGAGCATCTGCCGAACGTTAAATGCGTCAATGACAACAACCCGATCATCAGTGGCAACCCGTTCATGTAACTGCGACTTACCAACATCGACTGCAACCACCTGCATGACGCCGCGTTGCAATAAACAGTCGGTAAACCCACCCGTGGATGCTCCGGCGTCGAGCGCCCGAATATTGCGAACATCAATTGAAAATGCTGCAAGCGCCGCTTCCAACTTGATCCCACCACGCGACACGAATTGATCGGCAATCTTCACGCGCAATTCATCAGAGGGGGCAACTTGACGTCCCTGAGTCATCACCAGTGAACCATTCACCAACACCACACCATCTGCGATGAGCTTCTTGGCTTCCTCCGCATTTCCTGCGAGCCCACGCGCTACCAGCGCGCTGTCAATACGAACTCGGCGAGTACTCACGTCCTACTTGTACTTCTCAAGAATGAAATCCGCAAAACTTGCTAAGTCGTTTCCTTCGAAATCGGCGCCAAGCACTTCGTCTTTGGCGTGAGTAACCCCACTGCGCACATGCGCAAAATGACATCCGAGAGTTTGTGCAAATGCTCCGTCAGTCGAAGCCCGATCTCCCACCATCCACACACTCGACATTTCCGCGTCGCCAAGCACGCTGCGCACAAGGTTCGCCATCGGTGCGTATGGTTTGCCCGCGATTGTTGGCTGCACACCACAAGCTGTCGCGACTGCCGCAACGATTGATCCACCTCCGGGAATGACTCCATGAGGAGTTGGATACGTTGCGTCGTCGTTCGTTGCAATGAACCGTGCACCCTGGCGAATCTTTGCAGACAAACGTGTCAGTCCTGCGAAGTCAAAAGTTCGATGAAACGCGACAACAACCACATCTACTTCAATATCATCTGGCAAGTTCGGGTCATCAGAGCGCCCGACCACAACCGCACCTGCATCGATTATTGCCTGCATTACCCCAGGACCCCCGCAAGTCAATACACGCTCGCCAGCGTGGAGTAACGCGCCGGCTGATTGCGATGACGTAATCACATCGCCAATTGCAGGAATTCCAATACTTTCAAGAATTGACGCTTGCTCATCGGCGGTTGAATGGGAATTATTCGTCACGAATAGCACGCGGTGTCCTGCTTTGCGGAGTTTGCGAATGGCATCGACCGAACCCGGGATCGGCTGATGCATGAGCCACACGACTCCGTCAAGATCGCACAAAATTGCAGGCTTCAATGGCACACTGTAATTGTGCCTCGTTTCGAACCCTTTCAGGCGCTCCGTTATCGGCGCAATTTAGATCTCAATAATGTGTGCTCGCCGCCGTATGACGTCCTTTCAGAAAGCGACCGCAATGCTCTTGCCAGCAGGCATGAATACAACATCGTTCATGTTGATATGCCGCAATCCGCTTCAGGTAGCGCATACGAACACGCATCTGCGGTGCTCTCCGAATGGATTACATCTGGCGTTGTCGTGCGTGACGAGTCCAATTCCTACACCGTGTACCGAATGAAATTTACGGACACGACTGGCAAGCATCGCAATGTTGTTGGAGTTATTGGCGCATTGGAAGTTGTGGATGAAGGCGCGGGCGGAGTACTCCCTCACGAACGCACCACACCGAAGGCCAAAACTGATCGACTTGAACTCACCCGCGCAACGGATGCAAACCTCTCCCCCGTGTGGGGGCTTTCGCTTGCGCCCGGCCTGTCAAGTTTGCTCATTGCACCTGGCGAACCACTTGGAGAATTCACCGACGAACTAGGTGTCATTCATAGTGTTGAGCGAATTACCGATCCGCAACGAATTACTCAAATCTCCGAAGCTGTTTCGAGCCATCCCGTAGTCATTGCCGACGGACATCATCGTTACGCCATAAGTCGCACGTATCGCGACGAAACACGTGCGCGTACTGGCAGCACAACAACAGCCGCTGAGCTCACCATGACGTACATCAACGAACTCATTGACGAGCAACTCAGCGTTGCAGCGATTCATCGGCTCTACGAAGGCATTTCCTACAAAGAATTAGCTGCAGCACTTTCTCCATTTTTTACCTTTACCGACGCAGACCCAGTTGGTCCAACAACATTGTCTCAAATGAACAAGCGCGGATCACTGTGCCTCGTCGGCAAAACAGGACGAGCACATTGGCTCACGCCTATTGCAGAAAAATTTGCTGGGGTACGCAACCTAGATAGCGCGTATCTTGAACACGCATTATCAAATGTTCAACACGAAGTTCGTTATCAGCACGGAGTAACCGAAATTCAACACGAACTGCGTACGAGCGATGCAACAGCTGCAATCCTCATTCGACCAGTCAGTGTCGCAGAAATTCAGCGCACGGCAAACGAGGGTTTGCTCATGCCACCGAAATCTACGTTTTTTTCCCCAAAGCTACGAACCGGGTTCGTAGTGCGAGAAATGAATACGCGCTAGTGCGAGCCGATTGTCGCAAGACGATCGCGGATGTCAGAGAAATCCGGGTCGTTATGTGCAATCTTCTTAAACCATTCACGAGCGTTAATCACGTCACCTGAACGGTCATACAAGTCTGCAAGTACGTACCACTCGCGTAAGTGATGTTCACGAACCTTTGCAGGATCCTTTTTGGTCTGCTGCATGATACGAACGGCGTTTTGAATGTCGCCCTTATCGGCTTGAGCGCTGGCCGCGACAATGCGGCCCTCAGCAACAATTGCAGGATCCGGTGAAGCATCCTTCAACTCTTTCCACAATTCATCAACTTTTTCGTAACGCATGAGCGCGCGATAACAGTCAGCAAGAACTGGGTGATTCAACGTTGAAGCAGGCATTGCAACGCGTGCTTTCTCCAAATGATCGGCAGCATCGCGCCATTGACCAAGACGGTACAACGACAGACCCGCGATTTCGTGAATGAGATGCACTCCCTCGCACTCACGCGTGATGGGAATGATGATTCGTTTTGCGTCCTGGTAACGGCCCTTTTCAAATGCATCGAGTGCAAGTGCAAGTTTGCCAATCAAACGCTTCGCTGCAGGATCGCCAACAATGCCAGCGATCTTTTTGCCAACAGTTGCTTCAACGTGAGCTAAAGCTGGTGCTGAGGCACGCTTCTCGTCACGCTCCAAATGGATTGGCGCATCGTTGTCACGACTTCCCGATCCACGACGTGGTGCACGAGTCGAACCTTCATCACTCCAACGCTCTTGCTGATGATCGTTACGCGGTGCTGCATCGCGGTCATAACGGCGACCACCTGTGCGTGAACGTACTTCATCGGCACGACGTTGCGCATCCGACTGCGGACGCGCTGGACGATCATCAAAGCTGCGTGCGCGACTTGGGCGATCGTCATCGCCACGTGGACGACTTGGACGCGAATCACGATCACCGAAACGGCCACCAGATGACGGACGACCCGAACTTGGACGACCACGACCGGCTGGACGATCATCATCACTACGCGGACGCGACGGACGATCGGGACGATCACCGAAACGACCACGTGTTGGTGGACGATCATCACCGCTGCGCGGACGCGACGGACGATCAGAATCGAAACTGCGTGCGCGACTTGGGCGATCGTCATCGCCACGTGGACGACTTGGACGCGAATCACGATCTGCAAACCTGCCACCAGCCGATGGACGACCAGACGACGGACGGCCTGAACTTGGACGACCAGCTGACGGACGACCGCGACCGGCTGGACGATCATCACCTGTGCGCGGACGCGATGGACGATCAGAATCAAAACTGCGTGGCCGACTTGGACGATCGTCGCTGCTGCGCGGACGCGACGGACGGTCATCGCCACTGCGCGGGCGACTTGGTCGATCATCGTCTCGGCGCGGACGGGAAGGTCGTGAATCGTCACGACGAGGGCCTCTGGCTCCAGCGCCACTTGGACGTGCTGGACGGGCTGAATCACTATCTCGTCTTGGGCGACGGGGACCGCTTTTGTCTGGTGTAGGCACCCACCAATACTACCGTCACAACGATGTAATTCGGCGTGAGACTACAACACCCGAGTGCTCACACCAAATTGCGCACATGAGTAATGAAAGCAGCCGGAAACGACAAAAGCCCCACGCTTTCGCGTGGGGCTTTTGCTTTCGATTAAATCTGGCGGCGTCCTACTCTCCCAGGGGGTCTACCCCCAAGTACCATCGGCGCTGACGGGCTTAACTGCCGTGTTCGGAATGGGAACGGGTGTGTCCCCGTCGCTAAGGCCACCAGAAATCTATTGTCAGTTGAGACGTACACATCATCACGATTCGTATCACGAGGATACGGAAACGCGATGCGCGTTCGAGTCTCAAGGACTCCAGAGCAAGCACGAGCATAAATCCAAGCCCTCGGCCGATTAGTACCGGTCAGCTAAAGATGTTGCCATCTGTACACTTCCGGCCTATCAACGTGGTGATCTCGCCACGGGCCTTACTGCATTGACTGCATGAGTGATCTCATCTTGGAACGGGCTTCCCGCTTAGATGCTTTCAGCGGTTATCCCTTCCGGAGGTGGCTAATCAGCCGTGCCCTTGGCAGGACAACTGACACACCAGAGCTCCGTCCGTCCCGGTCCTCTCGTACTAGGGACAGCCTTCCTCAAATCACTTTCGGCTGCGGAGGATAGGGACCGAACTGTCTCACGACGTTCTGAACCCAGCTCGCGTACCGCTTTAATGGGCGAACAGCCCAACCCTTGGGACCT
>Ga0194055_10003011_pt1 | contig 13152 bp, 9 predicted proteins | sample SepL449m_MetaG_FD_155482 | JGI IMG/M metagenome (GOLD analysis project Ga0194055, IMG submission 155482) | Anoxic zone freshwater microbial communities from boreal shield lake in IISD Experimental Lakes Area, Ontario, Canada - Sep2016-L442-9m | ecosystem: Environmental > Aquatic > Freshwater >... | reverse complement strand
GTCGCAGCGTCGGGTACACTGCCGCCGGCACTGCGGGGCCCGGTGAATTGGTCCCGTGCCCCACCTTTCCGAGGAGTCTCCCCTGTGGTCCATCTTTCGTGGTTCGGTGTCTGGAGCGTCTGTCTGGGCGTGGCGGTCGGCTTGGCGATGTCGGTCTCCCCGATGTCGGTCTCTCATGGCGCCGATCCCTCCCACGGCCCCCGGATCGTGTTCCTCGGCGACTCGATCACCGAAGCCGGCGCCGGCCCCCATGGCTACGTGACGCTCGCCCGGCAAGCGCTCGCCGCGGCCACGCCCGCCGCCCCCCCGGAAGTGATCGGCGCCGGGATCAGCGGCAACCGGGTGCCCGATCTCCTCGCCCGGCTCGACCGCGACGTTCTCGCCCGCAAGCCCGATGTCGTCGTCATTTACATCGGCATCAATGACGTCTGGCACAGCCAGAATGGCGGCGGCACGCCGAAGGAGGAGTTCGAGAAGGGACTGCGGTCGCTCGTCGACAAAATCCGCGGCGTCGGGGCGAAGGCCGTGCTCTGCACCCCGACGGTGATCGGCGAGAAGCAGGCCGGCACCAATCCGCTCGACAGCATGCTCGATGAATACGCCGACATCACCCGCGGCGTGGCCGCCGCCATGAAGACGCCGCTCATCGATCTCCGCAAGGCGTGCGTCGCGCACCTCGCCGAGCACAACAAGGCCGACGCCAAGGAAGGGATCCTTACGACCGACGGCGTCCACCTCACCCCGGCCGGCGACCAGTTCCTCGCGGCGCGGATGGTGGAGGGGCTCACCGCGGCAGGCCTCGTGTCTGCCGGCACACCGCAGGAACATCAGAGGGTGCTGCGGCATGTGGTGATGTTCAAGTTCAAGGAGACGTCGACCGAGGCCGACGTCGCGCGGATCGTGAAGGCTTTTAACGCGCTTCCGGAACGGATCAAGGAGATCAGGGGCTTCGAGTGGGGCACCGACAATTCCCCGGAAGGGCTCCAGCAGGGGCTGACGCACTGCTTCTTCGTCACCTTCGCCTCGGAAGCTGACCGCGACGCCTATCTCCCCCACCCGGCGCACAAGGAGTTCGTCGATCTCGTTGGCCCGCATGTCGAGAAGGTGACCGTCGTCGACTACTGGTCCCAGCCGTGACTCGTCGGGCCGACTTTCTCAAAAGCCTCCCGGTTGCCGATGTCCTCGACGAGGTCGTGGCAGCATCACGGCCGCGCGCCGCAGGGGAGGGGGGAGCAGTCGTCGTCACGGCCCCCCCCGGCTCCGGCAAAACGATGCTCGTGCCGGCGGCGGTGCTCGACGACCTCCCGGCAGGGGCGCGGCTGATCCTCATGCAGCCGCGCCGGCTGGCAGCCCGGTCGGTCGCCACGCAGATCGCCAAGCTCCGCGGCTGTGAGCTCGGCGGCGAGGTCGGCTATCAGGTGCGCTTCGATTCTCGCGTCGGTCGCGACACCCGGCTGATCGTCGAGACGACCGGAATCATGCTCCGGCGCCTTCTCCAAGACGTCACGATCGAGGGAATAGGCTGCGTCGTCCTCGATGAGTTTCACGAGCGATCGGTGGAGATGGATCTCGTCCTAGGGATGCTCCTCCGCGTCCGGGAAACGCTCCGCCCCGACCTCCGCATCGTCGTCATGAGCGCCACCCTCGACACCGGCCCGGTGGCCCGGGCCCTCGCGCCTGGGGCTCCCGCCGGCTGCCCGGTGGTGTCGACGGCGGGGCGACTCTATCCGGTGACGGTGCGCTATGGCCGGCGCGGCGATCAGCGGGAGCTGGTCGATCAGGTGGCCGATGCGGTCGGGCAAGCGCTCAAGGGCGCGACCGGCCACGTGCTCGTCTTCCTCCCCGGCGTCGGCGAGATCATGCGCTCGGCCGACGCCATCGATCCGCTCGCCGACCGGCAGGGGCACTCGGTCGTCATCCTCCATGGCGAACTGCCGCCGGAGCAGCAAGACCGCGTCCTCGAGGAGACCGGCGGACGGAAGATCATTCTGGCGACAAACGTCGCCGAGACGAGCCTGACGATCCCCGGCGTCGGCGCCGTCATCGACTCTGGCCTCGTCCGGCAGATGCGCGTTTCGAGCGCGACAGGGCTGCCGCGGCTGGAGCTGATCCCGATCTCGCGAGCCTCGGCCGACCAGCGTGCCGGCCGCGCGGGGCGCACCGGGCCAGGCGTCTGCTTCCGGCTGTGGGACGAATCGTCGCACCAGCACCGCCCCGCCGCCGATCTCCCCGAGATCCTCCGCACCGATCTCGCCGGCCCGCTCCTCCAGCTCCTCGCCCTCGGCGAGGCCGAAGGCTTTCCCTGGCTCGACGCCCCCCAGCCCGAGGCTTTTCAACAGGCCCTCCGGCTCCTCGGGATGCTCGGAGCGATCGAGACGGACGGGGCCAAGACGACGATCACGCCGCTGGGGCGGGAGCTGGTCCGCCTTCCGACCCACCCGCGCCTCGCCCGGCTCCTCCTTGCCGGCGCCCGACATGGCGTGCTCCGGGAGACGTCGGTCGCCGCGGCGATGCTCTCGGAGCGGGATCCTTTTCGCACCGCCGCCCATGGCCGCAGCGGTCCGCGCGACCGGATGACCGTTCGCACCCGGTCTGACGTCGTCGACCGGGTCGCGGCGCTGCAGATGTTCCATGCCGGCATTCCCCTCGGCGGCCATCCGTCGACAGCCGACCTCGATCCCCATCCCGGCGGGGCGCGGACGGTGCTCCGGGCGGCCGAACAGCTCTACCGGCTCGTCGATGTCGAACTCGCGCCGCGCGCCGCCGATCCAGCCACAGCGCTGATGCAGGCGCTGCTCGAAGCCTTTCCCGACCGGCTGGCAAAGCTCCGACCGGGGGCCAATGACCGGGCGACGATGGTCGGCGGACGCGGCCTTCGCCTCGACGGCGGATCCCGCGTCCGGCAGGAGCCGCTCGTTCTGGCGATCGATCTCGACGATGGCGGCGGCGAGGCCCGCGTCCGGCAGGCAAGCGCGGTCAATCGCGAGTGGCTCGACGACGAGGAGCTCCGTGCCAATCTCACCAGCGGCGAAGAGCTGCTCTTTAGCCCCTCGCGCCGTCAGGTCGAGGCCCGCCGGCGCACCGCCTGGATCGATCTGGTGCTCGAGGAGGCGCCGGTGGCAATCAGCGATCCGGCGGCTGCCGCAGCCCTCCTTGCTGGGGTCGCCCGCCAGGAACCGGCCCGGAGCCTCCCCGATCCCGATTCGGCCACCGGCCGCTTCCGGCTCCGGGTCGATTGGCTCGCGCGGACGATGCCCGACCTCGACTTGCCGACCTTCGACGACGCCGCCCTCTTGGCGATGCTCCCCGAGGTCTGCCGCGGGCTGCGGTCGCTCGACGAGGTCCGGGCCGCCGACTGGCTCACGTTTCTCCAGGGAGCGGTCGGCTGGGAGCGGCTCTCCCTCGTCGATCGCCTCGCGCCGGCCGAGCTCGAGCTGGCCGGAGGCCGCCGCTACCGGCTCGACTACCGCCCTGACGGCCCACCGATCCTCGCCGTCCGGATCCAGGAGCTCTTCGGCACGCTCCAGACGCCGCGGGTGGCCGACGGCCGGGTGCCGGTGCTCGTCCATCTTCTGGGGCCCAACCACCGCCCGCAGCAGGTGACCTCCGACCTCGAAAGCTTTTGGCGCACCACCTACCACGAGGTGCGGAAGGAACTGCGGCGCCGCTACCCGAAACACCCCTGGCCGGACGATCCGCTCACCGCCGCACCACCGCGTCCGCGCCCGCGCGCTTGACAGGCTCCTGGATTCAAGGGAGCCATAGACGTGCTACGACCCGCCGAACCGCACCTTCACCCCCGGTGCCACCGCTATGGCACGTTTGACCGGGCGCCGATTGTAAGGGGCGTGCGCAGGAGACGGCGCGTGCCTTTGGTGTCGTTTATCGCGCGTGCAACGGCTTGCTTTCCAGGGCTGATTCTATTCGTAGCGCCACGTCGATCGTCACACTACCGGCCTGCTCCCACGGGCCGGTAAAGTCACATCCCCCGGGAAAAAAGCAGGAGTCCCCCCATGCGTCGAGTGGTCGTGTTGATGGCGATCGTTGCCACCCTCGTGGTGACCGGTGTTTCGAATGCCCAGCAGATCCGTGGCCAGCAGGTCGGTGCCCAGCGCAGCGGGCCGGTCTCGAAGCTCATCGAACTCGAGCGTCGCAAGAACGAATGGCTCCGTCAGCGGTTCCTCGGCAAGTGATCGAGTTTGTCGCAGCGGCGCGGCCCGTCGGGGCACTACCCCCCCCCGGTGCCGATCGATGAGGTCCGCCGCTGACGACTGGCTCGATCGTTTGAGACGGTTCTCTGCGGAGCACCGGCTCTCCAGGCCACAGCGGCCGGAGCCGGTGCCCGCGGAGACCGGCGCGGGGCATCGCGCCGGCGTCACCAACAGCGCGCCGGCACTCGCCGCCCAGGCCGAGATCCTCACCGCCCACGCGAAATCCTGGGGCCTCACCACGCTCAAGAGGCTCGCGGCGATGTTCCCCGACGGAGCGATCGTCGTTACCACCTCTCCCCCCGGCCTGTCGGCGTGGGAGCATTTGATCGCGCACCTCCCCACGCCCCTCGCCCGGCGTGTGGCGGTCGCCACGGAAATCGAATACCGCGGCTGGTGCATGCGCTCCCCCGACGAAGACCACCGTCTTCACGCCGTGGTTTGGAGCTGGATCAAGGCCCCGCTCCCTCCCCAGCGCCGGCCCGACTTCGCCCCCTTCCCAATCGCCGACAGCGCCGACTACTGGGTGCTCCGCTACGGCCATTCCGGCGGTGGTGAGGAGGAGCAAAGCGGCGATCTGTTCGCCTGGGACGGGGCGGTGGCCAGGCTTCTGGCCACCGGCGTCACCGAGCGCTTTCGCTCCCGCGGCTGACAAGCTCCGGGCCGCTGTTGGCAGTGAGGGAGCGATTGGGGTATCGTATCGGCCCCTTGTGCCCCACTCGTTGCAGGAGCCACGCCGTGCCCCAGTCGTCTTTGTATCTGCGTCTCATCCTGCCGCTTGTCGGCCTCCTTCTGGCGCTTTCGGCGACCGAGGCCTCTGCCCAGCAGGGCAAGCCCCGGGCCGCCGAAAAGAAGCCGAACATCCTCGTTATCTGGGGAGACGACATCGGCACCTGGAACATCAGCCACAACAACCGCGGCATGATGGGCTACAAGACGCCGAACATCGATCGGATCGCCCGCGAAGGGGTGTCGTTCACCGATTACTACGGCCAGCAGAGCTGCACCGCCGGCCGGGCTGCCTTCATCGGCGGCAACGTCCCGGTGCGCACGGGGATGACGAAGGTCGGCCTCCCCGGCGCCAAAGAGGGCTGGCAGAAAAACGACGTGACGATGGCCACTGTCCTCAAGTCGCAGGGCTATGCCACTGGCCAATTCGGCAAGAACCATCAGGGGGACCGCGACGAGCATCTCCCCACGATGCACGGCTTTGATGAGTTCTTCGGCAATCTCTACCACCTCAACGCCGAGGAGGAACCGGAGCACCGCGACTACCCGGGCGACAAGAAGCTTGCCAACGGCAAGACCTTCCGCGAGACCTACGGCCCCCGCGGCGTGCTCAAGTGCAAAGCCGATGGCAAGGGAGGCCAAACGATCGAGAACACCGGTCCGCTCACGAAGAAGCGGATGGAGACGATCGACGAGGAAACGCTCGCCGCGGCGAAAGAGTTCATCACCAAGCAATCAAAGGGGGGCGAGCCGTTCTTCTGCTGGTGGAATGCCACCCGGATGCACTTCCGCACCCACGTCAAGGAAGCGAGCCTCGGCAAGTCGGGGCAGGATGAGTACAGCGACGGCATGGTGGAGCATGACGGCCATGTCGGCGAGCTCCTTCAAGCCCTCGATGACCTCGGCCTCGCCGACGACACGATCGTGCTTTATTCCACCGACAACGGCCCGCACTACAACACCTGGCCCGATGCTGGCACGACCCCCTTCCGCAGCGAGAAGAACTCGAACTGGGAAGGGGCTTATCGGGTGCCGGCCTTCGTTCGTTGGCCGGGAAAGTTCCCCGCCGGCACGACGCTCAATGGCATCGTCTCACACGAGGACTGGCTGCCGACGTTCGCCGCCGCCGCCGGTGCCCCTGACATCAAGGCCAAGCTCGCCGAGGGGGTTGAACTCAATGGCCGGAAGTACCGCAACGCCATCGATGGCCATGATCAGACGGCGTATCTGTCGGGGAAGGTTGAGGCCTCGCCGCGAAGCGAGTTCTTCTACGTCAACGACGACGGCCAGATCGTGGCGATCCGCTACGACGACTGGAAGGCAGTTTTTCTGGAGAATCGCGGGGTGGCCTTCGAAGTGTGGCGTGAGCCGTTCACCGAACTGCGCGTTCCGCTCCTCTTCAATCTCCGCCGCGATCCGTTCGAGAAGGCGCACCCCAACGCCACGAACTACAACGACTGGTTCATCGACCACGCCTTCGTGGCGGTGCCACTCCAGCGGATCGCCGGTGGATTCTTGATGTCGATGAAGGACTACCCGCCGAGCCAGACGCCCGGGTCGTTCAATCTCGACAAGATCCAGAAGCAGATCGAAGCCGCCGGCGCCGGCCGCTGACGCAGCGTTCCTACGGAAACCCAGACGCGGGGTGCCCGAGCGGGCACCCCGCGTTTTTTTGCGTCGGGGCCTGAGTGGTTTCGGAGTGACTTCACGCTGAAGCGCAAAGCGTTGGGCTGTTCCTCACAGCGGTCAGGCGAGGCGGGGATCGGCGAACGCTTGAGGAGTGACGAGGTGCCTCCGAGGAACGACGAAACTTTTGCCGGCCCCGCCGACGAACCACCCACAGGCTCGAGGCCCTCCGGGCTTCCCCGATCCTTGGCCCAAGCGTGGCTTCGGGGTCGCCCGTGCCCCGTCGCCGGACGTTCGCGTCGGCCTTCCATGGCCGCCGCTCACTCGATGCCGCCTGCGCTCTCGGCTCATGGCTCCGCTTGCCGGCAACGCCGGCTCTCGGAGCACGGGCGACCCCTCGCTTCGGAGCTTTGAGTGGCACGACCGAACCCCAGCGCTCGGGCGAGGCGGGGATCGGCGAACGCTTGAGGAGTGACGAGGTGCCTCCGAGGAACGACGAAACTTTTGCCGGCCCCGCCGACGAACCACCCACAGGTTCGAGGCCCTCCGGGCTTTCCCCGATTCTTGGCCCAAGCGTGGCTTCGGGGTCGCCCCGCGGGCGTCTCTTCAAAACTTCTGAATCGCGTCGAATCCGAGCATCGTTTGATTCGTGCTCACGCCGTCGTTGAAGGGAAGGACGCCGCTGTTGCCGCTGAAGAAGTCCCAGCGGAAGCAGGGGCGAACGAGAACATTCGCATTCGGCACCCAGTTGGGGCCGACGGTGAGCGAGAAGTAGTTGCCAGGCAAGGGGACGTGATTCGGGTTGCTCGGCCGGTTGAGCCCGACACGCGTGCCGTCGACGTCGTCAAACCACTCGAAGCGTGCGCCCCACTTCCAGGTGTCGCTGGCTGACCAATAGAGATATTGGTCGATGCCGGTCCACAGCGCCGTGCTGCCATCGGCAAGCCCCTGGGCCTGGGTGCCGAGCCATTGATGGAAGACATACTCGACGTTGTCCGTAGGGCGAACTTCGAAGATCAGGCTGTAGCGGGTGCGGTTGGCCGAGGCGAGGATCGGGGCCGGCTGGAAGACCGGGGAGAAGTCGTCGCACTCGTTGCCGCTGATGATCGCAAACGACGTGGCGAGGGAATTGTCGTCATTCTTGAGGCGGGCACGGCCGAGGAAGTTGGCCCGGGCGTAGCCCGACGAGAGCGCGTTCCATCCATTGACGAGGCCGGCGTTGACCTCGAGGTTGTCGGTGGCGCGCCAATTGGCGAGCCCGCCCCAGTGGGTGAACGGGCCGGCGAATTGGTAACTGTAGGCTTTGGTGTAAAAGAAGTTGCCGACGGCGGGCAGGCCTTCGTAGCCGACCACCGAGTAGAAGTGGCCGAGCTTGACGTTGAGATCTTGGCTTCCCGCCTCGGCGTAGAGCTGGGGCATCGCCAGCCCGTAATACTCGCCGCTGTTCCAGTCATGCGCGCGACTGGGGCTGACCTCCCATCCGGTGGACTGAGCGAGGAGATAATCCTCGCCGTAAATCAGATCGGCCCGGTAGCCGAGGCCTGCCTCGCCATCCCCGGGGAGCGTCTGCTCGCCGACGAGGTAGACCTGATTGAGCATTGGCTCGTTGGCCCGGTCGACGGCGTTGTAGGGGCCGTTGAACTTGCTGGCCGGGCTGGCGAAGTTGCCCATGAAGCCGCCGTCGAGCCAGCCGTAGACCCCCGCACGCTCGGGCTTCCCGAACAGGTACCACTCCTGTCCGTTGGGGATGACGCCGTCCATGACGCCGTCGTCGAGCACCGGATCGAAGCGCTCGAACTGCCCCACCTGGTCGGCCCGCCCCACGAAGTCGGATTCCTGCGACCGCGCCGCGGCTGCCACGACCCCAGTGGCCATGATTCCCGTCACGAGCCGCACCACACCCGTTCGCCACCTCGGTTGCCCCAAGCTCATAGATAGATCCCTCTGATTGATCGCCACCCCATGTCGGCGAGGGAAACGTTCCTTTCGTCTCCCAAAGCCCCCGCTGTATCCATCGGCAACGGCCCCGGCACGACCGTCATCAGTGGACCGTACGGAGGAACCGTCACATTTCGCCTGCCCCGGAGCCCCAATCCGCACGAGCTTCCACGGCTGCCCATTCCCCCCAAGCCGTCGGTCCACAAGGCCGGCGGAGGCGCTGGTCACCCGGTCGCGGCTCTCCCGGGGGGAGTCCTCAAGCGAGACAGACAGAGACGCCGATGCAACGGGCTGTGCGGGTCGTGCGGAACGAGGGGGATCTGCGGACGAGAGGGGAGGCTGCGTGCGAGCGATACAACGGATTGTGATCCTTGTGGGAACAGCCTGGCTCGCTGCTTCGGCAGCTCGAGCCTCGGCACAGACCTACGGCATCGACTTTCGAAACACCCTCATGCCCGCCTCCGGCGGCATGGCGGGAACGAGCGTCGCCGCACCTCAAGACTTCATCTCGGCGATCAATGGCAACGCGGCGGCCCTCACGCAGTACGAGGGGACGCACTTCACGATTGGCGGTGCCTTCGTCGGCCCCACGGCCAGACTTTCGCAGGCTGATCCAATCCCGCTCCTCGGCGTCCAGCCGTTCTCTCAGAAGAGCGAAACCCCGGGGGCGGTCGTCCCAGCGATCGGTGTTTCCCAGGAGCTCGACGGCTTCGCCCTCCCCACGACGGTCGGCATCGCCGTCCTCGGGGCAGCCGGCAGCGGATCGAGCTACGTCCAGGATCCGGCCAGCAACGGCACTTCCTCGTATCTCCTGCTCCTCGAGTTCGCCCCGTCGGTGGCCGTGGCCCTCACGGAGCGGCTCTCAGTGGGCGCGACGATATTCATCGGGGACGGCTTCGTCTCCGGGCCGTTCGTCGGCGTCAGCACCATGACGAATGCCTACGCGCTGCGGGGAGGGGTCGGCATCAACTACCGCGTCGGGGATGCCACGCGCCTCGGTGCTTATTACCATTCGACGCAGGCCTTCCGGTTCCCAAACGAGGCGACCCTCTTCGGCCAATCGCGCCCCATCGATGTCGACATGGGCCTGCCACAGACGGTTGGCATGGGGATCTCCAACGAGTCGCTCATGGATGGAAAGCTCCTTGTGGCCGCCGATGCGCTGTTCCTGGATTGGGACTCAGCCGCGCTGTTCAAGAGCATCTACAAACCGCAGTGGGTCATGCAGCTCGGGGCCCAGTACCGCGCTACCGACCGGCTCAAGCTCCGGGCGGGCTACGCGTTGGCCGAGAATCCGATCGACAACGGCTTCGGCACGTCGATCGGCCCGGTCCAGGTACCCGGCGGGATTCCGGCGGTGAAGTATGTGCAGAGCCAGTTCGCGATCGTCAACGAGCACCGCATGTCTGCCGGCTTCGGTTACAGCGACGTGATCCCCGGGCTCGACTTCGACGCCTTCGCCGGCGGGATGTTCCCGGCCACCGCGTTCCTCGGCAGTTCCACCCGAGTCGACATCTGCAGCTACTGGGCCGGCCTCGGCTTCACCTGGCACTTCGACCGGCTCCAGACCCGCACGGCCAGCGCCGGATCATGAGCGGTCGCTCGACAACTCCATCCTTGCTCGAAAAAGCCCGGCACGGCCTCGGGGCTGCGATCGCGCTGCTCACCATCGCAGCCTTCGACCTTCCGGCGCACGCAACGCCGATGGAGGTGCTGCGGCTCCGTCCGGGCGCGACGGCTTCTGAAACCGAGCGCGACGACATCGAGACCGACCGCGACACGTTCACCTTCGCCCCGACCACGGCCGGAGCCGGGCGCACGATCACTGAAGCCTCGTATTCGTTCATCGACAACGCCACTGGCCCGGAAGCCCACAGCCTCCCCGAGCTCCTCGTCCGCCGCGGGATCGGCGAGCGCTTGGAATTGCGGGTCGGCATCAATTACGAGGCCGGCGGGCCCGGGCTCGCCTCTGGAACTCAGGTCGGCGGCGAGGATCTCGTCTCGGAAGAGGAGAGCCGGATGCTCTATGGAGCCAAGCTCGAAACGACCGATCAGGCCGGGTGGATCCCGATGTCGGCCCTGGTGATCCAGGGCTTCACGCCGCTCTACGGGCCGACGCACCAATCGACGATGATGGTCGGCGAGGCGTGGGCCTATCGCTTCTCCAATGGGTGGGAATGGCGCTCGGGCCTACGCTGGGGCACCGGCTGGGCCGAGGAGGACTTCTTCAACCAGTGGGCCCCCTCCACAGCCCTCAAGATCCCGCTTGGGGAGCGATGGGAGGTGCACGCCGAGTATTTCGGGATCATGTCGACCGGCAAGGAGAAGGCGATCAACGTCCAGTATGGAAGCTGCGGCGGCCATGTCCTCCTCACGAAAGATCTCGAGCTCGGCCTCCGTCTCGGCTGGGGGCTCAACGAGACCTCGCCGAACTTCTTCGCCAACACCGGATTCGGCTACCGCTACTAAAAGCCCCGCTGCCAACCATTTGCGGTGACGGTTCCCGTCGGGTAAGAGTGCACGCTCAAGTCCCCTCCGCGTCAGCCCAGGACACCTTGATGACTCCGAGAATCCTTCTCACCACGACCTCCTTCCAGGACACTCCCGGCCCCCACCACGCGGCGCTTGCTGCCACCGGCTGGGAAATCATCACCGCCCGCGGACCGCTCTCCGAGGCCAACACCCTCGCGCTCGTCGGCGAGATCGACGGCTACCTCTGTGGGGATGACGCGATCACGAAGCCGGTGATCGAAAAGGCCTCGCCGCGGCTCAAGGTGCTTTCGAAATACGGCATCGGCGTCGACAAGATCGACGTCGCGGCCTGCACGGCGAAGGGGATCCCGCTTCTATTCACCCCCGGTGTCAACCACACGACCGTCGCCGAGCACTGCTTCCTCCTCATGCTGGCGCTGGAGAAAAATCTCCTCTTTCACACCGACTCGACGCGCACTGGCGGCTGGAAGCGGGCCACCGGCCACGAGCTCATGGGCCAGACGATCGGAATCGTCGGGATGGGGCGGATCGGCAGGGAGGTGGCGATCCGGGCCCGGGCCTTCGGGATGCCGGTGGTTGGCTACGATCTCCACTGGGATGACGCCTTCGCCGCCGCGCACGGCATCAAGCGCGCTGCGGGCCTTGTCGACCTCTTCGGTCTCTCCGACATCGTCTCCCTCCACACCAATCTCACCCCCGAGACGCGCGACCTCATCCGCGCTGAGACGATCCGGCAGATGAAGCCGGGGGTGTTGATCGTGAACTGTGCCCGCGGCGAGATCGTCAATTCGGCCGACATGGCCGAGGCCCTGCAAAGCGGCCGAGTCCGTGGCTACGGTACCGACGTCCTCGATGCCGAGCCGCCGCCGGCGGGCCACCCGCTCACGAATCTCCCCACCTGCCTGGTCACCCCGCATGTCGGCTCACGGACCCACGAGAGCGTTCAGCGGCAGGCGATGGCGGCGGTGACCAACCTCCTCAATTGCATGCGCGGCGAGAAGCCGCTGGCGCAGATCAACCCGGAAGTCCCGGTGAAGAAGGTCGTCTGAAGCCCACCGTGCCTCTCCCGCTCCCGGAGCCCAGCAGAACACCATGGCCGAGATCTTCCACGTCGTCCCCGTCGCGATCCACGAGCAGATCGTCGTTTCCGCCTACCGCCACCGTGGCTACACCGCCGACGAAGCGGAAAAGGCGGCCAAACTCGCCACCGCCGCCACGACCCACGGCATCCGCACGCACAACGCGATCAAGGCGCTCCACCTCGACGAGCTGTTCGGCTCGAAAGCCGGCGGCTGCGTACCCGGCGCCCAAGTCCGCAAGCTCCCGTCACGATTCGATGCAGCGGAAGTCTGGGATGGCAACAAGAAGCTCGGCCAGGCCGTCGCCTGGGAGGCGATCGAACGCTGCATGGCGCTAGCCGATCGGCACGGCACCGGCACCGTCTCGGTCGACAACGCCTTCCACTATCTTTGGGGAGGGGGCTACGTGATGGAAGCCGCCCGCCGCGGCTACCTCGCCTATACCAACTGCACCGCGTCGCTGGCCGAAGTCGTTCCCTTCCGCGGCGTCCATCCGACGCTCGGCACCAATCCCCACTCCTGGGGCTTTCCCACGACCGACGCCATCGGCTACCCAATCGTCATCGACTGGGCTACGTCCGTGATCGCGATGGGGCGGGTGCAGCAGCTGAAGCGCGAGGGGAAGCCGCTCCCCCCGGGCGCTGCCGTTGACGCGTCAGGCAAGCCGACGACCGATCCCGACGCCGCGGTGGCCCTCCTCCCCTTCGGCGATCACAAGGGCTACGGGCTGTCGCTGATCAACGAGATCGTCGCCGCTCTGATCGGCGGCTCGCTCCCCACAATTCGCAGCCGAGCTCCTGTGGCTGGCGAAAAGCAGGGCTGTGCCTTCTTCTTCCAGGTCATTCACCCCGACGCGATCAACGGCGCGGCGTTTCCCTTTGGCCGCTCGCAGAGCGACAACGTCAAGGCCGTCCTCGCCGACATCCTCGGCCATGGCAACTCCGGCTGCATGCTCCCCGGTCAGCTCGAGGCCGAGGCGGCCGAGCGCACAAGTCGAGCGGGCGGCCTGCTTTTTTCCACCGCCGAGGTCGGCGCCCTCAACGACCTGGCCCGCGAGGCGGGCGTGGCCGAGATCGATG
>Ga0194055_10003010_pt1 | contig 13153 bp, 13 predicted proteins | sample SepL449m_MetaG_FD_155482 | JGI IMG/M metagenome (GOLD analysis project Ga0194055, IMG submission 155482) | Anoxic zone freshwater microbial communities from boreal shield lake in IISD Experimental Lakes Area, Ontario, Canada - Sep2016-L442-9m | ecosystem: Environmental > Aquatic > Freshwater >... | reverse complement strand
CCAGTGGACTGCTACGCAAGATGCAAAGCGGACTTGTTCGCTCGTACGCGTTCGTCATCGGTCTCGGCGCAGTAGCGCTACTGGCTTGGTTCCTTCTGAGAGGAATTCTCTAATGCACGCTTCATTCCCAATTTTGTCGGCCCTCATTCTGTTGCCGATTCTCGGTGCAGTTCTCATCACAGTGGTGAGCAACAAGTATCTCGAACTAGTCAAACTCATTGCGATGCTGTTCAGCATTGGCGTCGGGGGCATGTCAGTCTGGTTGTTGGCATCATTTCATTCCCATGACGCTGGTTTCCAGTTCGTATCTCAACATGAATGGGTGACGTCGTGGGGAATCTCTTGGCATCTTGGCGTCGACGGTATTTCACTCTTCTTAGTCGTTCTCACCGGAATTCTTTTCCCGCTAGTAATCCTTGGCGTTGACCCACATCACGATCACAAGCGTTACCTTGCTTGGTTGTTGCTGCTTGAGGCCGGAGTAATGGGAAGTTTCCTCAGTCTCGACCTATTTCTTTTCTTCATCTTTTTCGAAATTGTTCTTGTACCGATGTACTTCCTCATTGGTGGTTGGGGATACGACAAGCGCGTGTATGCAGCTACAAAGTTCTTTTTGTACACCATGCTCGGTTCAGCTTTCATGCTGGTGGGCATTATCGCAACGGCTGTCATCGCTCGACACGATGTTGGCTATCTCACCTTTGACTTGGTCACACTTGCTGAGCATGCGAGTTTTGCAACCAACACGAGCCGTTGGCTTTTTGTTTCCTTCGCCATCGCGTTTGCGGTCAAAGTTCCAATCTTCCCTCTGCACACATGGTTGCCAGATGCACATACACAAGCCCCAACAGGCGGTTCGGTCATTTTGGCTGGCGTGTTGTTGAAGATGGGAACGTACGGGTTCTTGCGTTTTGGTTTGTACCTGTTCCCGGCAGCTGCTGTATGGGCTAAGCCAGTGTTATTGACCCTTGCAGTCATCGGCATTATTTATGGTGCAATCGCTGCGACAATGCAAGTGGACTTAAAGCGTCTTGTGGCGTATTCCTCAGTTGCTCACCTCGGATTTATTGTTCTTGGCATTTTCGCCATCACGTCACAGTCGCTCACAGGCAGCGTGATGCAGATGGTGAACCACGGTATTTCCACTGGCGCACTGTTCTTGTTGGTTGGCATGATTTATGAGCGTCGCCACACTCGCCAAATTGCAGAGCTGCGCGGCATCCAAGCCGTTGCACCAATATTTGCAGCAACATTCATGATTGTCATGCTCAGCTCAATTGGTGTTCCAGGACTCAATGGATTCGCCGGAGAATTTTTGGTACTGATCGGTTCATTCCAGTCGGCGCGTTGGTGGACCATTGTGGCGGCAACTGGTGTGATTCTTGCGGCGTTGTATTTGTTGTGGGCATACCAACGTGTCTTTCACGGTGAACCAGATGAAGCCAATTCAAGTTTTGCTGAGTTGACATTGCGCGAGGGCGTTCTTATGTTGGTTTTCATCGGCCTTATTGGTTTTACCGGTCTGTATCCGAAGCCAATGCTCGAACGAATTGAGCCAAGCGTTGACAAGTTGGTGGCGCATGTTGTTTCACATAGTGACTACAAAGCACCTACCACTCCTCAAATCACGAAGGTAGGCGAGTGATGGTTCTTGCAGAAACACTTCAAGGCCCATCAATTCCGTGGGTGGAACTGATTCCCATTCTGTCTTTGTTGGGTGGTGCCTGTTTTCTCCTCCTCATCGGGTCACTTGTTCCAAATTGGCCACGTCGTGGATATTCCTGGGTAGCTATTGCGGTTACTTCTATTGCAGTTATTGCTAATGCGATCAAGTGGAACAATTTGTATTACAACAAAGGCGCAACATTCTTTGCTGATGCAATTGCTATTGACCGCTTCTCGGTTGTAGCCAGTATCACCATTTGTTTGTCAGTGATCTTGGGTGCATTGTTGATGTCTGCGTATCTCGTGCGGATGAATGCCGATGGTCCTGAGCTCTATGCGCTGCTCCTCACCGCAGCAATCGGTGCGTTGGTGATGGTCTCGGCAAATGATCTGATTGTTCTGTTCCTCGGACTTGAAACTTTGAGCTTGTCGTTGTATCTCTTGGCGGCGAGCAATCGTGATCGTGAACAAAGTCAAGAGTCAGGTTTGAAGTACTTCATTCTCGGAGGATTCTCGTCGGCATTTTTCTTATACGGGGTCGCGTTGATCTACGGCTCAACGGGAAGCACCAAGATCTCAGGAATTGGCCAAGCACTTTCCGGCAGCATCTCAATCATTCATGCCGATGCGATGTTGTTGGTAGGAATCGGAATGCTGATGGTCGGACTTGGTTTCAAAGTGTCCGCAGCTCCATTTCATGTGTGGACTCCTGATGTATATGAAGGAGCACCAACTCCGGTTACGGCCTTTATGGCATCTGCAGGAAAGGTTGCGGCTTTTGCAGCTTTGATGCGTGTGTTGTTGGTTGGTCTCGAACAACGTGTTGACGATTGGCGCCCTGTTGTGTGGGCACTCGCAATTCTTACCGTGTTTACAGGTTCGATTTTGGCAGTAGTTCAAACAAACGTGAAGCGCATGTTGGCCTACTCGTCAATTAGTCATGCCGGTTTTATCTTGGTTGGCGTTGAAGCTGCTGGTCATGTGGGCGGCGACGGTATCGCGACTGCCATGAACTACCTTGCGATCTACACGGTATTGGTGATGGGCTCATTCGCAATTGTGCTCGCCATGTCAGGCACTACAGACGGTGAAACAAACCTTTCAGATTTCAAGGGTCTCGCTAAACGTCGTCCAGCATTAGCGCTGGCATTCACTGTGTTGCTGTTCGCTCAAGCGGGAGTTCCCTTAACATCAGGATTCGTTGCAAAGTTTGCTGTGATCAAATCTGCGGTCGAAGCAAATTCGTATGTCCTTGCAATTGCGGCAATGGTCGCAGCGGTCATTGGCGCGTACTTATATCTGCGCATTGCAGTCAGCATGTGGTTAGAAGAGCCAACATCAGAAGCTGAAATCTCGATTGACCCAGCAGTTGTCATCGTCATTGTTCTCGCTGTCGCAGCCACGTTAATTGTTGGGTTCTTCCCTGAATTGCTGCTTCACGCCACGCGCCTCGTGCGTTTTGCACCTCGCTGATTTAGCTGGCGTGAGAAACCAGGGTATTAAACAAACCCTGCTGTGAAGGATCATCATGTGCGGTGTCTTCAGGATGCCATTGCACTGCAACTATCCATGTAGGACCGGTGTGTTCAACAGCTTCAATGGTCCCGTCTTGATGTGTCCCGACAACTACTAGACCTGGTGCGACTTTTTCAATTGCTTGGTGATGAAGTGAATGAATAAGAGGATCAGTTGTTCCCATTGCTAGGGCCAGGCGTGAACCAGTTACAACTTGAACTCCGTGCATGGTGTCGCGATGGTCCGGAGTCAATTTGAGATGTTGAACAAGAGTTCCACCAAGTGCGACATTGAGGACTTGTTGCCCCCTGCACACTGCCAGAACTGGTATTTCACGTTCCATTGCTTGGTGAAGTGATGCAATTTCAAAATCATCAACAAGTTCATTGACGCCATACAAGCGTGCCCATTCAGTTGCTCCGTATTTTGCAGGGCTGACATCGCCACCACCAATCAAAAGCATTCCGTCACATCGAGCGATTGTTGCGTCTATAACCGAACGATCGTCGGTCGGTGGAATGAGGATGGGTAATCCACCAGCACGATGTACTGCGTCAATGTAATTCTGTCCACAGCTAGTGACTGGAGTGCGATGTCCTGTTGCTTCAGGGCTCATGCGACCAGGAATTGCAATGAGAGGTTTGCTCATCCGGCTTCTACTTCGTCGGCCTCGTATCCGGCATTGCGCACTGCGGCAAGTACAGCATCAGCATGCTCGCGACCACGAACTTCCAGAACAGCTTGAACACCAGTTTCGCGAACGTGCAAACTGACACCTTCGCGCACGTGTTCTACTTCGACCAGATTCGCGCCAGTTTCGGCAAACAATGTCAGTAAACGTGCAAGGCCACCGGGCCTGTCTGAAATGCGAACAAACAAAATGAGTCTGCGACCAGCTTTTGTTTCGTTACGTCGAATGAGTCCGGGAAGCAATCCGAGATCAACGTTGCCACCAGACAAGACCACACATGTTGTACCAGTTTGGGCTGGTTTTACTTGTCCGCTCATGAGAGCTGAAACACCTACGGCTCCGCCACCTTCGACGTACAACTTGCCACGGTCCATCAACAAAACCATTGCATCGGCAACAAGATCTTCTTCAACGACGACGATTTCATCGACATATCGTTCGACAAGTGGACGAGTAAAAGTTCCAGGTGTCTTTACTGCGATTCCATCAGCGAGTGTAACTATTGGTCCGTCGGGCGGATTTGATCCGGCATACGGTGCACATGCGCGTACTTGAACAGCCACAACACGAATCTTCGGGTTGAATGTTTTGAGTGCCATCGCAACACCACCAGTTAATCCGCCTCCACCCAGTGGAATGATGACAAGAGATAAGTCTGAAATATCTTCCAGTAATTCAAGACCAAGAGTTGCTTGACCTGCAACAACTATTGGGTCGTCATACGGATGACAAAAATTCATACCCGTTGCATCTGCGTGACGTTGCGCTGCTGCAACTGCATCAGACAAAGTGTCGCCGCCTTCGCTGAGAATTGCGCCGTATGAACGCACTGCTTCCATCTTTGACAACGATGCGCCGGCAGGAACAAAAATTTCACAGGGGATGCCGTAATGCTTGGCTGCAAATGCGATTGCTTGCGCATGATTGCCAGCGCTTCCTGCCACCACACCATTTTTCACTGCATCGCCAAGGGACGCGAGTTTGCTCATTGCTCCGCGAATTTTGAAAGACCCGGTGCGCTGTAAATTCTCAGCCTTGAAAACAACGTTTCCGCCGTACCGTTCAGACAAAGCAGCTGACTCGGTGATGGGAGTGTGCTTGACAACTCCAACTCCGGCAAGGCGGGCCGCTTCGATGACGGCAGAATCAATTGGTATAGCTGTCATCAGCCCCTACCGTAGTGGGCATGCGCGCTGTACTCATCGCTAATACTGAGGATGCTGATCCCGGATTTATTGGTCGCTCTTTGCGTCAACGTGGGTACTCGTTCACCGAATTCCTCCGAGAAGACCATCAGAACTGGCCCACGCTTGACGGGTTCGACTTGGTCGTGGCAATGGGTTCGAACTGGAGCACCTATTGGGACCACGTCGCCGGGCCCGTCCTGGCAGAGCAATCCCTGCTGGCAGACGCCATTGCCCGGGGTATTGGCATTCTCGGGATCTGCTTCGGAGCCCAGCAGTTGGCTATGACCCTGGGGGGAGACATCACCCGGGCGAAAACCCCTGAAATCGGTTGGTACCAAGTGTTTCCGGTCGCAGAAGCGACTGACATGACCCCCGAATGCCTCACTCGGGGCCATTGGATGCAGTGGCATTACGACCGATTTAGCGTCCCTGCCGGAGCCACGGCCCTTGCCGATTCGCCCGTTGGCCCCCAGGCCATGGTCTGTGGCAGGGCCCTAGGTCTCCAATTTCACCCGGAAGCGACCGAGTCGATTGTGCGATTGTGGATGTCTGGAGAAGGGGCGGACGAGTTAGATGCGCTCGCAATGGCCCCTGAAGAATTGGCAAACGAAACAAGTGCGAGAGTCGCTGACGCCGAGCAGCGATGCGATGAATTGGTCAGCTGGTTTTTAGAAAATATCGCACAAAGGCACATGCCGTAATTGACCCCGCACCCCAACAGAAGTTGGGGCGATAGTGAGTGCCCGTAGTAGTTTTGGTCGTGATGTCCCCATTTCTTCGGTCCTATCTCACTGTTGTGTGGTTTGGACTGGCCTCCTTTCTTGTTGCTGGCTTGCTGCTTGGTATTTCGGCGCTTATTCGTCCGAATAATCCCAACGCAGAAAAATTGCTGACCTATGAAAGTGGTGTAGATCCTGTAGGTGATGGTTGGTCTCAAAGCCAAATTCGTTATTACGTCTTTGCACTGCTGTTCGTAATTTTTGATGTCGAAGCTGTTTTTATTTTCCCATGGGCAACTCAACTTGAGCGATACGCCGGATTTGGCCTTGTAGAGATGGGTGTTTTTGTCGCCATCTTGCTTCTTGGTCTCGTCTATGCGTGGCGCAAGGGCGTCTTGCGCTGGGTATAGGGACAAAGGTTTTTTTATGGGTCTTGTAGATCGTGGTCGGTTGGGCAAACCGCTGACACAATTATTTAACCTCGGTCGTTCATACAGCCTGTGGGTGTACCAGTGGGGTCTTGCATGTTGCGCCATTGAAATGGGTGCTGCATTTGGTTCACCGCGTTATGACGTTATGCGTCTCGGAGTCATTCCTCTTCCTGCTTCACCACGTCAAGCAGACCTTGTTGTTATCTCCGGAACTGTCACAGACAAGATGGCACCAGCCATCAAGCGTCTGTATGAACAAATGCCAGAACCGAAGTACGTCATTTCCATGGGTTCATGTGCGAACTGTGGTGGCCCATATTGGGACAGTTATTCAGTGACTAAGGGAATCGATCAAATCATTCCTGTTGATGTGTATGTACCTGGTTGCCCTCCACGTCCCGAAGCTTTGCTTGAAGGCATCGTGTTGTTGCAACAGCGCATCAAAAACGAAGACATGGGTGCACGCTGGCGCGGTGAAGGAACAAAGTCGATGTATGTCGATGGAGAAACAGCTGAAAAGGGAGGTATCCCCGTTGTCGTCAACAACTGATACTCCAACTGAAACTCCACGCGACGATGAGCGTGATGCAGAGATTGCTCGCGTTTGTGCAGCTCTCGGAAGTGCTGTCGTTGACTCACTCGTGAAACCAAACGATGATATGTGGATTCGCGTTACAGCTGATGCATGGCGCTCAGCCGGTGAAACATTAAAGAGCCTCGGTTACACATATTTCGGATTCATCTCAGCAATTGATTGGCTGCCATCTCCCTATGGTCGCGGTGAAGATGACCCAACTGCTCCACCAGTCGAGCGCAGCACGGTTATTAAGCAGGGATACGCAGGCGGGGACACTCGTTTTCAAGTGATTGCTCGTTTGGTACAACCCTTCACAACTCTTGGTATCAATATCAAAGTAGATGTTGATGATTCGCTCATGGCTGTTGATTCATGGTCACAAGTTTTTGCTGGTGCTAATTGGCATGAGCGCGAAACACACGAAATGTTTGGTATTGGTTTTAATGGCCATCCTGATTTGCGCAACATGTATTTGCCAACAGATTTCGAAGGCCATCCATTGCGTAAAGATTTCCCACTGCTTGCACGCATGGTGAAGCCATGGCCCGGAATTGTTGATGTCGAACCACTTCCTGGTGACGACAGTGAAGAGGAAGGTGACGCATCATGAGTCTTCTCGGCGATCGTCAACAACTTGCATATATCGCAGCACAAGCTGCCGATGCTCGCGTCAACGTTGAACTTGAAACTGAGGGCATGACTCTCAATATCGGGCCGCAGCATCCTGCAACACACGGAACACTTCGAATCATCGCTCGCCTTGATGGTGAACAAGTTCTATGGGCTGACCCTTCATGTGGATACATGCATCGTGGTTACGAGAAGCTCACTGAAGTTCGTTCGTATCCTCAAGTCACTGCGTTGGTGAACCGCATTGACTGGCTCGGATCATTCGCAAACGAAGTTCCATTCATTTTGGCTGCTGAAAAATTGATGGGTGTTGAAGCACCATCACGCGCACAGCACATCCGCACCATCTTGTTCGAATTGTCACGAATTGCAAACGTCACTTTGTTCCTTGGGGATCTTGGTGTTCAGCTCGGCGCCGTTACGCCAGTGTTCTTTGCGTTCCGTGACCGTGAGTATGTCCTCAACCTCATCGAAGGTGCCACCGGTGGACGCTTCCATCCAAACTTTGACCGCATCGGCGGATTGAAAGACGATCTTCCTGCTGGCTTCATTGATGAGACTCGCAATGTCATGAAAAAACTTCGTGGCTTCTGTGACCAAATTGAAGACCTGTTGTTCGGAAACGAAATTTTCCAATCACGTACTCGTGGCATTGGAGTCATCCCGAAGGATGTTGCATTGCAATACGGAATGTCTGGTGCAAACTTACGTGCAAGTGGAGTTGATTGGGATCTTCGTCGTGATCAGAAATTGCCTCTTGCATACGACAAGGTTGATTGGAAAGTCATTACTCATCCAGATGGTGACTCGTTTGCACGTTGCTGGGTTCGTTTACAAGAAGTTCGTGAATCAACACGCATCGTTGACCAACTTCTCGACACAATTCCTGCAGGCCCCATCATGGCCAAAGTGCCAAAGATCATCAAGGTTCCTGAAGGCGAAGCATGGGTCTCAACGGAGAACCCTCTTGGCGAAATGGGTTACTACGTTGTCTCGCAAGGTGACATGGGTCCATTCCGCGTCAAGATTCGCAGCGCATCATTCAACAACATCTCGATTACTCCTTGGCTCTTGAAGGGTGTGTATGTTCCTGACATCATCACCATCCTTGCGTCGTTGTACTTCATCCTCGGAGACATTGATCGCTGATGAATGTCGCAACCCTTCTTTCTGCTGATGTGCCGTATTGGGCACAGTCACTTCTTCGTGTTTTAGGTGGCCTTGTTGCCGTCCTTCTTCCAGCCGGAACAATCGTGTATCTGTTCTTGTTCAAGATGATGTCGTTCATGCAGTCGCGTCTTGGCCCAATGGAAGCGGGCCCTCAGGGATCAATGCAGCTTTTTGCTGAAGTAGGCAAGTGGCTACAAAAAGAAGACATCTACCCAGCCCGTGCTGACAAGTTTATTTTCAAGTTGGCTCCGCTGATTGTTTTGGCAAGCACATTCCTACTTGTTGTTGTCGTGCCATTCGGTCCTGATGCCTTGTTTACAAACTTTGAAACCGGAGTGTTTTACTCACTTGCCGTTTCGTCAGTATCAGTTCTCGGAATTCTGATTGCTGGTTGGTCAAGTGCGAACAAGTACTCACTGCTTGGTGGTTTGCGCGCAGCTGGTCAGCTCATCGCATATGAACTTCCAATGGTTCTCGCAGTTGTTGGTGTTGTCATTCAGGCAGGCACCATGAACTTGCAACAAATCGTCGTGGCACAGAACTCTGGTTCCATGTTTGGTTTTAGCGGATTGGGTAACCCGTACGTCATCACTCAGTTCATCGGTTTCATCGTGTTCATGATTGCGGTACAAGCTGAACTCACTCAGACTCCGTTCGACATGCCGATTGCTGAATCTGAACTTGTGTCCGGTTACATGACTGAGTACTCAGGTTTCCGCTTCCTTATTTTCTTCATTGGTGAATTTGCTACAGCAGGCGTGTTCTCGATGATTGCTTCCATTCTCTTCCTCGGTGGTTGGGCAGTGCCGTTCTCCTGGTTCGGTTGGACCAGCATTGACAGCATTGACAACTGGATGAATGTCGTTGGACCACTCATCTTGTTCACCAAGATGATCGTTGTTGTCTTCTTCATCATGTGGATTCGCTTCTCATACCCACGTTTCCGTGAAGATCAATTGCAGAAGTTTGCGTGGAAAGTTCTCATCCCTGTGTCGCTTGCGAACATCATGGTCACAGCAATTTTGAAGGTGGCGTTCTAATGCCAAAAGTTCCTGGTCTCGTTAAAGGTCTTGGTGTCACATTTGGCACCATGATGAAAACCTTCACAGAAGGTTCAAACACTGTTCAATACCCACATGTCAAGGAAACGCCACCACTTCGTGCGCGCGGTGTTATTGCCCTGCATGAAGGCAACTGCACCTCGTGCATGTTGTGTGTTCGTTCATGTCCTGACTGGTGCATTTACATTGAGGGCCATAAAGAGATGGCACCGCCGCGTCGTGCCGGTGGTGCTGCACGTAAGGTCAACAAACTTGATCGCTTTGATATCGACTACGCACTCTGCATGTACTGCGGTATCTGCGTTGATGTGTGCCCGTTTGATGCGTTGTTCTGGAGCCCAGAGTATGAATACTCAGAGCCACGCATCGCAGACCTCTTGCACGACAAGACAAAACTTGGTGAGTGGATGGAAACAGTTCCTGAAGCACCAGAGCTCGAAGCTGGCGCAGACAAGAAGGGCAAGAAATAATGTTTGCTTCTGATGTGCTCATTGCTCAGAACATTGGTTTTGCAATTATCGCCACCATCATGGTCATTGGCGCTTTGCGTGTTGTCACCACTAGCAACGTTGTTCATGCAGCGTTGTGGTTAGTAGTTGTTCTTGCTGGTGCAGCAGCGCAGTACATATTGCTCGCAGCTGAATTTGTTGCCATCACTCAAGTCCTTGTTTATATCGGTGCGGTGATGGTGTTGTTCTTGTTCGGAACAATGTTGACTCGTGCCCGAATTGGTGCCGAGACCGATCTCAATAACAAGAATTGGTTTCTAGGTGTACCAGTTGCTCTAGCGCTGTTCGTTGCAATGGCAGTAGCCCTTGAAAATGGATTTGGTAGCCAGAAAATGCCGGCAAATCCAGCGGTCGCCACTACGCAGCAAATTTCAGACCAAATCTTTGGCCCGTATCTCTTGCCATTCTGGGCTTTGTCGTTTGTCTTGCTGGCAGCAGTTGTCGGAGCCATCGTTCTCGCGAGGAGGGACTAATCATGTTGGTTAATCAATTCCTTATTCTCGCCGCCGTTTTGTTCTGCATCGGTGTGTACGGCGTTATCGCCCGCAAGAACGCAGTTCTTGTCTTGATGTCAATCGAACTCATCTTGAACTCGGTCAACATCAACTTGCTGGCCTTTTCTATGCGCAATGGCTCACTTGATGGCCACACGTTCGCGTTGTACATCATTGCTATTGCAGCTGCTGAAGTAGGTGTGGGGCTCGCCATGGTTCTCCTTATGTATCGCAATCGTCGTTCTATTGACCTCGATGAACTCTCAGAAATGAAGGGCTGATCCGATGTTCGCTGAAGCCACAGAAGTAGCACTGAAGTCGGGGTGGTTCCTCGAGCATGCATGGGTCATCCCCATCATTCCTGCATTGTCGTTTTTCCTCATTATTTTCTTCGGAAAGCGCATGCCAAAGAAGGGAAGCGAATTTGGTGTCGCTTCGATGCTTGGTGCATTGCTCTTTGCCGGTGGCGCTGCATACCAGTGGATCCAACGAGTCAACGGAGCCCCTGAAGGTGCCTTCGTTTCTCCAGTTGTCAAAACATGGACTTGGTGGCAAAACAGTGGAATCTCATTTGGTATTGGCCAACATGTAGACGGACTGACTGTCACCATCCTTTTGGTTGTTGCATTTATTTCCTCGCTGGTGCAGATCTATTCGCTTGAATACCTCCGCGGAGATCGTCGTTACACACACTTCTTTGCTTCACTCACTTTGTTCTCTGCTGGGATGCTCAACATGGTTGTGGCAGAAAACATGATCCAACTCATCTTGGGTTGGGAAATCATGGGCTTGTGCTCATTCCTCCTCATCGGTCACTGGTGGGAAGAAGAAGCAAATAGTCGTGCTGCTCTGAAGGCATTCTTCACAACACGTACTGGCGACATCGGACTTCTTACCGGTACTGCAATTTTGTTCTTCTCGGCGAATGCGTGGACGACGAAGACTCTTGGTGTTTCCGGATTCTCGATTCGCGGTCTTTCAGCATGGGCGTTGTCAGGCAATCCTGGTCATGCAGCCATCACCATGGGTGCAGTTGCTCTCTTTATTGCAGCAATCGGCAAGAGTGGCCAGTTCCCACTTCATACGTGGTTGCCAGATGCAATGGCTGGTCCGACTCCTGTTAGTTCACTTTTGCATTCATCCACCATGGTTGTTGCCGGTGTATTCCTCGTCGCTCGTTTGTACCCCGTGTTCTTTAAGGGCATGCACATTTTGGGCAGCAGTGCCAACTTCATCGTTGTCATCGGCGGCATCACCATCGTTATTGCTGCCCTGCTCGCATTTGTGCAGACCGACATCAAGAAGGTTCTTGCGTACTCAACAGTCAGCCAGCTTGGCTACATGATGATGGGACTCGGCGCTGGTGCGTGGCTGCCTGCCGTCTTCCACATTTTCACGCACGCATTCTTCAAAGCCTGCTTGTTCCTTGGTGCCGGATCAATCAGCCATAGTTCTTCTCATCACTCGTTCGAAATGAAGAAAGACATGGGCGGACTTCGTAAGTTCATGCCAATTACTTTTGCAACGTGGATTATTTCGACTCTTGCGCTCTGCGGAGTGTTCCCGTTCTCTGGTTTCTTTTCGAAAGATGAAATCATCGACAACGTTGGTCACAATGGTTACAACGTGTTCATGATTGTCGGACTCGCTGGTGCATTCCTCACAGCGGCGTACATGACTCGCGCTACGTACCTCACATTTTTCGGTCAGCCACGTGGTGCATCTGCTGGCGAGCATCATGAAGAAGAAAGCCACGACGCTCACGCTGCTCATGATGACCATGCAGATCATGGTCACGACACACATGATTCTCATGACGCTCACGCATCACACGGACCACATGAATCTGGTTGGCTCATCACTGTTCCTTTGATTATTCTGGCAACACTTGCTCTTGGTTCGGGCTTCTTGAATGCCGCACCATTTGGTGAGAAGTGGGAACACTTTAAGAAGTGGGTTGAGCCAAGTGCTGAAGTAGTCAGCCCCACTGGTATCGCATATGTAGTGGGTGGAGTCGGTTCAGCTCGCGTAGCTGCTGACACACCAACTGATTCAACCGTTGCTCCTGCGGATGGTGAAGCAATGCCATTAATGGCTGCTGAGTCTGGTGCAATGGAACACGAATCTGTGTGTGGCACTTCAGCCCCTGCACAAGGTGTGTGCATGGCTCCACAGCTTCATGCTGCACCCTTTAAATGGTCAAAGGCCGCAACATCAATGTTGATTGTTCTCTCCGGATTCCTTCTTAGTTTGTTTATGTGCATCCAGTTGTACGAAAAGAAGAACAAGAACTTTGTGGGCCTTACAGAGCGCAACAAAGTATTGGGCTTCGGGTACAAACTTCTTGTCAACAAGTACTACCTCGATGTTCTCTACGAGAAAATCATTGTTCGTTCGATTGCTCACCCCATCGCTGGTGCTGTGTATAAGTTCAACCAAAAGATTCTTGATGGCGTCGTTAATGGAGCAGGCACAACAGCAAAGGGAATTGCTGGTTGGGTGTA
>Ga0194055_10003006_pt1 | contig 13164 bp, 16 predicted proteins | sample SepL449m_MetaG_FD_155482 | JGI IMG/M metagenome (GOLD analysis project Ga0194055, IMG submission 155482) | Anoxic zone freshwater microbial communities from boreal shield lake in IISD Experimental Lakes Area, Ontario, Canada - Sep2016-L442-9m | ecosystem: Environmental > Aquatic > Freshwater >... | reverse complement strand
CGCACGCCGCCGTCGAGCAGAACCTCGAGCTGATCGCCGGCGGCATCGGCAATCTCTTGCACAACGTCGATCGTCGCCACGGCGGTGTCGAGCTGGCGCCCGCCGTGGTTGGAGACGATAACGCCGGATACGCCGAGGCTGGCGGCGATGCTCGCGTCCTTGGCGCTGAGGACACCCTTGACGACAACTGGCAGATCGCTGAGCGCAATGAAGCGCTCGATGTCATCCCAATTGAGGTCGGACTGCATCAGACCGGTGACCTCGTGCGGGCTGAGCGGACCGTCATGATCGGCTGGCACCGGCACGCACGGCAGCTCGCAATCGTCCGGCAGCACAAACTGGTTGCGGTACTCGCGCTCGCGGCGCCCGTGGACTGCGACGTCGGCCGTTACGACGAGAGCGCGATAGCCCGCGGCCTGAGCACGCATGACGATCTCATCGGTCAGCCCACGATCGCGGTAGGGATAGAGCTGAAAAAAGACTGGCCGCGTTGGCCCGGATGCATCTGCGACGGCCTCGAGACTCTTTGTCGAGAGTGAAGAGAGACAGAGTGCTGTGCCGGCGGAAGCGGCTGCGCGAGCGGTCGCCACTTCACCTTCGGGATCAGCGACCTGCTGATAGGCGATCGGCGCGATCAAAGCTGGGAAGTTGATTGGCACACCGAGAACGGTCGTCGCGCTGGAGCGCTCCCGCCCGCCGCACAGGACGCGAGGGACAAGTGAGATCCGCTCGAACGCCAAACGATTTTCGCGCAGCGTTATTTCGTCGCCAGCACCGCCAGCGAAGTATTCGTAGCTGGCGTGAGGCAGCTTCTCGCGCGCGATCAGCTCAAAATCATTCAGATTGACGGGGCCTGCATCGGCTTGCTCGTTAACCCGGCCGCTAATTGGCGTGCTCACAGGGCACCGCCGGCCGGCTCGGGGAGCAGTGAGCAGAGTGCTTCGCCGGTAACGAGATCAAGCACGGCTGCGAGATCATCGGCTGGCGGGCGATCCTCTTTCAACAATGCGATGCGCTCGCGGACCGCGGCATGAACGGCCTCGACTAGGTTGCCTGGTCGACCTGGATCCAAATCCAACGCCTGGCAACCGCAGATCAATTCATAGGCGAGGATTCGCTCGAGCCGCGAAATGCAGTCAAGACTCATCACAGCCCCGGTCATGCCAAGCGAGACGTGATCCTCCTGATTATCGGAAGTCGGAATGTTGTCGATGCTGACCGGCGTTGCCAGCGCGCGCATCTCACTGACGAGCGCAGCGGCGGCGTATTGGGCGATCATGTAGCCACTTGAATGGCCCGCGTCGGGGCTAAGGAAAGCTGGCAGAACGCCATTCGTCGACGGCGAGACGAGACGGAAGATTCGCCGCTCGCTAACGGCGCCAAGGTCGGCCAAGCCGATTCGCAACGTGTCGAATGCCAGCGCGAGGCTCTGGCCGTGGAAGTTGCCCGCCGAAATGACCTCCGGCGGGTCGTCGAAGACAAGGGGATTATCGGTGACGGCATTGACGTCGATCTCGATCAGCCGCGTGAAGAAGCTCGCTGCCTCGCGTGCGGCGCCGTGGATTTGGGCGGCGCAGCGCAGCGAGTAAGCATCCTGAAGACGCTCGCCAGTTCCGTCGGCGGTGCGTGTGGACTGTGCGAGCGCGTGGCGGATATGTGCCGCCGAAAGTTGCTGCCCGGGGACCGGGCGCAGATCGTGGACGCGCGCGTCGAAGGCTGGCGTTGCACCACGAAGCGCGTCGATCGTAACGGCCGCGCTGAGGTCCGCGACCGCCAAGAGCCGCTGAGCTCGAATCGAGCAGAGCGCGCCGATAGCGGCCATGAAGTGGGTTCCGTTAATCAGCGCCAAAGCTTCCTTTGCCTGGAGCTTGGTCGGTGCCAGCTCGATCGCCGCAAGCGCCTCGGCGCCAGTGCGAAGAACGCCCTCGGGATCAAAGCACTGCCCTTCACCGACGAGCACGAGGAAGGCGTGAGCTGAGGGAGCGAGGTCGCCGCTGGCGCCGAGCGATCCACTCTCCGGCACGAACGGCACCCAGCCCGAATTGAGTAGCGCGGCAAGATTCTGAACGAGTTCTGGGCGCACGCCAGAGTGGCCTTGGAGCAGCGAATGGCAGCGGATCGCGATCGCAGCGCGGACAACCTCTACGGGGAGTGGATCTCCGCTGCCGCAGGCGTGGCTGCGCAACAGGTTGAGCTGCATCTGGGACTGCTCTGCGCGGCCGACGTCCTCGCTGACAAGCGCGCCGTAACCGGTCGTGACGCCGTAAACACGGACGCCAGAATCGATAATTGAATGCAGCAGCTGATAGCTCGCGGCGACACGCTCAAGCGACTGCGGGTCGAGCGCAACCTCGGCGCCCTCGGCGATCGAATAAACCTCCTCGGCGTCAAGCGTGATGCCGAGAACTACCGGGCTCACAGCGTTGAACCAAGCTGCTCGATCTCAAGCGATTCCTCGCGAATGCTCTCGAGCACCTCTGCGTAGAGCGAGCCAAACTCGGGCGAGCCGACCATCTCGTAGCGGCGTGGCCGCGGTAGGTCAACTTTTATCTCGGTCTTGATCCGGCCAGGGCGGTTGGTCATCACGATCACGCGGTCTGAGATGTAGACAGCCTCTTCGACGTCGTGTGTGACGAAAAGCACCGTCAGTCTGTGCTGCTCCCAAACCTCGGTAAGCAGCTCCTGCATCAGCTGCCTGGTGAGGGCGTCGAGCGCACCGAACGGCTCGTCCATCAGCAAGATCTGCGGCTTGTATGACAGTGCACGAGCAATTGCCACGCGCTGCTGCATCCCGCCAGAGAGCTCGTTCGGGTGAGCGTCGGCAAACCTCTCAAGCCCCACCAGCGCCAGCAGCTCGTTGGCCTTCTCGGCGCGCTGCGCTCGGCTAATGTCCTCGCCGCGCAGCGCAAACTCAACGTTCTTGCGCGCCGTCAACCAAGGGAAGAGTGTGTAGGCCTGAAAGACGACACCGCGGTCGCGGCCCGGCCCGCGCACTTCTTCGCCGTCGACGTATACGTCGCCGCTGGTTTCCTGCTGGAGGCCAGCGACGATCGACAGCAGCGTGCTCTTGCCGCAGCCGGACGTGCCGACAAGCGTCACGAACTCGTTGTCGGCGATGTCGAGATCAACGTTGTCGAGCGCTAGGACTTCCTCGCGGCGCGTCTTGAAGACCTTTGTGAGGCCGCGGACTTCGAGCTTTGCCTCGCTCATCGGCGCGACTCCGCGTAGCGGAACATGCGCCGGCCAAGGAACTTCATCAGCTGATCGGTGATCAGCCCGAGCGTTCCTAGGACGAGGATGTAGCCGATGATCGTGTCGGTCTGGAAGAAGCGCTGCGCGGTCGTAATCCGGTAGCCGAGACCAGAGGTGGCAGCGACGAGTTCGGCCAGCACGACCCAGGTCCATGCCCAGCCGAGGCTGATGCGCATCGAATCCCAGATTCCCGGCGCGGCGGCGGGGAAGATAATCCGGCCGAGGATTGAACGGTCCTTCATTCCGAGCGTGCGGCCGATGTCAACAACATCGAGTGGAACGCGCTTCGTGTTGTCCATCACCAGCAGAACTTGCTGGAAGAAGGTGCCAATCCAGATGATCAGGAACTTCTGAATGTCGTCGGTGCCGGCCCAGAGAATCGTCAGTGGGACAAAGGCGACAACCGGCATGTAGCGGACGAAGTCGGTGAGTGGCTCAACCGCGGCCTCCCAGGCACGGTAAGCGCCGATCATCACGCCGATCGGGACGGCGAGAACCGTTGCCAGCGTGAAGCCGATCGCGATTCGATAACAAGAGATAAGGATGTCGTTGACTAGATCGCCGCTCGCTGCCAGCTCTGAGAGGCGGTTCCAAACATCGATAGGTCCGGGCAAGAAGATTGGCCTGACCCACGCATTTGCCGTCACGACGAGCCAAAGCGAAAAGATCAGTACGAAGACGAAAGCGGCGATCCCGATGAAGTGGAAGCTGTGGATCCCACCACCGATGCGAAACATCTCGGGGCGCCTGCGCGCACCGCGCGCCGCGCCCGAACCGCGAGGGCGCATCGGCGCCCCCGCGGCTACGGGTGTGACAGAACCGGAAGGTCCGTTATCCGGTTCGTTGCTCATCGTTATTTAGCGGCGTTCACGAACTTCGCGACGATGATGTCCGCAGGGTTAACTGAACCCTTGATCAGACCCGCGTCTGTGGCCGCCTTTTTGACGTCCTGAGCGGTCATTGTCTTGAAGTCGCCATCAAGCAGCGTCTTGTTTTGGGCGATCGTGTAGAACTCGACGCCAGCGAACGACTCCGCACCAGGGTCATAACCGATTGCATCGGCGATGATCTTCTGTGACGCGGCCTTGTTGGCGTTGTAGTAATCGATCGCTTGGCCCCATGAGTTAACGAGCGCCAGCAACTGGCCGGGCTTGTTGTTGATCGTGTCCTCGGAAACGACGAACACGTCGCTGACGAGACCAGGCTTCTCGGCTGCCGTGTAAAGCAGCTTCGCGTCCTTGTTCTCCTTCAGTGCCGCTGAGAGGTAAGGCTCATAGGTCACTGCTGCAGGCACCTTGCCAGCGATAAAGAGCGTCCCAGCATCAGCTGCGGGGGTCGGAACAGGAATGATGTCAGCCTTCGTCATGCCGTTCTGCGCAAGTGCGTAAGAAAGCAGGATGTCGGAGGTCGTCCCTTCCTCGTAGGCGACCTTCTTGCCCGTCAGGTCCTTGATCGACTTGATGTCCGAACCGGACAGAATCGCGTCGGCAGTCATGCTCTGGTCCTCGAGCAGAATGATTTTCACTGGCAGGCCAGCAGCAGCAAAACGCAGCGCCGTGTGAGTAGCGATGTTTGAGCCGTCGAGCTTGCCGGCAGCGAAGGCCGAGTTGATCTGATCATCGGTCGTGAAGTTGATGATCTTGACGTCGTCAAGGCCATTCTTCTTAAAGATGCCTTGTTCCTGGGCCACATACCACGGGCCGTAACCGAGCCAAGGCTCGATTCCCATCCGGAACTGCCCGGGCTCCGGGGTTGTTGGGATCGCTGCCGTATCGCTCGACGTCGATGAGCTCGAATCACTGCTTCCGCAAGCGACCGCAAACATCGACACCGCGACGACAACCAGCAGCGCGATTACGCGCAATGCTTGCTTCTTCATCAGGTGTTCTCCTCTTTTGATTGATCGGCGGTTGACTTTTGCCCCATCCGCGCGCGTACCGCCGCCGCGTGCGCAGGGAAACCTTCGTGCTCGGCGAGTTCTACCACCGCTTCACTCATTCGTCCAAGAGCCTCGCCGCTTAGTTTCGCAATCGAGGTCTTCTTGAGGAAGGTTTCGGCGGTGACGCCGCCGGTTACCCGCGCGTAGGCGCCTGTGGGCAGTGCTGCTGGCACGCCGATCATGTAGTTGGCGGCCGAAAGTGGTGTCTGCTGACCGAGCAGCACCTCACCGGCGTGATCAATCATCGCCAGCACTGCCTCTTCGTCGGAGGCGACAATCTGCATGTGCTCGGGGCCATACCAGTTGCAAAGTTCAGCGGCCTCCTCTAGATCGCTGACGATGAACGCGCCGCCGTTCTCGCCAAGCGCTGCGTGGGCGTAGGCCCGCCGCGGCTCTGGAAGCGCGGCAACCTGAACTGCCAGCTCAGCCTGAACAGCCTCGATCAAGGCTTCGCTTGGTGTTACTAGGAGCGACGAGGAGTCAGGGCCGTGCTCGGCCTCGTTTAGGACATCGGCCGCGAGCAGCCGCGGGTCGGCGCTGTCGTCGGCGATGATCAGCGCCTCCGACGGGCCGAGCAACATTTGCGTGTGGCAGCCATAAAGCTGGCAGGCGATCTGAGCTGCCTGGACCGGCGGGCTTCCTGGGCCCAGAACCTTGCGTACTTTGGGGATCGATTGCGTACCGAAGGCCAGCGCAGCGACGCCTGCCGGGCCGTTGGCACGGAAGACCCGCTTGATTCCGAGCTCCTGTGCGACGCAGAGCACGGCAGGATCGACCTCTCCCTGACCCCCTGGGAGCGGCGGAACCACAACGCTGATTTCGGGGACGCCAGCGACGACCGCTGGGGTTCCAATCTGTACCAAGACCGACGGGAACGAGCCCTTGCCGCTAGGAACGAACAGGCCGACGCTGGAGATCGCGGTCGACTTCTCACCAACGACGAGGCCCGGCTGCAGCTCGGTGCGCCACTCGCGCTCGCGCGTGAGGTACTCGTTGAAGGCGCGGATATTCGCGATTGCGGCGCGGATCGCCTCTTGGACGGGTGCTGGAACCGACTCGCGCGCGGCAGCGAACTCCTCGTCGCTGACCTGCAGCCGATCCTCGGCGATCTCGCAGCCGTCGAACTTGGCTAGCGCCCTAACGACCGCTGCGTCGCCGTTCTCACGGACGTCGTCAATGATGAGGCCAACAGAGTCGCGCAGCGCCGGGTCAAAGATCGCGCGGTTACCCCGGCTGAGCAGCTGCTCACGGGCCGGCTCGTCCATCTCACTCCAGCGAATTACCCGCATCGGCGCTTGCTCAGACATTGCGCGCTCCGTCGATCGCGATAACGCTGCCAGTCAGGTAAGTGGCACGGCCTGAGAGCAGAAAGTCGACTAGCTCGGCCACTTCGATCGGCTCGCCAAAGCGGCCTGCAGGGATGTCGGCAAGCAACTCGGAAGCAAGCTTCGGATCGTCGAGCATTGGCTCCGTCATTCTAGTGCGAATGTAGCCAGGGCAGATCGCCGTGACAGCAATCCCAAGCGGCGAAAAATCAAGCGCCAGCGACTGAGCGAGCGTGATCGCGGCGGCCTTCGAAGTGTTGTAGTCAGCGAAGCCGTGTTCTGGCCGCAGGCCGCTGTCTGAGGCGTTAATGACGATTCCTGCGCCGCGCTCCATCGATCGCGCGGCGGCGCGGGCGAGCACGAAGGCGCCGATCACATTCACATCGAGGATGCGGCGGAAGCTCTCAACGCTTAGCTCCATCGCATCTTTACCTTCGCCATCGATTCCGGCGTTGACGAAGACTCCATCGAGGCCACCGAGCGCCTCGACTGCCTCCGCGACGGCAGCTTCTACTGCCTGCTCGTCGGCAGCGTCACAGGCCGACCCTCCAACCACCTCAAGTTCGGCGAGCGCCGCATCAACTGTTTCGGCGCGGCTGCCAAGAATCCAAACACGGCTGCCACGCTCGGCCAGCAACTGAGCCGTGGCAAAGCCGAGTCCGCTAGTGCCACCCGAGACGATTACTGCGCGGCTGTCAGAGGCCTCACTCAATCGAGTGTCCCCTTGACGCCAGCCGTCATCCCGGCGCGCCGTGGGTTGGCAACGAATGCGGCGCGCAGTGCGCGAGCGAAAGCGCGGAAGCCGGCCTCCCAGGCGTGGTGCGGGTCGTTGCTGTCGTCAAAGAGGTCGAGCTGGATCGTGCAGCGCGCACCCTGCGAGAAGCCTTCAAAGAATGCAACGAGATCAACGCAGAGAACGTCCTCGACGCGCTCGAACGATGAGGCACCACCGCGCGTGACGAATGTGTTGGCGCGGCCCTCGAAAGAGATCTGCGCCAGCGCGCTGGCTTCGTCCATCACGCCGTAGGCGAAGCCGCTCGACTCGACGCCGTCGGCGATTCGGTCGCTGATCGCCTGGCCTGCCGCAGCGCCGAGGGCCAGCCCGACGTCTTCCATCACGACGTGCATCAGACGGTAGGTGCGGACTTCGTAGCTGGCATCAATGTTGATGTCGGCGTACCAACCGAGCATCTCGAGCATGTGATCGAAGAATGCGAGCGTTGTTTCGAGCTTAGGATCGCGGCGCGGGCCGAAATCAAGCGTCGCCTGAACGAGCGCTTCGCGGCTCTCGCGGCGCGTCGTGTAGCTCTCGCCGTCCCGTTCGACGGCCATTCCCTTGTATTCAGTCACGAAGGCTCCTTGGCTTAACGTATTGCTTTACGCCCCGATAGATTGCCCTGCGGGCCGCTAAAAACTGGGATTTCGCGACCGCGGCAGCGATCAAGACCGAAGTTCGCGCGCTGCCCACGCGGCTAGCTTCTCGGCGCAATCCGCCATTGAGTCGCTCCAGCTCCGCGCGGCTTGCTCGGTTCCGTCGTCGCTGACGATTTTCACGAGCCTCACTGGAACGCCAACTGCCTGCGCAACGGCGGCCACTGCATAGCCCTCCATGTCGGCGAGATCGGCCAGTTTTGCCAGCCGCTCGCGCAGCTGCGGGTCAGCAACGAAGCGGTCGCCGGTTGCGAGCCCGGGGCCGTCGCCGAGCTCAATCGGGGGGCCAAAATTCTCGCCTGTCAATTCGAAGATCGCTTCGCCGTCGAAGTCGTGCTGAACAGCGCGGCCGATCACGTGGATCCCTTCGAGGCCGTCCTTTAGTGCCCCGGCGGTGCCGAGGTTAATGACCTCCGACGGGCGCCGGTCAGCGAGCGTCCGCGCCGTCGCCGCTGCAGCGCGCACCTTCCCCGCGCCGGTCACGAGGACCGGCAGGCCGAGCTCGTGGAGATGCTCTCCCTCTTCGCGAAGGGCGACTACGAGCAGCGCGCGGTCAGGCCTGATTTCGCCGAATAGTTCCATCGCCAGCGATTCTACATTCGGCTCGCAGGCCGTGGCAGCAGGCGCCTTGGCGGTGCGCTAGTAGAAGCGGTAGCTGAAGCGCGTGCCGCTACAGAATCGCCGCAGCTTGATGCCCATCACCGATCCGTGCGAACGGTTTTCACCGCTTGGCACTAGCTCCACACTGGCCATCCAACCGACGGGGTTGGCGCCCCGTGTGAGCCCTGATGAGCCTCGGCCCCGCCCCACCGCCGGCGGGTATTCGTCACGGTCGTAGCCGGCTCTGGTTGCTACGCCGGTTAAGAGGCGATCACGGCGTGAGCTGGCACCGGTCCGGTCAATCACGAGGATTGAAGGCCAGCCTTTGTGAACTGCGTCGAGAAAGTGGCGGCGGATGTTTGGATACTTCGTCGCGCTGAAGCCGATCTGCTGAACGCCAGACGGCTTTGCGCAGCCGGCCTCGGGATTGTTCGGTGCAGCCGTGGGCGTTGACTTCGAGCCCCCCTTCTTCAAGCACGGGCAGGGGAGCGATTCACAGTAGACGCCGTCGCCGTCGGCGTCGCGCGTGTTGGCGGCGCGCTGGGCGTCGGCCTGGGTTGAGAAGTCGCTGCAGCGGCCACTGCTAGTGGTGGAAGCGACCGGGGCTTCAGAGTGCTTCTTCTTCGCTGCCTTAGACGCCTTCGTGGCGGTCGTCGTGGTGCTCGACGCCTCAGCGCTGCCGCTGTTCGCCGGTGCTGTGCTGCCGCAGGCGGCGAAGAGCAGCAGGCTGGCGGCCGCCAAGCCAGCAAGTGAAGGGGCGCTGATTTTGGATCTAGAGCGCTTCAAGGCTGCATCAACTCTGTGCCAGCCAGTCTATTGCGGGGGCGGCGGCAGCCTCAGAAAGGCTTAAGAGATCGGCCCTTCACTGGTGATCAAGTCAAACGCCTACGGGCGGAGAGAAAGGATTCACAGAATGCAGATGTCAGATCCAGTTCAGAAGACGTTGCTCGCCGTAGGCAGTGGGCTCGCGCTGATTCTCAGCATCATCGCGCTCGTCGTAGCGCTCAACGCCGGCGGCGGCCATGGGGACAACCATGGCGAGGGCCGGATGTTTGGCGGCGCGCCGCAAGGTCAGATGGGTGGCGGCCCGCAGCAAGGTCAGATGGGCGGCGGCCCCGGTCAGCGTGGCCAAGGCGGCCCCGGCGTCGGCGGCCCCGGTCAGCGCCAAGGAATGATCCCGCCCGGCGGCGTTCAGATCACGCCTAACGGCACGGGCACCACCACCACCAAGTAGAGCCACAGGCGGCGCGCAACTCGCGCAGCGCTGGGGTGCGTCAGTTTACGGCGCGCCCCAGCGACCGTCGCCGTGGTCTCGAGTCGCTTCGTCTTCAACGGCGGGGGAGCCATCAGGGTTGTAGCCAGCGTTAGTCAGCATCCGGCGCAGGTCAACAACCATCTGCACGTCGATGTCCTTGTCACGCGGGCGGTGGAAGACCTCGGTCTCCGGCCCAAGCGTCACTTTGACCTTGCCGTTGTGCTCTTCGGTCACATCACCGACGTGCTCGAGCAGCGTGATCACGTGGCGCCACTCGATGTTGTGGCTCGTCGGGTGGCGGAAGATCTCCTCGACGGTGTCGCGGTGGCGGCTAGTTAGTTCTGGCTTACTCATACTCGCGCGAGTCTAATCGGACGACTCGCTCGGCGGCGGCGCGACTGCACGCCGCGCGCTCGCAGCCTGCCGCTCGTTGTCAAGGAACGAGCCCAGCTCCTGGATCGTGCTCATCAGCGGCGCCGGGAAGATGACGGTCGAGTTCTGATCAGCTGCAATCTCAACCAGCGTCTGCAAGTTGCGCAGTTGCAGCGCCAGCGGATGATCCATCATCACGTCGGACGCCCGTGCCAACTCCCCAGCAGCCATCGCCTCGCCTTGTGCGGCAATGATCTTCGCCCGCTTCTCGCGCTCAGCCTCAGCCTCGCGCGCCATCGCTCGTTTCATGCTGTCGGGAAGCTGAATATCGCGCAGTTCAACGATCGTCACCTCAACCCCCCAGCCTTCGGTCTGAACATCAAGGATCTCGCGGATGTTCTTGTTGATCGCCTCCGTTTCGGAGAGCGTCTCGTCGAGCGTATGGCGGCCAACGACAGCGCGCAGCGTTGTTTGCGCGATCTGGTTGATAGCCGCCGATACGTTCTCAATCGCGACGACCGAAAGGATTGGATCATTAATCCGAAAGTAGGCGACGGCGGCGACGTCAACGCTGACGTTGTCACGCGTGATGATCCCCTGGGACTGAATCGGCATCGTCACGATCCGCATCGAGACGAGCTGCGCACGCTCGACGAGCGGAATGATTAGCACCAACCCTGGCCCGCGCGCACCGCCAACGATCTTGCCGAGCCGAAAGACGACGGCTCGCTCGTACTGGCGGACGATCCGGATCGACAACGCCAACAGCACCAAAACCAGAACCACAACAACAATCGCAATAATTGCCACTTTCGCTCCCTTAACTGCCTAAGTGTGAGCAGCAGCCCACAACTGCGAAGTTACCACTCAGCCGCGAGTGGCTAGCCGCCAATCAGCCGAGAATGTTGACGGCGCGAGCCGCAACCAGTAATACCGTCGTCGCCGAAAGAATCGTCTCGGCCGCCATCACTGCCTTCGCTCGGCGAGTTAGCGGCATCACGTCGGTCGGGCTGAAGGCGGTGGCGTTCGTGAAGGCGATGTACATGTAGTCGGGCAGCAGAGGGCGCCAGGTTGGCTCAGCGAGACCCGGGTTCTCCATCTGCGGGAACTGAAAGTCGGCGCCCGGCGATCCAACCGGCAGCTTCTCCTTCGCACGCTGCCACGGCCCGCCGCGGTCAAGTTCCCAGTAGAGAAGCCCGAAGGCGATCACATTCGTCGACCAGATCACGGCGGCCTCGAATAGCAGCTCGGCGCCGGTGCGAACCTGAGCCGAGAGCAGCTCGCCGAGTAGCGCGAGCAGGGCGAGCGCGTTGGCGAGCGTTATGAAACCGACTAGCCAGATCGCTGCGCGCCGGCGCGTTGGCGTCTGTTCGCCGTCGTCAACTTTGGCTTGGCCACGGTGCTTGTGGCGCTGGATGACCAAAACGCCCAGCAGGATCGCTTCGGGAATCGCCGTCGCTATCCATGCCCATGCAGGCAGCAGCCAGAGTTCCCAGTTTGATGCGGTGCAGACGACCGCGAGCGCGACCTGCATCACGATCACGGCGATTACAGCGCCAGCGGCCTCTCTTACTTCGAGCCGCCCAACGCGTTCGACGTCTGTGAGCGGGCCGTCGTCCTCACTTGCGGGAATCATGCTGCGATCGGTCACAAGGGCAAGTCTGCCCTAGAGCACCGACGAACCGTGACGGCAGCTAATTGCTGTTGCAGGCGGGCTGGTAGATCGCTGCTGGAACTTTCGAAGGCTTAGGGCAAACCTTGCCACGATCCTGAAGCACCCAGAACTGCCCTTCAGCCTGCCAGACGACTGTTGTCGTGTATTGCTCGGTTCCCTTCCCAACGTCTACAAAGCCGACCGCCCATCCGTTGGCGCACTTGTATGACGGACCACCGCCGGTTGCCAGGGCGGCGTTCGGGTAGTCGGCGCTGCTGAGGTCGCTGACTGCCTTCTGAATCTCGGTTTTGGTGCAGGAGGCGCTTCCGGTCGTAATCGCTGCGCCGGTCGTCACCGGAGCGCTCGCCTCAGTGGCCGTGCTGGTGACGTTGTCGGTCACGGTCGAAGGCGTGCTGGTGCTGGCTGTGTCGCTGCCGCCGCAGGCTGCGAGCGCCAGTGCTGCGACTAGAGCTAACGAGATGGCGAGGCTGCGGTTAGTGAGCATTGGGTGATCGTAATCGCTGTTGCGGCTGCCTGCTTGTAACTATGAGTGAATGAGTAATGGGATCGAAGATTGGTTTGAGCGCCAGCAGGCGGCGAAGCAGAACCGGCTCGATAAGTGCCAAAACAAGCGCGCTTTCACCAGCGAAGCTGAGGCGCGAGCCCATGCCGCCGCTGACCGCGCCCAGTTTGGTGATCGCTTCACCCCCTACCAGTGCGATCTCTGCGGCGACTGGCACCTGACCCGCAGCGACTCCTAGGCTGCGACGACGATGTCCGCTTCCCCTGCCAACAGCCCGCGGCGCTCGGCCGATCCGCTGGCGCTACCGGCGCAGGTGCGCCGCGGTGGCGCCGAGCTGTGGCTGGCGATCGCGGCCGGCGGCGCGCTCGGCACGCTCGCGCGCTTTGGCCTCGCCGAGGCGCTCCCTTCGAGCGGGGCGGATTGGCGCTGGGCAACGCTGATCGCGAACGTTGTCGGCGCTGCAGCGCTCGGCGTAATTCTCGTTCGGATGCCGAACCCGGCGAGCGGGCCGAGCCGCCTGCGCGCCTTCCTTGCGACCGGCGTCTGCGGCGGACTGACGACCTTCTCGACGATGCAGCGTGAGCTGCTGGAGATGATCGATCGTGGCCACGGGGCGCTGGCGCTCAGCTACGCCGCCGTCAGCGTCGTTGCTGGCTTGCTCGCCGTTCTGATCGCTGTGCGCCTCTCTGCGCGCGGCGAGGGCAAACGATGAGCGCGCTGGCGATACTTGCCCTTGCGGCGCTCGGCGGCGTCGGCGCGGTCGCCCGCCACATGACCGTCTTTGCCGTCGCGGAGCGCAGCGGCGACCAGTTT
>Ga0194055_10003002_pt1 | contig 13171 bp, 8 predicted proteins | sample SepL449m_MetaG_FD_155482 | JGI IMG/M metagenome (GOLD analysis project Ga0194055, IMG submission 155482) | Anoxic zone freshwater microbial communities from boreal shield lake in IISD Experimental Lakes Area, Ontario, Canada - Sep2016-L442-9m | ecosystem: Environmental > Aquatic > Freshwater >... | reverse complement strand
TACGAAAGGTTGTTGCTGGAGGGCAAGCAAAAGTGCTATCTGAAACATGCTGGTTAAGTATCCTCTAAGTTGCGTCTTGGACGTTCAAACTGGTATCTTTTCTGTTCGAGTGGCGACATAGCTCAGTTGGTTAGAGCGAACGGTTCATACCCGTTAGGTCGATGGTTCGAGTCCATTTGTCGCTACCATTCCTTTTTTAGACGCGCCTGCGGGCTTCTTAGTTTAAATATTCTTCGATTAATTTGGCGTTAGCCGTTAGCCGTTGGCCGTTGGCCGTTGGCCGTTAGCCGTTAGCCGTTAGCCGTTGGCCGTTGGCCGTTGGCCGTTGGCCGTTGGCCGTTGGCCGTTTCAAGTCAAAGACTTTTGAAGGGTATTTATACATTTGCCAGAACCGCAATCCCTGGCTTTCGATACTTCGTTCATAAGCCTTTCGAAGTGCGAGGGCGAGTGATTTTCAAGAGGGGTCGCTTCCCCACTTTCGCTGGGGCTCAGTTGGGCGGCGACGCCCTGGCCTCAGAAAAGACTGACATTAAGTCAGTCTTTTCCAAGGACTCTTCATATGCGATCCTACGGATTGAGGTGCCATATCGTCCTGATCCCGCAAGGTCTTACTGACCAGGGACTCGAATGCACCTAGAGGATGAAGCGGATTTCCATCGGTCCTACGAATGTAGCTCACAGAAAGACATTGGGGATTAGAAGTCCTTTCAACGAAGCAGGCTTCGAAGTACCAAAGCTAACGCTGGCGTTAGCACTCCCAAAGGGGCATTCCTAACTTAATATACTTCGTTGGGGCATAGTGTGCTGGGTGTTTGCAACTCGGTAAGATCCGGCATAAGCTCGCAGCTTTGTCCCGGCTCCGCTTTCCTCCCAAGCTCGGTGGGAACTTCGTCACATGGTCGCTTAAACCGGCCACCCCCAATTGAGATTTTTTTGCCGGGTTCACGAAGATGGCCCCCCGGGAGGCATTGGGGATCATATGTCTTCTCAACGAAGCTCCGATTCACTTCGTTCTTGGCTGCTTCGCAGCTCTCCTGCGGCGGAGTCTGCGACAGGCTTCGAAGTACAAAAGCTAACGCGGGCGTTAGCACTCCCACAGGGCTTTCCTAATTTGAAATGCTCCGCCCTTCTCTCGGCTCTTTAACTTCCATGATTCTCAGTTTTCCTGTTTTTTGGCTTCCCGTTTAACAAGCCACTTCATCACGGGTGCAGCAACGATTGACGTGATCAGGGACATGCCGACTAATAGTGAGTAAACGTCCTTGCCAATCACTTTGAATTGGAATCCAAGGCCAGCGATGATGATTCCGACTTCCCCACGCGGGACCATTCCCACGCCGACCATGGTTCGATCTTGCTTCGCTCCTAGCCAAGCACCCACAAATTTTCCGACAATTGCAAGAATCGAGATTAGGAGGAGACTTCCGATGGCAGGAAGGCTCTTGAATGCCATGATGTCGACGCTGAGACCCGCAGAAATAAAGAAGAATGGAACGATGAATTCGTTGAGATCGATGACCTTTTCGTGGATCCAATCTCGATAGTCGGTTTCGGCAAGCACCATTCCGACGAGGAAAGCGCCAATGATTGCGGCAAGACCCAGCATGTTGGATAGAACCGCGACTCCGATACAAAGGGCGATTGAGAGCGACCAAGGCGACAACGGACTCAATGGCTTGTCTAACATTTGACCTTTGGATTTCGCAAGGCGTCGCCCGACGGTTGCCATGATGAAGATAAAGCCAAGGGACTGGACAATGACGAGAGCGATTGCCAGTGGATTCACCCCTTTTCCGGTTGAAACGGAAGAAACGACGGACAAGACGAGCATTGCGAGGACATCGTCGATTACGGCCGCGCCAAGGATGACCTGGCTGTACTTCTTGTCGATGACTCCAAGCTCTTGGAGAACTTTGGCGGTAATTCCGGCGCTCGTAGCGATGAAAGCAGTTGCTACAAAGATTGATTCGGCGTTCGGTAGCCCCGAAAAGTGAGCCCAGCCAAACCCAACGATAAAAGGAATTATGACCCCAAGGACGGCAACGATCAGTGCTTCTTTACCGACTTTTCCGATCTTGGCAAACGGAGTTTCGAGTCCAACGCTGAACAGAAGAAAGGCAGCACCCAGTTCTCCGAGTTCGATGATAACTGGGGTTGATTCGGGAGCAATCCAGTTCAGAACTGATTTGCCAATGATGATTCCGCCAAATATTTGGCCGACCACGGACGGCATTTTGAGGCGCATGGCAATTTCGCCTCCAATTACAGCAGCAATGAAGGCAATAAAGATTGCCGTGAGAGCTGATGTATGTTCCATTGGTATTCCTTATAGTACGTTCAAACGGTCCCGTTAGATTCAAATAGCTGGCATTATGGGGGTTAGCAATGGTAATTCAAACTAGCCCAGTACGAAATGTTGGGTGTCCTAGAATTAGATTTGTGAGCTGTAAGTTCGTCTCAATCCCGCACGTATCTCTCTTCAATTTCAATTCCATTCCCCTTCATAAAGCTTCGAAACCCTTCATGAAACCATGTTTTGAACAGAAGAAGGCATGAACCATTAGCGGGAGAGATGGAGACATGTTTGTTGCTATCTTTTTGGATTGAAACGGACTTTCAGCCCTCTTGTTTGAACATGGCCCAACCCAGCATTGCATGCTGAGCTAATTTGAAACGCCCCTTCGGGGCTAAATGTGAGGATAAATGCTCTTGGATTCAATGTCTGTTTGAACCCAGAAATCAATCATCCAGGCAAACGCCCCTTCGGGGCTAAAAGACTGGACTAATACAATCGGATTCAATGTCTATTTGAACCACCATAACAAGCTTTTAGCCGTGCTCAAGGTACCGAAAGTACGAGACGAGAACCAGCCGACTGTTCTTAACATAGATAACGTTGGGTTAAGGCTTGGTTAACGGACAGTTAAGTCCCGGGACTAAATCCCATAATTTTGTTTGTGCGGATCGAAGTTTTCATTCCGTACCAGCGGTCACCCCATGAAAAAAGCATTTACTCTTATTGAACTTCTCGTAGTAATCGCGATTATTGCGATTCTTGCAGCAATCCTCTTCCCGGTTTTTGCCCAAGCTAAGGAAGCAGCAAAGAAAACCCAAGATCTTTCCAACGTTAAGCAAATTGGCACTTCCATGGCCATTTACTTGTCTGACAATGATGACGTCTATCCTTCGGCTTATTACTATAACAACGACGCAAGCAGCGCAGGCGGATACACCCACTGGTCAGGAATGATCATGCCATACGTCAAAAATCTTCAGATTTTTGTTTCTCCAACTGACGCAGTTGGTGGTCTTGCTCCAACTAACTATATTGGCAATAACCTCGGTTATGGTGCTCCAGGTGGACAAGGTCCACAGAACCCAGTTCAAGACAATCAAGCGCCTCGTCTTAGCTACACCGCAAATGCTGCAGTTATGCCACGAAAGCGACGAACTAGTGATCCATCGAACGTAGTTAGCGCAACCGCGGTTGATAGTACAGCCGGAACCATCCTGCTTGCTCCAATGACCGACGTTGTTCAGTGCATCGGTGATTCATCAGGTGCATCAGGTACAGCGTTCAAGTCTCACCGATCAACTAATGCGTTTATGAACACATTGACAACGGCCGGTCGATACGTTGGTGAAGTAGCTACTAGCGGTGGCGGAGACGTAGGAGCTGCTAGCTACTATGCAATCACCGAAGATCTCGCTCGAGGAGCGTTGACCGGTTGTAAGGCCACTCCATTAGGTACCCCTCACACATTCTCCCACTTGGCGTATACGCAACCAAGCCGATTTAACAAGGTTGGAAACGACATTATCGGCGGAAACGCAAACTACACATTTGCAGATACCCATGCGAAGAACCAGAAGCTTGCAGCTACCCTTAACACCAGAGCCTTTGCTTGGGGAGTTAAGAACTACGGCGGCGGCGGTGGCCAAATCGTAGACTCACTCGGTAACCCAGTTACCAGCAACTAACGACTGACCTCAACTTGGATCACTTCCTTATATGGAGTGATCCAAGTTTTCGACATTGCCGGTACTTCATACCGACAATGAAAACCCTTTGAATAGGGTGGTGAGTCAACAATTTCCTCCTTCCATGGCGTGGTCTTGCCTTCGTACGCTTAGCTTGAACCAACGATATATTGGAACCTTGGCAAACCAAGATCATCCACGAATTTAGTGCCGAGAAGTGTTGCACCTGCTGCCTTCAGTTCCTATAGAATGTCTCTGAATATAACCTCCCCAGGTTATTTGAACATTACCGACTGCAATCGTTCTGACATTGTCGAGGCGCGCTCCATAAATAGTTCGACAACTTTGTGGTTCGGAGCAGTTTCGTTGAGGGTTTCTTCGAAGAGGCCCAGCCATGTTTGAAAGTGCTGCGGCGTGGCTTCTTTTATACCAAGGTGAACCTGCATTGGCTTTCCGCCATAGGCCCCAGTTCGTAGCATTACCGAGCCCCAAAAGGTCTTCATTTTGATCAAATGGGGTTCCCATTGATCGCCGATTCGAGAACCAAAGATCGGTCCAAGCTCGGGGTTGGCGCGGACTTTGGTGTAAAACGTGTCAACTAGAATTGAGATGTACTCTTCGTTTATTCCAAGTGCACGAGCTTCATCTTGAAGACCAAGTCTAATTTGTTGGGCAAGATTAAAGGCATCGAGCGGATTCATCTTGTTTTGCTCAAGTTCTTCTTGACCGTTGTTGCTCATAGCGTCTTTTCTAATCTACTCTTCATCTGTTCGCCTAGTGGCTCATGGTAGGGATTTTTACTACAAAAGTGCTTAGGCGGTACACTGTAGTTGTTGTTGCCGAAAAGATCGGCACTCTCGCCAGAGATGCTTGCGAACTTCAATCCTGAAGCCTCTTGCTAAGCATCCGTTCATTGTTCACGCGATTGGCTTTTATGTGCTCCAGAAAAGGAGCGTTGGGTTGCATGGTTGTGGGTTCAGATTGTGGGAAAACAACCAAAACACGACATGCCAAAAAAGAACAATTCCGGCTCTGATCAGCCGAAGAAACAATCAAACTTTGCCCCAGGATTCAAGCCTAAGAAGGCTTGGACTCCACGCGGACCTAAATCTGGTGGCGGCAAAAAGGGCGGCAGCCATGATCAACGATTTGTGAAGCCGGTTCAACCAGAACCAACCATTGTCGAAGACACGACATTTGCCGAACTTGGCTTAATGCCAAGCACATTGAAGGCGCTTACTGACCTTGGATTTGAGGTTCCGACCCCGATTCAGGCACTTGGTATTCCCGTATTGCTCACGGGTTGCGATTTAATTGGATTAGCTCAGACAGGAACCGGCAAGACGGCGGCGTTTGGTCTTCCGCTTATCGAGAAGATGGATCCGTCGGATAATACGACTCAGGCGCTGATCCTGGCTCCAACTCGAGAACTTGCGATTCAGGTCGCGAAAGGTCTTCATGACTTTGCCAAATACGGTGGTTTGAAAGTTGTTCCGGTCTATGGTGGGCAGCCGATAGATCGTCAATTTCGCGCTTTGCGCTCTGGGGCTCATATTGTCGTCGGTACTCCGGGACGAGTCCTGGATCACCTGCGCCGAGGCTCTTTGCGTCTTGACGGCGTGAAGTTCTGCGTTTTGGATGAAGCCGATGAGATGATGGCGATGGGATTCACCGAGGACATGGAAGCAATTTTGTCTGAGCTTCCAGAAAGTCGTCAGTTGGCGTTCTTCTCGGCTACAATGGCACCAAGAGTCTTGGCGATTACCAGCAAATACCTTCGCAATCCCCAGCGGGTTGAGATTATTGCCAAGCAGCGAACGCTTGAAACGACAAACCAAACCTATTATGAAGTCGCACCAGGCAAGAAGCCAGAAGCGTTGGCTAGAGTTCTTGATATGGAGACTCCAGGTTCTACGATTGTCTTCTGCCGTACTCGGCTAGAAACGGCTGAATTGAGTGACTCGCTGCAACTTCGAGGTTACAATGCCGAGCCAATTCATGGCGATATGAGTCAGCAGGAGCGGGAGCGAGTGCTTCGGCGGTTTAGAGATGGCTTAGCTGATTTGTTGGTCGCTACGGACGTTGCGGCCCGTGGTCTTGATATTGATAGCGTCACACACGTCATCAACTATGACGTTCCGTTTGATGCTGAGCAATACATTCACCGAATTGGTCGGACAGGTCGGGCGGGGCGAACTGGGGACGCAATAACCTTGGTTTATCATCGTGAACGACGTCAACTTGCGAACATCGAGCGAATGATTGGCTCTCGGATTGAGGCGGCTCGGATTCCGACAGTTGCTGATATTGCTTCTCGTCGACAAGAAGCGTTTGTTGAATCTCTTCGAGAAGTCTTGGCGACAGGAGAGTTTGAGAACATGCTTCCTGCAGTCAGTGAACTTTCGGAGCAATATGATGCTCTTGAAGTTGCAGCGGCGGCAATGCAAATGCTTTGGAAGGAGCGTCATCAGAGCGATCATCAGGATGCCGAACAAGAGTCATTTGCCGATCTGGAGCAACCAGAGACTGGTATGGTGCGGATTTTTGTTGGGATGGGAAGGCAGGATGGTCTACGACCGGGTGACTTAGTTGGTGCTATTGCAGGAGAATCGGGTCTTGCTGCGAGTCAGATAGGCGTCATTGATCTGCTCGATCGAACTGCTTTTGTTGAAGTTCCTGCTTCGGAAGGAAAACGGGTTGTCGATGCCTTGAGCAATACGACTCTTCGAAACCGAAAGGTCAAGGTTCAGCTAGCTCAACCAGCGTTTGGCGGAGACCAAGAACCACGAAGAGAGTATCGAGCACCTCGGGACAGCGGTGGATTCAATCGGTCGCGCGATGGCGGTGGCAACAACAATCCTCGTGACTACGGCCGTCGTCGCTAACCGAGCCAGTTCTCAAACTGGAAATGGTTCGTCCCCCAATCAGGTTGAATTGGGGGTTCGAGATTTTTCCAGGTCGTTGGTGTTTTGCAGGGCGATATCCCTTTTCAATTTGTGAATATGAACCAGGACCTTGACTTAAGTGGCTGGCTAATACTTAAGCGGATTTTGCCAAAGTCGATTCAATATTCTCCAACCACAAATTAGGCCATTTGGAGGAACAAGTACTCCAATCAACATTAGGTGACACGATTGCAAGCGGTTTGAAATGCCGGTCAATTTGCGATGACTCAAAAAAACTTGAAGTATTTTGTGAACTATGATAGGATTAGCTTGTTCAGTGCTTTGCGTTTTTTCGCGGCGGGACTTGGAGAACTTATCAAATGAAACTACTAACTGTATTAGCATTGGGAACGATTGCGGCGTCATCATTCGCAACTGACCTACTTTGGACGGGAGACACCACCGGTTCCCCGACGTACAATCGACTTACAACCCTTACTACCTTGTCGGGAGTTGGAACCGCGGTTCACTATCATGTGACTGAATTCAACGTCACTGTAACTGGCAACTATGTTATGGAAGCCCTTTCTAGTGGATGGGATCCTTACATTTTCATCTACACCGGTAGCTTTAATCCTGCGACCCCACTCGTCAATATCCAGAATGGCGATGATGACTATGCGGGTGCATTTTCAGTTATTTCCGGAACGGCTACCAGCCTTACCGCGAGCCGAATGGCGCTTGGAGAAACCACGAACTATAGCAACGTTGCTGGAACCATGTTCACTGCAGGTACAAGCTATTTTGCGGTAGTTACGGGTTTTGGAAATGCAGACTTCGGCACATTCAGCGCTGGCGTTGGAGGAGGTCCTGGTAATGTCCTTCGAGGCTCTGCTGTTCCTGAACCTGCTTCGTTTGCGGTTCTTGGATTAGGTGCTTTGGCACTTGTTCGACGACGACGACGTAACTAGTTAGGTTTTGTAGTTGGTAAATGATGCCCTCTTGAGATTTCAAGAGGGCATCTTTGTTAGGGGACACCTATGACATTGAATTAGAAGTCATTCAAGAATGAAAGGACTTCGGGATCCTTTTGCGGATCCCAGTCGGACAAGTATCCAACGCCTTTAAGATTCGAAGCAATTGTCCAAATGAGATTGTCATCAAGTTCATTAGCAACATTGGAATCAATGTTGATCAGGCACCAATAAAGGCGCGCCACAATTGCCATTTTAGGAATTGGGAAAGTTGGAGTTTGTGATGTGCCCCAGAAAATGATTTTGACCGCCGAGTGCCAATATTCCATCTTTGACTTATCAGAGAGGACAAGCAGGCAATCTGCAATTATTTGCGACCAACCGTCGGATTGCGCTTGAGCCTTGACGGCACCTACCATGTCAAAGTCTTCATCGACAGATTCCCTTTCAATCGTCAAAAATGTTTTGTTCATTGAATTCTTCGCACTATAAAAACGAAAAGATGCATCAGCAAGAACCAGTGTTTAAAATTATAACTAATTGTTCAGATACGTTTAAATTTGGTGCCCAGGAAAGGACTTCTCTATTCCCCTTAGGCTCCTTGTGGTTGCTTCGCAACTCTCCTCGCAGGCTCGGCGGGATTTCGCTCCGGCAATTCCTTGGCGTAAAGGGCTTATTCCGGCAAGTCGCTTAACTTCTCGTCCTTTCCAAATCCATGAAACTTCCTTGCAGGAGAAAGCTGGTGCCCAGGAAAGGACTCGAACCTTCACATCATTGCTGACACTAATACCTGAAACTAGCGCGTCTACCAATTTCGCCACCTGGGCAGGGGAGACAAAAATATACCTGGATTTGATACTTTCTCAAGATAACCAATAGATTTTTCGCCGAAACTTGCCAATCATTTCACTTGGGGATTCTTCTCCAAAATGGGTTATTAGGTTTATGGTTCTCACCGGCGAGCATTTTTTACAAGAAGGGTTGATTTCCAGCGATCAACTAACCCTTGCCATAACCAAACAACGAGAACTTGATAACAAGGAGTCCTTGGCTCGCATCCTTGTCCAAATGGGATTTATCAGCGAACGGGATAGAGTCCGTTGCCTTGGAAAAGTTTGGGGTGTACCCTTTGCAGACATCAATGAAGTGATGCCTCAGGCCGAAGCGCTCGAACTCCTCAGTCCTCAAAACGCCCGCAAATTTAAATCGCTACCAATCGAACGACACGGCAATAGAATCATTGTCGCAATGGTCAACCCATTAGACATCTTTGCGATTGACGAAATACGGCTTATAACTGGGCTTGACGTAGAGCCCATGATTGTCATCGAAGAGGACTTGCACGGAGCCCTCCAACAATACTATCGCAGCGAAGGCGAGGTACTTGCTGGCGTTATTCGAGACTTTGATGGTGGTGAGCTTAACATTGTCGCTCAGACCGATGATGAAGAAGAACAGGAAGCCGACGATGCACCGATTATTCGACTTGCAAACCTGATCATTAGCCAAGCGGTTATTGACAAGGCTTCTGATATCCACATTGAACCGCAAAAGGACGGTCTCCGAGTTCGCTATCGTATTGATGGCGTCTTGATGGAAGGCATGAACCTTCCGAAAAAGGTTTCGGCTGCTCTGGCTAGTCGCTTTAAGATTATTGCGAATATGGATATTGCGGAGAAGCGGAGTCCACAGGATAACCGAATCTCAATGACGGTTTCCGGAAAAGAATTTGACTTCCGAGTCAGTACATTACCTTGCGTATTTGGTGAGAAGATTGTTATGCGGGTTCTGGATAAGGGCAGCATTAAGGTCGGTCTCAACAAGCTTGGACTCCTTGAAAACAACCTCATGATGATTGAGGACATGTGTACCAAGACTTACGGAATTATCCTCGTTACTGGGCCAACGGGTTCAGGAAAATCAACAACTCTCTATTCGATTCTTAACCACATCAACACGGGTGACAATAACATCATTACAATTGAGGACCCGGTTGAATATGAACTCAGCGGTATCAACCAGTGCGGTGTTAATGTTCGAGCGGGCATGACTTTTGCGGCCGGACTTCGTTCAATGCTTCGACAAGATCCTGACGTGATCATGGTTGGTGAAATGCGAGATAATGAGACAGCTACCATTGCGATGGAAGCTGCACTTACCGGTCACCTTGTTCTCTCAACCCTTCACACCAACGATGCCCCTTCGGCTCCTACGCGGTTGATTGACATGGGTGTTGAACCATTTTTGATTTCATCTTCTGTTATCGGCATCCTTGCCCAGCGGCTTATGCGAGTTACTTGTTCAAACTGCAAAGAGCCTTATCAAGTCAAAAAGACTGACGTTATTCGATTTGGCTTTGAACTTCCAAAGCAAATCATGGACAACGGCTCAGAGACGATCACGCTCTACCGAGGTGCTGGCTGCGACAAGTGCAAGAAATCTGGTTACAAAGGACGAACTGGAATTCACGAATTGATGCTAGTGACGGATGAACTTCGAGACATGATCTTGAAGCACGAACCTTCTCACTTGCTCCGTATTGCTGCCGTAAAGAACGGGATGCAGACTCTGCAAGATGACGCCTTGGCAAAGGTGCTTTTAGGCATAACGACAATTGATGAAGTAGTCCGAGTTATCTATGCGTAAGTAATTTGCGCTGCAATGTGGAAAAAGTATAGGAAAGGTTTGGAAATTTGGTGGGTGAAATGAGCGAAGAATTTAATTGGAAGCAGTTCTTGAAAGATGATGGCGATATGACGCCTTTGACCGAAGAGGGTGCTATCGTTGACCCAAGGACCGGTCAAATGGTCGAGCAACCATACAACCGGCGCAAGCTGGATATGGTCAATCCAAATGCATCGCAAGAGCTTGCTGATAGTGTGATCGAACAGCCCAGATTTGAGAACATCTCGGATCGAGAAGTCGTCGGATACGCTGCAAGTGAACTAAAAAGTGTTTCCGACTTCCATATTGATGATGTTCTTCGAATGGCTATTGAAAAGAAGGCTTCGGATATTCACTTAACCGTTGGACTTCCTCCGATGATTCGTCTTGATGGTGAAATCATGGCACTTCCATTTCATCCGATGACACCCAAGGATTCGAGACGACTTGTTTATGATACGTTGTCGAACGACCAATTGGAGAAATTTGAAACGAAACATGAGCTCGACTTTGGATACTCAGTCAAGGACCTTGGTCGATTCCGATTTAATGTCTATATGCAAAGAGGATCGGTTGCGGGTGCACTTCGTGTAATTCCAACAAAGATTCCGGCATTTGAATCCCTAGGATTACCGCATGTGGTGCGAGAAATGTCTAAGCGAACGTCTGGCTTAATCCTCGTTACAGGACCAACTGGCTCTGGTAAAACCACGACAATTGCCTCGATGATCGACGATTTGAACGAAAATCTTGCGGCTCACATCTTAACGATTGAGGATCCGGTTGAGTACATCCATCGACACAAGCGATGTATGGTTAATCAACGAGAGCTCCATCTAGATACTTATTCCTTGCATGATGCTCTTCGAGCCGTCCTTCGTGAGGACCCAGACATTATTCTCGTTGGTGAGTTGCGAGACCTTGAAACTATTGAGGCCGCGTTAACTCTCGCCGAAACCGGACACCTTGTTTTCGGAACACTTCACACAAGAAATGCTCCAGCGAGTGTTGACCGAATCGTTGACGTTTTTCCGAGTGATCAACAAGATCAAATCCGGGTTTTGCTTGGCAATACCCTGGAGGGAATTGTTGCCCAACAGCTATTGCCGAAACTAGGTGGTGGCCGGGTCGCATCTATCGAAGTCATGTTAGGCTCCTCGGCAATTAAGAACCTCATTCGTGAAGGAAAGACACACCAAATGTACTCAATCATTGAAATGTCCGGGGCATCGGGCATGCAGACTATGGACAGATCCCTCTCTGATCTTTATCGAGCTGGGATTGTATCCTTCGATGAGTGCCTTATGCGTGCTATTGACAAAGACACTTTTGCTAGGCTAGCCAAGGGCGTAGCCGCTTAACAAAACTGGAACGGTTTCAACACCACTTATTTGGCGCAGGATTTTTGATCTTGCGCCATTTGTGTTTTGGAGTGGGCAACACGGGTATAAGTGTCAGATATGCAAGAGGTTGCTTCCGAATCACCCAAGAACAGATATCAACAGATACCGCTGTACATAAAAATTGTTGTAGCCCTGGTACTAGGAGCTGTTTTAGGTGTATTTGGTAAGAACCTTGGTGTCGATGCAACCAAACTCAAATGGGTTTCCGATTTGGTTCTTAGGATGTTACGGCTCCTTGCAACACCCCTCATTTTCAGCGCGATTTTAGGGAGCATCATCACGGCAAATGTCTCGCGAAAGAAGGCGGGGCGGCTTATGTGGCTACTTGCCAGCAACTCAGTTGTCGCAATTTTGGTTGGTTTGCTCGTAGCAAACATTCTCAAACCCGGTGAGCATTTGAGGATGGCTGCAGATTCGGCTTTGTCGCCCGGGGGAACCTTGGCAGCAAAGGAGCCATACAATATTTGGAATCATCTTTTTGAAAGCATTCCAACGAATTTCTTTACTCCGTTCGTTGAGAACAATATGATCAGCATCATAATTCTTGCGATCGTTATTGGGATGGCGATGCGCATTTTGTTTAACAGCAAAGATGAGCAGATGGTTAAGAACATGAATTCGTTTCAAAACGTCTTCAATGCTATTTTTCAAATCATGATCACCATCCTCAAATGGGTCTTTGAACTTGTGCCGCTGGCTGTATTCGCGGTGGTTGCAGCGGTGGTTGCCAAAGAAGGACTTGGTTCGCTGTTATCCATGGGCTATTGGGTTATTTCTGTTGTCCTCGCCCTTGCGCTTATGCTTGTGTTTTACGTAGTTCGATTGAGCGTTTCTTCAAAGGTCAGTCCCGTTCAGTTTTTGAAAGGCGGTAGCGATGCATTTGTCATGGCATTTTCCACGGCTTCATCGGCGGCAACCTTACCGGTGACTTATCGGTGCGCAACCGATAAGCTCAACATTAAGCCTGAAAACGCTAATTTGGGAATTATGGTGGGCGGAACGTTTAACCACGACGGAACCGCGCTTTATGAAGCAATGGCGGCACTTTTCATCGCCCAACGCCTCGGTATGCATTTGCCAATTCAACAGCAAGTTGTGGTGGTAGGCATGTCGATGATTGCCAGTGTTGGTGCGGCGGGAATCCCGAATGCCGGCTTGGTTACCATGATTGCAGTATTCATGGCGGTTGGCTTACCAATTGAGTTTATTCCTTTCTTGCTTACCGTTGATTGGTTCCTAGACCGATGTCGAACAACCATCAATG
>Ga0194055_10003001_pt1 | contig 13172 bp, 10 predicted proteins | sample SepL449m_MetaG_FD_155482 | JGI IMG/M metagenome (GOLD analysis project Ga0194055, IMG submission 155482) | Anoxic zone freshwater microbial communities from boreal shield lake in IISD Experimental Lakes Area, Ontario, Canada - Sep2016-L442-9m | ecosystem: Environmental > Aquatic > Freshwater >... | reverse complement strand
CCGCCAGCCAGAGGCACGCAAGCGATCAAGTCCGCGATGGTAACCCACCCGGTAGCACGCATAACTCTCAATATCATCGCGACCGAGGCGTCCGAGCTGTGCCCACCCATCCAGGAATCGAGGGTTCTCGGCGACTACATCGGCAACCGCAGCCCGACGATGCTGCTCGGGAAGTAACAGCGCAACTGCTAGTGCTTCGAGCACCTCTGGGGACTCTGCGCTGAGCACGGTTTGCGGTGGACCAGAGGGAGTGAGTTGTACGGGTGCGTCAGACATGGACACATCGTACTCACGGTGCAAGGCCGAATCAGAACCGAGCAAACACAGCGTTGAAATCTCGAGCAGATTTACCGATCGACAGCTGACTGCGGCAAGGCGAACTTCACGCAGGACCTCGTGTAGCGAGCGAACTCATCGGCGTGCGACAAGTGCGCACCGTGACCAGCGCCCGCAATCTGGAACAATTCCGATTCGGGAAGCGCCGCCTGGAGCAACTCCGATCCCGCTCGCATCGTTGTTGAGGTTTGCGTACCCATGCCCATCATGACAGGAAGCGCTACCTGGCTCGGGTCGACGGTTGCCCCCGGCGTGCGAAGAGACCTCAGCTCCGCCATCAGCGCTGCTCCTTCTGCACGCCGGGCAAGCTGGTCTCGTTCGCGAAGTCTGTTCCAGGTCCCCTCGCCCACCATGAGCCGATAGAAGTACTCAGCGGCGGCCTCTGCCCCCTCCTTCTCGCCGAGTTCGATCGCACCGCCCCCAACGGCTGCGTAGGAGCCATCCAAACTTGGCACTGGCGACTCGAAAACTCCGATTCCCCGGACACGGGGGTCATGCCGGCTGGCAAGTCCGAGTGCAAAGGTTCCGCCCAAGCTATGGCCGATCACCACGACGGAACTTGTGCCGCAGAAGTCGAGGACTTCAACAATGTCATCCACATGGCCCTCGAGCGTGGGGCAAACGCCAGCACCCAGGGAGCTCGCGTAACCGCGACGATCCAATGCAATAAGGTCGAATTCCGGCAATCGGCGCATGACACGACTAAAGCTTGCGCCTCGATCCATTGCCCCATGCACGAACAGCACCGATGGCTGCAGTGGATCGACTTCGGGGCGGGTCCTACGAATGACGGCGAGGCCGCCGGCAGTACATAACCCCGAGGACAGATTTTGGCTCACGGCACAGTCATAACGCGCAATACATCGGCTGCCTGCGGTCCGTCTCCGCTACTCCCTCCAGCGAGGACGGCCACCGTGTCACCCGATCGCACATGACCAGAGTCGCGCGCAAGGCTTACGAGTTCATCCATCATGGCCAAGCTCTCGACTCTGTTCGGAGCAAGCAACGGGGTTGCCCCCCAACTCAAGGTGAGTTGGCGCAGCGTCTGATCGAGAGGGCTGAACGCGATAATCGGCATGCTCGGACGAAACCGTGCAATGGAGCGCACAGTGAATCCAGACTCCGAGATGCACACGATCGCGTCTACGCCCATCTCGGTTGCCGCTCTCCAAGTTGCCCCGGTCATGGCATCAGTAATTCGAGCGTTACCGTCGCCAACGGCTTCCTCGCGTAGGAGCCGGATCCGTCTCGCCCATGCCTCGTAGTCGAAATCCTGATCAGCTCGATCTGCAATGCGCGCCATCGTGGCAACTGCATTCACCGGGTCATGCCCAACGGCACTCTCAGCCGACAGCATCACCGCAGAGGTTCCGTCGAACACAGCATTCGCAACATCACTTACCTCTGCTCGCGTAGGCGATGGTGCGGTCACCATGGACTCAAGCATCTGCGTTGCGGTGATAACTGGTTTGCCGAGGGAAATGCAATCGCGGATGATCTGCTTCTGAACGTGGGGAAGTTCCTCAATGCCGAGTTCCGACCCGAGGTCACCACGAGCAACCATGATCGCACCCGATGCTTCAATAATCCCTTGCAAGTTCTCGACCGCCGCACGAGTCTCAATCTTTGCGACGAGCAATGGACCTATGGGATGCGGTTCGGTGCCAGCCTTTCGCATATCTGAACCAGAGCGAACAAACGAGAATGCAACCATGTCGATGCCAACCTCAACGAAGGCATCAAGTTTGACGAGGTCATCGGGCGTCGGTGAAGAAATACCAAGCCGCTCAGAAGGTACGTGTAAGCCTGGTCGGCCCTGAACTGGACCCCCATGAGCAATACGAGCAGTTGCGTAGTCCGAGTCAACCGACTCAATCACCAGCGTCACGCTGCCGTCACCTACCGCAAGAAGGTCACCCACATGTATGTCCGACAACAAATTCTCGTAGTCGACACCTAGCGACGCGGCATCCGATGACTGCCGACCCGGGTACAAACGAACCGCACTGTTGGTGGCCAACTCAATTGCCGAATCTCCAAAGCTGCCGAGTCGGACTTTAGGGCCCGGCAAGTCCGCCATGATGCCCACTTGCTTGCCAAGCTGCAAGGCAACAGATCGGATCCTTCGGAATCGCTCAAGGGACTCATCAAGGGTTCCGTGCGCAAGGCCAATGCGCGCCACGTCCATACCTGCTTCCATCATGGATCGAAGAACCACCTCCGAATCGGAGGCGGGTCCAATAGTTGCCACAATTTTTGTTCGACGTGCCATGAACTCAGGCTACGCCGGTTCGGTGCAGCGCCAAACAGGAATTGGCTTTTCTCCGCAGTTGAACGCCCAACGGAACCTGAGAATTAGTTACGTGGAACGTCTTTCCAAGCTGCCACCTTGTCAACCCGAACATCTCCCTGAAGGCCCAGTACACGCTCACCGATGATGTTCTTCATCACCTCTGAGGTTCCACCTTCAATAGAATTTGCTCTGGCTCTTAGGAAGTTCTTGTACATATCACCGGAGAACAGGGCGTGACGTGGACGACCAAATTCGTAGGACTCGTAGAGCATGCCGGCAGCACCCATAAGGTCGAGAGCCAAGCTGTAGACCCGCTTGTTATTCTCTGCCATTGCCAGCTTTGCCACTGAACCCTCGGGGCCGGGTGTGCCAGCTTTTCGAAGTTGTGATGATCGGATATTTGTCAGGCGATTCACTTCGGCATCAATCCAAAGCCGAGTCACCAAATCACGCTGAACAGCATCGCCGGTTCCGTATTCCTTCCAAGTCTGAACCAACTGCCCGATCGGGCCAGACCCGCGAGGCGGAATTCCCCCACCAATCGAGACGCGCTCGTTCATCAGCGTGGTCAGCGAGACTGCCCAACCCCGGCCAACATCATCAAGCCTCATGGAATCGGGGATTCGCACATCGGTGAGATACACCTCGTTGAACTCAGCATCGCCCGTCATCTGTCGAAGGGGCCTGACCTCAACACCGGGAGCATGCATATCTACGATGAATGCCGTAATGCCTCGGTGCTTTGGCAGGTCGGGATCAGTGCGAGCAATGACCAACCCGTAAGAAGAGATGTGTGCAAGCGTCGTCCATACCTTCTGCCCATTCAGTAACCATTCCTCGCCGTCGCGCTCGGCACGCATTGCGAGGGAAGCAACGTCTGAGCCTGCCCCCGGCTCCGAGAACATCTGACACCAGACATGCTCGTTTGAAAAGAGCGGACGAAGCATCTGCTTCTGATCCTCGGTGCCGTGAACCTCGACTGCCGGGCCGCACATCCCGTACCCAATCGGATTCTTCATGCCCCCCGCAGGAGCACCTTGCGCAGCGAGGCGTGAAATCACTTCTCGTTGTAACCCAGGGCTCACTCCAAGTCCGCCGTTACCTTCAGGAAAATGCACCCAAGCTAAGCCAGCATCGAACTGAGCCCCGAGAAACTCCTGCTCAGGGGTACTGCCTGGCGAGAACTCTGCGAGCAGTTTCACGCAGGCTTCGCTCACCCGTTGCTGATCCTGATCCGTCACACTCTGCGGGCTTGCTTGCACGGACATGGATCCTCCAGAACTTGTGGCCAGCCTCTGCCAAGGACACTTGACTGTGCGGTCAAGTTACCCCAAGCCCTCCGTGTTTGTTCGGTCAGCACTTTTGTTCAGTCGGCATGTCAGTTCAGTCGTGCCCTGAGCTGTTGTGCGGCCCGCTCGTGGCCTTGGATATTCCTAGGATCTTCAATGCGCAAGCGGTCATGAATGCTCGCAGCCTCCGTGAACCTGCCCTCGGTAGCAAGCAGAACGGCAAGCTGGCCAAGAGCTTCGATGGCGTATCCGGGAATGACACTTTGCAAGTTCAGGACGAGAGCGAGATTCTCACGTTCTCCTAGGTTCGCGTATGCAGCGTGGAGATTGTTGAGCACCCGCATAAGAATGTGTCGGGGTTCAGTAGGTGCCAAAAACTCCTCCTCAAATCGAAGCTGAGGGCCATGCATGGAGTAGTAAAACTCTCGCACTTGTTGTGCCGACAGCACTCTCCCGGACCCGAATGGGTCGAAGAACTGCTCCGGGTTCGCCTCCTCAGCCATCAGGAAGTGTCCCGGCATGCCGATTCCAAAAAAATTGAATCCGCACCTACGACCGATCTCGATTCCGAGAATCGTCAACGTAATCGGAATTCCCCTTCGGCGATCAAGCAGCTCATTCAGCAGACTGTTCGAGGGACTCAAGTAGTCCAGTTGGTCTCCCTGAAACCCATCCGCCCCAAACAATGCCCGACTGAACTCGGCACCAGAGAGCCATGAAATGTCCTGGCCTGTCTCTAGGCGGTACTTGGCCGCCAGCCCATCTGCGAGTTCATCTAGGTTGGCTAAGAGTTGGGCTTCGGTGACCTTGCTTTGGAATGCACACGCAATGGCGGCAAGGCCGAGGTCAAGGCGTGGTGACTCCACGACACAAACCTGAGCGAATCGAGCAACTGCGTCCACCACAAGAAGGTACTTCCACCGGTGTGGGCTCGCGCAGTCCAATCGGGTTTCAGGCCTTGTCAGCCGAAGGCTTGAATGGCCCTCGCGATCCAAACGACTACCATCCAAGAGCTGTGAAAGCTCAGCTTTGCGCAATCTCAACAAGGGGAACTTCAGTGTCTGATCAGCTTCTTTATCCGGGTGGGTATGTTCAGGATCGGGGCGACCATGCTGCCTATGTCATGGCAAGTACGGGGCTCACCGTGACCTACCGAGAACTCCACGAGCGTGCGACACAGATTGCGCTCCTGATGCAGTCACTTGGCCTACGACCTGGGGATCATGTGGCCTGGTGCGCAGAGAACCACCCGTGGTATCTCTCGCTTGCCTGGGGCGCCCACTACGCCGGGTTGTACTACACCGCAATCTCATCTCGACTTACCCAAGAAGAGGTCGCTTATATCGTGAACGATTCCGGGGCTCGGGTGTACATCACCACTGAGTACAAATCTGATTTGGCTCGCGAGTTATTGCTGCTCACACCGGCGGTCGAGCATCGATTCATGTTGGACACCACACTTCAGGGCTATGAGTCGTTCGAGGCCGCCGTCGGCGCTCAAGATTTTATCGAACTCGTTGACCCCACCGAGGGAATGGACATGTTGTACTCCTCGGGAACCACGGGTCGTCCAAAGGGAGTCAAAGTTCCGCGCCGGGATGCACCACTCGGAACGGGCGACATGTTGTACATGCTCGTTGCCGGACTCTTTGGCGCAAACACCGAGACGGTCTACCTGTCCCCCGCACCGCAATACCACTCGGCTCCGCTGCGTTTCTCGATGCAGGTTCAACGAGCGGGCGGCACCGTCGTGGTGATGGAGCGCTTTGATGCCCATGACGCGCTGCGTCTCATTGAGCAGTACCGAGTGACCTTTGGGCAGTTCGTGCCGACCATGTTTGTGCGCATGCTGAAGCTGACTGATGAGGAGAGACACCGCTACGACGTGTCCTCACTCGAGGTCGCCATTCACGCTGCTGCGCCATGCCCAATTCCAGTCAAGGAAAAGATGATCGACTGGTGGGGCCCGATCATTCACGAGTACTACGCAGGCACCGAGGGCAATGGATTTTGCTGGGCAAACTCCCAGGATTGGCTCGCCCATAAGGGAAGCGTCGGAAAACCGCTGGCCGGCATCTTGCACATCCTTGACGAGGAAGGCGCCGAGTTACCCACCGGCGAAACAGGAACCGTGTTCTTTGAATCAGAAGCTGAGTTCAGCTACCACAATGATCCCGAAAAGACAAAGGAGTCCTACAACACCGCTGGCTGGTCAACTCTGGGTGACGTTGGCCGAGTCGACGATGAGGGGTTCTTGTATCTGTCGGATCGCAAGGCCTACATGATCATCAGCGGCGGGGTAAATATCTACCCACAAGAGGCCGAGAACCTGCTCACCATGCACCCCGCTGTGAGCGATGTTGCAGTGTTTGGTGTACCGAATGAGGACTTCGGCGAGGAAGTCAAAGCTGTGGTGCAACCCGTCACCATGCCGGCAACCCAGGCTGAAGCGGCCGCGTTGTCAGCCGAGCTCATCTCGTATTGTCGTGAAAGTCTTGCCGACGTGAAGTGCCCCAGATCCGTCGACTTCCGAGCTGAACTTCCTCGGCACCCGACGGGCAAGCTCTACAAGCGACTACTCAAAGACGAGTACTGGCAAGATGCAGGGCGAAGCATCTAGCAGGTTGATTAGCTGCCTACTTCGGGAGCTCGATCAACCGCCTCGAGCGCATTCTCGCGTTCCGACGCGCTGCCGACAAGCAACCTTCGCCCCAGAAGGACTGCTCCGGCGGCGCATACTCCGAGCACGGCTGCTAGGACCCACGCCGCAGAGTAGGACCAATGCTCAGCAGTAAACCCGAACAGGACCGGTCCAACTGCTCCCCCAACATAGACACCCGTTTGAGTGATCCCGGTTGCCCGACCTGGAAAGCCAGGTGAGGCCCGAACCACAGACAAGTTAAAGAGTCCCGGCCAGGCCCAGCCAGCGCCAAACGCGAGTGGCAGCCCAATGAAATGCGCGGCAGGAGTCTGGGTGACAAAGATGAGAGAGGTACAGGACCCAAGCAGGATCATGATGGCTACTAACCCGAGCAGGTTTCCCGAGTGCCGGTCGGCGTAGCCACCAACGAGCAGTCTCACAAGAATTGAGATGAGGCTACCGAGAGCAAGCGCGTAGCCTGCCGTAGCTGCGCTCACCCCAGAGTTGATGGTTGACTCAACAAAGAAACCACCCAGGGTGATTGCTGCTGCTGTCGAGAAGGCCGCTGCCACAGCGAGCATGACAAGCGCGCCTCTTGGTGCCCGCTGAGTGTCTCGTTGCACTAGGTGCTCCCGATTGTGTGCTGACTGTGAGTCAGATTCGACTCGAACTCGAACAGCTATTAGTGCAGCGACCCCTAGGGCAGAACCGAAAGCAAACACCCACCGCCACCCAAGGGTGAGCGCCACGGATGGAAGCAGTAGTCCTGCAATCAGTGCCGCACTTGGGATTGCCGACTGCTTCACGGCAAAGCCGATGCCTTGACGATGAATGGGTAAGTAGCGAGCGATATAGACGTTTGCCCCAAGCTGAGCTGTGGCGTTCGCGGTGCCGGCAATCGCAGAGAATGCGATCAGAGCGGCGAGATTTCGTGCACCAAGGGCGATGGCGAGATTGACGAGGCATGTTCCTGCGAGCGCACTGCTCAACCCAATCTTTGGCCCGACGCGATCGACCCAGCTTCCTACTTGAGAAGAGCCCACAGCACTTGCCGCAAAAAACGAAGCAAAAACCAAACCCGCCGCAGATTCGCCGTAACCCAACTCAGATCGAATCTCTACCGAGAGGGATCCCAAAAAGAACGCCGGCAGAATGGCTGCAACTATTGCGGCGGCGATCACAGGTAATCCACGCAGAGAACGCTCAGAGGCTTCGAGCCGTGCTGGAATCACCGTGTCACTCTTACATGCTGTTTCTGAACGATACGCGCAACTACCATTGTTGCGTGCGGGATCATGCTTTTTACCAACAAGAACATCCTCTTGCAATCGCTCATCGTGGCGGCACAGAGGCTGCGCCAGAGAACACGCTGGCGGCTTTCTCCGCTGCTACAGCATTGGGTTATCGACACCTCGAGACCGATGTTCACCTGAGCGCTGATGGGGTACTCATTGCGTTTCACGATGATCAACTTGATCGAGTCACTGACCGGACCGGACAGGTAAGCGAGTTGAGTTGGGAACAGATTCGATCTGCTCGCATTGCTGGCTCAGATCCCATCCCCACTCTCGATGAACTACTTGAGGCATTTCCGAGCTCATTTTTCAACATTGATGCAAAGTCCGATGCGGCGGTTGACACATTGGTTCAGACCTTGCAGCACCATAATGCTGTCGGTCGGGTCTGTGTTGCGGCGTTTTCACACCGGCGACTCCGGAGACTTCGAGAGCTTCTGGGGCCTGATCAGTGCACCGCTGCCTCACCCAAAGAGGTTGCGCAGCTCATGGCGGCAGCCCGCCTTCGGAGTTCCTCAGTACCCACAGGCCTCGACTACCACTGCGTTCAAGTGCCGGTGAAACAAGGTGCGATTCCGCTGCTCACCCAGGGGTTCGTCAACACGGTGCATGCTCGCAATTGTCAGGTGCATGCTTGGACGATTAACGACCCCGCAGAGATGCACCGCCTGTTAGACCTTGGGGTTGACGGGATCATCACAGACCACCCGAGCCTTCTGCGGTTCGTACTCACCGAGCGAGCCCAATGGGTCTAGCAAGCGCTTCGTTCTCCCGGCCACGCTCGCAACCTAGGGGGAGATCTCTCGAGCTCACACGCCAACTGCAGCAGCGCTGCCTCATGGTTCTGCTCGCAGCAGGCCTCGCCAGCATGACGGTGTTGCTCAGTCCAACTGATACTTGGGCCGCAGGCGCGACGAAGGCCGCAGTCGTATTCACCCCTCAGAAACAACTCTCGGACCCTCCTCCAGGACAGGGACTCTCGGCGGCTGTTGCCGCTGTTCCCGCGAACTCCGCAGGCCTCGACGCCGCACGAGCTGAACAGAAGAATCTGAAGCAAGAACAAGACCAGATGCAGCAGGATCTTGAGAGTACGGACGCAGAAATTCAGCGGGTCAGCCATGAGCGCGAGTCGACGACTCAGCTCCTAGCTCGAAGGGAGCAACAGGTCACCAAGGCCACCGCTTCGCTCGATCAGCAACACGCAGCACTGCGCGTGATTGGAGTGGAGTGGTTCATCACTGGTTTTGGAAGACTCTCGGCACTCAACCCAACGTTGAACTCTGCCGACCGAGACCGACTCGACCGTGCCCGCGTGCTCTCAGAGTCAGCAGCGAGCAGCACGATGAAGAAAGAGCGCTTTGCTCGGCAACAGCTCAATCAGCTTCAACAAGACCGCTCTTTTTTGCAAGAGCAGCTCAGCGGTCAGAATTCCGTGCTCACTGAGCTCGGGTTGAAATCACAAAGCCTGAACGCTTCGCTTACGGATCTCGCCGACCAACTCGTCCGCAGCGAGGAACGTGTCGCTGAGGAGCGGATGTCTGCCAGCATTGATGGCACTGATTTATCTACCGGTGCACTGGATGCTTATTGGCGTGCCGCTTCAACCCTGCGCCTCACGAACCCGAGCTGCGCAATTGCCTGGTGGGCGATTGCGGGCATTGGAAGCACGGAGAGTAAACACGGCACCTACCGCGGCGCCAAGCTTGGGCGCGACGGTCAGGTGTCGCCGCCGATCTACGGCCCAGATCTCAATGGGTCGAACTCCTTCGCCATCGTTGCAGACTCCGACGGCGGAAATCTTGATGGCACAGCAACCACCGACCGCGCTGTGGGGCCTATGCAGTTTCTTCCAAGCTCGTGGAACGCAGTGGCTCGTGACGCTACCGGAGATGGTGTCGCCGACCCACAGAACTTGTACGACGCTGCGCTCACTGCTGGGGCCTACTTGTGCCGAAAGGGCCCAGGCCTTGACCAAGAGAGCACCCTTCGAGCGGCCTATCTGAGTTACAACAGGAGCCAGAAATATGTCGACATCGTGATGAGCCATGCTCTCGAGTATCAGCGATTAGTTCCGCTCTCATGACCTCGCAGCCATAACGCCCCGCAGGTGGTCGTTGACAGGGTCCGCGACAGATGTAAAGTCTGCTCACTGTGTGAAGAGCGTCACCTTGCAGAATATCCACAGCTGCCTCGCAAAAGCGTTGGCTTCTTCGTTAGTCAGTAAGCGAATAGATAGTTACTTCAGATTTCAGGGTCCTTTAGGGGGAACAATGCAAAATCCAAAGCGCCGAACTGCTCGATCCTTACTCGCAGTCGGATCACTCATTGTCGTAGCAGTGCTTGCAGTCTCTTGCGGCGGTAACGGCAGCAGCTCGAAAGACACCAGCAATAGCGGCAGCGAGAAGAATTCCAAACCAACCCCCGGTGGAAAACTCGTTTACGGCCTCGAAGGCGAGACTGCAGATGGATGGTGCTTGCCGCAGGCACAACTCGCAATAGCCGGAATCCAAGTGGCCCGCTCCATCTACGACACGCTGACAGCGCCGAATGAGAAAGGCGATTACGTTCCCTTCTTGGCGAAGACGCTGACACCGAGCGCCGATTACACGCAGTGGACACTCACCTTGCGGCCCAACATCACGTTCCACGATGGAACCGCCCTTGATGCAACGGTAGTCAAGAACAATCTCGACGCCTACCGCGGCAAGTACGCCGCACGCAGCCCCCTGTTGTTCACTTTTGTGTTCTCAAACATCTCCGATGTCACCGTTGTTGATCCAATGACTGTGTCCATCACGACAACCACGCCATGGGCTTCACTCCCCGGAGCGCTCTTTGGCTCCGGACGAGTCGGGATCATGGCTCAGTCACAACTCGATGACCCATCCACCTGCGATACCAAACTTGTCGGAACAGGTCCCTTCAGCTTGGTTAGTTGGACACAGAACGAGAGTCTTGTCGTCAAGAAGAACCCGAAGTACTGGCAAAAAGATTCCAGCGGAACCCAGCTTCCTTATCTTGACCAGATTGAATACAAGCCCACACCAGAAGGACCAAGCAGGATCAATGGCTTGCTTGCAGGTGACCTAAACGCCATGCAGATTTCTGGAGGCGAGAACATCGACGAACTCCGAACCGACACTGCTGACGGCAAGATCAACTCCTATGAGTCTGACAAGTTCGGCGAGGTCTCGTTCGGTCAGTTGAATACTTCAGTCGCTCCATTCAATTCACTAACAGCACGCCTTGCAGTCATCAAATCAATCGATATGAAGACCTACAACCAGACCGTCAACCTCGGAGTCCTGCAAAACGCCAATGGCCCATTTGCTCCCGGTGGCATTGGCTACCTGAAGGACTCCGGATACCCCACCTACAACCTTGCCGAAGCGAAGAAACTCGTTGCGCAATACAAGCAAGAGACCGGTACCGACTTGGCCTTCACGCTTATTGCCACCCCTGATGCCGCAACTCAGGCCGCAGCGGCAGTAACGCAACAGATGGGCGAGAAAGCTGGAATCAAGGTAACGATCAGCGCACTCGAACAGGCTGCGTTGATTAGCACGGCAATCTCGGGCAAGTTCCAAGCCATGGTATTTCGCAACTACCCAGGAGGAGATCCGGACGCAAACTTTGTCTGGTGGCACAATCCAGGTAACCCAGTCAACTTTAGTCGTTTCGATGATCACGATATCAATGCCCTTCTCGAGAAGGGTCGCGCTACCCCAGATAAGGCAGAGCGTCAGCAGATTTACGGAGACATCAACAGGGTCTTCGCCAAGCAGGCCTACAGCATCTGGCTGCAATGGACCATCTGGGACATTGGGACAGCCACTGACGTGCACGGGATTCTCGGTCCGGACCTACCCGATAATGGCGGAGCACCCTTCCCCGGTCTAGCAACTGGCCATCCCGTCACAGGAATGTGGATCCAAAGCTAGGACCACGCCGCCCGCAAGTAACAAGCATCTGCGGTGAACGGGGAAGGATTCGTTCACCGCAGATGAGTCGCAAAGTGTCTGACTCAAATACGATCCCCTTTGGGAATTGGATCACATGTTCATTCTAAAAAAATTTGGGCAACTCATCGTCACCGTGATTCTGGTGACGCTGTTTGCTTCACTGTTGCTCGAATTGCTACCGGGTGATCCAACCGAGGTGCTCATTCCTTCGGGTAGTGACCAACAGCGTGAAGATCTTCGACATGAGCTCAAGTTGGACCAATCCTTTGCCGTGCGTTACAGCACCTGGCTTGGCAACTTCTCCACGGGCGATATGGGCAACTACTACACCGTGAGTTCTGATCGACCCGTTTCTGATCGGCTTTGGCAGTCGCTTCCGGTCTCGCTACTGCTGATGTTCTACGCCCAGATGTTGGCCCTTTTCTTTGCGATTCCATTGGGGGTGCTCACCGCGTATCGCAAAGGAACCTGGTTTGATCGAACTTCGAATACATCCGCGTTTGCCATGCTGGCGATACCAAACTTCGCCTTGGGCTTTTTGCTGCAGTACTACTTAGGGGTCAAGCTCGGCTGGTTTAAAACGGGTGGGTACGCATCGCCGAGTGAGAGCCCGATCGAACATTTTCAGTACATGATTCTTCCGACCATCACGTTGGCCGTGGGTCAGATTGCGATCTATATGCGCTTGCTACGCAGCGATATGATTGCCACCCTCCAGCAGGACTTCATTCTCATGGCCAAGGCAAAAGGGTTGAAATCAAAGCGAATCCTTTTCCGCCATGCGCTTCGACCATCCTCGCTGACACTGCTCACTGTTGCAGGGCTCAATATCGGAACCTTGATCGGCGGTGCACTCATTGTGGAAGTGGTGTTTGCGCTACCAGGAATGGGACTCATGCTCTTTGAGGCCATCAGTCGGCGACAGATCGTTGCCTTCCAATCAATGGTGGCTGTGATTGCCATTCTCTACATTCTGGTGAACTTCGCCGTAGACCTTCTGTACACCGTCCTCGACCCACGGATTCGTAATGCAAACAAATCGTGACACCTCGATAGCCCATCTTGATCCATCCTCACTGCCCACCATTGAGGCAATCGAGGCGCCCTCCTCACATGCCGTCAGTGCTGACCGCATAGGGACGGCGGCCTGGATTGCCATTGCGTGGATAGCGTTTCTTGGACTGCTTGCCATTCTGGCGCCAGTCCTACCGATACCAGACCCGAATGAGTCCTTTGTCGCACTCGCAAGAAAGGGCCCGGCTATGGGGCACTGGTTCGGTGGCGATGCCATCGGGCGCGACCTGCTCTCGCGAATCATCTGGGGAACTCGCTCTTCGTTTATTGTTGGATTCGGTG
>Ga0194055_10002995_pt1 | contig 13193 bp, 9 predicted proteins | sample SepL449m_MetaG_FD_155482 | JGI IMG/M metagenome (GOLD analysis project Ga0194055, IMG submission 155482) | Anoxic zone freshwater microbial communities from boreal shield lake in IISD Experimental Lakes Area, Ontario, Canada - Sep2016-L442-9m | ecosystem: Environmental > Aquatic > Freshwater >... | reverse complement strand
GTTTCATGGTGTTCGTGCGATTGGATTGGGGAAAAGGGCTCCGCCCGATCGGCAGAGCAACGCCCCGCAAGCGTCCCCGTCCCGTTGCCGAAATTCCATCGCGAAAACGCACCGAAACCCGTAGCCACGCGTGTGACAGCGCGGGCTGATCTTCCCGCGTCAAAGCAAAGAGTGCCCGCGCTTTTACAAGCGCGGCTACGATATGGCATCGTCCCGTCACGCGTTCTTCTTCCGCGCCAGGCAAGACAGGAAAAATCTCGCACCACCACACGGCTTTCTGGGCAACATCCCCTCGTGCTCACCGACACTCACGCCCACCTCGACTTCCCGGAATTCCGTGACGACGTGCCCGCGTTCCTCTCGCGTGCTGCAGAAGCGGGCGTCACGCGCATCCTCACGATCGGCACCGGCATCGAGAGCAGCCGGCGCGCGGTCGCGCTCGCAGAAAAATGGCCGCAAGTCTGGGCCGTCGCAGGCGTCCACCCGAATCACGTCCCCGACGAGCAACCCGACTTTCTCCCGACGCTTCGCGAGATCGCAACCGGCAGCCCGCGCATCGCCGCCATCGGCGAGACGGGCCTCGATTATTTCCGACTCAAACAGGATGACGCCGCATCCCGCGTCGCACAGGCCGCTGCATTCCGCGCACAGCTCGACCTCGCCTCCGAACTCACGCTGCCCGTCATCATCCACGAGCGCGCCGCATGGGACGACACGCTCGCCATCCTCCGCGAATACACCGGCCGCGTGCGCGCAGTTTTCCATTGTTTCGGCAAGTCGCCCGCACGCGCCGCCGAGGTCATCGCACTCGGCCACCTCGTGAGCTTCACCGGCATCGTCACTTTCAAAAACGCGCCCGACGCGCAGGCGAGCGCGGCGACCGTCCGACTCGGCTCATTCATGGTCGAGACCGACTGCCCGTTCCTCGCACCCGTCCCGCATCGCGGCCAGCGCTGCGAACCCGCCTTCGTCCGCCACACCGCCGAGCACATCGCAAAGCTGCGCGGAATCTCCCTCGAAGAACTCGCCACCGCGACGGAGGCCACGGCGGAAAAGTTCTTCCGCTTCTCACCATAGCCGACGACGGCAGGAGGCGGGCTGATCTTCCCTCAGCGATCCGGGTTCCGCATTTCGCGTTCCAAAAGAGTACCCGCCTCCTGCCGTCGGCGGCTACAGGGATCAGCCCGTGCTCTAACGGGGCGCGGCTACATGCGGCACCGGCGCGAGGATCATTCCGCTGCGCCTTCGCCCTCCTCATCGTCCTCATTTGCAACGACCGGCGCGATGCCCTGCAGCTTCTCGGCGCCTTTGAGGTCCATGAGTTTCACGCCCATCGTGTTCCGTCCGGTCTCCCGGATTTCCTTCACGCGGGTGCGGACCATCTGGCCCTTGTTCGTGATCAGCATGAGTTCATCCGCATCGCGCACGGTGAGTGCACCGACGACGCAGCCGGTCTTGTCGCCGGTCTTCATCGTGATGATGCCCTTGCCGCCGCGAGACTGCACGCGGTAGTCGTCGAACGGCGTGCGCTTGCCGATGCCGTTCTCGCCGGCGACAAGCAGCGTGCAATCGGGACTCACGATCGCCGCTGCCACGACGATGTCGCCCTTGTCGGGACGGATGCCCCAGACGCCGACAGTATCGCGGCCTTGGTCGCGCATTTCTTCCTCGTTGAAACGGATGCTCATGCCGTCCTTCGTCACGAGCACGATTTCGTTCGTGCCGGTCGTGAGTTTACCGTCAATGAGCTGATCGCCCTGTTCAATTTTGATCGCGATCAGGCCGCCCTTCCGGATGTTTTTGAATTCGCTGAGGTTCGTCTTTTTCACGATGCCGCTCTGCGTCGCGAAGACGATGAACAGCTTATCGGTCCAAGTCTCCTCTTCGGTCTTCTGGCCTTGGATGCGGATGGTCGCGGCGATCTTTTCCTCGGCGCGGAGTTCGAGCAGGTTCGCAATGCTGCGACCTTTCGAGGCACGCGACATCTCGGGAATCTGATGAACCCTCTCGACGTAGCAGCGCCCGCTCTTGGTGAAAAAGATGAGATAGTCATGCGTCGTCGCGGTGAAGAGATGCTCCACAAAGTCATCATCGTCCTGCTCTGTCGCACCTTCACGCGTGACCATTCCTTTCACACCTTTTCCGCCGCGCCGCTGTGCTCGATATGCGGAGACCGCGGTGCGCTTGATGAAGCCCGCGTGCGTGATGGTGATGATGCAGCCTTCGTTTGCGATGAGGTCTTCGATGTTAATCTCGCCCTCATCCGGCACGATCTGAGTGCGGCGCTCGTTGCCGTATTTCTCTTTAATCACGCTCAGCTCACCCTTGATGATCGTGAGCACGCGCGACTCCTTCGCAAGGATGTCGAGCAGGTCTTTGATCGTCTCCAAGAGCGCATCGTATTCCTTCTTGATCGCTTCGCGCTCGAGGCCGGTGAGCTGATACAGACGCAGATCCAGGATCGCGTTCGACTGCCGCTCGTTGAACTTGTAGTTTCCATCCGTCAGCACGGCCTCGCTGCGGATGAGGATGCCGAGTTGCTCCACCGCTGTCTTCGCCCACGAGAGCGCCATGAGTTTCGCCCTTGCGTCGTCACGATCGTTCGAGTCGCGGATGATCTTGATGAAGTCATCGAGGTGAGCGAGCGCGATGAGCAATGCTTCGAGCCGCTCGGCGAGGGACTCCGCCTCGCGCAGCAGGAAGCGGGTGCGACGCAGCACGACCTCGCGCCGATGCTCGATGTAGCAGGTGATCGCGTCCTTGAGGGTCAGCAGCTTCGGCTTGCCATGATCAATCGCGAGCATGGCCGCCGAGAACGACGACTCCAGCGCCGTGTGCTTGAAAAGATTGTTGATGACGACCTTCGGGTTCGCATCGCGCTTGAGGTCAATGACAACGCGCGTGTTTTCGTCCGACTCATCGCGGATCGCGCTGATGTCCGTGATGATCTTGTCGTTCACCAAATCCGCGATGCGCGACACGAGCACCGCGCGGTTCACGTTATACGGAATCTCTGAGATGATCAGTTGCTCGCGTCCGCCCTTCACCTCGACCACACCCACCTTGCCACGCACGCGCACCGCGCCTTTTCCCGTGTGGAAGTAGCTCTTGAATCCCGCGGAGCCGAGAATCTCGCAGCCCGTCGGGAAGTCGGGGCCCTTCACGTATTTCATCAGCCCGTCAATCGTGATGTCCGGGTCGTCAATCTGCGCGCAGATGCCATCAATGACTTCGGCCAAATTGTGCGGTGGCATATTCGTCGCCATGCCGACTGCGATGCCGGTGCCGCCGTTCACGAGCAGATTCGGGAACGCCGCCGGGAGCACCGTAGGCTCCGTGCGCGTTTCGTCGTAGTTTGGGACAAAATCCACGGTGTCCTTTTCCATGTCGTCCATCAGCGCCGCGCCGAGATGCTGCAAGCGCGCCTCGGTGTAACGCATGGAAGCCGGCGGGTCGCCCTCGACGCTGCCGAAATTCCCCTGACCCTCGATGAGCATCTCGCGCATCGCCCACGGCTGTGCCATGTGGACGAGAGTCGGGTAGATGGCCTGGTCGCCGTGCGGGTGGTAGTTGCCCATCGTCTCGCCGACGATCTTCGCGCACTTCAGCGGCTTGCGTGTCGGCGTGATGCCGAGCTCGGACATCGCAAAAAGGATGCGGCGTTGCGAAGGCTTCAGCCCATCGCGCGCATCCGGCAGCGCGCGGGAAATGATGACGGACATCGAGTAGTCGAGGAACGACTTCGACATCTCCTCGGCAACGTTGATGGGCTGAACTTTTTCGTTTTGGTGATACATCGGCAGTTGGTTGGGACAAAAATTGGGAACGGAAAATTTACGGCTGTTACTTTACACGGTTGCGTCAGGTATTTTGCACCTCGGGAAAAACGGGAATGCCAAGCACCTTAGCCGCATCGCGCATTCGCCGGTCAGTCGTGCAAAGCGGAAAGTCCTGCGACAAATCACAGGCCGCCGTGTGAATCGCATCCAGCGTGCGCAACGGCACCGCGGGATGACAACGTTCGAGAATGTGATTCGCCTTTTTCAAGACGACGCCATTGAGCGGGTGCAGGTGAATTTGTTTTTCCCGCACCCGCTCATTGAAGATGCGCCACGCCGCCGCGCGCTGCCTCGCGGAGATCGCCTTGTTGCGTTCCTTTGAGAGCAAAGCGGACCACACTTCCGTCAGTGCCAATTCCGACGAGGAGATCAGCACACCGGTGAGTTCCTGCTGGAAGAACTCACTGTCCGGCTCGGCGACCAGCAACTTCACGAGGATGGCGGTATCGAGATACATCACCAGCCCCGCCCATCGCGGTCTTCGCGAACGATCTCGTCGGAGGTCGGCCCGCCGCGCCATTTCGGCATCGTCTTGAGATGTTCGCGCGTTCCTTGGAATGGCTGCCGTTGCTCCCCACCCGTCATCGGCACTAGCCGTGCCTTGGGCACGCCATCGCTGGTGATCACGACCTCCCGCCCGGCGGCAACCTGATCGAGCAAGCCCGAAAGATGCGCCTTGGCGGCGCGCACGGATATGCCGGATCCCCCGCCGGGCAGCGGCGCGATCTCCCGCACAACCGAGGATGTCATTTCCTCCAATTCCGAGGCTTGTTCCGTTTTCATGGAAACAATGTAGTCACGCGTGGTCACATCGCGCAAGTTTTTCTTTTTGTAAAGTGGCGTCGGCTTTTTCATCGGCAGGGAATCGCACGGAAGGCTACACATCCAGCCGCGCATTGAGCGCGTTGTCCTCGATGAACTGCCTCCGCGGCTCGACGATGTCGCCCATGAGGATGGTGAACATGCGGTCGGCCTGGACGGCGTTGTCCTCGTTGAGGTCCACTTTCATCATCCGGCGCTTCTCGGGGTTCATCGTGGTCTCGAAGAGCTCCTTCGCGTTCATCTCGCCGAGGCCCTTGAAGCGGCTGATGGACAGGCCGCGCTTGCCGACTTCGAGCACCTTGTTGAGGATGTCCGGAATCGTGAACAGCGGATGCCTCACGGCCTTGTCGCCCTCGCCTTCGCTGAGTTCGAAGATCGGTTTGTCGCTGTTGCTGTAGTGCTCGATCTTGAGGCCCTTCTTCGCGAGTTCGGCGATGAGCTTCTCGACGGCGGCGCTTTCATACAGTTCGACGAGACGGGCGCGGCGCTGCGGGCCCTCCTCGCGCTTTTTCGAGGCGGCGACGGGCGCGGCGGCGACTTCACCTTCGATCACGGGCTCGGGCTCGGCTTCGAAGAGGCTGAGGTCCGGGTTGTTTTCGTGGAACGTGCGGAGGCTGTCCTGATTCGGAAAATACTGCACGTGGTCCTCATTGCCCTCGCGGATGCGGACGATGTACTGCGGCAGCGTGCCGGTCGCGCTACGGTTGATCAGGAAGGTCTCGAAGTCACCGCCGTGACGGCGGATTGCGTCGCTGTAGCGCGAGAGACGATCCAGCAGCGTGAGGAGTTCCTTCAGCGCGGCGGCGGGCACTTCTTTGCCGTCGGCGAGATTCTTCAGCTTCACCTCTTCGGCACCTAGCTGGATGAGCATCTTGTTCAGCGCGGCGTCGTCGTCCACGTACTGCTCCTTCTTTTTCCGCGTGATCTTATAGAGCGGCGGGCAGGCGATGTAGATTTTGCCCTGCTTCACCAGCTCGGGCATCTGCCGGTAGAAAAATGTAAGCAGCAGTGTGCGGATGTGCGATCCATCCACGTCGGCATCGGTCATGATGATGATGCGGCCGTAGCGCAGCTTCTCCATCTTGAACGCCCCCTCCTGATCGCCGTCGCCGATGCCCGTGCCGATGGCGGTGATGAGCGTCTGGATTTCCGTATTCTGCAGCACCTTGTCGAGGCGCGCCTTCTCGACGTTGATGATCTTGCCCTTGATGGGCAGGATTGCCTGGTAACGCCGGTCGCGCCCCTGCTTCGCCGAGCCGCCTGCGGAGTCGCCCTCGACGACATACAGCTCGGTGAGATCCGGATCGCGCTCGGAGCAATCCGCAAGTTTGCCTGGCAGTCCGCCGCCGGTGAGCGCGGACTTGCGTACCGTCTCGCGGGCCTTGCGCGCGGCCTCGCGGGCGCGGGCGGCCATGAGGCACTTGTCGAGCACGCGCTTGGCGACGTTCGGGTTTTGATCAAAGTGGAGCATCAGCCCTTCGTAGGTGATCGAGCCGACAATGCTCTCCACCTCCGGCGAGATGAGCTTCACCTTCGTCTGGCTCTCGAATTTCGGATCGGGATGCTTGATCGAGACGACCGCTGCAATTCCTTCCAGCACATCCGGCCCCGAGATCGCGGGGTCCTTGTCCTTCAGTAAATTATTGTTCTTTGCGTACTGGTTCACCGCGCGCGTCAGCGAGCCGCGGAAGCCGCTTGAGTGCGTCCCGCCGTCCGCGTTCGGGATCGCGTTCGTGAAGCACAGGAGCTGGTCGTTGTACGTGTCCACATATTGCAGCACGATTTCCGCGATGATTTTTTCCTTCGCGCCCTTCAGCACGATCGGCTTCGGGATCACCTTGTCCTTGTTCTCCGAAAGCGACTCCACGAACTCCTCGATACCCCGCTTGTGCTGGATCATCTCCGGCTTCATCCCCTCCACGCGCTCGTCCACGAAATTGAAAATCAGCGGCGCATTGATGTAAGCCAGCTCGTGCAGTCGGTGCCGGATGCGCTCGGTTTTGTATTCCGTCGTCTCCTTGAAAATGAGCGCGTCGGGCTTGAACGTGATGTGCGTCCCTGTCGTGTTCTTCTTCAGTTCGCCGATCACCTTCAGTTTCTGCACCGTCTTCCCGCGCTCGAACCCGATCGAATAAATCTTCCCATCGCGCAGCACCTCGACCTTGAACCACTCGCTCACCGCGTTCACGCACTTCGCGCCGACGCCGTGCGTGCCGCCCGAGTACTCATAATTCCCCTGCCCATACTTGCCGCCCGTGTGCAGCACTGTGAGTGCGACCTCCACGCCCGGCAGCCCCGAGTCCTTGTTGATGTCCACCGGGATGCCACGCCCGTTGTCCTTGATGGAAATGGAGCCGTCGCTGTGAATGTTCACATCAATGTGCGAGCAGTGCCCCGCGAGAAATTCGTCCACGGAATTGTCGAGCACCTCATTGATGCAGTGATGCAGTGCCCGCTCATCGGTGCCGCCGATGTACATGCCGGGCTTTTCGCGCACGGCCTCGAGTCCCTTCATCGTGCGAAGGTCGTCGGCGTTGTATTGTTTCTCGACTTTCTTGTTCTGGTTTTCGGTCGTTTCGGCGGACGGTTCTTCGGTCATTTGGATTGGGAAAATTGCGGGCTTTTTTCGGTGTAAAATCGGAGGCGAGAAAGCTACCGGACGCCGCGCCGACGCTCAACAGCAATCTCGGCGAAAAACACAGCCGGTTGCGGGGGCTTCCCGAGGGTGTCCCCAAGGAATTGCGGAAACCGGGATCGCTCGGATGAAGAAAAATGAACCACGGATAGCACGGATTTCACGGATGCTTTTCAGACGGACAATTCTTCATCCGTGCCATCCGTGATATCCGTGGTTCATTTCTTCCGCATCATCCGCGGAATTCGCGCGCGGCCCCGCTACTCGGCGATCGGCCGCAGCACTACGCGGCGGAGATCCATCACGGCACCTCCGGGCTTGGTCTGAGGCTTCACAGCGAGCGTCGTTTTTCCCGCGGGGAGCTGCACGGTGCCGATCGTGCGCTGGATGAAATTCTGGAAGTTCCCCGTGTCTTGCACTGTAAACTTCAGCGTCGCACCCGCGACTTCGACGGCGACCTGCGCGCCGCCGCTGCCCTTGCCGCAACCTTGCGTGATTTCCACCTCGTATTTGCCCGCTGCGAGCACATCGAATTCCCAGTCGGCCCAGTCCTCCGGCTTCGTCCAAAAGCCGAGCGTGTTCTTGTACGATTCCGGCTCGTAGCGCATGTTCGTCGCGTGGACCCGCGCATCCTTCGCCATGAGGCGGATGTCACCCTTCGAGGGAGTCACGCGTGCTTTCGGTTGCCCGGCTGCCTTTGCGACCTTCGCATCGCGCATTGCGGCGTTCATGCCTGCGCGCCACTTGGATTCAGATGCCTCGGCTTCGATTGCATTTTTCGCAGTGGAAAATTTCGACGGATCGGGCTCCGCGTAGAGCTTGCGGTGCAGCGCGGCGTCGAAGTCCGGGTTTGGCCTGCATTCCTGCGCGCCGACGGACTTGCGCCAGTCGTCGAGTTTCTTGCGCAGTTCGGCAGTGCGTGCGGCATCGCTCGCGGCGAGATCATTTTTCTCACCGGGGTCCTTCGCGAGATTATACAACTCCACGCTGTTGTCCTCGAGTTGCTCTATGAGCTTCCAATTTCCGTCGCGCAGCGAACTCGACGGACGCCCGCCCTGGTTCGTGTAGTTCGGCATATGGAAAAAAAGCGTGCGCGGCGCGAGCTGTCCGCCGGTGAGCACGGGCATGAGGCTCGTGCCGTCGAGCGGGCCAGTCGTCTTTGCCGCCGTGAGGCCCGCGGCCTCGATGAGCGTGGGCATGAGATCGAGGAACACCACGGGCGTGTCATTTACCGATCCGGGCGTCACTTTTCCCGGCCAGCGGATGATGAGCGGATCGCGGATGCCGCCCTCGTAGAGATAGCCCTTGCCCGCGCGGAACGGCGTGTTGTGCGTCGGCGGCGTGCCGTGGAATTCGAGGACGTGCAGCCCGCCGTTGTCGCTCGCGAAGATGAAAATCGTGCGGTCCGTGAGGCCGAGCGCGTCCACCTTTGCCATGAGCCGGCCCACGCAGTCGTCCATGCTCTCGATGACGCCCGCATACTCGGGATGCCACGCGCCCTTGTTCTTCTCGATTAGCTCGGGCTTCGCCTTGAACGGGATGTGCGGCGTGTTGTGCGGCAGGTAGAGGAAAAATGGGCGCGCCTTGTTTTCCTCGATGAATTTCTCCGCGTGCTCCGTCAGCTCATACTCGCCCTTGCCGCCCTCGGCCGCACTCGGCTGTGTGTTCGGGCGACCGGCGAATGCGACATCGAAGCCCTGTTCCTTCGGCCCGAACCGCGGCCCGCCGAGATGCCACTTGCCGATGCACGCCGAAACGTAGCCGGCCTCGCGCAGCACCTCCGCGAGCGTGAGTTCCTCCAGCGGGAGCTGCCCTTCGAGAATCGGCTGAAGCACTTTCTGCGACGGAGCATCGGGCCGGCCCGGCAGGAAATTCGTGATGTGCAACCGCGCAGGATTTTTCCCCGTGAGCAACGCCGCGCGCGAACACGAGCACACGGCCTGCCCATACGCATTCGTGAACCGCATCCCCTGCTCCGCGAGCTTGTCGAGGTTCGGCGTGTGGTGATCGGCGCGGCCGTAGCAGTGCAGATCATTGATGCCGAGATCGTCCGCGAGGATGAGGACGATGTTCGGCTTGTCCGCAGCGAGGGCCACGATCGTGGGGACGAAAATGCAGAGGAGGAAACGGAGGAGCTTCATGCGCGCAGATGGCATCCGCGCCGGGCACACGCGGCAAGCGCCAACTCACGGAGCGCCACACGGAGCGGCGGTTTGCGCGCTTGCGATTCAGCGTTCGGAGGAGGATACTTCCCGCATGAAGACTCTCCCCATGTTTCTCGGCGGCGAGTGGGTGCAAGCGGTTGATGGCGGCACTCGCACGGCCATCAATCCCGCGGACAATGAACCGATCGCGGAAGTCACCGACGGCACCGCTGCCGACGCCGAAATCGCCATCGCACACGCACGGCTCGCATTCGATTCCGGCCCGTGGCCGAAGATGCGCGCGCAGGAACGAGCGGCGTTCCTTTTCAAGCTCGCCGACCTCATTGACAAAAATGCCGACGCATTCGCAACGACGGAGACGCGCAACAACGGCAAGCCGCTGCGCGAGGCGAAATACGACGTGGGCGACGCAGCGAACTGCTTCCGCTACTACGCGGGCCTCGCCACGAAACCGCTGGGGCAGACCTTCGAGACGCCGGACGCGGCGATGCAGACGATGGTCGTGCGCGAGCCCGTCGGCGTGTGCGGGCAGATCATCCCGTGGAATTACCCGCTGCTCATGGCCGCGTGGAAACTCGCGCCCGGCCTCGCCGCGGGAAATTGTTGCATCCTCAAGCCCGCCGAGACCACGCCGCTCACGGCGATCCGTCTGTTCGAGTTGATCGCCGAGGCTGGCTTCCCCGCAGGCTCCGCACAGCTCCTCCTTGGCTCCGGCGCAACGGCGGGCCACGCGCTCGCGGCATCGCCGCTCGTGGACAAGATTGCATTCACCGGGGGCACAGCGACGGGGCGGAAAATCATCGAGGCCGCGATGGGCAACATCAAAAAAGTGACGCTCGAACTCGGCGGAAAATCACCGTGCATTGTCTTCGCCGACGCCGATCTCGACGTCGCGCTGGAATTCGCAATGTTCGCGATTTTCGCCGGGCAGGGCGAAGTGTGCAGCGCGGGATCGCGGCTGATCCTCGAACGCAGCGTCGCGGAAAAATTTCTCCCGGCGCTCGCGGCGGCATCGCGCAAGATTACCGTCGGCGACGGCCTGCTGCCCGAGACCGAGATGGGCCCGCTCATCACGCGCGAACACATGGAGCGCGTGCTCGGCTACATCGAGATCGGCAAGAGCGAGGGCGCACAGCTCCTCTGCGGCGGCCACCGCATGTCCGACCCACCGCACTCACGCGGAAACTTTGTCGCGCCGACGATTTTTGCCGAGACGCGGCCCGACATGCGCATCGTGCGCGAGGAAATCTTCGGCCCCGTGCAGTGCGTGCAGCTTTTCGATACCGAGGAGGAGGCAATCCGCCTCGCAAACGGCACGGACTACGGCCTCGCGGGCGGCGTCTTCACGCGCGACGGCGCGAAGGGCCTGCGCGTGCTGAAGCAACTGCGCGCGGGCATCACCTGGCTGAACAGCTACCATCCGACATTCAACGAAGCGCCGTGGGGCGGCTACAAACAGAGCGGATGGGGCCGCGAACTCGGCACCTACGGCCTCGACGAATATCTTGAGACGAAACAGATCAATATCTCACTCTCGCCGCAGCGCCCCGGCTGGTTCCGCAGCGCGGCGGAGGCTCACCTCTCGTAGGCGATCAGCTTGTCGAAATCCTCGCGCGACTTCACGAGGTCGGGAAATTCCGCGCTCGCATACTCGACCGAAAACGCAGCGGGCAGCGGCTCGGTGGCAGTGCCACACTTTTCGCAAAAGGACACGAACGCGTGCATCGAATGATGGCACGCCTCGCAGTAGCGCAGCTCGCGGTATTCGAGGCAGCGCTTCTTCGCGGCAGCCAGGTACGCACTCCACCGGCGCTCTTGTTCAACGTCGGCACCGGTGGCCTTCTTCCGGTCGTCAAAAAGACCACCGGAAAACTTGTTGAGCAGCTCGCGCGGATTCATGCCGCTGGCAATGGTTGGCGTTCAATTCGCACGCAACTTTCCTGCGCCCCGGAGTCCGCCGGGTCAAGGCTGCGCTCACACCGCGGCTGTGCGGCGGTTCGTTCAAAAATGCGCAGCCGTGATGGGCGGAGCCCGGTTCGCCATCTGGATCACGGGCACGCCCGTTCCGTGCAAAACACATCCGCATTTCCCATTTTACAATCCTCGGAAACAGCCATAGTCCACACACCCTCCCCATGAGTTCCCCGCGACGTCAGACATCGTCCTATCAGCGCATTTGGTCGCCGGGCCGCGCATCAGGCGTGCTGGTATTTTTCTGGACGATGATTTTCTGGGGCACCACGCAGGCGGTGCTTTCGTGGAGCGGCGCGGGCCAGCCGCTCGATCTCCTGAAGCTCGACCTCCGCCATTTTTCCGAGGGCGAATACTGGCGGCTGCTCAGCTACCAGTTCCTCCATGCGGGGCCGGTGCATTTTTTCGCGAACCTCCTCATGCTCTGCTACGCCGGGCGCGAGATCGAGCCCATCGTCGGGCGCGTGAATTTCCTCTGGCTGTGCCTCCTCGCGAATGCGACCGGCGGCGCGGTGAGCATGTTTGTGGGATCCGGTGCCGCCGTGGTCGGCTTCTCCGCCGCGGTCGCCGCGGTGCTTGCGGCCTACGCGACGATCATGCCGGAACTCGAGACGGGCTTTTCCTTCCTCCACATCTTCCCGCTGCGGTTCCGCGCAAAATATCTCGCCGCCGCGATGATCCTCTTCGCCGCCGGGTGCGTGATGACAGGGACGCTCCGGGAAATCGGCCCGGCAGGAATCCTCACCGGCAGCGTGCTCGGCTGGGTCTGGGCGCGGAGGCTGGGCTTTGGAAATCCGTTCTGGTTCCAGCGCCGGAGATTCGAGCGCACGCAGCGGGAGCAGCGCATCCGGCGGATGAATTCGGACGACTTCGTGCGGATGGAGATCGATCCCATCCTTGAAAAAATCTCACGCGACGGCATCGCGAGCCTCACCCGCGCCGAACGCAAGGTGCTCAACATCGGACGCGACAAGCTCTGCTCGCACGCGCAGAACGGCGGCTGAAAACAGCGGCTCCGGCGAAATTTGCGCGCGCAAATTCTCAGGGCTGGCGCGCGCGATTTCCTCCGCTAGCCTCACGGACACGATGCACTGGAATCCACCCGAAAACCCGCTCCCGCCCGAAGCTGACGAACCGTCGAACTGGGATCGCTGGATGCGCCCGCTCTACTGGCTCGCAGGCGCGCGGTGGGAGACGCTCCAGCATTGTCCCGCGACGGAACGCGAGCGCATCGCCGTGCTCGGCAGCACGGTGCTCATCCCGACCATCATGTCCTTCCTCGGCATGATTTTTTACGCGAAGAGCCGCTTCGCCGATCCGCCGTGGCTCGCAGTCCTCGGCATCGCGCTCGCGTGGGCGTTCGTGATCATGAACACCGACCGCATCCTGCTCGCGACCTACCGGCCCTTCCAGCCGTGGTATCGCAAGCTCATGCAGGTCGTCTTCCGCTTTGCGCTCGCCAGCGTCGTGAGCGTGGCCATCGCGTTCCCTTTCTGCCTCGATCAATACCGCCCCGCGATCACGCACCGCATCCAGACGGAGATCCAGGGCAGGCTCAATCTTCTCCGCGAAAAGGAGACCGCGAAGCGCAAGGAACTCGCGCTCGAACTCCAGAAAATTCAAGAGGACGAGGCGGCGGAACGCAAGCAGACGATCGCCGATTACACCGCGAAGCGCGACCCGTTGATCGCGCAACTTCCGGATTTGCAAAAGGCGATCATCAACGTCGAGAGCTACGCCGACGAGCGCATGGAGGAGGAG
>Ga0194055_10002993_pt1 | contig 13194 bp, 13 predicted proteins | sample SepL449m_MetaG_FD_155482 | JGI IMG/M metagenome (GOLD analysis project Ga0194055, IMG submission 155482) | Anoxic zone freshwater microbial communities from boreal shield lake in IISD Experimental Lakes Area, Ontario, Canada - Sep2016-L442-9m | ecosystem: Environmental > Aquatic > Freshwater >... | reverse complement strand
AAGAACGTCTCGTCCGTGCGCTCCCTGGTGGAAGAGGACAAGGTCTTCGCGGTGCTCCCGGTCGAGACCCAGACGTTCGCCGGCGCGGACTACCTCGTCCAGAAGGGTGTCCCGACCTTCGGGTGGAACATCAACTCCGAATGGCAAAAGGGCCCCAACCTCTTCGCCGCGGGCGGTTCCTACCTCTGCTTCACGTGCCCGATCATCGCGCCCACGTTCATTGCCCAGCAGGTGGGGGCCAAGAAGGTCGGTCTCCTCGCGTACGGCTCCTCGCCGTCGTCGGCCCAGTGCTCGCAGGGTCAAGAGGCGGCGCTCGACAAGTGGGGTCCGAAGGTGGGCTTCACCGACCGGAGCCTCTCATTCGGCTTCTCTGCCAACGATGTGTCGGCGGCGGTGCAGGCGGTGAAGGACAACGGCGTCGATTTCGTTGCCTCGTGTATGGACATCAACGGTGAGGTCAACTTCAACAAGGCGCTGAAGCAGGCCGGGATCACCAACGTCCAGTACTACGCGCCCGAGGGGTACGACGCCGAGGTGATCAAGCAACTCGGTACCGAGCTCGACGGGTTCACCTTCCCCATCGACTTCCTCCCGTTCGAGAACGCGAAGGAGTCGAAGGAGATGCAGCTCTACATCAAGGAGATAAAGAAGCGCGGCCAGGAGCCGGGTGAGCACTCGCTCGTCGGGTGGAACAGCGCACAGCTCCTGGTGGAAGGTCTGAAGCAGGCGGGCAAGAACCCCACCCAGAAGGGTGTGGTCGATGCGATCAACTCGATCACCGACTGGACCTACAACGGCATGCGCCCGACGGTCGACTGGACCACCGCCCACGGGCCGTTCCCGCCGGGGAGCAAGTCCTGCTCCGCCTACGTGACGGTCAAGGGCGGCAAGTTCGTCCCCGTCTACAACCAGCCGGGCAAGCCCTACGTCTGCTTCTCGCAGAACCCCTACCCGGCAACGCTCGGTTCGCCCGAGTACGCGTCGAACTGACCGAATCGCGCCGGTCCGGGGGGCACGCGCCTGCGTGTGCCCCCCCGGTCGGTGTGGCTAGAGTGCGCGACGAGGGGCCGGGGGGACCGGTGACTCCGGAGGGGGGGAGCATGAACCAGCGTCGCGTGTGTTCACCGGCGGGAGGTTCGCCGCGCCAGCGCACGCCCGGCGCGGCCCGTGTCCTCCGCGCGAACGACTGAGACGTCGCGTGCTGCTCGTCTCGATCCCGCCCCTCTCGAGTTGGGTCCAATACCTGATCGAGGGCTTTCCCGTCGGGTGCGTGTTCGGACTGGTCGCGGTCGGGCTGGTCCTGACCTACAAGACCTCAGGTGTGTTCAACCTGGCCTTCGGTGCGCAGGCGTTCCTGTCGGCCGCGGTGATGTACGCGCTGAATCAGCGGGGCCTCCCCAACTGGCTCTGCTTCGTCATCTCGGTGCTCGTGGTGGCGCCGCTGTTCGGCCTCCTGCTCGACCGAGCGCTCTTCCGCTACATGCGCAACTCGTCGTGGGTCGTGAAGTTGGTGTCGTCGCTCGGGCTGTTCGTCGCCCTCCCCGAGATCATCAAGGCGCTCATCACGGGGCCGCGCCCACAGTTCAACGCCCCGAGTCTGGCGACGCTCTTCGGCATCAAGGCGCTGGCCGGGTCGAGCGGGGTGTTCCACGTGGGCAGCTACGTGATCAATCCCGACTTCGCGACGATCGTCATCGTCACGCTCGTCGTGGTCCTCGCTCTGTTCGTGCTCTTCCGGTACACCGCCCTCGGTCTGCGGATGCGGGCGATCGTCGAGAGCTTCCGCATGGTCGAGCTCGCCGGTGTCGACAGCGAGGGCGTGAGCATGTCGGCCTGGATGCTGTCGAGCTTCCTCGCCGGTCTTGCCGGCGTGCTGCTCGCCCCCCTGATCTCGGTCGACGCGTCCGGCTTCACGCTGCTGCTCGTTTCTGCGGTGGCCGCCGCGGCCTTCGGTCGCCTCGTGAGCATTCCCCTGGCTCTGGCCGGCGGACTCATCCTCGGCATCGGGCAGCGGGCGATCATCGGCTTCAGCTACTTCTGGCACTGGCCGCAGTCGTTGCAGACGGGCGTGCGACCGGCGCTGCCCTTCCTGGCCCTGTTCCTCGCCCTGATCTTCCTGCCGGCGGTCAAGGGCCGCCGAGAGGTCACCGACCCGCTGTCCGGGGTCGATCCGCCGCCACCGGCGATGGCCCACGAGTACAAAGACGCCCAGACGGCCCGGCTCACCAAGATGATCTTCCCGGTGTTCATCGCCGCCTTCGTGGTGGTGGTGTGCTTCCTCCTCTCCGACCTCTGGGTCTTCCGGATCACCGACGCCCTCACGCTGGCCGTCGCCTTCCTCTCGATCACGGTGTTCACCGGGCTGGGTGGTCAGGTGTCGTTGGGCCAGGCGGCGTTCGCGGGGATCGGCGGCTACACCGTGGCCAACCTCGCGGCTGAGAACCATTGGCCGGTGTTGTTGGCCCTCGTGGCCGGGATCGCGATCGCCGCCGTGGTCGGCGCCCTGCTCGCGGTTCCCGCACTCCGCCTGGGCGGGATCTTCCTCACGTTGGCGACCCTGGCCTTCGGGCTCATGGCCGACAACATCGTGTTCTCGGCCCGGGCCGTGGCCGGTGGCGCCCCCGGGATCGACGTCGCCCGACCTTCGTTCTTGAACGGCAACAGCCTCTTGGGCCGCGACCAGATGTGGTTCCTCTTCGTCTTCGCCTGCTTCGGGCTCGTCGGTTTCCTCGTCATCTTCATCCGCAACGGCACGATCGGTCGCTTCTTCGCCGGGCTGCGCGGGAGCGAGACGGCGGCCGCGGCGATCGGCATCAACGGCACCCGCCAGCGCATCCTGCTGTTCGCGCTGTCAGCGGGGATCGCCGGTCTCGGTGGGGGACTCATCGCCCTCCAGGCGGGGCACGTCGACTCGCTCACCTTCCCGGCCCTCTTCGGTGTGGCCTGGATCGTGCTCGTCGTGTCGCTCGGTTCGCGCACGGTCGACGGCGCGCTGAACGCGGCCCTCGGGTTCGTGATCTTCCAGTGGCTGCTCGGTGATTACTTCAAGATGGACGCCAGCATCGCCCTGATCGGGTTCGGGTTCGGTGCGATCACGTACGCCCGTCACCCGGAGGGCATCGTGGAGTTCCGCACGCGGGAGAGCCTCCTGGCGCGACGCAAGGCGGTGCTGATGAAGGAGCGCATCCGCACCACGTTCTCGGGCAAGCCCATGCCGGAGGGCTTTGTGCCCACCCGGACCGTGACGATGCCGGTCTTCGCCGGGTTCGTCGTGCTCCTCGTGGTCGTGATCGTGAACCGGATCGTGGCCAGTTCGGATTCGGTCGCGCCGTGGGTCGTGCTCGTCTGCGTGGGCCCGAGCCTGCTGTACGCCGTGGCGTGGTCGCTGCTCACGAACCGGCGGCTCGCGCGCGAGACGGGTTTCACCCGTAGCTGGGCGATCATGGCCGGGGCCGCGGTCGTCGGCGCAGGGCTGGGCTGGTTCCTGACCAACACCATCGTCGAGCACTCCGACTTCGGCGACCCGCTGGTCGCCATCTCGGCGGCCACCTGGGTCGCCGTGGTCATCGGGGCGTTCGCCGGTTACGCGATCGCCGCGTTCTTCGTGCTGCCGGTGCAGGTGGCCCGTTGCGCCCGGGCCCGCGACTGGCGCACGTCGCCGGTGTCGTGGCTCGACGGCCGCACCCCCACCTTGTGGGTCGTGATCGCAACGTTCGTCTGCTACTGGACCACCAAGGGCTGGTCGCCCCCGTTCCTGTGGCCGCTCTACCTGCTCGCCTTCGTGGCGTTCACGGTGCTCGTCCAGTGGATCGGCGCCGTGCAAGGTGGCATCAACGAGCTCGCCATCGGCGAGATCGACGTGGCGCCGGGGGTGCCGCTCGCCGACGACGGCCTGCCCGAGGAGCTGCCCGCACTGGCCGGTCGTGGGGCCATCGGACCGGGAGGGGACGCCTGATGGCCGCCGCGGACGTCGTGGCCGGCGTGACGGGCGGCAACGGTGCCGAGCCCCTGCTCGACGCCCGGGGGGTCACCAAGCGGTTCGCCGGGATCACGGCCCTCCACGCCGTCGACCTCACGGTCGCGCACCAAGAGATCGTCGGGCTGATCGGCCCGAACGGCGCGGGCAAGACCACGTTCTTCAACTGCCTGCTCGGGATCCTGCGCCCCGAGGAGGGCACGGTCAGGTTCGACGGTCGGGAGGTCACCGGACTGCCGGTCTACAAGCGGGCCCGCATGGGGTTCGGGCGGACGTTCCAGCGGATGGAGCTGTTCGCAGGCATGTCGGTGCGCGATCACTTCATCGTCGCCGATCGCGCGCACCGCGGCGAGGGCAGTCTCTTGCGCGACCTCCTCAACCGCTCGAAGCCCACTGCGGCCGAGAACGAGCGGGCCGACGCCACGCTGGAGCTCCTCGGCCTCGACGACGTCGGAGAGCGCCCCGCCGAGTCGCTCAGCCTCGGCCGGGGTCGCCTGGTCGAGCTGGGTCGAGCGCTCATGACCGAGCCCAAGTTGCTCCTGCTCGACGAGCCGTCGTCGGGCCTCGACGTCCGTGAGACCGGAGCGTTCGCCGACCGGCTGGTCGGGGTCAAGGAGGAGCGGGGCTTCGCCGTCCTGCTCGTGGAGCACGACGTCGAGATGGTGCAGCGGCTCGTGAGCCGACTCTACGTCCTCGACTTCGGGACGCTGATCGCGTCGGGCGACACCGCCGACGTCTTTGCCGACGCCGCGGTCCGCAAGGCCTATCTGGGGAGCGCCGAATGACCGCCATCGAGCCGCAGGGGACCTCCACCGCCTCACCCGCCGACGGTGCGCTCCTCGAGTTGCGCGACATCGAGGCCGGGTACGGGCCGTTCCGGTCGCTCTTCGGCGTGTCGTTCACGATCCGCCCCCGCTCGGTCACTGCGCTGCTGGGCTCGAACGGCGCCGGCAAGACGACCGTGGTGCGAGTGGCGTCGGGGCTCGTCAAGCCGACGGCCGGCCGGCTCGTGTTCGAAGGTGACGACGTCACGGGCCGCCGGGCGTTCCGCCTGGCCCGGCTGGGGATCGTCCACGCACCCGAAGGGCGCTCGGTCTTCGCGTCGCTCACAGTGGAGGAGAACCTCGCCCTCACCTTCCGCCAGGTGTTCGGCCGCGCCGGAGTGCGTCAGGCGTTGGACCAGGCCTACGAACTCTTCCCGCGGATGGGAGAGCGGCGGCGCCAGCTCGCCGGGACCCTCTCGGGGGGCGAGCAGCGCATGCTGTCGCTCTCTCGGGTCCTCGTGCGCAAGCCGAAGCTGCTCATCACCGACGAGCTTTCGTTGGGCCTGGCGCCGGTGATCATCGACGAGGTGTACGCGACGCTGGCCACGATCCGGGCCTCGGGCTGTGCGCTCCTCATCGTGGAGCAGCACGTGCACGAGGCGCTGAACCTCGCCGACGACGTGGTGCTCCTCGCCAAGGGTCGGGTGGTCGTGCAGGGCCCGACCGCCGAACTCGGTGATGTGACCGAACGGCTGATGCCGAGCGGCGCCTGAGGCGGAATCCCGCCGGGCTTGGCTCGCCGATTCGACGGACCGGGGTCAGGTCGACGGGACGGTGGTCGTGATCGGTTCCGCCAGTGGTGGCGTGGTGGTGGTGCGCGGCACCAGGGTGGTGGTGGTCGGGAGTGAGAGCGCGCGGTCGACCGGGGCGGCCGCGCAGGCACCGGCCGACCCCAGGGCCGGGTTCTGGAGCCGCATCCGCAGACAGAAGGTCCGCCGGGCGACTTTCCAGATGCCGTCCTGGAGGACGGCCTGCCCGCGGGGAAGGACTCCGGGCATGGGGTTCCCGCCGATCTGGGTCTCGGTGCGGACCGTGGCGCGATCTGCACCGAGGCAGTGGACCCGTCGTGCCGAGATGATCGTCGAGGTCACCCCGGCGGTGCCCAACCACTGGTCGAGCACCGCCCGCAGGCCCGGATCGGTGCCGCCCTGGAGGTTCTGGGCCCGCTCGTCGGCGGTGGCCGAGACACCGCTGCCGAAGACGACGGCGTAGGCGCTGGTGATCTCGCCGGGTGAGCCGGGCCGACAGGCCGCCCGGGGGCTGGACGCGAACGCGTTCGTGGCCGGTGCGAGCGCACCGGCCACGAACAACGTGAGGATGCCCGCCACGACGGCGAGCCGATCGGTCATGCGACAGGTGCGCACGACCGTTGGATCAGCCTGCTGCGGCGAGGCACTTTTCGCCGGTGGCCTTGTTCCCCGCGCCCCAGAGGTCGCACAGGGTCGCGGCGGAGACCAGCCAGACGCCCTTCTTGGCGTCGAGGACGGCGTCGCCCTTGAAGCTCAGGCCGGCACCCGAGGTCGCGGGACCGGTGACCGGCTTGGGCACACCGAGGGACAGGTCGTAACTGAACGTGGCGGCCTTCTTGCCGTCGCACGCGGCCTTCACGCCGTACGACAACGTGGTGAACCCTTCCTTGGGGGACTGTCCGCTCGCCTTGGTGGCGGCGGCGCTCTCCTCGGCGATCGGCTTGAGGACGTCGCCCTTCTCCACCAGCGACATCTGCTGGTCGATGGTGTCGCCCGAGAGATAGGTGTCGAACGCTTTGGTGATGTTGGCGTTGAGGCTCTTGTCCTTCTTGCAGTCGGTGATCTTGGCCGGCTTCTTGGCAGCGAAGGCCGGGCCGGCGGTGACGCCGAGGCTCAGCACGCTCGCAGCCACAAGCACGAGTGCGATACGTCGCATGGATTCCCCCTGATGATGGTCGGTGCCCGTTCGGGACCGGGTGGTGATGGTTCCGGCCCGGTGGCCGACGCCGGTGCGAACGCTAACACCGCCCGGGGAGCGCGGGGGATCAGGCCCGTCCGGATTGGGCGCTGGCCCGCCGCCGTGTCCCAGAACGCTCCCGATGTGCCCGAAGTCCGATTCTCCTGACCGGTGACGGACCGGGCCCTGTGCGGTACGCTCCGCCCCATGACGACTCCCACCTACGACACGATCTCCGTCGGCGATTCGGCCCCCGATCTCGTGATCGAGAAGCTCAGCCGGACGAACTTCGTCCGCTACGCCGGGGCGTCGGGTGACTTCAACCCGATGCACCACGACGACACCATCGCCGCAATGGCGGGCAACCCGTCGGTGTTCGGTCACGGCATGCTCACCGCCGGCCTCATGGCTCGCGTGGTCAAGGACTGGTTCGGGCCCGAGGCCATGCGCCGGTTCGGCGTGCGCTTCTCGAAGCAGGTGTGGCCGGGTGACAGCCTCACGTTCGCGGCGAAGGTCACCGGCAAGCGCGAGGCAGGCGAGGAGAAGCTCGTCGACCTCGAGTGCACGGCCACCAACCAGGACGGCGTCGAGGTCATGACCGGTACGGCATCCGCCGCCGTCGCCTGACCTCCGTGCTCCTGAACGGTCCGCGGTCCTCGATGCGCGTCTGACGACGATGCGCTGGTCGCTCGGGGTCGTCGACGTCACCTTCTGGCCCGACGATCCCGTCGCGGCTTCCGTGCGGGCCCGGGACCTGGGGTTCGAGCACATCGACGTCCTGACCGGCACCGACCCGGCGACCTTGGCGCTGCCGCTCGGTTGCCCGACTGCGTTCCCCAAACCCGAACCGGGCTGGTGCTCCACTCCGGCCTTCGTCGCCGGTGAGGGCCGCTGGGAGTCGACGGCGCGCTGGTTCCGCCAGGCACCGGGCTGCCTGATGGAGCCGTGGAAGGGTGCGTGCGTCAACTCCGTGGAGACCATGCGCGCGATGGCCGAGGAGGTACCCGGGCTGCGCTTCCTCGTCGACACCGGGCACGTCGCCGACTGGGGTGGCGATCCGCTCGAGGCGCTCGAGTTCGCCGATCACGTCCAGCTGCGGCAAGGCCGACCGGGTGAGACCCAGTTGCACGTCGACGACCCCACCGGCGTGGTCGACTTCGCGGCGGTCCTCCGCCGCCTCGAGCAACTCGGGTACCCGGGCACGCTGTCGGTCGAGCACTTCGACCTGGTCGATCAGGGGTGGCGGTGCGACGATCCGGTCGGGTGGGCGTGCGATCTCGCGGCGCACGTCCGCGCGTTGCGCTGATCCGTCGGACCCGGCGGGAGGGGGGAGCAGGTGGAGGCTGAACGCGGGGTGCGGAGCGTACGGGTGCTGAACCTCCTCGGCGACCTGATCGCGGATCGGGCCCGGTCCGCCGTGCCCGACGCCGAGATCCTCACCCTCGCCCCCGACGAGGTCACCGACGACGTGCAGGCCGACGTCCTGTGCTCCTCGTTCACGCCGCTCCCGCTCCACGACCGCCTTGACGCGATCGGCGTGCGGTGGATGCACCTTCCCGGCACCGGGGTCGACACCTGGCCCGCGGAGAAGTTGCGCGGGCGGATCGTGACCTGCGCCCGGGGTGCCAGCGCGGTGCCGATCGCCGAGTACGTGCTGGCCGCGATGCTCGCGTTCGAAAAGGACCTGCCGGGCATCTTCCTCTCGGCGCCGCCGGAGCGCTGGAACTTCGCGACGCTCGGCGAGTTGTCCGGGCGCACGGTGGGGATCGTGGGTCTCGGGGGGATCGGTGAGGCGGTGGCGGTGCGGGCCCTGGCGTTCGGGTGCCGGGTGCGAGCGCTGCGTCGGCGCCCGGAGATGGGAGCGCCGGCGGGGGTCGAGCTGGCGACCGACCTCGGCGACCTGCTGGCCGATGCCGACCACCTGGTCCTGGCGGCACCGGCGACCGCGGCGACCGCGCACCTGCTCGACGACGACGCCTTCGCTGCCGTGAAGCCGGGGGTCCACCTCGTCAACATCGCTCGCGGCTCCCTGGTCGACCAGGCCGCCCTCCGACGCTCCCTGGATGCGGGTCGGGTCGCCATGGCGACCCTCGACACCGTCACCCCCGAGCCCCTCCCGGAGGGCCACTGGATGTACGCGCACGATCGAGTCCGGCTGACGGCGCACGTCTCGTGGGGCTCACCGCACGGGCTCGCCCGGATCCAGGCGTCGTTCGTCGACAACCTGGTCCGCTACGTGTCCGGAGAGCCGTTGCTCGGCGTGGTCGATCCCGACGAGGCCTACTGACGTGGCGCCGGGTGCGGTCGTGGTGGGGACCGGCTTCGGGTGTCGGGTGCACGTCCCGGCCCTGCGTGCCGCCGGGTTCGACGTCGTGGCGCTGGTGGGTACCGACGCCGAGCGCACCCGACGGCGGGCCGATCGGGCGGGGGTGCCCCACGGCCTCACGGACCTCGAGACGGCGCTCGCCCTCGACGGCGTGGTCGCCGTCACCGTGGCGACCCCTCCACATACCCATGCCGCGGTGAGCGTGGCGGCCGTCCGGGCCGGGAAGCACGTGATCTGCGAGAAGCCGTTCGCGCGCGACGCGGTCGAGGCCCGCACGATGCTCGACGCCGCCGAGGCCGCCGGGGTGACCCACCTGGTGGGCCACGAGTTCCGGTGGGCTCCCGAGCGGGCGCTCCCGGCCCGCCTGATCGCCGGCGGAGCGATCGGCGAGCCTCGGTTCGTGAGCCTGGTGCAGTTCGTCCCGCTGGTCCCCGACCCCGGGGCCAAGGTGCCGCCCTGGTGGTTCGACGAGCGGTCGGGCGGGGGCTGGCTGGGCGCGTCGGGGTCGCACGTGGTCGATCAGGTGCGCACCTGGCTGGGCGAGTTCGCCTCCGTGAGCGCAGCCCTCCCCGTGGTCTCGGCGCGCACCGCGGTCGCCGAGGACTCCTTCGTCGTGCGCTTCCGGCTGCGCTCGGGGGTCGAGGGCGTGCTCCAGCAGACGGCCGCGGCGTGGGGTCCCTACGCCGGCCTCACCCGGGTGGCGGGCACCGACGGCACCCTCTGGACCGAGGGCGACGAGACGTTCGTGGCCGACCGGGCCGGCACCCGGCGGGTCGAGGTCCCCGCGGACCTCACGCCCCCATCATCTCCGTCCGCCAGTGACGACCTCCGGCACGCCTTCACCCACCTCGAGCTCGGCCCCTACACCCGGCTCTGCGAGGTCCTGCGGGCCGGCGTCGACGGTCGGCCCCACGGGTCACCGGTGCCGGTGCCCACCTTCGCCGACGGGTTGGCCGAGATGGCGGTGCTCGACGCCGTACGGGCGTCGGCTGCCGCCGACGGCGCGGTGGTCGGGATCCCCGTCTGAACTCGCGCCGGGTGCACCGGCGTGTCGACTCACCAGGGGTTGGCGTAGCGGTCGCGGTGGGTGTGCGCGGCGACGTCGTCACGCTTCGGGGGACCGAGCCGACGCGCCGGGAATCCGAGCGGGACGACCGCCTGCGGCACCACGTGGTCGGGGAGCCCCAGGAGGTCCTGGAGCGAGGGACCGGCCTGGGCGCCGAGCGTGGTCAGGGCGGAGCCGAGCCCGAGCGCGTGGGCGGCGAGGAGGAGATTCTGGACGCACGGGAAGATCGACGAGCCGACGGTCACGGGCAGGCCCCGCTCGACGTCGGCGCACACGACCACGAGCACCGGGGCGCTGCGGTAGCCACCTCCCGCGTAGCCGCGGTCGACCTCGGCGAGGAGGTCGGGGGTGAGGCGGGCCTCGGAGAAGGCCCGCCCTCCGGCGGTCCAGGCGGCTTCGGTGAGGTCGTGGATGGCCTGCTGGGTCGCGGGATCACGCACTACCACGAACTCCCAGGGCTGCTTGTTCTCCGCGCTGGGCGCGTGGGTCGCGGCGCGCAGCACGGTGGCCACCGAGGCGTCGTCGAGCGGGGTGTCGGCGTACTCGCGGCACGCGCGTTGGGTGAGCACCACCTCGAAGAACGGCGGACCGGCCTCGGGCCCGGTGGCGCTCACCGGGTGGCGTCGCCGACGAGGGCGAACGAGTTGACGTACAGGATCCGCAGTGCAGGGTGGCCCGCCCAGTGGTCGCAGGCGGGCGATCCCCACGGCCCGATCTTGGCCTCGACCAGGGGCCGCATGCGCTTGAACGTGACCTCGGCGTCGGCGTCGTCGAACTCGTAGAAGTGGAGGAAGCGGGGGTCGCCCTGGGTGGCGTTCTCGTAGGGCGTGATCATCGTGAAGCCCGGGATGCCGGCTTCGGCGATGTGGTTGATGTGCACGAAGTCGCCCCAGTCGCGGAGGGACTGGGCCTGGGCGTCGTCGGGCGGGCTGATGAGCACCAGCGACAGGCCGACGGTGGGCTTGCCCGTCAGGCGGCCTTGGCCCGGGCGCGGCGTGCGCACGAAGTGATGACCGGTCACGCCCGCTGGTGGGGTGGGCGCGACGAAGGCGGGGGTGCACTCGTAGACGCCGAGCGTGTCGAACTCCGGCAACTCGCGCGGAAGGTCGGGCCGGTCGCGGTAGACGTTGCGCCACCACGTGGCGCGCTGTACGCCCGGGAGCGCCAGCACGGCGGGCACCCGTTCCGAGGCGTACGCCTGGGGGGTGGCCTCGGTCAGCTCGAGGTACAGCACTGGGGTCAGACGGTCCTCCATGCGGCGAGCCTACGACGGTCGCCGGTGGGCGCGCCGGGGTCGCGGTAGCGTTTCCTCCGTGGCGGTCCAGGTCCCTCCCACGGTCGCGAAGGCGTTCTCCGTGTGCCACCGATCGGTGGTGCGTCTGAGCCGAGGCCACCTGCTCACCCGCTTCCGCGGCGAGCCGATGATCCTGCTGACGACCACTGGGCGGCGTACCGGCAAGGAGCGCACCTGGCCCCTCACCGGCCTGCGGGCGGCCGACGGATGGGCGGTGGCGGCCTCCAACGGGGGCCAGGCCCGGCACTCGGCCTGGTTCCACAACCTCGAGGCCGATCCCCGCGCGACGGTCACGGAAGCGGGTCGGTCGGTGCGGGTGCGGGCCCGGATCCTGGAGGGCGCCGAGCGCGACGACTGGTACGCCCGGTTCGTCGCGTACCTCCCCGTCTACACCGAGCACGCCGAGCACGCCGCCGAGCACGGCCGGACGATCCCGGTGGTGTTGCTCACCCCCGACGATCGGTAGCCTGCCCCCCGATGGATCTCTCGTTCACCGACGAGGAGCTCGCCTTCGCGGCGGAGTTCCGGGCGTGGCTCGACGAGCACCTCGAGTTGCCGCCGCGGTTCGAGAGTTTCGACGACGAGATCGAGTGGGGTCAGCGGTGGCAGGCCAAGTTGGCCGCCGATCGTTGGGTCGGGATCCACTGGCCGTCCGAATACGGAGGGCGCAGCGCCTCGCCGGTGCAGGTCGCCATCTACAACCTCGAGTACGGCCGCTCCCGGGCACTGCAGCTCGTCAACCGCACGGGGGTCAACCTGGCGGGCCCGACCCTGCTGGCCCACGGCACCGACGAGCAGCGGACCCGCTGGCTGCCGAAGATCCTCAGCGCCGAGGAGATCTGGTGCCAGCTCTTCTCCGAGCCCGAGGCGGGCTCGGACCTCGCCGGTCTGCGGACCACGGCGAGCCCCGTGGAGGGTGGTTGGCTGCTCAACGGCCAGAAGGTCTGGACGAGTTACGCCCAGTACTCGCGCTGGGGCATCTGTCTGGCCCGCACCGACCCGCAGCTCCCCAAGCACAAGGGCATCTCGTACCTCGTCGTCGACATGGAGGCCGACGGCATCGAGGTCCGGCCGCTCGTGCAGATCACCGGCGAGTCGGAGTTCAACGAGGTGTTCTTCACCGACGCCTTCGTCCCCGACGACCACCTGATCGGCGGCCTGAACAACGGCTGGGCGGTGGCCAACACCACGCTCGCGCACGAGCGCGGCACGACGTTCCCGTTCAAGGAGCAGGTCGTCCACGAGGTGTACCTCGACGACCTCTACCGGGTGGCCGGAGCGGGCGGTCTGCTCGACGATCCTCACGCCGCCGATGCGCTGGTCCAGTCGTTCGTGGAGCTCCGCGTCCTGCGCCTCCACAACTGGCGGACGCTGTCGCGCCTGGCCAAGGGCATCGAGCCCGGGCCCGAGTCGAGTTGGATCAAGCTCGCCTGGACCGACATGACCCAGAACATGGCGAGCCTCGCCGTCGACCTCTGCGGTCCGGCCGCGCCGCTCTGGCGGGGCGCTGCCCACCTGCCCGACGACGGGAAGTGGCAGCGTCAGTGGCTCTGGAGCAAGGCCGGCTCGATCGCGGGTGGCACCTCCGAGGTGCAGAAGAACATCGTGGCCGAGCGTCTCCTCGGTCTGCCCCGCTGATCCGATCTCCGTCCCCGTCCCCGTGCCCGTGCCCGTGCCCAGACGGCCGGGTCGGGTCGGTCGGCCACGGGGGTTGCGATGGCTGTCTCGGTACGGTAGCCATACGGATGATCAGGTGTCATTCGGACGTCTGGTGCGGAGGGG
>Ga0194055_10002991_pt1 | contig 13201 bp, 6 predicted proteins | sample SepL449m_MetaG_FD_155482 | JGI IMG/M metagenome (GOLD analysis project Ga0194055, IMG submission 155482) | Anoxic zone freshwater microbial communities from boreal shield lake in IISD Experimental Lakes Area, Ontario, Canada - Sep2016-L442-9m | ecosystem: Environmental > Aquatic > Freshwater >... | reverse complement strand
CCAGCCTGGGCCGCTGTGCTTGATCCGAATAAAACGCACAGGATCGTCGCCAACGCCATCGGGCCACCCGCCCGTTTTCCCACCCCCTTTGCCGAGCTTCCCGCTGGCACGGGCCTGCGCTGTGCCGGTGTCGGCGGCATACGTTACTTCGGAGGCCTGCTCCACCACTTTTTCAACGTCGGAATCCTTATCCAGATCGGGTTTCGCGAGGATGATCGCCGAATTGACGTTAAGCATGTAGCGGCGTTTCTTTTTCTTGACCGGCTTGGTCACTTTTACAATTGCCGCGACTGCCTCCTCGCCCGACCCGTGCGGCACACGGTAACGCTCTGTGCAACCGATGTACCCAATGAGCCACGGGATGATCACGATGCACATCAGGTGACCAACAAAACTTCCCATCCAGCTCTTGCGAAACAGCGGGTCCCGACCGCTGGTCCGAATATTTTCAAGAATTCGGTCCCCGACCGCCGGCGGGAGAGAGGCCCGCACACCCGTAAAGAGTGCTATCGTCGAGGCTCGCCAACTCAGCACATGCCCGATCATGGCCATGACAAGTGGCAGAAGCGCCGGAGCGCATAGGCTCCAGCCCAGCTTGAAAAGCGTGACGCCATCCTGTGGCAAATCATCGATGGCGAGCCGGTGCTGGCCGATCACACCGATTGCCCGCAGCACGAGGAGACAATAGGCCGCCACAACGATGTACGCTGCAACGAAGCCCAATCTCACGAGGCGAAGAGAGATCCGCCCGGGCAGAAACGCAGCCACCGCGCCGCATCCAGCCACCGCCCCACCCACGGCGGCAACGCTCGCCACCAGCGTGCAGAATCCGTTCATTCCCTCGCTGGCAAAGACTCCCGCAACGTTGGGATAGCGAAGGAGTATCCATTCGGCCGTGACCCAGAGCCGCCATGCGAAGATGGCGGCTATCGCAGCGAGCGCCGCTAACGGCGAGGCCAAAGCCAGACGCGCAAGAAAAGGTGGGGAAGACTTCAACGCAAATTACTCGGGGTTCGTGTCTTCGATGCTCAAACCCAGATCATCCGGCGTAGCAGGAATCTCATCGGGCTTGGCAGCCTCACTGGTGGCTTTTTCGATGGCCGATTTTTCCACTGATTTTCCATCGCTTTTCTCTGCTGACTGTGGAGTCTTTCCATCCCCATCCCCGGGCTTTGTAGCCTCTGCGGGGGCGGCGGCAGCAGCGGCCACTACTGCTTTTGCTGCGGCAATGACCTCGGCCTTTCGCGCCGCGGCTCCCACCGGATCGATAAGATCCCGAACATAGCCAATTGAAAACGCCCCGATGACGACCGTGTGCATTACAAACGCCACCAAAAACCACCGCACGAGGTGGCTTTGCGAAAACGACGCGACCAGCGAGTCGGGGGAAAGGCGATCGATCCGCGTCTCGACGGGGGTGGGTGCAGCCTGCGTGCTCATGAGATGGGTTTCCTTCTGGAGAGTTCGGGTTGTCATTGGCTCATTTATGGCTTCGACTTCTCGCCGACGGCGGCAATCACGCCACCAGCTTTTGAGATCGCTGCCAACACGGGTTCAAACACGTTCTGGTCCACGGCCTTGTCGCACCGGAACACCACCATCCTGTCCTGCGGTTCCTTCTTACCGACGAGAAATCCGGCCACTCCAGCCTCAATCACACCCGGAGATCCCACCGGTCTGCCGTTGAAGAAGATTCCGCCATCGGCATCGATCGACACGGAGATGTTTTGTTTTTCAAGCTCCGCCAGTTGCGTGGCCGTGGGCGGCGTGATGTTGCGAGTGTCATCTTTGGCAAAGTTGCTCGTCAGAAGAAAGAAGATCGTGAGCAGAAAGGCGATGTCGCCCATGCTGGCCAGTGGCACGGTGAGGGCTACGCGGCGGCTCTTGTGGAGTTTCATGCGAAGTCATTCCTCTTCCACAATCGCAACCACGCCACCGGCTGTACTGATGGCGGCCATCGCCGCGTAGTAGGTCTGATACTCAACCTTGCCACCCGCCTCAAGGAGTACAACTTTTTCTTCTCCATCCTTGGAGCCCAGTCGCAGGTCAAGCAGGCGATCCTGGAGGGTTTGCAGCGAGACTTCCTGCTCGTTAAAAAGCAGTTTGCCGCCCGCCAGTTGCACGCTGGGAGTTTTGGCATCGGTCTTCGCGGCCTGCTTTTGCGACGCATCGGCGGAGGGTAGCTCGGCCGTAAAGCCAGAGAGTTTGCTCAGCGTGGTTGTGAGGATAAAGAAAATAATCAGCAGAAATGCAATGTCCGACACCGAATCGGTGGGGATCTCAAGCTCTTTTGTTTCCTTGCGTTTGACAATCGGCATAGCACATCTTGCGTGGGTGAAACGGGGCAAACGAAAATCAGGTGCCAGCAGGCGGCCCAGCGGCCGAGGACTGCGGGGCCGGTCGTTGGGCCGCCGGTGCGGTGCCCTGCCGAAGCGTGATAAAGTCGAGCAACTCAGAGGCAGATTCAACCATCTCCGATTCAATTGCGCCTGCTCTGGCCGTGAAATAGTGATACGGCACGACGGCAATGAGCGAGATGATGAGGCCAGCCGCTGTGGTGATCAGTGCTTCCGAGATACCGTTTGACACGGTTTCGTTGGACACGCCGCCAACGGCCATGCCCGCAAACGCGCTGATCATGCCCGTCACCGTGCCGAGCATTCCCAGCAAAGGCGCAGAACCAGCCACAAAAGACAATACACCCAGACGCTTATTGATCGCGCCGGATGCCACCTGCGCATAATTCTCCATCGCGTCTTCCACAAGCGCTCGGCACGTTTCGGGCCGGCCGGCCGTAACGCCACGAAACTTTGCGTAGGCCTGAAGACCCGCCAGCATGACAGCCGAGACTGGGCCGGGCGTGTTGGCACACAGAACCGCTGCCTCGCCTGACTTGCCAGCGGCGAGGAGATCCAGCACCTTCGACCGGAGCGATCGCACGTCGACTTTGTCGTTGGACGAGAAGGCAATCCAACGGTCAATGGCCACAGCCATGGCCAGCACACTTTCGAGCATGAGCGGCACCATCATGGAGCCGCCCTTGATGATCGATTCGAGCATTGCAGTTCCTGCGTAAAAGAAGGGGACGGGTGAGAGGGAGCAACAAGCGAGGGTTGTGGGAGTCCGAGTGAATCAGGAAGCGGGGCCTACGAGGTCGAGTAAAGTCTTGGCCGCCATCGGTTCGAGCCGAAGGCCGGGAATATCAAACGTGGCCCTAGCCAGCCGGTTGGAAGATGGAGTTGCACCAAACGCTAGTTCGCCTGTGACATGATTATAAATGGCACGGCGAAGGACTGCCTCTGGAAACACTCTTACCAGCGGCTGTGGCCCGTCGGCAACCAACACAAATTGTTCGCCTACCAACGCGGCAAAAAGGGGTGCGCGAAAAAACCAGTCGCCAGTATCGACAGTCGTGTAGCTCTTGGCTGACCATCGCAGCGGTGCATCAGTCAAGCCGTTGCCGCCATCAGCGGACCGCACGATCTGAAGCAACTTTGGCGGCAGTGATTCGGCTAGGAGGGCCGTGGCTGGCTTGGTCAATTCTTGAGTTCCTTATCCTGCACCGTAATCATTGCCTCTTCGGTGAGGCGGCCACGGGCAAACTTGGCCCACTTGCTCTCGGGATAATCCCACGTAAGTTTCTTAAAGACGCGGTAGGCGTCTTCGAGGCCTTTCTGCTGCATGTGCACGTCGCCTGCCCAATACATCGCCTCGGCCGCTAACTCCTTGTCAGTCTTCTCGTCCTTATAGACCGTTTCAAAGACGTCCCGTGCCTTGTCAAAATCCTTTGCACGCAGGTAGCACTGTGCCGAGAGCATACGGGTTTTACTGGCAAGCGAGTGCTGCGGAAATCGCTCTCCAAGACGACCAAACACCTGTGCGGCGATGATAAACATCTCCCGACCTTGCAGGGTCACTTTTTCTCGTTCGACTGGATCGGTCTGGGCGGCCGACGCATCGTCGAACTCCTTTCCCTTGGCCAGAAAATACTGGCCAAGCCTCGCAATCGTTTCGGCCACCAGTTCGTTGTCGGGATAGCGGTAGGAGAGCTTTACATACTCCTCGCACGCCTGATCGATCTGTCCAAGTTTTTCGAGCACAAGCGCCTTCTTGAACTGGCTCTTTGGGGCGTATTCGCTGTCGGGATGGCTCGAGACGATATCTCCAAATCGGACCACGGCATCCATCGCGTGCTGGCGAGCAATTTCCTCGTTGGTCGAATCCTTGGAGAACTCAAACGACAAGTTGGCCAAGAGGTAGTCGGCCTGCGCCCGGGAAGCTGTGTTTGGGTAGTCGCGGATCGCTTCCTCAAGCAGTTTTTTGCCCTGTGCAATCTCGCGTCGCGCCAGGCTCTCCTGGCCAAGATCGCGGTGCCGTTTGGCCAATTCAAACCATGCCTCGGCCACTGTAAACTGCGTCTGCACAGCGATCTCGGGCTCCTTGAATTGCTTGGTAAACGGCACCAGATCCGCATCGCCGCCCTTGAAGACGCCGACGCTTTGCTGGATGGCTTCGCCCACCGGCGGGGTATAGGAGAGCGTGACCGTTTCGCCGTACGATACCGGAAGCGTGCGAACCTCTTCGTGATTGACCGTCGCCGCTGGCGACACATCGTGACCAGCAGCCGGATTCGCTTTGGGATCAGCTTTTTTGTTTCCCTTCTGATCCGCGTCGGAGGCCTCTCGGTAGCCCAGTTTCACGGTGCCTTTAAAAATTCCCGAGTGGCCGAACGTTTCGGTGAGTACAAAGTCGAGGCTGCTGCCCCCGGAAGCCGCCAGCTGAAACGTGACAGAATCTTTCTCGTCGGTAACATCCAGCGCCGGATAATTGAACCGCAGGTGGAGGCTATCGCCTACATGTGTGGCAGCAACGCGTTCCTGGTAGCGACGATCCATCACATCAAACGTCGCATCGGATGTCAGTTCGACTGGCACAATCGTCCAGCGTTCCTGCCCCGACGCATCGGTAAATCGGCAACCGACGAAAACTGTGTCGTTGCCGCGCACCTGCAGGATGGGCTCGGCCTGCCCTTGGTTCACCCGATGAGCGGTATCGGCCAGCGAATTTTCAGGCACCGCTCCCAATTCTTTGGACACCAGAAACATGAAGCGGCCTTCGGTGAGCGCATCGGCGGCATATTGATTGCCCCGCACCACCACGGCACTCACGCCGGGCGGTGCCACACCACCCGTGGAATCTCCAGGGACACGGCTGAGCCGGATCGTGCCAGGCACATCGATCGGAAATTCATCGGCTGCGATTTCTCGGCCGAGTTTCTCTCGCCCAGCCGCTGTTTGAACAAAGATTTCTGCCTCGCTGCGAGGACTCTGCGCAAGGCGAGGGGCGATCAGTTCCACCAGCAGCGGCCCATCGCAAAGCACTTTGGCAGAGACTCCCAGCGCGGCTACTGAATCCGGCCGCACCGCGATGATCTCGCGTGACATTGGCACAAATTCCTCTCGCTTGCGGCTCTTCGGCTGCTTCAATTCGATGGCGGTAATCTCGTCCTTGTTCAGCGGTCGGCTGGCCACGTCGTAGACTCGCAACTCCGGATCATCGGAGCCGATTTGTTCCACAGAATTTGTGCGGTCCCACGCAATGCCTGGATCTGTGTTTTCGCGATCGACATACGTGAGCTTCAAGTCGTCGTCCCCGAGCACCGTCACCTCGCTAGCCCGCTGGGGCTTTTCGGTAACCGGAAAGAACGTGCCCAGAAAAATTCCGGAATGCTCTGCCGTTTCAATCGCCTCGAGTGACACTCCATCCACAGAGCCTGCCTGCACTCCAAACGCTACCCGGTCGGGTGCCTCGGTAGTGTCCATATCCGGATCATTGATAAACACTTTGACCGTATCGCCTGGCTTGAACCGTCGCATGGGAATATATTCGGCCGTGCGAACGCCACCACCGTTCTCCTTAAACTCCACAAATGCCGCCGAGATCGTGGCGTTGGTAAACGTGGCCGTCAGGAACCGCTCGTGCTTTGCCTGCTTGGGCGTGATCACACTGGGATCCGAATAGGAGAGTGTGATCCGGTCGCCGGGCACGATTTCGAGGATGCCGTTCTTGGACAGTTCCAGAAAACTCTTGGACGTTGGCAGCACCTTCACCCCAGCGGCGTCAGTCAGCGTAATGGCATTGATCGCAGGCGCATCGGTTTCGTAATCGGCGATCAGCAATCGCACGATCCTAGCCCGCGTGTTTTTTCCAAACGCGATATCCAGCTTCGAGCCATCTGTCCCTGCGGTGATCGTGGCCGGCGGCACAGCGTAGGCCGCAGCGATCTCAGGATGCGCCTCCACGTCGAAAACCTTCTCCGGAATCGACGCCATCAACGGGGGCTCCTTGGAATCGACGAGCACCTCGAAGGCCAGCCCTGCACCGCGATGCGCAAATGCATAGACGTCTATTCTGTGCACGCCTTTCTCGAGGCTGCGGGCAATCGTCAGTGGTGCGGCTTGCTTGTCAGAGACAACGCCATCAATCGCAAAGACGTAATGAATGTTCTTCGCTTTTCCTTTAGTCTCAACAGTAAAAGTGCGCTGAATCTTTTTTGGTAACGAGAAAGCGCCGTGCCAATGGCCGACATACGCGCCTGTGCCGCCGTCGAGGCCGAGGACCCCCATCATTTTCGGCGGACAGCCGCCAAGCCCGACAAGATTATTATCCAGCGGGCCCACGCCTAACGTCTTGATCTTTTCGGACACCAGCGAAGAGCCCTTCGTTAATCGGCCTCGTCGGAGATAGTCCTCAAAGTCTGCAAGCGTGGTGGGTGGCTTGGCCGTGCCGGCAAACCGTGCAAGCTCCACTGTGAGTCGGCCATCCCATGGTTGGAGCGTGGCATTGCCGTCGGCCCGCCACTGCCCCACGGTGCGAAAGTCAGTGCCGTTGAACGACGTCTGCACGTACAGATCCTTGAGCTTCCTGCCCGGCACACCTGATGTCACGGTCATCGCCCCGAGCGCAACGTTGTCATTGCAATCGATGGAGAGCCACTTCGGTCGCAGGCTGTCGGGTTGGCCAATCCATGGGGTGCTCCCCCCTTCGCTGATGACCCAGTTTGGAGCGTTGCCTTCGGCGGCATCTGAAGCGTAAGCCGTTGCTTGACTGCTCCCTGTAGGAACGGTGCCTTCAAACACGCCGCTGTATGGGGCTGTTTCCGTAAGCGACACCGCAAGGCTGTCGCCGCTTGTCGTTGCGACCCGCACCTCGAGAGTGTCTGAGCTGCCCGATGTGCTCCGATCGGGATCCACAACGCGCACGTTGATGCTGTTACCAGGCTTGATCTGATCGTCCTTCCGCACGGACGAAAGCGCCATCTGGCGTTCGACGTCTCCCTCCAGCAAGAGCTTCTGTCGGATCATCGCCTCCAAGGCACGGTTCTCAAGATCTTCCTTCGAAAGGATTGCACCGCTGGAGACAAAAAGATCGGCATCGGTGACCACGGTCATAGCCGTTGGCTCCTCTGCCAGTTTGTCCTGCGCGTTGCCAAACGAATCGGCGAAACTGTACCGCACCGTGTCGCCACCAACCACCTGTAAAATATGGTCGCCTTTCACAGCGGCGGCCAACTGAGTGGGAATTTGGCCGCTGAACCGTGTCTTTGAGTCACCAAACGGAAAGAGATGAAAACGTTCCTCATCGCCACTGGCCGTCCACGCGCGGATGTCGATCTGCGTGGCCTTTCCCACCACGGCCAGATTTTTATCCTCCAGATCCACTTCGAGCGGCTTCCCTGGGATGAGGAACTTCTTGTCGCCGAGCACTCCCAGCTTTACTTTGGCAGCCACGTCGTACTTGCGGCGGAGAAGATTCAGCTTGCCCTCCAGAATGCGGCCGCTCACGTGGTTGGGCACACGCGTGAAAACATTCTCCAGAAATGCGCCGGCTTCCTCGACTTCATCTTGATCGACTTTCAGCATCGCCAGTTGGAAGTAAGCCTCGGCTTGGAGCGTTTTGTCGGACCGCCGCACAAGTCGCTGGAGGATTTCATCGGCTCGATCGAATTGGCGAGTCATTCGATCGACCTCGGCCACCCGCAGTTCTGCCGTGCGCTTCCCGAGCGTGCCGTCGAGTTCCTTCGCGGCCGTAATCCGTTCATAGAGCGCACGTGCCTGCGGGTATTCGCGACGAGCCAACGCGATATCGGCATAGGCGACGAGGAGTCCGGCCTGCGATTCGGCATCCAGAGCCCCCGGATTGGCATCCATCCACGCCAGCATGAGTTGCGACAGATCGCGAGCGCGGTCGAAGTTGCCCGTTTGCGTATTCTCTCGGATGAGCCACGACACATAGCCCGCGTTGAGTTCCTTGTACATCTGCATAGCGATCGCTGGATGCGCTCCATAGCGATCCCATGCGCTCTGCAGATTGCCTGCTGTGTAGGCGATCTGGGAGTCGTAGATTGGCCAGCGAGGGTCGCTGCGAGGCACTGGATTTGCGCCACCAAAAGCCAAAATCGCCTCAGATCGCAATCCAGCCAGCAGTGCGCGGGCAGCCTCCGGCAATTCGGTGCCGAGCATCTCTGTTCCAGTATCCGCGATGCAAGCGGCGATGTCCGGGCCACCCGCCTTGCCGATGGCAGTGCTCGTGGCCGCCAAACGATTCATAATATCGGCACTTCTCGTGTCGCGGGCAATCCGCCACAGTTGAGTCGCAATGCGGGCTATGTCGATCGGCCTTTTTTTGGCTTCTAAGGCAGTCGTTACAATGACTGCAAGCGACTCAAAACCATGATTTGGCAACCACGTTTGGGGCGTATGGGTTGTTACAACCGAGAGGAGTATTTCAAACTCTGCGGGCGTGAGCGTGGCCGCATCAAAACCCGCGAGGGCCGCCAAAGAAGGGGGGCCAATGCGGCTTGGAGATGCCATCCCACGGTCCAAATAGATGGAGAGTTTCTTAAAGAAATCGGTCCGAGATGCGGGCTTTTGTATCCCTGCTTGGTCGCCCGCAATCAATGCCCGTCCCATAGCCCATTCATCAAAACGAGTCTTGCCGTAGGTTGCTTCAGCCGTCGCTGCGACTTGATCCCGCTGGGGTTGGGCCGCTAGAAAAACGCGGCTGTGCCAAGCCCAGAAATCGGTGGGGCTCCACATTACCACGCCAGAAGGCATCGGCTGGCGATCCCCGGCACGGAGCATCACTGGCAGCACATCGTATCCCAGCGGATTCCCAGCACCAGTTGCCAGCGATGAAAAAGTGGCAAACCTCGTCGCCGCGGCATTCACCGCCTTTTGCTGCTCGTCGCGACTGTAGTTTAAAAAGGCCCAGTCAAACCAACCATGTGCCTTTGATTCCTCGACGAACATGTCGTCAAAGAAGCTCTCCACCGGATACTGCTTACCAAGGCCCTGATACTCGTTTTTCACCAAGTATTGGTAATCGGTCGTTGCGCTGCTGCTTTGCGGACTGAGCCAACTGGTTGACTTGAGAAATACTTTCGTGTCGATAGCCTTGGCCAGAACATCGTTGCCTATTTCCTGCTCTTGCCAGCCGCTCCCGTGCCGCGTGGCGCGGTGGTAGGCCAAAAACCGATGGTCAAAATGCCCCTTGGCCAGCGCAGCCAGAATCCCCTGACCAATCGTCGCGTTAAACGTGAGCGCCTTTTCGCGACCGGCTTTTGGCATGCCGCCCATGCCCCACTGTGGGCGATCCTGAAACAGAGCGGTGTTAATCGCCTCGAACGCCGTTTCGGGCTTACCGGGAGCCCATGCGGCCATCTGATCGGCGATCACTTCACACTGAAAGGCGATCGTGTCGAATGCATCGAGGCGATTGGACAGAAGCCAGACCAGCGTTGCCTGACCAAAAGGAGTTTTTCTATCCGGGTAGTCGCGGACGATCTTGTAGGCTTCCTTGGCAGCGGCAGTATAATCGACGAGCTTTTTGTCGCGAATCGCTCGCACACAGCGGGCCAAATGACCAGCCAGCGGATCGGCCAGCCGAGCGATATCGGCCGACAACGACACAGCCGGATCGAACGCCTTCTTGAACTCCTCCTCGAGCGGCGCAATCAAGGCACCTGCCTTCTCCCACTTGGCTTTTTCCGGCCCTGCCACTTGCTTGCGTACGTGGTCGGACCACTGCTTATAGGCCGTGTGAACCGGTGCAATCACATCCCTCCGTGTTTTCTCATCCCACGGCACCCAATCAAGACTTCGGAGGGCCGCGACGAAGGCCGACTTGTCGGCGGGATCAGCGGTGCCGTTCGCAAAAGCTGCGTTGAGGTATGCTTGCGCGGCCGTCGGCTGAAAGATGGCTATCGGCGTGCGGGCAATCGCCTCCGGTGCCCACGCGAGCAATGCCTTGTTGTAAGCGTCGGTCGCCGCTGCTGGCTGTTTTGGAAAACTGTTCCAAATGGGCCAGATGGATGATTGCACGCAGTTGAACGTGCTGTCAAAGCCCCCGTGCCAGGATTCCTGCTGCGAGAGATGCCTGAACCCCGCGAGCAAGTCTGTGCCCTTTGTGGCCGCGAGCGAGTTGACTGTCTTGGCCGCAGCCGATGGCACGCCAGAGAGAAACGTCGCCTGCGAGGTGTAGACTGCTAGGTCGGGCTGAACCACAAGCAGTGGTAATGATCGCGTCGCTACCGCCTTCTTAAAGACCTCCGGAAACTTGACGCCCAACTGCATCCACTGCTCGGGGGACGCCTGCTGCTGCGACCAGCCTTGATAGTTCATCGCCTTGGGCTTCTCTCGATCGGCCAACTTCTCGAAAGAAGCAGTCCACCACCCGTGAATCTGCGCCGCTTGCGTTTTCCAAAGATCGTGGTTCCCGGTGCCACAGACAAACACTTCGATCACGTCATTTAACGTGGCCGCGGTGGGGGCTGCTGCTGCATAGGCCGCAGCAGCGGCAACGACCGGCTCAAATGCTTTTTCGAGCGCGGCCTGCTCCTTGCCCGCAGCGCCTGCCTGGTATTCCAGCCACGCCACAATGAAGCCATACCGCGAAGCTCTGGCAGGGCTCTCGCGCACCAAGCCAACGATCTTTTTGGCAGATGTCAAAGACGCAAACTGATTGGGCGTGGCCCGAGCCAATTCGCACATCAACCAGTCGAGGCGATTCCAATAACTGATGCGTTCAACCTCCAGTGGCATTTTCTCTGTCAAGAGAGCCGAGAGCAGTGCGGCCATACCCGCCACGTCGCGGCGAATCTGGGCCTGCTCAAGATACCACCCGTCAAACTTTCTAGACGCAGGTGACTGCCGCAACTCCAAACCCTGTCGAGTCATGAAGGCATAGGCATCGTCAAAATTACCCAGATCGTCTACCAGGATCTCGTAGAGCTTTGCGGCGGCTCGCGAGCGGCCTTCATCGGCCGGTGAGGCAGCAATCAATAGCTTGTATCGCGACGCAGCCGTGCGCAGGTCACCCGCAAGACACGCATTCTCCGCGCTGGCTCGCAGCACAGCGGCGGAAGGGGATGTCTGCCGTGCGAGCCACGCCTTGATCGCGATATTCGTAGCGTAAAACCGGCCGAGTTCATTGGCGCTGGCTATGAGGCTCAGGATCTGCTCCTCGCTGGCTCCCAACGGATTCTGCATGATCGACTGGGCGAGCGTTTCGAACTGCGCGACTTTCGGGTCGGCTGCGGGTGCCGCTGCGGCGTCGGCAGCACTGGCCTGCGCGCCGCACGGGATCACGGCCAGCAGAAGCAACAAGAGCAAAATGTTTCCAACGCGATTCTGTGTGGCAAACGGGTGAGTCATGGTCTCTTCTTTCCTCGTGTTATGCATCACTTTCCACTTTCTGCAGCGGCACTGGCGGCGGGCCGAACCTTCAGCTCAATCTTTGGCAGAATGGCACGCGCCCGCTCGGCATACGGACTTTCGGGATACTCGAACAGCAGTTGCGAACACTTTTCAAAAGCCCTCTGATAATCCCCCATGCGATACGCAATCATCACCCACTTCAGCAGCATTGAGTCCAGAAACTGCGCGTCTGGATAGTCCTGAAATACTTGGTCGAGCAGGTCGTTGGCAGCGGTGTAGTCTTTTTGATCAATGTGGTAGTCGACGAGTTTCCCCAGCGACTCGCCAGCAAATGGGCTGTCGGGATAACGCTCAGCGCAGAGTTTGTACTGCGTGATCGCCTGCTCTGAGCCCGGCTTGCTCATCTGCTCGGTAGCCTGCGCAATACGAAACTGCGCCTCTGGCTTGATTTGGGAAGCGGCGAGCCCAAGGATTCGCTGATAGACGCGAATCGCCTCGCCCGGCAATTTCTTTTCCTCCTTGATTCGCCCAATTTGCAAAAGTGCCCGATCCACAAACGGCGATTCTGGATAGAGACGGTTGAAGAGTTCGCACGTTTTGATCGCGGCGTCAAAGTCTTCGGCCACAATGTGGAGTTCCCACTTTGTGCGAAAAGCTTCCTCGGTGAGCGTCGCTGGAATCGCCCCCGACTGCTTGATGATGGGATCCACTCGGCTCAACCCCTCGCCCACTTTTTCACCCGCGCCCTTCACGAGGCCCATCGCCTTAAAGATGCGTCCCAACTCCAGATAGGCCGAGGATTCCACTAGATTTTTCTTGGCGGAAATCACCGGGTCTGCCACGTCGTATTGCACTGCCCGTGGCTTGCTATCGATCTCGCTGGCTACCGTTGTTGTGGCCGTGACGCTGCGCGGCACGATTGTGCCACTGGCTTGCTCGCCATCCGCAGGGCCGCTCATGTGCAGCTCATCCACGTAGACGGCCACAACCTCGTCGCCCAGCCCAACCGTCAGCACCGCATCGGCGCGGTCGATCGGTTGATCGCCCTGAACGGCCGCAACGTTGCATTGGCCGCCAAACCGGCCGGTGTGTACCGCATGAGTGGCCAGTTGTGGCTGTGGGGCTGCCGGTGAGCTGCCGGCTGGATCGCTTGCCGCGCTGGCACTTCCCTCTGCCTTTATCGCGGCCCGGAGTTCCCCCAGCGAGATGGTGATCTCGTCGCGAGTCTGCCATGCGTTTTCCTCACTGCGGAGGATCTTTTCAATATCCACGCCCGCTTGCACGGCGCCAGTTTGTCCGTCAGGCTCCTCTTCCTTGAATCGCGAGAGGATTCGAATCTTCGCCGCGTCGGCCTGAGGCGAACGATCCAGATCGGCATCAAAAAGCACTAGAAATATCGGCTGGCCCAGAAATGCGGCCACCGCCTGCGATTCGTAGTCGCCCCGCGTGAATGTGACTGCAGCGGTGGATACAACCTTCACTTC
>Ga0194055_10002990_pt1 | contig 13201 bp, 8 predicted proteins | sample SepL449m_MetaG_FD_155482 | JGI IMG/M metagenome (GOLD analysis project Ga0194055, IMG submission 155482) | Anoxic zone freshwater microbial communities from boreal shield lake in IISD Experimental Lakes Area, Ontario, Canada - Sep2016-L442-9m | ecosystem: Environmental > Aquatic > Freshwater >... | reverse complement strand
CGCGGTGAGCCCGTCAAGCCGCTGCGGCTGTTCCTGCACTCGAACAATTACCTGTCGGCGGTGTTCGTCGCGCTTGCGGTGGATTCGGTGATTCCGCTGCCGTTGCTGTTCGGGTAGGGGCTGGCCCGGTCGCTACCGCAAAGGCGCGACTGCACATCGTCGATGTAGTCGATGAGATTCGCGGGCGCATACGTGGAATCCCTCAGGTGGCGTTGGACGACGGTTGGGGAGACGTTCTCGCGGGTCGTTTCGGAGATCTCCGGGCTTCGCTCGCAGGGTTTCATCAGCCGGTAGAAGCCGCTGCGCGAGTTGTGAAGCTGACCGTGCGGATCAGGCATGACCCGCGTGTCGATGCGGACAGCGTTTTCGGGGTCTGGCTCTTTTTCCGGACGTGGCTCATGGACGAAGGCGCCCTCGCGGAAAGCCAGACCGTTGCGAGCCGCGCGGTCAACCATCCATAGCAGTGCGATGTCACTGAGTCCGTGGTCGTCGTAGCCGCCGCCGACATCGGAGTGAACTCCGGAAAACCAAACTTGTTCTACCTCTTGAGGTCCAGAAGGGTCGGCCTGGACAGTCCACAGCGAAGCCCTGAACGGTGCGCGCTTCTCGTCAATGGCTAACGCCTGATAGGCCGCATGGACAATGCGGCTCAGATCGGTGTCGTGAAACTCCCAGCGCTTGTTGACCAGATGGATAAACCGTGACGGCCCAACTGGGATGCCGTACGCGCCCACGGTGTCCCAGACCCCGACGAACCGGATGCGCGGCTCATTGGAGTAGGCGCGGCGAAAGAGTATTGATTCGCGACCGCGTGGACGGTGCGTGTCTTTTCGGCTTCGGTAGAGCGCATAGGCCTTATCGATCAAACCGATGTTTTCCCGTCGCAGTATTCCGGCGTTACGGACAAGTCCCACAGTGCTTCTCGCGGTGAAGGCGCCCCGGCTGAACCCGAAGAAGAACAGCTCGTCACCGGGATCGTAGTTCTGCACCAGGAATCGGTAGGCGTCGCGTACTCCGCGCGATAGTCCCATCCCGAAGGCACCCCCGCGGATGCGATCCCACCGGTGGGTGCCGACCCCGTGGTGATAGAAGACGCGCTGCTCCATGCCCTGGGCATCGGTCGGCCCCACCGCGAGCGCCACTTTGGTGACGTTGGTCGGAGACCTCTGATCGGCGAAATTCCACGTGCCGTCGCAGCAGACTACGAGCCGCTTTCCTTTTGGTTCTGACATTGCTGTGCCCCCGAACTGGGCGTCTCCGGTGACGCATACTCATTATCGGCGTGAATCGTTCGCCGGGAGGCGGACTCGACACGGTTTGAGGTCTTAAGCCCCTTGGTTGCCGCGGCACAACGTCCGAGACTCCTCTGATGGGGAGGCTGATCGATTTTTCCGCCAGTCAAATTCCGCCGGATGCGATCAAGGCCGCGGGCTACGACGGTGTAATCGCATATGTTTCGGAATCACGTCCGGGGACCTGCTTTGGCGCGAAGCCGCTGACTCGCGAGTACGCAGCCGCCCTGCGGGCTGCGGGATTGCAGATCGTGAGTAACTTCCAGTACGGCAAGCCTGGGGGGTCTGTGCCGTCGGACTACACCCGCGGCTTCGATGGCGGGGTGGCGGACGCCCAGACCGCGTTGCGACTGCACCAAGCGGCGGGGGGACCGGACTGCGCTCCGATCTTCTTCACGATTGATGAAGACATCATCCTTGACTGCTGGAACGAAGCGGCTGTGCGCTGGTTCCGTGGGATCAATTCCGTTCTGGGCGTTGAGCGTACGGGTATTTACGGGCATTCCCGGGTGTGCGCGTGGGCCATCCAGGACGGTGTTGTAGGCCCCTCGACCACCTTTGGTCGGCGTTGGGTGTGGCAGACCCGCGCGTGGTCGAGCGGTCAAACCGAGCCCACCGCGGTGCTGTATCAAGACGTGATCGACACCGCGTCGAACCCCGGTCCGTTGGTGGGCGGCGTCCACGTCGATGTGAGCGAGGTAAGGGCCGATGATTTCGGCCAGTGGGACTTCGAGCGGTTGGCCCTTTCCGTCGGCGCCGCTCCGGACTTTTCTGAAAGCACCGAGATACGAAGCCCCTATTGCGGCCCGCGTGATGGCGTCAAGGTTTCGTGGTTCGTCCTGCACACTGAAGACGGGTACAGCTCCTGTGCCCGCAATCTGGCCCGTTATCTCTCGGACAACGATCAGGGAGCCTCCTACCACTACGTCGTCGACAACGATGGCAATGTGTACAGCTTGGTCGACACCGACGACTACGCCAATGCCGTCTATCAGCCCGGCAACTCCAAGTCGATCAACCTTGCGTTCGCCGGGTCGTGGTCGAAGTGGTCGCGGCAGACGTGGTTCGACCGGATGCGGCGAGGCATGAACGTCGCCGCCTACATCGCCGCCCGCGACGCTCGCCGTTATGGTCTGACCCCGGCGGTGATCAGTCCCGAGCAGGCGAGGCATCAGACCGGCATTACCGATCACAACGGGGTGCGGATCGCCACCGGGGTGGGTGACCACACCGATGTCGGGCCTGGATTTCCCTGGGACTACTTCGACCGGAAATTGCGGGAATTCTCCTGTGAAACAGTGACTTTGGCAGCGGCACCCGTGTTGTCTGGTCCACCCTACCCAGGTTCGGCGATCACCTTGGGTGCGACGGGACCGCGTGTGATCGAGGTCCAGAACCAGTTGAACGCTGTCGCCGACGCCGGATTGCTCCCCGATGGGGAGTACGCGCCCCTGACCCGTCGCGCAGTCAGCGCCTTCCAGAAGTCTCGCGCCTTGGCGGCCAGCGGCGAAGTTCGACCCGCAACCTGGAGTGCCCTGTTCTCCGATCATCCTGCTGCCGCCCTGGCGACGAGTCCACCGTCGACCGCCGGGGCGCCGGCGCCGAGGTCCACGCCGGTGTTTCAGCGCCCGCTGCCATCGTCATGTAGGGAAGTGACCGGCCCGGGGCTGACCACGTCGGTCTGTATGGAGGCGGCGGATCTGGGAATCATGCGCTGGGATTCCGACCGTGGAGCGATCGCGGCCATGTTCGGGGACAATTTCGGGATCGCCGGCACGTGGGAAGGCGGGCGCCAATCCCCGTCAATCGTAATGTACGACAACGACTACCGAGCTATCGGCATCCCGGCGGCGGCCTCCCGGATCGCCGCCGGCCAGCCCCGTCAGCCGCTGTTCTACCGAAATCGGTATCCCAAACACGACACCGTGCTGCCGTGCGACTTCATCAAACTCGGTGACACGTGGACGGTCGCCGTGATGGTGTCTCAAGGGGGACTGGATCAGCCGTGCTCGCAATTCCTGACCGAGTTCTGGCAGTCACCGGACTTGGTCAACTGGCGTGGGCCGGTGTTGCAGTTCGATCATCGCCGACCCGTCCATCCCGGCAATACGATGCTGACCTTCGACCGGATCGGGGACTGGGTCTATATCTTCGGCACCGGCGGCCTCGAGCGGGAGAAGCCCATCTGGATGTGGCGAAATCCTGTGCGCTCATTCCCGCTGGGACGTTGGGAGCCGTGGGGATATGACCCGACCCGCGAGCCGGCGTGGGATTGGGACATCCCCAACGAGACCACGCCGATCCTCGAAGGTGCCTATGGGGAGCTGTCCTTCCGCTACGTCCAGGGGAACTGCGTGTTGTCCTACTTCGACAACGGCAGTTGTCCCCGCAAGATGGAAGTCAGGACGGTGTCCTCGCCGACCGACGACTGGCGGAATGGGGCAAATGTCGTCGACTACGCCACCGAAGAGCAGATACCGAGCCTGTACGGCGGATACATCTCACCGTTGAGCCGCCTCAATGAGGACAACGGCATGCACTTCTGGGTGAGCCAGTGGCCGGGCCCCGAAACAAAAGAGCCCTACCGGGTGATAGTGGTGCCGAGCAGGCTTGACGCACGCGGACCGCTGCTGCCCGAACCGCCGCTGGCGCCCCGCGCGATGATGCCTCCGGCTGACACCCGGGACGCGCAGATCACCGTTGAGGAGCTATCGAACGCCTTCCCGCTGCCTCGTGGATGCTACTGGGGGCCGCTGGACGGCCCGGACGAGTCTTGGTCCATTCGATTCGGCACTAAACCGCAATCATCCAAGGACGGCTTGGCTCGCTGGCAGCAGGCGGTCGGGATCGAGTGCACAGGGGTTTTCGACAACGCCACGAAAGAGGCTGCCGCGCAACTGCAGTACACGATGGGCTGGATGCCGTCGTTGCCCAGTTCGCTGCGCGGTGTCGTACGCGAAAACGAATGGGACGCGGTGATCCGCGATGGTTGGCACCTGCCCACGCCGCAGCCCTCGCCGGCCAACCCCGCCGGTTACGACATCGGGTGGTACCCCGGGCCCGGCTACGCCAACGGGCATGGCGCATATCTGCGAATCTATTTACATACCAGCGAAAGCCAGGACTGGATCACCCCAGCCGAGAACGTCGCGCGGTATCAGGCTAGAACCAAGTCGGACGAGGATGCGGGAAGCTACCACTTCCTCATCGACGATGACCACATCATCAATACGGTGGCCACGAAAAACACCGCTTGGGGACTGCATCGCGATAATCCGGTCAGTGTGCAGATCGCGATGGTGTGCACGTCGGGAAAGATCGGCTGCTGGAAAGCCGGCAGCGACGCCGAGGTGAACCCCAACAGCGAGTCACAGCCCAAGACTCGCGATCAATGGTTGGCCCACGCCAAGATGCTCGACATGGTGGCCTTCGCGATCGCCACCGTCGCAACGGAATACGAGATTCCGCTGGAGTGGGTGGACATCGACGGCGTCGGTGCGAACTGTCCCGGAGTGAGCAGTCACCACAATTACTCCTACGGATCACAGGCTTTGCACGGTGTAAAGGACTCTGATCATTGGGATGTGCCGCCGTCATTCCCTAGCGATCATGTCCTCGATCTGGCGCGACAACACTGCCGGATCCTGCAGGATCCCAACAGATTCCCGCTCCTCAAAGGACACTACTGGGGGCCGCTGAACGGGCCACAGGAGTGTTGGTCCAACACCCATGGCGGTGAATCTCGCTCCTCGAAGGACGGACTGGCACGCTGGCAGACCCTGAGCGGTGTTGCGGCCTCTGGGTGTTACGACAACGCGACCAAAGAGGCCGCCGTCAGGCTGCAGCGGATGCGTGGCTGGCCGATCACTGGATGTGTCTCCGAGCGGGAGTGGAGTGAGGTCATCAGCGACGGGATGTGCGTAGTAGCCGCGCCGGTTGTCCCGCTGTCACCGGAGGCTGTCGTTGTGGGACATAAGACCCTTCTCTAATTCAGACGGCCGAGCGTAGCGTTTGCTGTCTGGGCCGATCGACGCGAGTGGCGAGCCGACAACGCTTCGTCGCAATGGCCAGATCGGTCCGGGGGCAGAGGGGAGTTCGGAATTATGGAGCGACTGAGAATCGCAGTGGCGATCGCACTCATGGGAGTCGCAGTCACTGCGTGCAGTAGAAGCGAAGAAGCCACCAGGAACGGATGCACTCAAGTCTGTGCGGAACGGAACGCGGCCGCGGTGCGTGCATGCCGATATCCCGAGACCGACGTCGCAACGACGAAACAATGTCTACAAACCGCGAGGCAGAACTACGACAGCTGCAAACAGGCCTGCGGGGGTTAGCTGAGGTTGTCAGTCGACCAGTGTCCCGCACAGAATGGACTGATCGGGCGTCGGGACTTTCGGCCCTTACGCTTATTTTCGCGGGGCGCGTAGCTTTTACACTGCGTGAACCCAGGGTGGCTGGGGCACGAGGGAACGGGGGTAATTTCGATGGTTAACGGTGCTGGTGCTGGCACGGGCGCGACTGGCCTTTCTGAGTTGTTTCAGTTGAAAGACGATTATCCACCCGAGTTCGGCAGGCTCGCGATCGGTGTTCCCATCAATGCCGATACGTATTCGATAAAGCTGAATTCGCGGGCGTTCTATGAGGGCAGACTACGAGATTTGAATCTTCTGATCCTCGAAAAAGGTTCCACGGAAACCAATGTATGGGCCGGGGTGAGCGACAGCAGGTGGCAATACACGTCGGGGTGGAATGTTTCCGCGTCGCTGGGATTGAACTTCGGGATTGTCGATTTCGCCGCAAAGTTCTACGCTAAACAGACCAAAGATGAATGCCATCGATCCGCGGACGCCGCGATTGTCGGCGTAAGCACCTGCACGACCGGAATTGATCTCTTGGAAGATATGTCGCCCGACCAGTATTACAGATGCGCGACGGAGAATTTCCAGTCGAAGCTGGACGCCGTGAAAGTCGCCGCGGAAAACGCCGAAAAGTCGAAATGCGCCGCCGATTTCACCACGCTGCTATCCCGTCTGCATGATTTCTACACGACGTACGGGACTGGCTTTGTATCCGGGTTGGATCTGGTGGCCTACGGTGTGTTCGAAGCGTGTTTGACCAAGGACAGCAAGGCCGTTCAGGACCTCGCCAAAATCGGTGGGGGAGTCGCGGCGGCCGTGCCCTTCGTCACCGGTGAAGCGGCAGGAGAGTACCTGTCAACGCACGTGGATCAAGACCTCGAGACGATCTTCAATGCGCACTCTTTCGGCATGCCGGCCGACTCCCCGCCTGCGCTATGGGCGGCCAAAGCGAGGGAGGATCTCAATCTCCAAAACATTGCAAAGTTCCTCGACGGTGAGTCCTGGACACAGACGGCACCCGCAGAGGTGTCGGAACCGAAAAATCCGGACATTACGCCCAAGCCCATCGACCTTTCGAGCTTCGACTTCCCGAAACTGCCGGAGAAAATCTTTGGTAAGGCCGTCGATGTATTGAAGCGCAGCATTCTCGGACTTTCGGGCAGCGCGGCATCCCCGGAAGTTCCCACGGAAACTTCGACCACCCTCCCTCCTGCCCAAAGTCCGGCAGCTGTCGTTGACAGAGAGAAAGTCCTGACGGGGTACGCCGGGTATAGCCAGGAAAAGATCAACAGCGAAGCCACGAGCGATAAAACCGGTTTCCAAACTGCACAACCTGTTCGGGAACTGCTTGGGGTCAACGTCAGTGTCGACGATGAGAAACGCCCCGCCGGGGACACCTCCGGCAGCGGCGCGGACACAAGCGGCGCGGACAGCATTAGTACGCCCCTCGACCTCGGTGGTTATGTCCCCGGCGGATACCGCTACCTGCCTTGGAAGAAGATATTTCCCCAGCTTGAGATCAGTCCGACGCTCACAGAGTCCCAAGTTGTGTTCGGCCAGTCCTTGGTGTGGCTTTCGATCAGAAGGATGTTCGAGCAGTACCTCGAATTCTGCTGTCACTTTCAAGGGGTGGCTCGCAACGAATTCGGGGAAGAAATACAGATTGCAAACGAGGCCGCTGCATTCGGGCTGGCGCTGGATGCTGTCAGCGAGTGGCTCACGGAACAGCTGACTAACCCGGACACAAAACCGATCCTCGTTACCAAGTCCGACCGCAGTTTCCTCCAGACGTTGGAAGACAAACTCAAAGACAAGCTGAAGCGCAAATTTGGATTTGGAATGTATGAGCACTATAGGTTCTGGATCGATAACTACGAGTGGCTCAAGCAATGCGCCTTCGGCGTAGTGGCCGTCGTCGAACACGACGGTCACTACCTTTATCAGAAAAGCTCCTACCCGGCGTGTCCCTTGCACTTCGCCGGGCAACTCGACGGGCAGCCAGAGGGGTTCACTCGGGTGAAGCACCCCCCCGCGGCGAAGGATTTGCTCGCCGCTAACGCCTACCGCCTTTACCCGATTCTTTCGACCACCGTCGAAGCAAAGGAGGGAAAACCGTGCTTCGCCTGGGTCGGGGCGCCGACGCGGCTCACGGGCGACAACACAGAGGAAGGCCTGCGGCGCAGCGGGTTGCTGACACTGGCCTACCGAGAACCGGAGCACAGCCCGGAAGGCCCAGAGGGGAAGCAGCCTGACGATTGGGAGCGTGTGCCTGGCCGTCCGCCCCGTCTTCGTGATGATTCCGCGGTCTTCGATCAGACCGTTGTGCCCATGCTGATCCATCAGAGCCCGGCGGGGGCCGAAGAGTTCCGCAGCGCCGAGAATGCAGCGGGCTTTGAGGGCAGCAATGGGCGTGCCGGTGCCGAGGCATTGCAAGAACGATGGGACAACCGAAAAAGGATGTTCGGGATGCATTTGTACCCCGGGGTCGGGGACGACACCGGCTTCGGACCCAGCCAAGAGCGGCTGAAGGTGGCGGGAACACTCGCATACGAGGCAACCGCATACGCAACGGTGATGCCCAAATTGCCCGAGAAGGACAACGACGACGACGTCATTCTGTGGGAGGTGCAGGGGGTGTGCGCGGCGTATTCCCCCGGACATCAGGCGATGTTCTTCTGGGGTCCGGAGGAAGGACCGGGATGGAAACCCGGTGTATTCGATCCACGTCTCGTCAGGTTCGTCCCCGTGGGCTATAGCGCAGCGGAAGTCGCTGTAACGAGGGCTCTGACCGAAAAAGGGGTAGGAATCCGGACCGACTCGAGAGATCCCATTCCCTTCACCCCAAAGCTAGTCGACGACTGGATGAAGGCCGGCGGAGGTCCCATGTGGGCCAGGCCCAAGACTGATCTGTTCGATCGTCTGTGGGAGCTCGCCGGGAAGGAACCCGAGTCCGCTGATTACTGATCTGACCGCATCCGGCGGGCCGGTACAGCCGTCGAACGTGATCGCAATCATTGTGAATCGCGGGCTTGGCGTCCTGTTGGCCGTTGCGGCAGCCGCCTTAGCATTCGCAACACCGGCGGCCGCCGCCCCGACACCCTCAGTGCCGACACCGTGCAATGGCGGCATGGACAGCGTCCAGGACGCCCTCGACTACGCACTCGGCTTCGTCCCCGATGACACGCCATCGGTGTGCGAGCCGGGATCCAGCTACAACACCCCCTGCAAGTGCAACATCTACCATGTCTGCGCCCAACTCCTCCCCGACGCCCCCCAAGAGTTCTCGGATTGCATGGTCACATTGCTGCCCCTCAACTGCCCCGGGGAGTCTTGGTAATCGCGGTGCCGGGTATCGAATACGTCAGCGCGACTGCAGGATTACTGCCTTCCCATCGCCAGGTTCAGCCGCTGTTCGGGGGTGATGAGGTGGTCATGACTGTCGTCTCCGATGTCGAGTTGCACCCACTCGATCTTTCCGGTGAACCGGTTGCCGGTCGGGCCGTAGTCCGGTGACGCGGGGGAGCCGGTGTCGGCGCCGACGTCACAGGCTTCGTCTGCGGAGTAGCCCATCGGCTGGGTCTTCTCCACCCGGCCGGTCCCGACTGCCTCGCCGTCATAGAACAGAGCCACGTCACCACCCTTGGCGAGCCCGCCGCCGTCGTAGCTGAACTCCATCCGCACCTGGTGCTTGCCGGCCGGAATCGGCTTGTCTGCACTGGTGATGTAGTGCTCGATACCGAAGAAGTTGAAGCAGTACTTCAATTTGCCCTCGTGCGCGTACAGCGACCACCCGCCCGCGCTGCCACCCTGGGTGACGATCACGCCGCTGGCGCCGGACTCCGGCACCTCCACGTTGGCGGTAACCGAATACGACTTGTTCTTCAGCACCAGCACACAGTGTTCGCTGAGCCGCATCCGGTCGAACAGCAACTGGCTATTGCCGCGAATCAACTGCGGCCGGCCCGCGATATCGGCGTTGATCCGCTCGAATCCCCGGTCGTCCAGCGGAACAACGTTGTACTTGACGGCCTCAATGAGCCAAAGACGTTGTAGCTCAGCGAGTTTCTCCGGATTCTTCGCTGCACGGTCGTGCGCTTGGGTCCAATCGTCGGGTTCGTAGAGTTCCCAGACATCGTCATCGAACGGCGGTGGCGTATCAGCCTTCCACGGCGTCCGATGTTTGGTCGCCGCCGTCCATCCGTTGTGGTAGATCCCGCGGTTGCCCATCATCTCGAAGTACTGGACGACGTGGCTCTCCGGGGCGCACGAGTCGCGCAGGGTGCCCAGCATGCTGACGCCTTCCAGGGGCGACTGCTGAATTCCGTTGACGTACAGCGGAGCCGGGATGCCCGCAGCCTCCAGAATGGTGGGCGCGACGTCGATGACATGGTGGAACTGGTTGCGGGTTGCGCCGTGGTCGGCCAGTCCCGCCGGCCAGTGCACGATCGTCCCGTTGCGGGTGCCGCCCCAGTGCGAGGCCACCTGCTTGGTCCACTGGTACGGCGCGCACAATGCGTGCGCCCATCCGACCGCGTAGTGGTTGTAGGCCTCCGGGGTGCCGAATTCGTCGATCTTGGAGATCAGGAACTCTTCGGTCTCGATGGCGGGCATCCCGTTGAGCGTGGTCATCTCGTTGAAGCAACCGTTGATCGTTCCCTCGGCCGAGGCGCCGTTGTCGCCGAGGATGTAGTAGACCAGGGTGTTCTCCAGCACCCCGAGATCATCGATCGCATCGAGAAGACGACCGACCTCGTAATCGGTCTGCTCGAAGAACCCGGCGTAGATCTCCATCTGCCGCGACAGCACCGGTTTGAGTTTCTCGGGCATGTCATCCCAGGCGGGAATCTCGGCGTGCCGTTTCGTCAGTTCGGCGTTCTCGGGTAACACGCCCAGCGTCTTCTGTTGCTGGATGATTTTCTCCCGCAACATGTCCCAGCCGTTGTCGAACTTACCTTTGTATTTGTCGGACCACTGCTTGGGCACCTGATGAGGAGCATGTGTGGCGCCGGGGGCGAAGTAGATGAAGAACGGCTTGTCGGGCAGCAGGGCCTTCTGCTGACGAACCCAGGTGATGGCGCGATCGTCAGCGACCACGGTGACGTCGGAGAGTTGGTGGGCAGCCTTGAACGCGTTGAGCACCGGCAGCATCGTCGCGGTCTCGGCTCTGTTGCCCTCGAACGCCTCGACAGTCAGCGGGAACCCGCTGGCATCGGTCAACAGCCCGAGGGTGATCTTGGGCTCGAGCCGGCGTTCCTTGGAGAAGCCCGGTTCACGGAACCCGTCACCGGCATCGGTCTCGAAGTACAGATGGGTCATCTGCGAGGAGGTGATCGGCAACGGCTCCGAGCCGTGCGGACCTGTCACACCAAGGTCCAACACCGCTTGCCCGGCAGACAACCGCTCCGCGGCAGCAGCTTTCAACACCGCCAACTCGGCCTCATCGTGAGCCGAGCCGCGATGCTCGATCGAGCGTGACCCACGCCGCGAGGACCACACGATCTGCACGGCGGTCGCCCCGGAGGCGGTCTTGACGGTGCGCACGTAGGCCACCGCAGCAGCCTACGAACCCCCATTTAGTGCACAAATCTCGGCCGCCCCGAGAGCAAACCAGGAGGTCAAGAACCTACCGTTCCGCTCGGACGAGAAACGTGAGCCAAGTCAGGACGTGGGTGAGTATGTGAACGTGCCCTGCATTGCCCCCTGGGATGCGTGCGGCATGATCCGCACCGACATGGTGGGCAATCGAGTCAACGACATCATGGATTCAGGAACGTGGCTCTACCGGGTGTACGTGTTTGGCGAAGGCTCCAGAAGCGAGCAGTGGACGGGCGTGCTGATCCACGACGACGCGGACATCCCTCCCGGGCCGACACCGATCGATACGCCGATGGGCTCATTCCGCCCGGTCAGCCGGCCCGAGAGCGGCGGGGCGTACGCGGGATGGTTTCCGGTGAGTTGGAAAGAGTCGATGTCGCCTGCCGGATAGCCGTCTCAGATCAGGCAACCCTCAAAACACCTTCGGCACACCGTAATACGCCACCACGTCCTGGGTGTGCGGCGTCGAACTGGTGAGAATCGCGTACGACCGCAGGTTCGACTTGCCGACGCACCCGTCGACGCGGACGTGGATGTCCTTCACGATGACCCGGGTCTTGGCGCCCTTGAATTCCTTCGTCATGACAGGCGCATTGATGACCTGCCCGGGCCGGATGCGGACGTCGATCGCGCCCTGGGTCGGAAGGGCGATTGACGCGGCGTTGACGTTGGTGCCCTCTGTGCCGCCCAACCGAATCTGGTTCATCTCGACGCCGCAGCCGATCTGGTAGCCGACTTCCAACGTCCCGCCGCTGGCCTCACCCGTCGTGGAACCGGCGAACGTCGCTCCGACCATCCAGTCGCGGGTGCTCAACGCGGTGGTCAGCGGTGCCACCGGCAGCTGGGTCTCGTTCTCGGCCAGCACCGTGAGGGTCCGGCCGTCGGCGGTCTCGGCGATACCGGGCGGCCCCGACGCGACGACGCCGGTGTCCGGGGCCGCCGAGGCCGACGCCGGGTCCACGGGCTGAACAGGGATCGGAGGTTCGGGGTCGGCCACCGCGGGAGCGGCGACACACGTCGCCACCAGCACCAGACAACCGGCCAGACCTCGTCGCAGCACTACACCGCCCTCGTCACGCCGAGATAGGTCACCACAGCGGCGTTGTCGTCCGACGAACTGGTGAAGGTCGCGAACGACCGGATGAAGGACTGTCCCGAGCACCCGTCGACCCGGATCCGCATCCCGGTGATCGACACCCGGGCCCAGTCGCCCTCGAACTCCTTCCTGGTCACCGAGACGTTGTTGACCCGCCCCGGTTCCAGAACGACACGAAGCTGCTGAGAGGCGTTCGCGGTGATGAAGAAGGGGAGCAGGCCCTCGCCGTCGAGGATCGGAATACCGATTCCTGGCGTAATGCCCGCCGTAGAGATGGAATGGAGGTCCTGCTGTGTTATGCCGCAGCCGATCTGATATCCCGCCTCCAGCACGCCACCCTCGACCGCGGTGTGACCGGGCCCGGTGACGGTCCCGTTGAACACCCCGCCCACCACGTACTCGCGTGACCACGAGGTGTTGGTCAGCGCGGTCACCGGGTCGAGGATCTCCTTCGATGCGGAGACCGTCAGAACGAGGCCTTCCGGGGTGGTCAGCGTGCCGGGGTTCCCGGACGGTATCGGTCCGCTCGGTATCGGTCCGCTGGGCACCGCAGGCGGCACCGGGGCGGTGTTCGCGGCCGGCGCCACGACGGGAGCAGCAGGATCGGCCGGCGGGTCGGCGTACCCCGCCGGGGCGGTGGCGATCGCCAAGCAGAAGCCCGCCACGATCACACGCAAACCCGCACCCCTCACGTAACCGGACCCTAGCAGTTCACCGGACGTTCACTATGGCTCAGGGCACCAGGACGATCGACCCCGTCGTCCGCCGCCCCTGCAGATCCTCGTGTGCCCGCTGCGCCTCGGCCAGCGGATAGTGCCCCCCGACGGTGATCGTGATGGACCCGTCGGCGATAGATTCGA
>Ga0194055_10002989_pt1 | contig 13203 bp, 13 predicted proteins | sample SepL449m_MetaG_FD_155482 | JGI IMG/M metagenome (GOLD analysis project Ga0194055, IMG submission 155482) | Anoxic zone freshwater microbial communities from boreal shield lake in IISD Experimental Lakes Area, Ontario, Canada - Sep2016-L442-9m | ecosystem: Environmental > Aquatic > Freshwater >... | reverse complement strand
AGCTTTTGGGCGTTTTGAATATTTATAATTAAATTAGCGCCGTCTTTGTCACTCCCCATTGTCGCTACGTCCCCACCTAGCGACAACCAATACCCAGTAACTGGCTCTTCTTTCAATGAAATCGCCAACCGATCAGCCAAGTAACCCTTACCACAGCCACCAATGTCTATCGCCGTACCATGCGGAATTGAGGCCCAGTCATCACCGATTTGTAGTTTTTCGGCAGTAACAACCTGCCTACCAGAGTAATCATCCTGAGGGTCATCACCGTATCCTGTAACTGCTGATTTTAGGTACCCCGCATGCTGTAAGGCAGGCAAAATAAATGGATTGTACAGCCCTCTGGTACGAAAGGACATATCTTGAGCTGCCAATAATAGATCTTTGAATTCCGGTGAAATAGGTATTCTTAGACCGTCTGAATGATTAAAAGCCGTAAGTTCGCTAGCCGGTAAAAACCGGCTAAATTGACGCTCAAAAGCATAAACCTGACGCCAGAGTCTATTAAACAAATCGTTTAAGCCAGCCGCTGATAAGCTACTAACTAATCCAAATGTAACATCGCCGCCTAAGGCAAATTTAGTTTGGGATGCTTCGCCTAAACGCAAGTCGTTACTCCGCTTTGTGTAGTAGTACATTTTGGTGCTGGAGCTGGAGTCGGTGCCGGCGCGGTTGATGTAGTGCTGGCCGATTTAGTGGAGGTTGTAGTGCCACCGGACGTGGTTGATGTGCGAGTAACAGTTGTTCCGGAAGTCGTGCTAGTCGCTGAAGCTGCAACAGTTGTCGGCATTGCAGTCTGGATGGCCCGATTAACAGCATCGGTTGCTGGAGCACCGCTTGATGTCGACGGCAGACCATTGACCAATTGATCAAGATCAGTCTGACGTTTATTTGTAAGATTAGTTGCATTGATGACACTAGAAGAGCCTATAAAAGCTGATGGCGGCAGAGTTTTCAAGAGATCACTAACCATCACAATAAAACTACTAAGCACTACTCCGATAATGCCTAAAACGTAAATATTGTAAGGCCAGCTGCGTATCTTACCAGTTTGACGATTTGGACCCTGACTAAATGCTTCGGTAATAATCCGGCTACTGGCTGCCCCCTTATCTTTGGCTAAGTTTGTCATTGCTTTCATGAATGACGGTGGTCCACATACAAAAAAAGTTTTGTTCGCATAAGTGCCAATGGCTACCTCATCTAGAATTTCTGGTGATATGCGCCCGGTCTTTACTATATGATTTGCGAATTTGTCTGTTGGCCCCTGGCTAATTACAAAAACTACCCTAAAGTGTGGGTTTCTTTTTTCTAAATCTTTCAATTCATCTGCAAAAGCAACTTCATCTTGATTTTGACAGCTATAAAGCAACGTAATACTGTTAGATATTCCGCTGGCGGTAGCATAGCGAATCATACTCAAAAAAGGTGTTATGCCAATACCGCCGGCTATTAAAACCGCGTCTTTGTCGCGAGCAGGGTCAAAAACGAAGGCCCCAAACGAACCACGCACAGTCACCTCGTCCCCGACTGTTAAATCGTTTAAAGCCTTAGTAAAACGCCCGTTAGACCGGGCACTAAACTGCAAAATATCCATTTCGGTCGGCGAACTAACTATTGAGAAACAACGAGTAGTAGTTGGGCGATGGTGGTGTTTGAAGCTAATAGCTGCGTACTGACCAGGCTGAAACAAGAAAGGCTTGGTATTTGACCGTTTTTTTAAGCTTAACAAAAGGGTAGTTGGAGTTATGTGTTTATTTTGGGTCACAAAATACTTATGCATACCCGTGTATTATATCATTTGAAACTAGTTACGGTGTACTATAGTAATATGGTCAAAAATAAATATTTTTCAGCTGAAGAAGCTAATCAAATTGGTGACTTGATTGGCATTGATTGGACTAAAATCAACCGTGAAGAATTCAAACAGGGGCTTAGTATTGAGCTTGAGCACGGCAGCCACGACCCCGAAACTAATGTCATTAACGACGACCCGCAATTAGCTGGTAAAATCGCATGGGCCCATCTCAAAGAAATTCGTGACTATTACACTCGACTCAAAAAAATGGAAACAGAGGCTGAGGCTTACTGGGAACAAATCAATTTAGGCAACGTTTAAACTATTCGCTAGCTGCTTTGGCATAGATTAACTGGCCGTCCTGGTTAGGATGTAGAGGTGCTAACGATGAGATATTTTGCACCCATGGCGTACCAGTACATAATTCGTGTCCTGAAAAATCCACTTCGACATACTTAGCATAGGAATATTTACTAACTACATCTCTAACGGTTGAGTTTAACTTACCAAGCTGTTCTCTGTTCCAATCGATTTCATTTTGATCAAAACCTGATAGCTCAAGACAAGATTGCTTTGTAGCTGGTAACACCTGATGGTAGCCAGTCACGACTAATTTCGGCGCAGAATGTTGGTAGTGAATATCAATTTGATAAAGCATCTTATTTAAACTAACCGAAAAATCCTTTAGTTTCGAGTCAAAAACTGACGTATCACTAACTGAGCCACATGATGAGGTGTAGCATTTTATAATTATTTCTCGCCAGCCCATGTCATTCGCACCAATAGTAACAGTAACTAAGTACGGTTTTGGTTGCGCATACAATTGATCCAGCTGAGCTTCTATGACTACACCATTAACAGTTTGTGAACCGATAATGCCAGCTACTAGGCTAGAACCGCTACATGCCAAATTCATTAGAAGGAGTTCCTTGCTGTCAGCAACGATATTTGGGTATGCCTGGCTGGTTCGACTACAACCGCTAGAGTCATCGCTAGTACTTAAGCCCGTTCCGGCAGCCACCGAATCTCCGAGCGCTATATATGTCCGCGGGCCAGCCTTGGTACTTTTACCAATTGAATTTATAAAAACAAAATAGAATAAGGTTCCCAATAAGATTAACGCCGAAGCTAATATTCCAGTGACTATTAAGATATTTTGATTAGAATTTGTTGGCTTCTGTATGTCTACGATAACATTATCCTTTCAACTAACAACTTGACTAGCGCCTAAGATAGGTAAAATCGCCTCGACAAAATTTTTAAAAATTATTGAGTTATAAGTAACCAGATTACTTGTGGAATAATGAAGGGCAGTTTTTTGGCTAGTGCTTGGATCCATATGATTTAAAACAGACTTATTGCTTTTGGGTATTACGGGCTTGGTAAATGGGACACTAACAGCAAACAAGCTAGTAAAAAAGAAAGGCCTATATCTTGTAAAAATAAAAGCTACTTTTTTTTGTTTTTTCATAGTTGTTTCTTTTTATGGTTATTTTGATTGTATAATAACTTTTAATCATGCAGTGGTCAACACCAGCCTGGTGTACGTTTAGGCTAATTTCTACTAACACTGAAGATCAATCCACCGAACTTTTTTCCGGTGATGTAATTGTTAAGGCGCTGCCTGTACCGGAATAACCGCAGGGAATTATGATGAATAGTTTATACTTTTAGTTTTCCCACTAATATAGGTATGACAGGTCCTTAACACTGTTAAGAAGAGTTATATTTACTGTTTTTCTGGTATAATTGGAGCTGCAATAAAGGGGTATAGCTCAGTTGGTAGAGCACTGGTCTCCAAAACCAGGTGTCGTAGGTTCGAGTCCTGCTACCCCTGCCAAAATTATTATCTTATGGGGTAGCTGATTTAGTGTCGGCAGATACATATATCTGCAAATTATTTATAGTCAATATTAGGGATGTATTTGGGCCTTGGTGTCAGCGTTGTAATTATTTGTCCAGGTGCTTATGGTTACCCAGTAGTTTATAGCGTTTCTAGAATGCGCGATATCCAGAGCATTATTTGTTATACTAAAGGGCAATCCGTAACCATCGGGTCCCTGGTAGTTTGGGGCGCCATTGATAGATCCGCCATAGATATCGGCTCCGACATCGCCTCTGATGTAATTATTATTGATAACGATATTTTTACCGCAGTTAGCCGTATCACATTTCATAAATATCGCAGCCGTATTGCCTCCGCTAGCCACTCCTGCGGGAGTTTGGGAATGGAAATAGTTATGATCTATTACGATATTGCTCGAGTTCCAAAGGAATATCGGCTCCAGGTGAATACCAGCTGCACCGGCATTTACAGATACGTTATGGAAATATGATTCGGTTAGGCTATCATCGCCTAGTAAGTATGTGCCTTTGGCAAAACCCTGGACATCTAGGTGGTCGGCTTTAATATTTCGATTGCTAAAGCCAACGTTATCTAGCGTGCTTCCCCTGCCATCTGCTCCGCTGCCATTAATTGTTAGGTAAGACAAGGTCAGGTTACGAGCAGGAACCCACCCTCGGGTGCTATCTTCCAGACCCCCACTAACAATCGCGTTGTTTGGGCCCCCATTCTGTAGGCCTCCAGCACAAGAATTCTGCGCTACGATAAGCGAGTTTTTAATGGTTACATCGTTGGCTTTGACTGCAATACAGCCTTCAATATAGTAATGGTCAATAACTGTGTTGGGAACTGTAATAGTTAGATCTCCTGATATGTGAGTAAACCCACTCTGTCCAGCTCTAATCTGGGCTTCACTATAGCCGGTGCTAGCCTGAACCCCTGTATTCTGTTGCCAGCAGACCTCATCATTTACAGTTAATCCGCACGGCACGCTAGAAGACGGTGTTGGAGTCGGAGTCGATACTGGTGTCGATACTGGTGTAGGCGAGACTACAGCAACAGGCGTTGGAGAATCGTAGGTTAGGATTAATTGAGGTTTGTTTTTGGATTCTCGGGAAGCTATCTGGTACTTGTCGGTACTGCCACTCACCAAAAGTAAACTAGAGTATCCGTTGACGGTCAAATAGGCCGGGTCTATCGTAATATCAATCCAATGGCCACTAGTCAGCGCTCCACTCGAGCCGATACTAACACTTGTAGCCGACGGAGCATTAGACCAGTTCAAGCCAGTTTCGGTCCAATCACTGGAAGTCATATAGACGTTACCGGCTTGAACGGTTGAGTTAGTAACATAAACGTGAAGTTTAGCAGTCTTAATGGCTGACCCGGCTGGCAGGGTATTGATGTTAAACTTTAAATAGGCTTTTTGGCTAGTGCTTATATTCATATAATTTAAAGCAGACTTATTGCTCGTGGGTGTTGCTGAGTTGGTAAATGAGTCAGCAACAGCCGTAAAAGTTGCTGATGAAGTCGCAGCCAATGAAATCCCTAGATAAATTAATCCCACAACAGCAAACGCGCCAATAAAAAAGAATGGCTTATATTTTTTAAAGATAGAGGTTAATTTTTTTTGTTTTTTCATAGTTGTTTCTTTTTAAGGTTATTTTGATTGAATAATAGCCGATACATATGGCATAGTCAACACAAGCCGGGTGCCCAACTAGACTAGTTTTGGGTAACACTGAAACTGGCTCCACCCCCTTTTATCGGCGAGGTAGTTGCCAAAGGGATGCCCGCACTACTAACCAATGTTATCAATTGTGAGTTATTTCCTAAAATATTGGCTGATACACCATTTGACGTAGCCATACCGTTAGTAAAGGTCACAGTTCCGAATATATCCAATGGAATCAGCTTCCCGTTACCATAACTTGGGTCTTCTTGTATCCATTCAGCGGAAGAGTGCGATGAAGGATAAGCTACGTTTTGTGAAAATGTCTGGCTGGTAGTGTTATCTGTTATTGTAATTACCCATTGCCCGGCTGATGTTTCTACAACCGACGCACTGATGCTATCACCAGGGCTAATTACCAGACTAATAATTGTTTGGGCAAAGTTAGGTAGTAATTCGTAAAAGGCAGACGTGGTAACTCTCCCACTAGCCGCAACAATATTACTGGTACCAACTTGAATTAGGTCACTACTGCTGACTCCACCGATTCCCACCCAGGTCGCGTCTGCTGACGAAGTTCTGCCGTTACCGGTAACAGTTGGCACTACCCAAGATCCAGAAACGCGGGTATAGATACCGTTAGCCGTTAAATAACCCGACCAGTTTGTCGAAGTGTAACTAACAGCGCTAACTGGATCAGCGCTAGGCGCTGATGGGGCAGGAGGTTCCGGAGTTAAGCTGTTTACAATACTGGCCGGCGATGGGACCACAACCGGAGCCGGTGGCCGACTTGCAACTATTTTTGGAACCGGTTTCGGGTCGGGAACAGCTACTGGGGGTGTTGGTGCGACTGGTACTGGTTTTACTGGAGTAGGCGCAGCTTTAATAGTCACCGTAGGGGTATTTACTACTTGATGCTTATACGGAAAGAGGCCGGGTAGAACTATTAAACCAAGTAATCCCGCAGCAATTAAACTGGGCGCTAAAAACTTAAGCACTCGAGAAGGCAAAAATAATTTATTAATTTGTATTTTCATGCCACTACTTGGACAATTTTAGTATAACCCTCTCATTATACCCCTAGTTTTGGCTAGACCCGAAATAAAGCCTGAATGTATAGCTAGTTATGTGCCAAAGTCGGCTAAAACCATAAACGTATAAAGTTGTAATTAATGTGCTAACTATAAAATATCTAGCATCTATCGCTAGAGAAGGATACGATACAATTACCGAACCAACATGATTAAGCCAGGCAATTAACACTATAAACGCCACTGTATATATCGTGAATACAATCATATTACCAACAAAATATATATGTTGTGCCAGTTTGGTTTGCCAGTACCTATATCTACTTTCGGCCGGCATCGTGTCGTTTACATCCTGGATATCATCCTTAGCCCTCCGATAAAAATGTTGAGTAGCCCAAATTGCCATGTAGATAATACTGCCAACAAAAACCCAAAACAAAAATATACTCAGCGAACCAAGCCCTCCAGTTACGTTATGGGAATCAATGAAGTAACTTTGCGAGCTAAAGGCCTCCCTAAAAGCAACAGAGGATATATGAGTTGAGTCAGTAAAAAGAAACCATACCTCTCTGGCGTTTACGACGATAATAATCAAAATAGATATAAGAAATAGCAGAAGAAGCTCCGAAAACGACGGCAATATAAAGTCTCGAATCGACTTAATTATATTATTATCATTGTTACCTAGCTTGTCCATTCTATTCATTCTATAATCAATGGCCGAAAATAGACACCTGCTCCGTTCACATGTCCCGAAGCCCAAGGCTTGACACTAGATTACAACAAGCATAAACAGCTAATAACAAAGGAGGCTGCTAGTTAACCAACTGTATTAAGATGTGATCCTCCCTGGAGGCCAGGATTATAAGAAGAAACTAAGTCTTTTTTTAACGTTACTTAGACGCAAGTGCACCAGCAAAAATCTGCCACGCTAATAAGGATTTAGCTACAAAGCTAAGAATTATGTATGCTTTCTCTCCCCTTATGTAGTTCGACCATTTACCTTTAGCTCGATATTGTAGAAGTTGAACTACAGCAAAACAATTGAATAAAACAAACAGCGACACCACTATACCATACACAAATCCGGGTGCCGTTGCGCTAGAAGGCCCCTTTGGAGTTATGAGCTGCACTGCAAATATGATCCATGGGATTATGCCAGCTATACAACCAAAAATAAAAGGTAACCAGTGACCATCTCCAGGTGTGTTGTACTTCTCTTGAAGCCACCCAAAAAGAATCATTGAAACATTAACGCCACAAATAGCTAACAGTGATGCATAGTTACTCATTCCATTTAGTTGTGCTATAACGAAAATCATCAGTGTTGAACTTAAGGAATATTCTACCCACCTGAAAATATTGCGTTTATTTTTAAGACCTTTTACATACCTAGTGAAGAACATATTGATAGATATTAAGAAATGAAAAAATGATGATAGCCCCAAGAATAGCGCTATCGTTAACGCCACCCTCACGCTAAATAATACGATCGGACCTGTTGTGGTAGTCCCTGGTGCCCCGGTCATATACGTTGCTGTTACAGGTAATGCGAAATTGTTAGCCAAAATAAGTACTGCAATCAAAGACACAAAATGTAAGCTACCAGCTCGGATATTCCATTTTTTTAGTTTTTTATATTCCAGATCATTATTTTTTATCATAAAATAATAATAGCATAACAACTAAGTCCTAACTACTTGGCGGTTTATAGACGGCTTATATAGCATAAAATAAATCAATTCGTTAAACTGAATGCTTAACTTACCTTCGAGACTTTACTAGCTCTAGACGAGGAACTTAACCTTCACCCGTAGGCTCGCCAACAAGCTAATTTACAATAATTCGCTATCGGCTGAATGGCCTTGAAAACTGCCGCAGGTAATTTTCACCCTCGATGCTAATTAAGGCGTTCTCAACACTATTTTCGATCACAATAAACACCTTTGCAGGTTGACTTATAATGGCTAGAAATATAGGGCGATTATAGATATTTGATCGATCTTTCAGATTTGGAAGACCTCAAAGTAATCTCCAAAGATCAAGCAGATCATTTTTAGTGATTAAAAAAATGACCCAGTTCATGGGATTAATTCAATAGCGACAAAGCCAGCGTCGGCAGAGATAGCAGCATTCAGTAATAAGCCGTTTATGCCACGGACCAATGAGAATTTTCTTAAGTATGCTGTTTCAAACCAAACAATAAAAACTAGGGCTTTTGTGTAATCTCACTACTTTGGCTAAGCAGGCCTACCTGAGATGATATTTTCATAGAGCTTTTAACAGGTTATATAGTCTAACAGTAAAAATGTCCATACACTTACCCAAATTTGTAAGGATTGTTAACTAAAGATTTTTCGGCGAACAAATAGCAGTCGAGCTAGAACCACATATATATGCAAACTAAGCCCGCACAATACAAAAGCAGACAAAAAACTTACTGGCGCCCCAGATGCTAACCGGGCAATTACCGGAACAACGCTACTCAACAAAAAGCCAGTGTAGAAGAGGCCGATCACAAAAACAGCAACCCGGAAAAGAGCATGCTCTAATGAGAGCTCTAAAGGCAACCAACGATACCTCTTGGTCTTTTTACTGATACGAGCTAGTGAAATATCTTCACCAATTTCGAGAACAAAGTTTTCAACTAACCATGATGATGTATAGACTATTGTTGCGAAAAAACCCCAAAATAGCACTACTGGAAATTGACTACTAAAGGTATCTATTATGGGTGTGTGGCCGGGCCGCAAACCCGTTAGCCAACCAATATCTTTGTTAGAGACATAGAGAAACAGCCCGACCGTGAGCAAAAAATAGCACACAACTTCTTTTCGAGTTGGCAGTAACCAAGTTATAAATTGCAAGAACCCGTGCATCTTCATAGTGTTTGCATAGTAATACAAGCTACGTAATTGGCAAAGCTAAATACAAAGAGCTAGTGCTATTGACAGAAAATAAACTAAAGTATACATTAAAGTTAGGAGATAAAATAAAAATGACAAAAAAACAGACTGTAAAGAGTAGAATCGTTCCGAAAAAGATCGTCAAAACTCGAATAAATACAGGCTCCAAAAAGAAGTCACGGAAAAAGACAGCCCTAATTACTAGTCGTAAGTTCAATAAGCTCCACCTAGCGATTGTTATTTTTGCTTTTGTGGTTGTAGGTATAGCTTACACTTTGCTTACGCATGCTACTGCTTCGCAGCCTTATGGTTTCTACTTACGTAACTCCAACACTAGCGGCGTAGCCGAAATTCCTAATGCCAATGGCTTTGTTTATGGTCTCCCGGGCGATACACCTTTAGCCTGCGACTGGAGTGGGGGTGGAAAAGCTACCATCGGCGTTTACCGTAATGGTACATTTTACCTACGTAACTCCAACACTAGCGGCGTAGCCGAAATTCCTAATGCCAATGGCTTTGTTTATGGTATCAGCGGTGATAAACCAATCTGTGGCGACTGGAACGGAGACGGCAAAGCCACGATTGGTGTTTACCGTAATGGTACATTTTACCTACGTAACACCAATACTGCTGGCGCTGGTGATGTCTCCATACCTTTTGGAGTTGCCGGAGATATACCGATAGCTTGTGACTTTAATGGTGACCATAAAACAGATATCGGCATTTACCGTCCAAGCAACCAACACTTTTATCTAAGGGATAGCGCTACTCCTGGTCCTGCTAATATACCTGACCAGAATGGCATTTTATTTGGTATTCCCGGTGATAAGCCAATCTGTGGCGACTGGAACGGAGACAGCAAAGCCACGATTGGCCTCTATCGACCAAGTAATTCTAACTTCTTCCTACGTAACACCAACACTGCTGGGAACGCTGATATAGCCATTTCGTACGGTCTTCCTAACGATTACCCAGTCGTCGGCGATTGGGACGGCAACAAAACCACCACTATTGGACTTTGGCGCAGCCCACCACCACCGGCTGCACCGTCTGTAGCTAGTAGTGCGTCTGGTCCAACAGCAGCTGACACGCGATGTGTAAACGCAGTTACTCTGGCACGTTATACCTGCCCGATTGCGGAATACAACCAGCAAGTGGCAATTCTAAACATTGCTGCAAAAATGAGTGATCCTGCTACTAAATCTCTACAAGATCAGTACTTCTATGCCGCCGCACATCCTAGGGTTGCCCCAGCAGGTTCGGCACCACTACCGGAATCGCACATGTGTTTATCGGGCCCGTGTACACCGGCGGAATTCAATGCAATGAATGATTTTTTTCGCGTCTCAGCCGCGGGCGGCACCTTAGCTATCAATCCTGGGCAATCAAACGCCAGCCGGTCCCTGACCATTGATCAACTAGGAAATTGTGAAATCTATGTATGGAAGGTTTATCCTGGCATGTCTGATGAACCTGAAGTCATAAATCATAATAAAACTGAAGGCGAATGCATTGATGACGCAAAAGGTTTAGAAATATATAATGATGATTACAAAAAAATTGATCACGCAGATTGGATTCCCGTAGCTGCAGGAGGTCAAACTGGGACCCGCAAAGAGGTTTATCGTAATTTATGATAGGCATCAAATAATAAGGTAAAACTAATAGGTAAAAACTTAGGTAAAAACTAATGAAGAATATTTTAAAAACAACACTCAAAGTGCTTTTGCCAATCCTAGTAATAACGGTAGCATTTGGCGCCGGCTATAAAACTAATGCCTACTATGCAAACAAGCAAAAACAACAAAGCATAAGCTTCGCATCAAATTTTGTGAACGATATACTAGCAGGGAAATCCGCTGATGCATATACAAAGCTGAGTCCGCAATTAGCAGCAAAACAAAACAAGGCTGATTTTGTAAGCAGCTTATCAGAAACAAAATCCGCAAAACCGTTACTTGATACGGCCATCGTCATGGAATCGAACAACGTAACAGTATACACCCAAAGAGCCACCGGGCTGGATGCAGACAAGAACGGCAACAAGGAAGCTACCTTTACCGTCTATGTCGGAAAAGAAAAAGGTAGCCTGAAGGTGCGTAGCCTCAACGTTCAGTAACAAATAGACCTGCGATACAGGCTATATGTATATGTGAACGAACGGCATATCAATACGGCAATGACCCTCATCTCTATGATAATGGAATAACGACAGTCATTGCTGAAAAAGTATGTTTAGTAAATAACGGGGTACGGACACCTTCGGTCACAAATTGGCTGCGCTCCGCAGAGTCGGCTCAAACCCCACGAGAAGACCTTATAAATGAGCTGCTTGACCGTTATTCTAGCGTCAGCAGTGTGCTTCGCCTGTTCAGGAATTTTGACTTTACCCCTAAAAAGCCAGCTCGTGCCTTGATTTTATAGTGGTGAGTAGTCATTTGTAATTGTTATGACTTTTGTAAGCTTCAACAGGTGCGCCGCACTCTGCACACCAAGTATTTTATAAGTAACAGGATCACCGCCAAGATGTTCAAGATTATGTACAATATCTGTCGAATTAGTGCGTTCTTCGAGGTCATCCATCGATATCCCATTAGTGCCAATTAATCTTAGAGTAAAGGCACCCCGAATGGCATTTTGTGTATGGGCAATTGTGGCAAAAAGATAGTCAGGGTGTGCAAACAGTTCAGGGCTATCACCCTTCTTTCTAATTGCGTACCGCGCCTGCATCTCGCCACTTATCACCTTACTAATGTCCTCAGGGTATTTGCGTCCGCCAATCATAACCCAACGCAGTGCATCACCAATTATATTCATAAAACAATACTAACGGAATTCGGAAGAATATCAATTATGGCTGAGCATTGTCAACGAGGTTAAAACCTTATTGACATGATAGTAGTAGGGACTCTTACAAGCCCCTACCTCCTATTGCACTTCGTAGGATATACGTATTGTGCCAGATTGAGTTTTGATTTTGCGTACGGTCTCGTGGCCAACATCCTTGAGCCGGGCAACGTGTGTACCGCCGCAAGGTACGCCAAAATCGCCGTACAAGACAACCCTGCTCGGCTTATCTTTTGGTAGATACTCAGGTACATGTCTACAAAGCCTAGCCATCTCATCTTTTGTAACGAATTTAATCTCGGTAGTGATGTTGCGATCTAGAATTTCAGCTATCTTAGCAGTAATTTTATCCATGACAGCTTCTTTTGTTTCGTCGCCTAGGCTGCCAGCGTATTCAACGTAGGCGCCTTGCGGAAAGTGGTAGCCTTTGCCTGGCGTCCACTCATAACCCAGTTCGTTAACGGCCATATCTAAAAGGTGCCCGCCGGAATGAAGGCGCGTATGCAATTCACGTCGTTCTTGATCTACTGTACATTTTACATCTTCACCTTTCATGAACGGCTGACCCTCAAAGCGGCCAATGTGATGGACGATACCATCGGCAAATCGCACTTCCTCAACGATAAATCTCGTGGACCCGGCCGTAATTGTGCCAGTATCATAAGGTTGTCCACCACCTTGCGGGTAAAAGACCGTTTGGTCTAGATAAACGATTGTTTTGCCGTCTTTATTTTCGACTCTTTCAACAAATGCTTCGCATTCTAGCTTCTGCATGTCTTCTAGATAGAGTAATTTCGTTGGTTCCATAGTGATTCCTTTTCATCAAATTAATAGGTGTCTGACAACGTCAGATATTGTTTGAGTAAATCGGAATTGGTTAGAAGCCTTTGAATGCCATATTGTAATTATACCGCATTAGTAGCCTCCTGTACCGTAATTAATCTTAGTTACAAGAATTGTCAAATTGGCTGGGGATGAGGGAAGAACGCTGCGCTACTCCCTGCGGAGCTTTCTCGAAGCAAGCTTCTGCGATAGCTCCTGGTGGTCGAACCCCGGCTCCGCCGACAGGTTCGCATCTTTCGGCATCAAAAAAGGATTGTCCAATG
>Ga0194055_10002988_pt1 | contig 13207 bp, 14 predicted proteins | sample SepL449m_MetaG_FD_155482 | JGI IMG/M metagenome (GOLD analysis project Ga0194055, IMG submission 155482) | Anoxic zone freshwater microbial communities from boreal shield lake in IISD Experimental Lakes Area, Ontario, Canada - Sep2016-L442-9m | ecosystem: Environmental > Aquatic > Freshwater >... | reverse complement strand
GTCTTGCTCGATCTGTTCAAACGCAATTTGATTAAGGGATGACAACTCATGAACACAGTTGATTCCGAACCATATGTTGACATTGAAAAGTTTTGTGACCATGTCTATTCAATTCGTCTGTGTCGTGGCCCGAATAACTTCTTTTCTTTTCTGATGATTTCGGCCGTCGCTGACGCGCTTGAAGAACTTGATAACAATGACGATTGTCGGGTTGTCGTGCTATGCGCTGAAGGCAAGAACTTCTGTGCAGGGGCCGACTTCTCGGGATCTGCACCCGCATATTCAACAGCCGATCTGTACGGGGCAGCCGAGCGTTTGTTCCGAACTCGTAAACCGATCGTTGCTGCTGTGCAGGGCGCAGCAATTGGCGGCGGCCTGGGCTTGGCGATGGCAGCAGACTTTCGAGTGGTGACTACTGAGACTCGGGTGAGTGCAAATTTCTCACGACTCGGCTTTCACCATGGTTTTGGTTTGTCAGTCACGTTGCCTCGTGCGATAGGTGAGCAACGTGCCGCTGAACTGTTGATGACTGGTCGACGCATTGACGGAGCAGCGGCATACTCCTGTGGTCTTGCCGATCGTTTGGCGAATCCTGGAAACCTGCTGGATGAATCTCTGGAGTTAGCAAAAGAGATTGCGCTTTCGGCTCCTTTGGCGGTTGAGTCAATTCGGGCGACTCTGCGAGGAAATATTGCCGATCAAGTTCATGCCGCAACGCAACACGAGATGGCTGAACAGTTACGACTTCGCCAAACCGATGATTTCGCCGAAGGTGCCAAAGCTATGGCCGAACGCCGTACGCCCAATTTCAAGCGTTCGTAATTCTGACTGATTGATCTCATCACAAGGAGCAAACAATGACAACAACCAACAGGTCCCACGTCGCCGGAATCATGACGGTGGCCGACATGATGCAGCCCAAGGATTTGATTGAGCATGTGCAACGACTTGAATCAACTGGACATAAATCAGCGTGGTTGCCCGATATTTTCGGTCGCGAAATCTATGTGACGGCGGGGTTTATCTTGCATCACACCACCAAGATCAAGGTCGCTTCTGGTATTGCGCATATGTATGGGCGCGATGCGATTTGTAGTTCGCAAGCCGCTCGTACATTGTCAGAACTTTCAGGTGGACGTTTCATTCACGGCCTCGGAGTTTCGAACACGATTGCTTCAGAAATGCGCGGTATCCCGTGGGAAAACCCGGTGCAGAAGACACGCGAGTATGTCAATGCGCTGCGCGGTCCATTGCCCATCATGGCTCCGGCGGTGTATGAACCAGTGCCGATTTATATTGCTGCCCACGGACCCAAGATGTTGGCAGTTGCTGGCGAAGTGGCCGATGGTGTCAATACATATATGCAAACCCCAGAGCACACCACCCATGCGCGCGAATTAGTTGGTGCAGACAAAGTTCTGAACGTGGTTCTTCCGTGCTGTTTAACAACTGATCCCACAATTGGTCGCGCCGTCGGCCGAGCGATGGTCTCGATCTATTTGCCGCTACCGGCTTACCAACGTCAATGGGCATCACAAGGTTTCGATGAATCAGACTGGACCAACGGTGGAAGCGATCGGTTGGTCGATACCTATGTTGCTTGGGGAAGTATTGAGACCATTCGCAACCGTATGCAAGAACACATCGATGCCGGAGCGAACTCGATCATCATGGCCGCTGGTGGATATAGCCCCGAGAACTCGTGGGAATTACTTGAGGCAACTGCGCCGTAATGGCGAGTTGAAGAAGTTTACGAGCGCAACGTATTGCGCTTGATCTCATCCAAGATTTCTGGAATACGCGCTTGCGGCAAGTTATGCCCCATGTCGGGGAACGCCAAGAGTCGTGCGCCAGGTATGGCCTTGGTAGTCGCATGTCCACCAGAAGGTTGCACGAGTCCATCTTCGAGACCGTGCACGACGAGCGTGGGCACATTGAGTTTCTTTAACTGTGGCGTGCGGTCGGGGCTCGCCATAATCGCGGCCATTTGTCGTGCGGTTCCGTCGGGAGTGAAGTTGCGCTCGACTGAAAGCTTGGCAACTTCGCGAATCTCTAATTCGTCATACAACGAACCAGAGAACAATTTAAAAAGTGCTGCTTGACGATCGGCAAAAGTTTCCTTACTTCCGCCCGTCAACTTGAGGGCACGCACAACGACTGATGTCTTTGGGCGCCCAACGCGAGGATTGCCAGTGGTTGACATAATTGATGTCAACGAACGCACCCGACTCGGGTGTTCAATGGCCATTGTCTGAGCGATCATTCCGCCCATTGACATACCTACGACGTGGGCTCGTTCAATGTTGAGTGCATCAAGAAGACCGACTGCGTCCTTAGCCATATCGCTCAACAGGTATGCCGACTTCGCGAATCGACGAGAAATGGAGAACATCGCCGACTGCACTTTGGTCGGAGGGGCAGCGTCAATTTTGGTGGATAGTCCGATGTCACGGTTGTCGAAAGTGATGACCTTGAAACCTCGGTCAACGAGACCAGCAATGAAAGAACTTGGCCAGGCGACCAGTTGCCCACCAAGACCCATTACGAGAAGTAACGGGTCGCCGTCGCCGTGTACTTCGTACTCAAGGGTCATGCCAGTTGAAACAGTGGTTGATGCCATGACGACAAACTAACCGTGAAAGTCAAGGAAGAGCGACGATTGCCTCATGTTCGAGCGTTGCCACGATGCGTCCATCAATTTCAATGTGTACATCAAGAATGGCCCGCTCGCCACGTGATTGCAACCGCCTAACCACCGTTGATTTGACGGTTGCGACGGATCCGCCATGGGCAACTCCGTGGTGGCGAATGATGCTGCGGGTGTGAATCCAACTTCCCCGAGCAACGAATTGATGAACGGCGTTGTTGGCAAGCGCTGGCCACACCGCTGGATGTACATAATTGTTCGTTAAACAGAAGTCGAGATCGTCGCCAGCGCGTTGGCCATAATCAGATCCCCATTCTCCAATCAGGGGGATCTCAATCGCGGGCAATGGTTCGCCAGCGCGCATTGGTGCGACCGGACCCGAATCCTTAACCGCATCAAATTGAGCGCGAGGTTGATCGGGTTCATCAGTGATTGCATCGATCGTTGTGGCATCGTCAACATTGGTCGGTACGCATCGTAAGACGTCGCCATCAAAAACTGGGCGACGAAATCTCACTTCACCTCCACCGTTGTGCAACCAGTTTTCTCCCCAGGCAACGATCAAGGGATGAGTCAGATACGAATATGTCGTTACTCCGGCGACGAGTGCACGTGGAAATCCAGCAGCTTGTGCACCAGCGTCAGTATGTATTGGGTTGCGCGCATGCTCGGCAAGATTTGCTGCGTTGATGTGCCAAGTCGTTGGTTGCGTCATCACAACGAAATCATGATGTGTTTACGCGTTGACTCGAAAGTCGGTGACTTGAGTGTCTTCTGTACCCAGATCGGTGAAGTTGTCGTATGCCCGAGCGGCCATGAACTCTTTCCATGAAAACTCGCGGTAACGGGCCCCGTCAGCGCATAGTTCATGAATTGGCTTAATGGTGGAATCGCGAGCAGGATTTTGGAAGTACGGAATGCTAAATCGGCGTTGCTGGGTCATCGGCACAACGCGATGAACTGCGGCGCGATATCGATCATTCGTCCAGGCCTGCATGCAATCACCGAGATTGATCACAATCGTTCCGTCGGTCGGTGGAACATCGATCCAACCACTGTTGAGTGATTCTGTTTGTAGTCCACCAACGTTGTCTTGCAACAACAAAGTGATGGTGCCAGGGTCGGTGTGATAACCGAGGGCGGTGGGGCCAAGTTCGGGAAGCCCTTCACGCTCAGATTCGGGCACGGGATCGCCGACAGGATAATGGTTGAGTCGCATCATGCTTCCGTAGCGACTACCCATCATTTCTCTTTGCGAGCCTTCCGATAATTGGAGGGCTGAATGGATGAGGGACAGCGTTCGATCGGCGAGCTTGCTGAATTCGTCATATGCCTCAACCAACGTGTCACGAAATCCGGGCAGGTCGCGGGGCCAGCGATTGCGAGCATCGATTTGCTCGATGGTCGGATCTAAGAAATCGAATACTTCTTTGTTATCTCGCTTGCGCTTGGTGAGTTCACGGTCGTAGTAGCCCATGGGATTATCGATATCGCGCGTGATCTCATTTTTGATTGAGCGATCGGTGTCAAAAAACCGAGCAGTTTGCTGCCAGGTGCGGGCAATGAGATCGTCAAGCCCATGACCGCTCAAAAGGAAGAATCCGTGGTCTCGGCAGGCGGCGTCAAGGGCATCAAGCGAGGTTGCGGTTGGGTGAGAAATATCAACGATCGGCACAGAAAGCACAAGCCATGTTGTCATAAATAGGTGGTGTAGGGAAATGGCGGCTGGGGATCGTAATTCGTACCCGTCATCGGTAAAGATAGGTTCGTGATTCACCATTACCTAGCTGCTCGTGCCGAACTTGATGCCCCCGGATCGCCTTTGGCGACCTCGATTGCCGAGGTACGGGGGATTCCCGTGAAGGTGTACACCACCGCACCTCCCAATATGCGGGTCATGTGGGAAGCGACAGCGGTCCATGGCGACAAGGACTACTTGGTCTATGAAGACGAGCGTTACTCCTACGCCGAAATTCATGCCCAGGTTCGCAAGCTGGCCCAGTACTTGGTGAGCCAAGGAATTAGTCGACATAGCCGAGTTGCGTTGTCGATGCGCAACTACCCCGAGTGGGTTGTGGGTTATTGGGCCACCGTTTCAATTGGCGCAGCAGTCGTTGGTATGAATGCATGGTGGACTCCGTCAGAAATGGAGTATGCACTCAATGACAGTCAGCCAGGCGTAATGATTGTTGACGATGAGCGGTTAGAGCGATTGAGCCAAATTGCGAACACGCCCAAGATGCATGTCATTTCGGTGCGCACCGATCGTGCATTGCCTGCAGGTGGAGCGCGCTGGACTGATGTCATGGCAACTACCGACCCCGGCGTTTTGCCAAATATCGAATTTGATCCCGATGATGATGCAACTATTTTCTACACGTCGGGTACCACTGGTTTCCCGAAGGGTGCACAATTAACTCATCGTGGTTCGGTTGCCAACATTTTTAACTTGGTGGTCATGAATATGGCGGCGGCGTTGGCTGAACAAAAGGCGATCGCTGCTGGCGATGTTCCGGCGCCGACTGGTGAACCTAAGCCAGCGCTACCTCCTTGCTTCATGGCGCCGACTCCGTTGTTCCATGTGACTGCGTGTAACTGCATTTTGCACGCGGCTACCGCGAGTGGCGCCAAAGTTGTTTTGATGTACAAGTGGGACCCAGGTCGTGCACTTGAACTCATCGAACGTGAAAAAGTCACGAGCTTCTCTGGTGTGCCGACGATGAGTCGCGAAATGTTATTGCACCCCGATTGGGAAAAGCGCGACACATCGTCAGTACAAGGAATGGGTGGGGGTGGCGCAGCATTGCAGCCCGACCTCGTGCACAAAATTGCCGGAGCGTTGAAGGGTGGTCAGCCGTCAACTGGTTATGGCATGACCGAAACACACGGAATCATCACCGCTAACTCGGCTCGTTGGTTCATTGCTAAGCCAGAGTCGTGTGGGCCATTAGTGCCAACCCTTGAAGGCAAACTCGTTGATGAAGACGGTAACGATTTGCCCGCCGGACCTAGCACCGTTGGTGTTTTGTGTGTACGCGGTTCTGTCGTGATTAAGGGTTACCTCAATCGTGAAGAAGCAACGGCCGACAGTATTCGTGACGGATGGTTGAACACGGGCGACATTGCTCGCATCGATGAAGACGGATTCGTGTACATCGTCGATCGTGCAAAAGACATGGTGATTCGTGGCGGTGAAAATGTGTATTGCAGTGAAGTTGAAACTGTGATCTACAACCACGATGCCATCGCTGAAGCATGTGTTTTCGGTATCCCCGAAGAGCGACTTGGTGAAGAAGTTGCGGCCGTGATTGTGTTACGTCCTGGTCGTTCACTCACCGAGAAAGAACTTCAAGACTTCTTGTCAGGCACGATTGCCAAACACAAGATTCCGACGAAGATCTGGTTCCGTGATGAACCAATTCCCCGAAACGCGAGTGGAAAATTCTTGAAGCGTGAACTGAAGAAAGAACTCACCGGAGAGTGAGGTAACGAGTAGCGACTATTTTGCGCTACAAGTTCCGCCGACCGGTCGTCCGCCGACTTCTTTTCCGTTCACCGAGACCTTGATTGAAACATTTGTGTCAGTGGTCTTTTCGGTAATCATTGCATCAATTGCTTCACACACGGCGACCGCATCAACAGTATCTGTGTCGGCAAAATCAACCGTTACAAGAGTGCCACCGTCCCCAGTTCCTTCGAGGCCAGCAGAACTAATGTAGCCATTGGGGTAGTTGGTCGACTTCAAAGGCTCAACAGCAGCGTTGACATCTTCGTAAGTCATATCGTCCATAGCCGACGGCGGGAAGGTCATTGATGAATCATCAATTGAAGATGCATCAGTTGTCGGAGGAAATTTGCAGACATCGGTGCTATAGGTCTCAATGACTTTCCCGGCAGACGCGACCGCAGGATCGAACATCAACGACATCACTTCGCCAAATGCATCTGGATCGTTCTCGTCGAGCGAAGACATTTTTTCGATAATCGGTCCCATGGTTTCCAAAGCCTTCTTCAGCTCATCATTAGGAGCGTTCTTCGCAAGATCGGCTATGAGCGGAAGCACCGCTTTCAATGCCTCGGGGGAGCTGGCGTCAGAGTTGACATCGCTTGCCGATTGAAAGTCGGACAACTTTGCACAAAATTCTTCGTCGCTTAAACGAGTTGAACTGTTTCCACAAGCGACCGCAACAAGCGGGGTGGCAGCGAGGGCGATTAGGGCGAGGGGACGAGAGATGTTTCGAAATATACGCATGGCGAAACTGTAGCACCCCTTGTATTTCTAAGTTACATACAGCCGTAAGTTGTGTGGCCGTGGCCTACCGGGGTTCGCTGACTCGGTCGAGAGTGACGACCACTCCGCCCATGTCGGGCCGAGTCCAGATCATCTGGCCATGTTCATTGAGTTGGCGTGTCACTTGAATCCCTGGCATGCCAACCGGTCGAAGTATGAAGACTTGATCTTCGTACGAAGCGATCACGTGGATTGGTGTCGTGTAGTCAAAAACCGAGACGTCGTGCACGCCGTTCTCTTCAGTGCCGTCGGCGAGTGCGTCAGCAATAGTTCCGCCACCACAATCAACGATGCGATTTCCACATTGTTCAATGCGTTCGGTGTACGACATCAATCGATCATCGGCAGGAACTGTTTCGCCACCTCGAGTTGCGGTGACAACTTTCCATATGCCACGTAAGTCGGGAGCGCCGTCAACAAGTGGTTCAGTGCAGTTGCCAAGAATGAGCGGTGGAAAAGAAGTTCCGTAACCACCGGCTGGGGTGTGGGCGACGGGGATCTCGGAACATTTCATGAGATCACCATACGCTGGTCCGGGTCCCAAAATGTTTTTATAACATTGTTCCATATAGTTGTTTTTTCGGACTATATTGCGTGAATGAACCCACTTCGCCGGACTTTCAATTTCGCAGTTCTCGCAACTCTTGGTCTCGTCACTGCTGCCTGCAGTTCAAGTTCGACCTCGTCTGAATCTTCAGTTGTCACTGAACCGTCGGCGACGGCGACTCCGACGACGACCGAACAAACAACGACAACACTCGCTCCAGATTCCAGCGCATGTGTTGACCCTCCGAAGAACCCGTATCTGGCCGACAGCGGTGCCCCGATCGGCCACATCGATTCGGCTCAATCAAACGGTTCACCAATCGTTGGCCCTCGTGATTCAACAAAAACCCTGGCGTCAACTGATCTGCAGTACGCCGACCTCGGCCCTGGTCATGCGGGGTTGGCGCTTTCATCAAAGTATCCCGATGGATCGCGAGTGATCTGGAGCAATGGTGCAGATCGCATCAGCAAAATTGATGCGGACACTTTTGAGGTGCTCGCCGAACTACCGCGAGCCGACAAAGTTTTAGTAACGAGCGCTGAAGCAGATGCGAATATTGCGTTGCTTGACCAACAGACCGGTGCCGAATTGGCGACGACGGGCTTGGGGCTCGGTGCAAAATATCTGCTTGGTCTCACGGGTATCTACTACGCGCTTGATTCTGACAACACAATGTTTATAGGCGGTGAAGATTCAGTTCTTGCCTATCAAGATGAAACTGCAGGAGATTCGCATTCACCGATCGTCTTGCGAAATGAATGGAAGCGACCTCCTGAAATCACCGGCGGATTTGTTGGTGTGAACATGACTTTCGACGGCAAGTTAGTGGTGGTCACCGACGAAGGTTGGATTGTCGTTCTCGATCGCGATTTTTCTCATTATGTCGCCATTGCCTTACCTGGTCAAGAAGCGGCTGCGGCTCATAATGCAGAGGTTGTGGCGGGTGGGATCACTCTTGCTAGTGCAAGTTGGGTGCGCAACTCGATTGCTGTCGACGACAACGGTGGAATTTATGCGGTTTCACTCGACACCATTAACAAGGTTGTTTGGGATGGAACAAAGCTTTCAATTTCACCCGACGATGGTGCATGGTCGGTGCCATATTCAAATGGCAATGGCAAGGGCAGTGGTGCGACTCCTGCGCTGATGGGCAATTGCAATGATCGATTTGTTGTCGTGACCGATGGCGATGTGCAAATGCATGTCATGTTGTTTTGGCGAGACGCGATTCCGCAAGGTTGGGAAAATATTGAGGGGCAAACGAACCCTCGAGTTGCAGGGAATGCACTCGTCACAATGGACGACCCAAATCTGACAGCGATTCAAAGTGAACAAGGTGTTGTTGTCGGCGGATACGGAGCGCTTGTTGTCAATAACGATTCGCCGACTATTCCTGATGGCTACCCGGTCAAGGCAGCGCGACTGCTCGTTGCCTATTCGGGCGCTGATCCAGCCTTTGCGCCACACGGTATGCAGAAATTTGCCTGGGATCCATCAACTCGAGTGTTTGCTTCGTCTTGGGTGAATCAAGAAGTCTCATCGGCTAACGGAGTTCCGTTGGTGAGTCTTGGCTCAAACACTTTGTACACAGTTGGAGGACGTGACGGCAAGTGGGCCTTAGAAGGTATTGATTGGACAACTGGTGAATCTGTTCTGACGTGGATCACTGGTAGTTCGCGTTACAACACTGTCTTTGCCGGGCTCTTTATTGACGACGAGGGACACATCTTGCACGGCACGGCATTTGGAATGGTTCGCTACCCAATTGGGTAAGTGATCAATCGGTCAGCGATGTGCGTCCTTGTGGTGTTGCGTAGGCAAGCAATGCCAATTTCAGGCCTGTGTGAATTCGTTGATTACGTTCTTCAGCATTGATGAGTTCCATGGCCCAAAATCTGGAGGCTGAATAGACAACTGCTTCAAAGGTGGTGGAAATTTCTGCAAGATCAGCCGTCTGAGAAAGTTCGCCATCAAGTTGGGCTTGCTTCAAGAACGGTGCGATGCCATCAGATGCGTGGTGCTCAACAAAAAATTCGCGAGGGTTGGCGGCGTCATTCATGACGGCGAGAAGAAGTGATGGTGATATGGCTCGAAAAACGATGTCACTAATGCTTACTGCACTTTGGCATATCTGGCCGAGGGTCATTCTTGGTTCAAGCGAACCGACGATTGGTTTGATATCGGCAAGGACCTGATCAAGTGCGGCTCTCACGATCGCCTCGCGTGTCTCAAAAAGGTTGTAGAGGGTTGCGACGCTGACACCGACTTTCTCTGCAAGTGCGCGCATCGAGAGTTTTTCGACCCCGTCTGTATCAATCATTGTTCGAGCCACAGAAAGGATATTTTGACGATTGACCACGCGTCTTGCTCGGCGACCGTCCATGCGATTCAGCCTAGCGAGATAGGCGATTGCAATTTCTAGTAATCACATCGGCTCTACAAAAGGCACCTAAGATTCGAGAGTGAAGTTAGATACCGGTACAACTGATCTTCTGTGTGAACTTCGCGACGATGGCGTTCTTATCGCGACTCTGAATCGACCAGAGACACGTAATGCATTTAGTGCTGCCATGGGTCGAGCGCTCGGCGACATTTACGAAATGGCCGACACCAATGATGCCGTGCGAGTTGTCGTTGTCACTGGAACTCCGCCCGCATTCTGCGCCGGCGCAGATTTTTCTCATGGTGCTGAAGTCTTTGAACGAACTGAAAGCGCAGAGTTCAGTTCAAGCCCGGTCAACCCACCAGCATGGAAAATTCGTAAACCAGTGATTGCTGCAATCAATGGTCATGCGATTGGTATCGGACTCACCCTTGCTCTGCACTGCGATCTGCGCTTTGTTGCACGCGATGCTAAATACGGAGTAGTGCAAGTTCGCCGAGGAATCTTGCCCGACGCGATGAGCCACTGGACTTTGCCGCGACTGGTAGGTGTCGCCAAGGCCGCCGACATCTTGCTGACCGGTCGAACTTTTGATGGAACTGAAGCCGTCGAGTTGGGGATTGCATCGGGTGTTTTTGCAAATGACGAAGTTTTGCCGCACGCTTTAGAAGTTGCTCATGACATTGCTGTGAATACCGCTCCAGTTTCGGTGGCGCTCAGTAAACGTTTGTTGTGGGAGTCCTTTGCGATGACGGCTGAGCAAATGAATCAGGCTGAAAGTGATTTGCATGTGCACCTGATGGGGAAAGCCGACGCGCGAGAAGGTGTCAACTCATTTCTTGAACGACGTGAACCGCAATGGTCGCTCAGCGTTAATGAGGATTGGCCCGATTTCTAGAGAATCAATACTCAATTGATGAGTAATTGGAATGCAGCGAATACCGGCGAACCCATTGTGAAGCTCGAGCCACTTCGCTAATCTGCCAATATGAAAAAGCTTGTCAGAATCGAAAAAGTGACGTGTCTGGGTGAGCGTCGTCTTTTGATTGAGTTCAGTGATGGACTGATTCGTGAACTAGAAATTTATCGAGGTCTCGGCGGGGTAATGGGCGCTTTAGATGATGAGCATTTGTTCTCCCAGGTTTCGGTCGACCTAAATATCGGCACAATTGTGTGGCCTGGAAATCTTGATCTTGATCCTGACGTTCTTTATGGAGCGAGTGAGTCTGGTAGTTGCAGCGTTTACACGTTGATCTCAGAAAGTCCATTGCAGACTTTGTAAACCCTTGCACAATCTTTTGCATCCCTCGCTCGTCGGTGGTGACGGGCAACAATGAATCCATGACAAGCACAGTGGTGGTTTTTCTCGTCGTCGCATCAATTTTCTCGGTGGGAGACTGGTGGGCGGTGCAAGTTGCGAAGAAATCACTTGAATATCTCTGCAAACCGTTAGCCACCGTGGCGTTCCTTGGTGCGGCTATCGCAATCTTGAATGCCGATGGAGTGTCGCAAAATTGGCGCATCATCGCTTTTGTATTTTGTTTATTGGGAGATGTTTTTCTCATGCTTCCTCGTGATGCATTTATTCCTGGTCTTGCATCATTTGCGGTCGCCCAAATTTGCTTCGCGGTGAGTCTGCTCACTCAAGATGCGACTTTGACTCGACTAGTAGTGGGGCTCATCATTGTTGTGCCGACAACGCTCTTCTTGGCGCGACGTTTCGTGAAATCTATTTCATCGTCAGGTCACAAAGAGTTGGTGGTTCCTGTTGTTGTGTACATGATGGTGATTGCGGCCATGGCCACAGGTGCAATTGCCGGTGGAACTGCGATTGGCATCGCGGGTGCAATCTTCTTCTTGTTGTCTGACTCGCTTATTGCCGAACATCGATTCGTCAAAGAACGTTCGTGGCAACCAGTCGGGATCATGGTGACGTATCACATGGCGCTCGCGGGTCTTGCTCTCGGTTTGTTGTAGCGCCCTCAGCCGTTAAAGAGTTGTTACACGCAGTTCAATTCATCTTGCATTAACTTTTCTAAGCAGATGTTTTGAGGCTGTTTGAGTATTGTCTAAGAGCGATGTACCAGTCACTTTTGCAATCATCACTAATCGTTCGTTTGATGGTAGTGGTCTTACCTGCGTTGGTCATTGTGGTTCCATTGACTATTGCGACTCGTAAGCAAACTGTCGTCAGTAGAGACGACGACAATGTGATGACAACCGGAATGCGCTTCGTGGGGGCAGCGTTCATCTTCATTGGATCATTTGCAAACTTCACGGCTTGGCAAGGCGCGAGCTTGGCTAACTCAAGCCTGAAGACTGAGATTTCTTCATTAGCGGCTCTAACCGAAACCATTCTTGATTACGAGACCGAGCCAGTGTTGCAAGAAGCAGTTTCGAAAATCAATGTTTATGTTCAAACGATTCACGACACCGAGTTGTCGAAAGATGGAATTCGTGGCTTTATGGAGGATTCAAGCAATTTTGACCGAAAGCAGCGCACAAAGAATTCAGGATTGGGCGCAGCGCCCGAAGTGAAACGAGTCTCCGCCGAACAGCAAGCTCTTGATATTCGTAGCGCAGTTATCGCTATTGAAGAAGCTGATGTTGTGAACGATCGCGATTTGAATCGCATGTTGAAACAAGTTGACGATTTTCAGATCGCGCGTCGTAACCGTTTATCTGGAACATGGCCGCTTGTGCCAGAGGTGGTCATCGCCACATTTTTGGTGATCACTCTTGCCGCATTGGTACTTATCGGACGGTACCCGACTGGACCTCGTCGTGAATTGAAGTGGATGCAAGTACTTACCTCGGTGGCGATCGTGTCTGCTGTTTGGTTCTCGGTGCTCTCCACGCAAGATGTGAGCGTTAATAGCAAGAGATTCAACGTTCCGATCGAAGCCTTCTTAGCTCGCTATAAATAGATGCCATATTGGTGGAGCTGGGGGGAATCGAACCCCCGTCCATCAGGCGATGAGCGTTCGTGATACGACCATTCCCGATTTCGAGACTGACGCAATCTCACCGACGGGTCGGATATTTCCTATTGCTAGAAAACCACGGCACGTCTTTGCGTGCGGTCAGCGAACTTTCTCGCGGTCAGCGTTCTTTCTAGCTGTCATCCCCCGCTTCTGTTGCCGGGCTGCGGTGGATCGGCCCCGTGCGCCATTTCTGGTCACGATGTCTCTTTACAACCTGAGAATCAGGCGGCAAGAGCGAACTGCTGGTTGGCAATTCTGTTTTTTGCCCCGTTTAACGATTCTGAGCAAATCGGGTCGCACGCTCGGCCACCGGAACTCATGTCGAAACCTGTCAGCCCCAATAACGTCAATGCAC
>Ga0194055_10002986_pt1 | contig 13209 bp, 11 predicted proteins | sample SepL449m_MetaG_FD_155482 | JGI IMG/M metagenome (GOLD analysis project Ga0194055, IMG submission 155482) | Anoxic zone freshwater microbial communities from boreal shield lake in IISD Experimental Lakes Area, Ontario, Canada - Sep2016-L442-9m | ecosystem: Environmental > Aquatic > Freshwater >... | reverse complement strand
ACAGACACGGTGGATTACGGATGCACTTACGCTAAGCAATGAGAGGTAAGTAAACAGACTTCTTGTTATATTTGGCGGAAATTTTGATTTTCGAAACGCAAACCATATTCCAAGTGAAATCGGCGCGACAAATACTGGAAACATCACGATCGAATAAGTCATTAAGGCAAGTGGGGCGGGGAAGAGTAGCCAGAGCAGGGTGTTTGTGGTTGCGTGAGTTACTTTTACGGGTAGTTGTGGGTCGCGTTTCGTGATTAGCCAGATTGCGACACCGATGATCGGTATGAGTGGTGAAAGAAATAGTCGAATGTCAAGTAGATCTCTGATGATTAGTTGTGAGATTGCGGCGCTGGCACTGCCGATGGCAAAGCCCATGGCGAGAAGTTCGGGTAGGGGCAAAGTTTTGTCTGTTTGTCGTAGTTTGGCCCAGATGTATGCGCCAGCGAAGGTTTGGCTGATGACGACTAGTAAGAAATATCCGACTTCGAAAAATGGTCCACCAAATGAGACCGAGAGACTATAAATCTCGACGATCAAAACCGCACAAAACATCAATACTTCACGCAGAGAGTTAGTTTCAACTACCTCAGATGAAGTTGTGCTCAGATCAGTAGTCATAAAAAACTAGGAGAACTCTCCAAGGCGAAAGGCGAGTGGCACACACCGCGCGAGATTCTTCGACAAAGTAACAGCCTGCATCGTTGTGAGTCTAATCAATTTAAGAAATGACCCCGTAAATGACTCTCGGAGGGCGCAAGCGCCCTCCGAGTTATCAATTAAAACAATTCGGATTTATGGCAATTTAATTGTTGGATCAATAAATTCGTTAGTCACAATGTTTGCCGCGGTTAGATCAGCTTGCATCTTCGCACCAATTGTTTTGTAAACAGGTACAGCAGTGGCGATGAACGCAGTTACGCGGTCCATGTCGAAGCTGCCCAAAGTTCCGTCGGGGCTATTAGCAATCAATTTTTCACTAAGTGCGAACTTGACTGCAGCATCTGCTTGACCTGCGTCGTATAGCCAACCGTTATTGTATTTTTTTACAAGATCCAAAATCAATGCGTTTGCGCGAGAAGGGTCTGTTACATAGTCAACCTGCGATTTCTGAATGATTGGTACAAGCAACTTGAGGCAGTCTGTGTACTTAGCAATATTCTCTGGTGTTCCACCGAGTGATTGTGCATAAGCAGTCCATCCGGCCGCGTGAATTGTCTGATAGCCGACTGGCTTCATCCAGTCTGTGAGAACCTTCTCGTAGTAGTAAGGCTCAGAAGTCGCGAAACCTTGCTGCGCGGCTTTTCCACCGTCAGCAATAAAGTTGGCAGGCGTACCGTCGTAGTTTCCGTCAACTTGCTTCTTATCCAAGATGCCATTTGCTGTGAAGTACTCCATGTAGGCAGCACCACCGAAATAACGAACCTTTGCACCAGTTGCCTTAAGGTCGGCAATTGTTTTGACATTTGGATATGTTGCCGGGTCCCACATAATGATCTGTGGGTTGATGTTGAATGGAGCAACAACACTCATTGTTGGAAACTCACCAGAGTCTTGAACTGCACCGTCTGTGCTTACGAAGCCCAAAAGGATTGATGGGTCTTGGTACAACAATGAAGTTGGCGAACTAAATCCAACTGCTGGTCCGCCTGAACGAACTTGAACTTTGACTCCTGTATCCGAACCAGATGCCATTAATGCACCAGTGACTCGAACACCAGCGGCGTCAACTTCGTAACCGTCTCCAACCAAGTTGTAAAGGAAACCGTGTTCTGATTCTGGGTTCCAGTCTGTTTGAAAGGTAACCGTCTCTGGACAAACACCGGCAAGCGATACACCAGCCGCTGCTGTCGTTGTTTCAGTTGGTGCCATTGTCTCTGTTGATACTTGATCAGTTGCTGTGTCACTTCCACCGCATGCGGCAAGAGCGACTAAACACAGCGAACCTAAGAGCGCTGAGATTTTCCTTTTCATTATTTTCCCCTTTTTATCTAGTTGAATGTAATTAATTGCAACTCATTATCCTTCATATTCAGTTACTGCATATTGCTTACTAATTTATTTTTCGTCAAAATATTTCTACCGACCTCTAGTAGTCGTATGCCATTTGCCGATTGCTACTTTCGAGATTAGACCGAACAGAATGAATACGACAAGACCGAAGATGCTGGCCAAAATAATCGCTGTAATCAGCTCGGCACCCCAGAGGCGCCCACGATAAATGTCAATTTGCGCGCCAATTCCGACAACGCCGCCCTGTCGAAAATAGAAGTCACCAACGACCGCACCAATTACTGAGAGGCCGGCTGAGATACGTAAGCCGACAAAAATATTTGGCATAGCCGCCGGAAACTGTAGTTTGCGAAGTCGAGTGAATTTACTTGCTCCGTGAAGTGTAAACAACTCGTGTTGGCTGGCATCCACAGAAAGCAAACCAAAAAGAGTGTTATTGACAATTGGAAAGAAAGCGATCAATACAACAACAAGAATGCGCTGCACCCGAATCCCGTCAATCAATGCTCTAATCAAAGGCGTCATTGCCAATATTGGAGCAGATTGCAATGCAACAAGATACGGCCAAGTGGCTCGCTCCATCCAACGGCGCGTTGCCATCAATGTCGCAAGGGTCGTGCCAACGATGATCGTGATAAACAATCCAGAGATTGCGATCTTTATCGAATCCCAAAGTGACATCAGAATTGGTTTCAAACCTCGTTGGGTACCAGCCGACCAAGTAAGAAATCCTTCGTTGACCACACGGTGTGGAGTTGGCAACAAAAAACGCTTCTGTGGCGGTAACAACTTTGTCGAGAGTAAATACCAAAAGCCGATAAACAAAATAAACACAATCACCGGTCCAGCGAAATCACTGAAAAGATTCCGCTCGTTGGCTTCTCGCGGGGCGTCATCGATCCGCAGACTCGGAGGTGCCGACTGATCAATCGTGTTTGTAACTTTCAAATTTGTGTTGCTCATACGAGTGCTCCGCGTAGTGCGACTGATACTTCGCCACAAATCTCGGCAAATTTTGGTTCGTAACGCAACGAGTGAGCGCGTGGATAGTCGAATGGGATATCAAAACTGCCGACAATTTGCCCTGGTCGTGCTGACATAACAAGAACTTTTGTGGACATATAAACCGCTTCGGCAATCGAGTGTGTGATGAACAAACCCGCGAAACCTTCAAGTTGAAACAATCGCAGTAATTCGTCGTTTAGTCGTTCGCGGGTGATCTCGTCGAGTGCTCCAAATGGCTCATCGAACAAGAACACTTCTGGTCTCATAACAAGTGAACGGGCGAGTGAGGCTCGCATTTTCATTCCGCCCGATAATTGTCTTGGGTATTTTTCTTCGAATCCTGTTAAGCCAACGAGATTGATTGCGTCCTGTGCGAGTTTGGTGCGTTCGGTCGAAGAGATGCCATGCAATTCGGCGATTAGTTCTATATTTTTTCGAACCGTGCGCCAAGGTAACAAAGTTGCATCCTGAAATACATAACCAATACTGTTGCGATCAACTTCGCACTTGCCTTCAGTTTCAGTTTCAAGATTCGAGGCAATTCGCAACAGGGTAGATTTGCCACAGCCTGAAGGCCCGACAACGGTGACAAACTCACCTGGATTAATTTCAAAGGAGACTCCGCCGAGGGCTCTAGTCCCATCAGGAAATGTCATGCCGACATCATTAAATGCGAGCGCTCCTGCCACACCGAAAGAATAGTTGAAGATTTACTGTTAAACAAAAAATGGGCAACTTATCCCGGTTAATTCTTTGTTAAGTGGGTGAGTCTGCCCCGATACATCACCATTGACCGGTTCGACCGATTGGCAATTGCCTCTCGCAGCGAATCTGCTTGTGTCAACATCAAATCTGCACGGTCGCCGATTTTGAGCTGAGATTGCGCCGTACCGATGACAGATTTTGCTGTGTTCGATATCGCCTCGAAAGCATCGCTGGGTAATTGATGTGCAGCGAGCACCATCAAGGCGGCAGTTTCAAGTGGGTCTCCACTGCCAAGTGGATTAAACGGATCTTGCAAGTTATCGGCACCTGCCGCAACACGAACACCCGCCATGCGCAACTTAGATATAGCCGTAAGCCCGCGGGGTGATGCGGTTAAGTTTTCGCGACCTTGCAAAAATAAATTGGTGTGCGGCAAAGCGATTACACCGATATTGGCTTGGGCGACTTTTTCGCTTATTCGTTGCTGAACATCTTCTGTTTGCATCCCGAGACTGACACAGTGACTAGCAGTGACCGAATGCGCAAATTTTGTAGCTATGACACGCTCGGCAAGATCTTCAAGTGAAACTCGATGTGCATCAGTGTGTTCATCGGTATGCAAATCAAGACTGCAACCTAGTTCGCTGGCGAGTTGTAATAACGCGATATTTGCGCCGACAGGTTCCACATCAAGATGGGGACAACCTCCAAGAATGTCTGCACCGAGTTTTATTGCCTGTCTGCCGAGAGCAAGATTGTTGGAGCCCTGCTCTCCGGATAAAGGCCAGCCAAGCAACGCAACGATCTGCATTTCAACAATTTCGCGTGTTCGATTTCGCACTTCAAGCAACGCTTCAATTGAGTCAAGTGAATTCCATTCGGTCACATCGGCGTGAGTTCTGATTGCGGTCACGCCGTTAGAAACCATCAATCGAACTGCGCGTTCGGCGCGTGCGATCGTGTCATCAACAGTGATCTGATCTCGCCCCGACTCCATCGCATTAATCGCGCCCATCAAATCGCCAGTTGGGTTGCTGATTCTTTCGGATAAAAAAGCTTTATCCAGGTGCGCATGTGGTTCGGCTAGTGAAGTTGTCAACAACGCACCGTTCGCATCAACAAATTGTTTGCTTCGGGCATTATCGGGTGATTTTTCAGCAACAGTTATCGACGCGATTACTTCATGATCAACAGCGACGTCAAAGAACTCATCAGGTCGATCGACAAGTCGACAGCTTTTGATTAGCACGAGGCTAGATCTAAATCAATGGTTGAAGATTTGGCAACGATCGACGTTCGATTTTCTCTCCAAGTCGAGGAAAAATCTCGTCAGCGATGAAATGCATCTGTTCGTTCATCTCATCACGGCTCACGCCTGGATAATCAAAGAAAAAGCAAATGTGTTTTAGATCAAGCAAATCGCGCCAAAAGCCAATCGTGTCGACAGCATCATCAAATGAGCCAACGATCTGAATCTTCTGGTCAATCGACTCTTGCACAGTCGGGCAGTGGTTGAAAGCAACCTTGCTGCCGTCGGGGTTGCGGTAAGAAGAAAATCGACCATACGGCGACAGAAAGTTTGCAAACTCATCGTGACCAGGCTTGCCTTTGATCATTGCCTTTTCGCGGGTCTTTGCGCAGTGCATATTGATCACCAACATTCGGTCTTCGCCAGGCGCTACTGGAGTTCCGACCTGTTCGCGAATTTCGGCGTAGCGATCCCACTTTTGCTTTTGGCTGTCAGCGTTTTGCAGCCAGTACACCGCTTTGTGTCCAACTCTTGGTACATATTCAATTGTCTCAGGAGACGTAACCGGTTGATAAACATCAATGTGGCGCAACGGTTTTGGAATCAAAGTTAAATCGTCGACATAACTTCCACGGTCAGGAATATCATCCGGAGGAAAAACAAAATGCTTGCCGCGATACGAGAATCGTTCGTTGTACCAAGCGAGTTTGATTATCTCAAGGCTTTCTTCGAACACTTCTCGGTTGATGCGATCATGTTCAGCACTCATTGCGTTGTCTCCAGATGCAACAACAGTGCCGAGACTCCAGGCTTCGCGAGGCACAGTGCCACGACCAACGCCGAACTCCATTCGTCCACCGGTGACGATGTCGGCGAGAGCGAAGTCTTCGGCCAGACGAAGTGGATGCCACTGCGGAACGACGTTGAACATTTGACCTAATCGAAGATCTTTTGTGACACTAGTTAAGTGTTGTCCGAACATTATGAGATTCGGCAACACCTCGTAACCTTCAAACTGAAAATGATGTTCAGTCAGCCACATCGTGTCAATGCCAACTTGGTCGGCAGTTTTGGCCCACGAAACGAGGTTTTTGTAACACTCAATCACGCTGTCGTTTCCGTATCTTCGTTTTGTCGGCGCTACTTTGCCGGCGTCATCCATCGGAACTGTGCAAAAGAAGTTTGCGTCTACTCTCATGGTCTTAGAGTACCTCAGTTGGCATGCCAACACGAATTATCTAGAAGTACTTTTTTTAAAATTTCGAGCCGGTCAGTCATGATTCCATCGACGCCTAAATCAAGTAAACGCTTCATCTCAATGGGGTCATCAATTGTCCAGACATGAACCTGAAGATCAGCGCGGTGAGCCGCGTCAACAAATTTTCGATCCACAATTGTCAGCGGACCCTGGCTTACTGGTACTTGTGCCGCATGAATGTTGCGAAACTTGCTTGTTGTTTTAACCCAACTCCCGAGCCGCAACTTGGTGACATCACGCGGACCCATCGAAGTGCATAGTTTGTCGCCGAATGCTTCTCGCAAATGATTCAGGCGCCGATCGCTGAATGAGCCAATACACACTCGTTCGAATAGATCGCCGCGGGCGAGTCTGGTTTCAAGTGGTTGTAGTGCTTGGTCTGATTTACAGTCGATGTTGATGTGTGCAGTGGGCCAAGTTGCAATCAAATCTTCAAGCAACGGAATCGGTTCAATCCCGTTGACCCGTGCCTGTGAAACTTCTGCATAGTCGAGTTCACTGATTTTTCCTGGTCGGCCGCAAGTTCGCGACAAATCATCGTCGTGAAACGCAAGTAATACACCGTCGCGCGTGACATGCACATCCGTCTCTATATATATGTATCCGAGATCCATTGCTTTTTGAAAGGCTGGCATCGTGTTTTCGGGAGCATCGCTGGCACCGCCACGATGGGCAAAAGCAATTGGTGTCTTGTGTTTTAGAAAGGGATGTAACACGACGGCGAAGTTGCTGCTCGCGACCGACTAAATCGCGCGCCCTGCATTCTTCCAATATTCGTCTTTGAGTAGCCGCTTGTAGAGTTTGCCCGTCGGGTGGCGCGGTAACTCGGTGCGAAAATCAATTGAATGTGGGCATTTCAGATCAGCCAAAGATTCTCTGCAGAAGGCTTTCAGTATTCGTTCAAGTTCGTCTGCTTGCGCTTGTGTCGTCGGCATCTCAGCAGGTTGCACAACTGCTTTAACTTCTTCACCGAACTCGTCGTTAGGGACGCCGAACACAGCAACATCTACGACGCTCGGATGATTTATCAAAATATTTTCGGCTTCTTGTGGATAGATATTTACGCCACCCGAAATAATCATGAATGCTTTGCGGTCGGTCAGGTATAAATAATTATCAGCATCGAGATAGCCGACATCACCAAGAGTCGTCCATCCACGACCAAGAGGATCTCTCGAACTCTTAGTTTTTTCAGGATCATTGTGATATTCGAAAACAGCTTTGCTCTCGAAATAGATTGTGCCCGGTTCAAGAGTCGGCAGCTCATTGCCCTGATCATCGCAAATATGAATCACAGCGTTGATCGAGGTGCCAACTGTGCCAGGGTGGGCGAGCCACTGCTCTGAATTGCAGTAAACAAAACCGTTGCCTTCGCTACCGGCGTAGTACTCATGAATTATTGGTCCCCACCAATTAATCATTTTGTGTTTCACTTCGATAGGACACGGAGCCGCTGCATGCATCGCGCAACGAAGACTCGTCATGTTGTAATTAAGTCGTGTTGCCTCGTCGAGTTTGAGCATCCGCACGAACATCGTTGGCACAAGTTGCGAATGAGTTACCTTAAAACGCGCAATAAGTTTGAGGTATTCTTCCGGGTCAAAGTGCTCCATGATTATCGCCGTGCCACCAAGTCGTTGCGCAGTCATTGTGAAACGCAATGGAGCCGAATGATAAAGCGGTGCAGGTGAAAGATAAGTAGTTTTTTCGTCCATCGCGAAAAGCATTTGGCACAGAGAAGTCAGTCCAGTTGGCGAACCGAGAGGCGTCATTGCCAACCCGAGTTTGACCCCCTTTGGACGACCTGTCGTGCCACTTGAGTAGAGCATGTCAACGCCATCGATTCGATTAGGCAACTCTGCAGTTGATGCTTCGGCGACTGCATCTTCAAACGAGTCGTACCCAGCAACTGTTCCGTCAAGCATTAATCGCAGGTTCACCTTCGGTGTTCTTGAATTGAGTTCAATGGCTTGCTCAGATTTGTACTTGCTCGTGATAAATGCTTTTGCGCCACAATCGTCGACGATGTAACTAAGTTCATTGGTCGTTAAACGCGATGAGCAAGCCGTGTAGATCAGACCCGCATAGTGGCAACCCCAAAGAATTTCAAAATAACGTGGATGATTCTCTAGGCAAAATGCGATGTGGTCGCCAACTTTTAGGCCCGCATCGCGCAAGACATGGCTCAGTGCATTGGCGCGCGAATCGAGTTCAGCAAATGTTGTGACCTCTCCAGTTGAAGCCATGATTACTGCCGGTCGGTCAGGCGTTTGCTTTGCTACTGATCCAGGAAACATAAAAGCAAACTACTCAATACAGGTTAAAAAGCAACAATCAGAAAGGATCGAAAACAACATGGATAACTTACCATTGTGAATAACTCAGAAGCTTTCAGGGCAATCGTTGAAAATATAACTGAGGATCTGCCCTTGGATCGTGCCGTGGCATTAATCGCGGGTATTGCAAACGAAACAGTTTTACCTTCAGAAATATTGTTGAAATTCGATGAAATATCCGCGGCGTGCGAGGCCACATCGGTTTTGGCTTTAATGGAATATCTTTTTGGTCCCGGTAAGTTCGCGGGTAACACGATCAACTTTCACGACCCTGCGAATTCATTGTTTGACAGCGTGCTCGGTCGAAGGTTAGGAATACCGATCTCATTAAGTGTTTTGGCTATTGAAGTCGCAAAACGTAAGAGTTTCGAATTATTGCCGATTGGCATGCCTGGAAATTTTCTCGTGCAAAGCAGCGAAGATGGTGATCAATATTTCGACCCATTTCGTGGAGCGAACCCGATTAATTCTCAAGCGTGTGCTGAGTTGTTTCTCAGTCTTAATCCTCTCGCGTCCTGGTCCGATAGTTATCTCAAACCGGTAACGAATCGAGCGGTAATCATCAGAATGTTGACGAACCTCAAAATGATCTATATACAAACGAATAATACTGCCGGGTTGCGGTGGGTGATGAGGTTGCGTCTAATGTTTCAAGAAGTCGCAGATTCAGAAAAAGATCAGTGGGCGCGGCTGATGAGATCTACAAACTGAAACTGATAAATTCAATTCGATTAAATTAGACAAAATAATTAAGGGGTTTTATGACGGCAACTGAAGCAGAGACGATAATTTCTGATGTTGAAGTTCAGCGTCGTGTCGACAAGTTGATCAGCGACTTTCCACCCAGCTTAACCACCTCGACTAAATTTCTCGGCGCACAATTCGATGCGGGGCTGGCGTGGGTACATTTCGCGGTAGGTAGTGGCGGACTAAACACTTCGCCAAAGCACCAAAAAATTGTCAACGAAGCAATCGCTGCTGCAGGTGGGCCATCAAGTTATATGCGTAACCCAATCGGTTACGGAATGTGTGCGCCAACTATTTCGCAATGGGGTACACCTGAACAGGTCAAAAAATATATGCGACCGTTATTCACGGGTGAAGAGATTTGGTGTCAGTTATTTTCTGAGCCAGGTTCTGGGTCAGATTTTGCTGGATTATCCGCCAAGGGTGTGCGCGATGGCGAAGAATGGTTAATCAACGGACAAAAGGTATGGACGACCCTTGCTCATTTATCAAAATGGGGTCTATTGGTGGTTAGAACCGATGCGCAGGCAGTGAAACACGCCGGGTTAACAGCAGTGATCGTTGATATGCAAGCGCATGGTGTCGAAGTGCGACCTTTGCGTCAGATAACTGGTGAAGCTGAATTCAACGAAGTGTATTTTACTGATGTTCGAGTTTCAGTTGCCGAAACTCTGGGCAAAGCTGGTGACGGTTGGCGAGTAAGTTTGACGACTTTGATGAATGAGAGAGTTGCAATCGGTGGTGCGATACCGCGCAAAGCAACAGGCCCGATTCGCGAAGCAGTGAAATTATGGCAGGCCTTGCCAAAAGATCAAAAGTCAAATGCGACGCAAGATCAACTGATGAAGTTGTGGATAAAAGCAGAAGTCTTGCGGCTTACGAATATCCGCGCCGGGCAGAACCGTCGCATCGGTACGCCTGGCCCAGAAGGCTCAATTGGCAAAGTTGCCAGTGCTGAACTCAATAAAGACACATATGAGTTTTGCGTCAATCTATTAGGCGCAAATGGAATGCTTTATGGAAGTTATGCACTCGTTCGCCCTGAGACAGCGATGAGTTTCGACTCAGTGCCAAAAGCATTTCTCAGAAGTCGCGCCAACAGTATCGAAGGCGGCACGACTGAAGTGATGAAAAATATCCTTGGAGAACGAATTTTGGGTTTGCCAGGCGATGTACGTGTTGATCGCGACAAGCCATGGCACGAAGTGCCAAGAAATTAGCAGCACGAAGTGCCGTGAAATTAGCGCGTGAAATTAGCGCGTGAAATTAGCGCGTGAAATTAGCTAACTAATTAGCAAGCAGAGCCAAAACTCTGCTGGCAGCGGTTTTTCTATCATCAACAATTTTTCGTGACACATAAGATCCGCCGAGCATTGCCGTCGCAACGAGTTCAATACTCGTTTGCAATTGACGAATGTGTCGTGGCGGTGGAAAGTATTCATCTTCTTGGGCGATTTTGATTTCGCGAACGCCCTTGGTTGGCGCCAGTATTTGAATTATCTCGGCGACAAGTTCTTCAGGTGCCGAGGCACCCGCTGTCACGCCCACTGTGCCTGAGAAGTTTTTCGGAAGTTCACTTGCATCGTTGACACGGTAAACATTTTTACAACCAACGTCTTTAGCGAGTTTTTCGAGCGCGCGTGTGTTCGACGAATTATCTGATCCGATGACGATTATTGCATCGCACTCTCGGGCAATCTGCATTAACGCGCCTTGTCTATTCGTAGTGGCGAAGCAAAGATCACTCTTACCTGGCGACCAGACTTGTGGGTACTTAAGTCGCACTGCGTCGGCGACATCCTTCCAGTCGCGATGTGACAGAGTTGTCTGAGCGAGAATCGCAACGGGTTCGTTGAATTGTTCGAGCGCGTCAACCTCGGCCAAAGTTTCGACACGAGAAATTGAATCAGGTGCAACTGCCATAGTGCCGACGGCTTCTTCATGCCCATCGTGGCCGATGTAAACAATTCTGTAACCCTTATTCGCTCGAGTTTTTACTTCGTGGTGAACCTTGGTCACCAGAGGACAAACAGAATCAACGACATAGCTACCAAGTTCGCGAGCGGCTGTCACAACTTGCGGCGCGGAGCCGTGTGCTGAAAGCATTATCGGGCGACCTTTTGGAATCTGATCAAGATCATCGACAAAGACGACTCCCAGACTTTTGAAACGATCTACGACGATTTTGTTATGAACGATCTCGTGATAGCAGTAGACAGGTTCATCGAAAGTGCGAACCATCCACGCCAAAGCTTTGATCGCCATTTCAACTCCGGCACAAAAACCACGAGGCGACGCAAGGATAACTTCGTCGACGTTATTCATCGCTTCGAAGAATACCTTGTCAATGCAACGGTAAACTGCAGGCGTGACAACATCCCTAGCAACAGTTGTCATTGTCGGGCGCCCAAATGTGGGTAAAAGCACTTTGTTTAATCGTTTTATGGGTTCTCAAGTGGCGATCGTTCAAGATACGCCGGGTGTTACGCGCGACAGATTTGAGCGTCAAGTTGAGTGGCAAGGGCGTCATTTCAATGTTGTTGATACAGGTGGATGGATGCCTGGCGGGACAGAACTTGACGGCAAAGTAAGCCGGCAAGTCGAATCGGCCGTGAAAGAAGCAGATCTCGTGTTGTTTGTTGTTGATTCAACCGTCGGTGTTTTAGATGATGACCAAGCAATTGCAAAGTGGCTACGCACAAGCGGTAAAGAAGTTTTGGTTGTCTCAAATAAAGTTGACACAGATAAACGCGAGTTCGACAAATGGGAGTTTCTTTCACTCGGGCTTGGCGATCCGTTTCCGGTTTCAGCACTGCATGGACGCAAAGCCGGCGATGTTTTAGATGAAATTTTAATTCGTGTTCCGCGACGAGATGGTGATGACGAAGTCGAAGTAGAAATTGAGCGACAAGGTCCAAATCGAACGCCTGGTATCCCAAGAGTCTCGATAGTTGGTCGACCGAATGTTGGCAAGAGCACACTTTTTAATCGCCTCGTCGGGCAAGATCGTGCAGTCGTCCACGACATGCCTGGTACAACTCGAGATTCGATTGACACGGTTGTCGAAACGCCAGATGGGCCGATGATGTTTGTCGACACTGCCGGAATGCGCAGACGAAGTCGTGTAGATGAATCAACGGAGTATTACTCGTTCGTTCGTGCGTTGCGAGCCGTTGACGAATCAGACATTGCGTTACTCGTGATAGATGCAACCGAAGGTATTACGAGTCAAGATCAAAGACTCGCTGAACGAATTGATGCGTCTGGTAGCCCTGTGGTCGTAGTCCTTAATAAGTGGGAGATGTTAAACGCAGATCAGCGTGCCGAAATAGATATTGAAATTGGTCGTAAATTATTTTTCGTTGGTGATGCTCCAGTATTGAAGATGTCAGCGCTAACTGGTAAGGGTGTGCAGAAGTTGCGACCAGTGTTGCAAGATTCAATTGAGCAATATCATCGTCGAGTACCAACTCGAGATGTCAACAGGGTGATTGCTCGTGCCCAACAACAGCAACCAGCGCCAAGCGGCGGTCGAGTGTTGTATGCACTACAGGGTGCATCTGATCCACCGACGTTTACTTTGTTTGTTAATAAAGAGTTACCGCCAACATATTTGCGATATCTCGAACGATCAATTCGAGAAGGTTTCGAATTCGGTTCAGTGCCGATCAAGATTCGCGTACGTAAGCGGGCAGAGTAGAGATCGATGCCGTGGTGTGAGCCTTGCGCAAAATATTTTGCACCGACGGCGCTGACTACATCGGGGGATTGTCCAAGTTGTGGTGTGCGCGCAATTTCCGCTGATATTAATGGTCGAGTTACGGCCAAAAATCTTGACCTTCGTGCTCTTGCATCGGCTGGCGACCCAGGTTCAGAGAAAGTTCCATGGCACTTTAAGT
>Ga0194055_10002985_pt1 | contig 13211 bp, 14 predicted proteins | sample SepL449m_MetaG_FD_155482 | JGI IMG/M metagenome (GOLD analysis project Ga0194055, IMG submission 155482) | Anoxic zone freshwater microbial communities from boreal shield lake in IISD Experimental Lakes Area, Ontario, Canada - Sep2016-L442-9m | ecosystem: Environmental > Aquatic > Freshwater >... | reverse complement strand
CTTTATTACTACTAATTATGTTTTACGGTTGGCTCATTAAAAGTGGACAAAATTTAACTACTTCAAGCGATCGAATTATTGCGATTAGTCGACTTGCGGGAATTATAGCTACTGCAGGGGTGCTTTTAGAGTTTTTAATTATGAGCCGTGCTCCCTTTATTGAAAATAATTTTTCACTTGAAGAAATTAACGAATTTCACCGCTATGCAGGATATGCGATCGTTTATTCACTTATTGTGCATGTTGTTTTTGTTACGGTTGGCTATGGTGCACTCGATCACTTAAGTTTATGGCGACAGTTTTGGGCTTTTCCTGGCCAGTTTTCCGGGCTATTAAGTGCTTTAGTTGGGTCTGCAGCACTTATTGCGGCAGCTGCCTTCAGTATAAAATTAATACGTAACAAAATACCCTACGAAATCTGGTATTTCATCCACATTATTGTGTATGGCAGTATTATTTTAACCTTCTCCCATCAGATAGATAGTGGTGGTGATGTATCGGCACTTCCTTGGATGCGAGCCTATTGGTATTTTCTTTTTGGCCTGCTTTTCTTGCTAGTAGCTTACTATCGATTCCTTCGCCATATATTACTCAGTTTGTATCACGAATTTCGCGTTGAAAAAATTGTGCCTGAAGCAAATGGTATTTACTCGGTATATATTTCTGGAAGAAGAATACAAAAGTATAAATATAAGGCAGGCCAGTATGCCCATTGGCGGCTACTAGGTTCCAAGTTTTTTTTGCAAAATCATCCTTTTTCTTTTTCATCAATCCCGGGGTCTGATCATCTGCGCTTTACTTTTAAGGTTTCCGGAGATTTCACCAACAAGCTTTCTTCAGTGCCAATCGGGACAAGATTACTCGTTGATGGCCCTCGTGGTTCTTTTGTCACCGAATATTCTTATGACCGACGAGTTCTGATGATTGCAGGAGGCATTGGTGTTTCTCCGTTTATTCCACTTGCGGTGTCTCTGCTTAAAGATAATCGCGATGTGACGGTTCTTTACAGTGTCGTTAATGATTCAGACGTAGTGTTCGGTGAAGAGTTTGAGCAACTAGCAAAGGCGTATCCGAGCACCTTTCATCTTGCAATTCATGTTGCGAGCCAACGAGGGTATATTACTGAAGCAACTTTACTAAAATTTATTGCGCAGGATAAGAATGAAGCGATCTACATATGTGGTCCGCCAGCTATGACGATCTCCACCATAAAGCAATTAAAAAATATTGGCTTAGATGATGATCAGATCATCACTGAACAGTTTTCATTTGCTTGAAAGTAGTTGATTAAGCTCGTTGTTTCTATCAACATAGATGCAACTATATCCAGGTATTTGCTGCAGTAACTCAAGCCCCCTTTCACCCATTGCAAAAATAACGGTCGCATAGACGTCTGCTATGACTGTTGAAGGGCCAAAAATAGTAACAGACTTGAAAAAAACAGGTTTCTTGTCGGTTATGGGATCAATAATATGATCCCCCCTTTCATAAGTCCCTGATGTAGCTATAGCGATAGAATCCACTTCAAGTTGTGCCAGAATCTTTTTTGTATCATTTGGATTTGTAATGCCAATCTTCCATGACTTACCCGAATTTGAATAAGCTACTATATCGCCGCCAGCGTTTATAAGGAATTCGTTGTAGCCTTTTTGTTTTAGATAATTCGCTGCTTGCTCTAGAGCGTATCCTTTTACGTACCCGCTCGGATCGTACTTTTTATTATAAAAAGCATCGAAATAGCCATTTGTTTCTTTTTTGAATTGTTCGCAAGTTTCATATACTTTCTTGAAGCTGTCTGAGCATTTCTCTAGAGAAACTACACCTTTATTAAAATTCGAAACTTCACTGTTGTGTTTATAGGTACTAAAACGATCGTCTATTTCTGAAAAAATAGCGAAAGATTCAATAAATATCATATCGCCACCTGCCGGTATATCTATGCTAATGGGTATTCCCATGATAGTAGCTATTTTGCGCATAATATGAAACTAGGCTGTTTTAGCTTGATCAAGCGCAGACTGCAATGACTGCTGATAGCTTTGACTTGTGTAGGTTGCTCCAGAAACACCATCTATTTGCGCGTTTTGAGCGGCAATTGTTTGAGATTTAAGAATCGGTCCCGCCATAGAAGTTAAATATTGCGACCTTCGTTCGGTGCTCGGCATACTAATTAAATTAACTGAAGTTATTTTTCCACTATTTATGATTATAGAGATTTGGACGTCACCATAAGGATTTTGATAATCTTTGCCCGTAAAGGTTCCGTCCTTATATGATGGGCCTTGCATAGTACTTGGATTACTTGGCTGAGTTGAAGGATTCGTGTTGCTCGTATTAGCACTAGGCGTACTTTGTGTGTCATTAGATTTAAGCGCAGTAGGCCCGTAATAGATGCCGATCATTCCTAATATTGCTATTGCTGCGAACGTTATAAAATACTTTTTCACCTGCCTATTATCGCATAAACTAGCCGAGAGTTTAATTAAATGCAAAAACCGAATTTCAAAGTGTAATTTTGTTGCCACACCTCAGTTTGTTTGCTATTATAAATGCAAATATGTCTTTATATAAAAATAGTTCACTTAAATTTACTATGCCAAAAAATATTCATCAGCAGACCATGGGTAGCGTGTGAATTCTTTAATTCATTTTGCAGCTGAATCTTCTGTGCCGCTTGCTTCAGAAAGCTTGTTCAATATTTTTGGATTTCACATTACTAATTCGATGCTGTTTAGTCTTATTATTGGGCTTATTATTACAAGTGTTTTTGTGTTATCCGCACGTCAACTCAAAATTCGCCCGGGATCACGTTTTATTTATTTCATTGAAATAACCATCGTATTTATACTCGATACAATAAAAACTAATTTTGATGGTGATGAAAAAAAGGCTCGTAAGTTTCTTCCCCTTTTTCTAGCGTTCTTTTTGTTCATACTTTTCAATAATTTATTTGGATTACTTCCCGGTATGGGGGGAACGATATTTTTGCAACATGGTGCAGAACAAACTCCCCTTCTTCGTCCGATCACTACAGACCTGAACGGAACTCTCGCGCTAGCTATAATCGCAATGAGTACAGTGTGGTTTTTTGCCGTTAAAGAGCGTGGTGCAGTTCCACACATTAAGCACTATTTTAGTATTTTAAAGCCTTGGTGGAATCCAATGAATTTCTTTTTAGGTCCACTAGAAATGCTTACGGAGCTAATACGCCTCGTAACACTCGCTCTACGACTGTTTGGCGTCATCTACGCTGGCGAAGTTTTACTTCATGTTATCACCGTATTAAGTGGTAATTTTGCCTGGGCTGGTACAGTCCCCATTATTTTCATCGAAATTTTCTTTAGTGCTATTCAGGCATATTTGTTCTTAATGTTATCATCGGTGTACCTTGCTATGGCTACCACACCTATTCATGATGATAGCCATGATTCTTCGCATTCTCCCAGTGATCAAAAAATGACACAGGCTGAAGTAGTAAATTAATGTAAATAACAGGAGAAATAATATGGTAATAACCCCAGAATTAGTAAAAGGTTTAACAATTGGTTTAGGAGTAATCGGACCAGCTTTAGGGCTTGGGCTTATCGGTGCAGCAGCAGTTAATTCTGTAGGTCGTAATCCAGAAGCGCAATCCAAGATTCTGACCATGGCACTTATCATGGCCGGTCTTGTTGACGCTGTAATGGTGTTCGTACTACTTATCGTCTTTACAACAAAATAATAAATTTTAATGAATATAATGTTTTTCGCAGTTACAGAATCAGCATCCGGTATTTCAGCACTCGGTATCAATCTGAAGGCGCTAGCTTTTCAGATTATTGCCTTTGCTATCGTACTTTGGATTCTAAATAAATTCGCTATACGGCGTATTCTTATTATCCTGGATCAAAGAAAAGAAGAACTTCAAAAGGGTCTAGATGAGGCTGCTCAGGCGACTAAAACACTTGAACAGGCGATGTCTAAGGCTGACAAAATAATTGCTGAAGCTCAATCAGAAGCTGATGAAATTCTTTCTGGTGCACATGGAGAAGCGTCGCAACTTCTTAAGACCATTGAAGATAAGGCGAATCTCAGAGCTGAAAATATCATTACTGAAGCCCGCAATCAATTATCTCGAGATATTGAAAAGGCTCGCGTTGAGCTTGTTGCTGAAACAAGTAAGCTTGTCGTTAAAGTAGCTTCAGTTTTCATAGGTGAAAAGCTGACTTTCGAAAAAGATATGAAAGAAATTGAAAAACAAATCAAGGAATCTGCTAAATGACATCAAGAACGCAAGTAGCGGATTATCTTGCCGATAAAATTTTTACTGGCAATAATTCAAAAAAAGTAATGATTGAGGTTGCCGCATGGTTACGGTCACATAACAAAACCCGCCAAGTTGACTATCTCGTTAGCGATGTAGCTCGTGCACTTACAAAACATGGTTATTATTGTATTTCTGTTACTTCAGCACGTGAACTCAGTGTGGCTACTAAAAAACAAGTCGAGACAAGCATTAAAGCTATGACTGGAGCAATCACACTCGAATGTACCTACAGTATTGATCATGAACTTATTGGTGGAATTGTAATTAAAACCCCCGAAGCAGAACTTGATGCGACTATACAGAGCCGATTAGCCAAAATTATTGAAGGAGTAAAGTAATGAGTGATTTAAATGTGAAAGCCCTGAGCCGAGAGATCGATGATGCTATCAACGGACTTAAGGACGGTGCAAAAATGGAGCAGTCTGGTGTTGTTACTAAAGTTAGCGATGGTATTGTTTGGATTTACGGTCTACGAGATTGCGGTTTTAGTGATGTTATCGCTATTGAAACAAAAGACGGTGCAAAAGTTGAAGCATTTGCGCTTAATCTTTATGAAGATGAAATTGGTGCAGTTATTTTGGGAAGCGAAGTTGGTGTAAATGCTGGAGCTAAAGCGACTCTTACTGGAAATACACTTGAAGTACCTGTCGGACCTGAGCTCGTCGGACGAGTAGTGAGCCCACTTGGACTTCCCCTTGATGGACTCGGCCCAATTAAAACTAAGCAAATGGGTCTTATCGAACGGCCAGCTCCTGGAGTAATGGAACGAAAGAGTGTCAATGAGCCATTGGCGACTGGAATTATAGCAATCGACACTATGGTGCCGATTGGTCGAGGACAACGAGAACTTTTAATTGGTGATCGTCAAACCGGAAAGACGGCAATTGCAGTTGACACGATGATTAACCAGGCCCGTCAAAAAACTGGTGTTATTAACGTATACGTTGCAATCGGACAAAAAAGCGCAAAGGTTGCGGCACTCGTTGAACGGCTTAAGACTGAAGGAGTTATGGATCAAACCATTGTCGTCGCAACCAGCCCCTCAGATGCTGCTAGCATGCTTTATCTTGCACCTTACACAGGAACTGCAATGGCTGAGTACTTCCGAGACAACAAACAGCACGCCTTGATTATCTATGACGATCTTTCAAAGCACGCTGTTGCTTACCGACAAATGTCATTACTACTTCGTCGCCCACCAGGTCGTGAAGCTTATCCTGGTGATGTCTTTTATTTGCATTCTCGTCTCCTTGAGCGTTCCGCTAAGTTATCTGACGATCTAGGTGGCGGAAGTCTCACTGCTCTTCCTATCATTGAGACGCAGGCTGGCGATATTAGTGCCTATATACCAACCAATGTCATATCAATTACTGATGGTCAGATTTTTCTTGAAACAAATTTGTTCTACCAAGGTATCCGACCTGCTATTTCAGTTGGGCTTTCAGTATCACGTGTCGGTGGTGCTGCCCAGACAAAAGCAACAAAAAGTGTTGCTGGAACCCTACGTCTTGAACTTGCGCAATTCAGAGAACTTGCTAGTTTTGCTCAGTTCTCAAGTGACCTTGATGAAGATACGAAGAACAGGATCGATCGTGGTCGCCTGTTGACTGAAGTACTTAAGCAAAAGCAATTTCAACCACTGAGCGTTGCAGAACAAGTGATTTCAATGATTGCTGCGACAAAAGGTGCGCTCGATCGCCTAACAAACAAAGATGTTGAAACAGCGGTAATGCGTGTAATAGCTGAAGTCAAAAAGTCAGAAAAAACTATCTATGCAAACCTTGATAAAGGAACGAAGCCAGAAGACGCAGATGTCGAAAAAGTCGTTAAGATTGCCGAAAAAATTGCTCAAAATTTTGCTCATGATAAGGCTAAGAAGGACTAACTATGGCAGCGCAACAAGGTATTAAGCAACGCATAAAATCTGTCACTAATACAAAACAGATCACTAAAGCTATGCAACTTGTGGCTGCTTCTAAACTCAGGAAAGCTCAAGAGGCTGCACTAGGACCTAAAGATTACATTGCAGTAGGGACGAAGATGCTTGAAAAATTATCGAGTTCATCAGAAGCCCACTATCATCCTTTCTTTGCAAAACGAAATAGTAAGAAGGCCCTCATTATTGCCATATCAAGCGACAGAGGCTTAGCTGGCGCCTATAACAGCAATGTGCTTCGTGCAATCGCTAAATATACTCTTGATAGTGGCGTAGATCAGTCAGTTATTGGAATTGGTAAATACATTGCCCAGCATGTTGCTAGAACAAAACAATTAAACGAAGTTTCAGCGTATCTGACTGATACCGAGAATCCTGAATCCTCTATAATTCAACCGGTGCTCAGCGAAGCTATAGATCAATTTATTTCTGGTAAGGTAGACAGTGTTCAGCTTATTTCCACAACATTTGAATCAATCGTCAAGCAAGATGTTTCGGTTTTTCAGTTACTGCCCATTGCACCACCTACCGTTCCTGTAAGTACCAACACAACTTATGAGCCGGAAGTTGATCAGTTGCTAGATTTTGTTTTGAAGCGACTACTTGAGGCGCAACTTATGCAGGCACTTCTTGAAGCAAAGGCTGCCGAGCAGGCAGCCCGTATGATTGCTATGAAGAACGCTACCGATAATGCTTCAGACCTTATAGCTGACCTAACGCTTGCATATAATAATGCTCGACAGGCTGCAATTACCCAAGAGCTAGCGGAAATTACCGCAGGAGCAGAGGCAGCAAATGGATAAAATTATCAACCACAGTACAGTAAAGGAGAACAAATGAGTAACGCAGTAAAAATGAATGGTAAGGTTATCCAGATTGTTGGAGTCGTGGTAGATGTTGAATTTCCACATAACTCACTTCCAGAGATCTATGATGCCATCACAATTGAACTTAATAAAAAAACACTTTATCTAGAAGTTGAACAGCATTTGAGTGAAACAACCGTTCGAGCACTCGCTCTTTCCAGTACTGACGGTCTTAAGCGTGGACAAGAAGTAGTATCAACAGGAGCACCTATAACCGTACCTGTTGGCGACCTTACGATGGGACGAATGTTTAACGTTGTTGGACAACCGATTGATGGGAAACCAGTTACAAAGTTTACTCATACCGCTCCTATTCATCGTGAGCCCCCTACACTCGAAGAGCAAAGTGGAAAAATTGAAATCCTAGAAACTGGAATTAAAGTAATCGACCTTATCGCACCCGTCACAAAGGGTGGAAAAGTTGGTCTTTTTGGTGGTGCTGGTGTTGGTAAGACAGTTCTTATTACAGAGCTCATAAATAATATTGCTAAATTCCATAGCGGAAACTCAGTATTCGCTGGCGTGGGTGAGCGTACTCGTGAAGGTAATGATCTGTATCATGAAATGGCAGAAAGTGGCGTGCTAGACAAAACATCACTCGTTTTCGGCCAGATGAATGAACCACCTGGCGCTCGACTTCGAGTTGGTCTAACCGGTTTGACACTAGCTGAAGGATTTCGTGATCAAGGCAAAGATGTGCTTCTTTTCGTAGACAACATTTTTCGTTTTACACAAGCGGGTGCTGAAGTATCTGCCCTTCTTGGACGACTACCGAGTGCAGTAGGCTACCAACCAAATTTGCAACAAGAAATGGGCGCCCTTCAAGAACGCATTACCAGTACTAAGACGGGGTCAATTACTTCAGTTCAAGCGGTCTATGTGCCTGCTGACGACCTTACTGATCCAGCTCCGGCGACAACTTTTAGCCACCTTGACTCAACTATTGTGCTCTCAAGAGCATTGACTGAATTAGGCCTCTATCCTGCAGTTGACCCACTTGATTCAAACAGTACTATTTTAGATCCAGCTATCGTTGGCGATGAACATTACGATGTTGCTCGAAGGGTTCAAGCAATTTTGCAACGATATAAGGACTTACAGGATATTATTGCAATCTTAGGAATGGAAGAGCTTAGCGATGAAGATAAGCTTACTGTTGCGCGAGCACGACGTATCCAGCGATTTTTAACGCAACCTTTCCACGTTGCAGAAGTTTTCTTAAACAAGCCAGGTGCATACGTAAAACTCGAAGATACCATTATTGGGTGCCGTGAAATCCTTGATGGAAAGCATGATGACAAACCTGAATCAGCGTTTTATCTAAAGGGATCCATAAAAGAGGTTAAATAGTGGATTTTTCGCTTATTACACTTGCTGGAACCCAGTATCACGATATAGTGTCTGAAGTGTTGCTCACAACCCCTGAGGGTGAAATGGTCATTATGCCAAACCATGAACCATTGACTGCAGTTGTTTTGGGTGGCCCGTTAACTATTCGTACCAAAAGTAAGAAAGAAGATATTTATGCCATTTACGGTGGTATTCTTGAAATAGAAGATAATAAAGTCAATCTTCTTGCTGACGAAGCTGATCATATAGATAGTCTTGTTGAATCAAATATTGCTGAGGCTCTAAAGCTTGCTGAAAAACTTAAGAATAACGCGCAAACTAAATCTGAGTTACAAAGAGCTAACCAAATAGTAGACCGTCACGCCATCCGGCTCGATGTGTCACGAATCCGTCGACGCAAGCATCGTTAGATAATAATTTTGCTGTACTTTTTTATTTGCTATACTAAACATAAGCTTAATAAAAAGGATTTTTACGTATGGACAACAATCAACCAACATCATCTAACCCTAACCCTAACCCGCAGCCTACTCCTTCAGTTGATGGGTTTAATCAAGGGGCTTCTCGACCTATTCAAGCAGCTCCCGCTGCCTCAGTAGCAGCTGCACCTGCAGCTAATCCAGGAGTACTGGACACTAGCACAATGTTTGCTCCAGATAATAACGCTTCTGTACCGCCAGTAATGTCTATGAAGAAATCATCAATGAGCGGTTCCTTACTTATGTCAGTACTAATTGCGGTTGTTTTCTTGGTTCTCGGGGGCGTAGGTGGCTTTATGTATCAAAGCTCTAAAGATAAAACGAAAATAGATGGCCTTAACAAAACTATCACTACGCAAAAAGCTGCCGTTACAGCTAACGCAGACTCGACAATGATGGCAAAAGACCTAAAATCATCAGTTGATGCACTTACAGCGTACGGCACTTCACTCTCAACGGTCGCTAATCAACTTAAGACAACTTGCGGTAAATCTTGCGAAACTGTTAAGGTGCCTACTATTCCAACTCTTAACAAAGATGGCACACTACAAACCACAACAAGCACTACTACGCCTACTACGACTACCACTACAACGACTCCTACCACAACACCTACTACAACTAGATAGTATAAATATTTTTGCTTTTACTCTAAACTAAAAACTATGTCTGAATTTGCTGCTTTTATTTCTCCCATGACCTTACAGGGTCTTAAGGGTCGAAAGCTTGTTATGCCGTCTTCTGATCCTCAGAAAAAAGATAATCAAATAATGATGCTATACGGGCTGCATTCATCGATTGAACGTATGCAGGGTATTATTGAAAATATCGCTGACGAAGGCACCGTAACCGTGCCAGATATCCCTGGGTTTGGCGGCATGCAGAGCCTCTACTCGATTGGCATTACGCCTACTGCTGACGCACTAGCCGAAAGTATCTATTTATTTATCAAAGAGCATTATGGTGACAAAAAGTTTAAGGCTGTTGGAATGAGCTACGGCTTTGTTATTTTGACGCGCCTACTTCAAAAACACCCTGAACTTAAAAACCAAATGACTCTAATCGTTAGCCTTGCAGGCCTTACTGATCAAGATGAGTTCATTGTTCCTAAATTAAAATATCTAAGCTGGGTTGGGATTCTAAAAACATTTAATGGAAAATATCGTTCCTGGATCTTTAAGAATGTTTTTCTTAAACCGATTATTTTAAAAACCATCTACAGATTACAAGCTGCCAATCATCCTAAGTTTAAAGATGCCGATAAAGAAGAACTGAATAAACGACTGGATTACGAAGTATTCTTATGGCACGCCAACGAACCACGTACCTACCTTCTCGCGACACTAGATGTTCTACAACTGAAAACACCGCAAATTATGGTTACCGTGCCACTCCTACATGTAGCAATTGATTCTGATCAATACGTTGATCACGATCTTGTGCTCAACAATCTCAAGCAGATATATAGCAACGTTACTGAAACCAAAGCCCACATGCCTAATCATGCTCCTACAGTTATTAGTTCTAAAAAAGATGCAGCCCCCTTCATACCATTAAAAGCACGCCAAATGCTCTCTGCTTGAGCGTCTTATGAATGCTATAATAAAGCTATGAAAATTGGTCTCGTCTGTCCCTACAATATGTTCCAGTTTGCTGGTGGAGTACAAGAAATAGTACAAGAACTAGCAAAAGAACTAGCTGATATCGGACATGATGTAAAAATTATCACCCCGCGTCCTAAGAATCTTGACCAAGCTATTCCTAAAAACATGATATTACTTGGAAGAAGCACCAAGCTGAATACTCCTTTTGCAACTATGGTAGATTTTGGTTTTGAAGCAGAAGGTGAAGAAATCCAGGCAATACTCGATAAAGAAAACTTTGATATAATTCATTTTCACGAACCCTGGGTTCCAGTGTTGTCGCGACAAATATTAATGCGCTCAAAAGCTATTAATATAGCAACGTTTCATGCCACACCGCCCTCAACTATTGTTAGCAAATCTCTTCTTAATATTGTTATTCCCTATACCAAATCAGTTTTAAATTATATTGATGGCTACAGCGCTGTATCTGATTCTGCTGCTGAATATGTATTATCACTTATGGACGAGCCAGTAACTATAATTCCTAACGGTATTAACCTGGAGATTTTTCAACCAACAAAAATCACAAAAGAGTCAAATAAAAAGAAAATATTGTATTTAGGAAGGTTAGAAAAAAGAAAAGCTATACCCTATCTTTTAGAAGCCTATAATGAACTGAGAAAAAAGCATGATGACGTTGAGCTCATTATTGCAGGCAGTGGGGTTAAGCGCGCTACGCTTGAAAAATTGGTACTGACTGAGGGAATACCTGATGTTACCTTTTTGGGGTTCATTCCTGAAAAGCAAAAGGTGGCATTAATCCAAAGTGCAGACCTTTATTGCTCGCCTGCTATGTACGGAGAAAGCTTTGGAATAGTGTTGCTTGAAGCAATGGCACTTGGTGTACCTGTAGTAGCGGGAAACAACCCAGGATATGCTTCAGTAATGACTGACGAAGGTCGCATTAGTTTAGTAAACCCTAAAAGCGGAACAGACTTCGTCCACCGGCTCGAGCTAATGCTTTACAACGAAGAAATCAGAACTGTATGGAAGAAATGGGCCAAGAAGCAACTGCCCACCTATTCTTTTGATAAAATTACCAAGAAGTACCTAACCTTATACAAAACAGTTAAAAAGCAGCATGATAAAAAAACTTAAAATTGGATTACTGCTTGATGATACGCTTGATACTCCTGACGGTGTACAACAATACGTACTTTCACTTGGTGCATGGCTTACGCGTCAGGGTCACGAGGTGCATTATCTCGTAGGTGCAACCACCCGCCAAGATATCGAGCATCTTCACTCAATCGCAAAAAATATTAAAGTACGGTTTAATAAAAATAGACTCACTGTGCCCCTCCCTACTTCAAAAACTGCAATACGAGAACTCCTTGATAAGCTTAATCTTGACGTGTTACACGTACAAATGCCCTATAGCCCACTTTTTGCAGGACGAGTGATAGATGCAGCGCCAGAATCACTTAAAATTATTGGTACATTTCACATAGTCCCAGACAGTTGGATTCAAACAGTTGGCTCACATGCGCTTAAATTTATAAATCGTCATACTGCTAAACGTTTTGCGCATATTATTTCCGTATCTACCGCTGCCCAAAAGACGGCAGAAAGTTCTTTCCATATGCTCAGTGAAGTAATTCCAAACATGGTTTCATTAAAAGCTATGTATCATGCACCAATTCATAAGAAAAAACTTCATCTAGTATTTCTCGGAAGACTTGTTGAAAGAAAGGGCTGCCGCCAGTTGCTCGAAGCGCTAGCAAAGCTTAATCGGCAGTACGATGGTCAATATAGCGTAACAATTGCAGGTAAAGGGCCACTTGAAGCAGACCTAAAACAAAAGGCTCTCAAACTTAATCTTACTAACATTAAGTTCAAGGGTTTTATTGACGAGAAAGACAAACCAGCTTTACTTGCCTCAGCAGATATTGCCGTATTTCCAAGTACTGGTGGAGAGAGCTTTGGTATTGTACTCATTGAAGCGATGGCTGCAGGGGCCCGTGTAGTACTTGGTGGAGATAATGTCGGCTACAGGACGGTGCTTTTAGATCATCCAGATCTTTTAGTAAATCCAAAAGATACAATCGCCTTCGCTAATCGGTTGCATTATTTCATGGAACATAAAGGTGTTCGAACTGCTGCCCATAAATGGGCTGAAGCAGCAGTGAAACAATATGATGTTGAAGTTGTTTGCAAGAAAATAGAGAAACTATATTACTGATGTCAAAGCTCATAATATATTTATCAATTACAATATTTGGCACCCTCGGTTCATATATTCCGGTATGGTTTATGCACGCTACTTTTTTTAACATATCAAGCATATTAGTTGGAGGAATTGGCAGTATCTTAGGATTATGGATAGGGTTCAAGTTATATAAGGATTACCTTTCGTGATTGACACTAGAAATCTAGTTGATAAGTATAAGAACTTAGAAGTAGAGAAAATTAAACAAGATCTAGCATCGCATTCAATGCCACTTTCTATTGCTATTGAAAATATTCAACACGATTTCAATATTGGTTCAATTGTTCGATCAGCCAATGCCTTCAATGTTGAGTCAGTCCATATTATTGGAAAAAAGCATTGGAATCGTCGAGGAGCAATGGCAACTGAAAAGTACCTATCGGTATTTCATCATCCTACGATTGATCTATTCCTGGCCT
>Ga0194055_10002984_pt1 | contig 13211 bp, 10 predicted proteins | sample SepL449m_MetaG_FD_155482 | JGI IMG/M metagenome (GOLD analysis project Ga0194055, IMG submission 155482) | Anoxic zone freshwater microbial communities from boreal shield lake in IISD Experimental Lakes Area, Ontario, Canada - Sep2016-L442-9m | ecosystem: Environmental > Aquatic > Freshwater >... | reverse complement strand
GCAGCCGGTGGTCCTATCACCGCTGAACAAGTAATTGAAGAGACGTATCCCCTTCCAGAATCATTAGTGGGTAGTGGTGATTTATTTATGCTCAAAGTCGTTGGTGAATCGATGATCGATGCTGCGATTTGCGATGGCGATTACGTTGTTATTCGTTCTCAAAAAGATTGCAACAACGGAGAAATCGTTGCGGCGATGATCGATGGCGAAGCAACAGTGAAGACATTTTCGCGTAAAAATGGGCGAATTTGGCTGCTTCCAGCCAATGACAACTTTGCACCCATCGATGGTGATACGTGTGAAATCTTAGGAAAAGTAACTGCAGTTCTTCGTTCAGTTAAATAATTACACGAGTAATAATCACGCGGGCTTGATCTCCGTAATGAACGCTGCCAGGTTCATAGACATCTATGCGTTTAATTATTGGTGTTTGAATTGCACCGATTGCAACTAATGAGTCGAGTTCTTGGGCAAAACCTTTAGCTTCAAAGTGCTCATTATTAACACCAACAATCAACCAGCCATTATTGGCAAGCAGTGGCAATAAGTTGCGCAAAGAGTGCGGTCCTAAATGTCCGTGTGTAAATGTGCCTGAAGAAAACAGCGCCTCATATGGTTTATTTTCATTCTCAACGGTTTGCGTTAAATCTCGTACATATAGCTCGCGATAAACAGCGCTGGCATCTGTGCGCGTTTTCAATCTGGCCTGTGCCAACATCTCTGGCGAGATATCCATACCGTCTATTACTAACCCCGGCCGCAATCTGGAGACATACATGCCAGTTAGACCAGTGCCTGTACCGATATCTAAAACGCGAGTAACGGCATCTACTTCATCATTAAAGACTTCAGCGATCGCTTTGGGGTATCGGTACTGCTTGGCATCGACAAATGAAGACTCATAGGTGGCGGCCCACTTGGCATAGAGTCGACGATTATCATCAGGGCTCTGTACTGAATACGCCTCATCTAAGCCCAGGGCTTCATCACTCATAGCCCAAGGCTAGGTTTTAAGGCCTGCAAAGACAATGCTCTGGCCATAAACTCCTAGAAACTCTCAGCATCCGCTCAGGAGTCGTGGATTAAATCCCCATCTGCCTAGCCGATAGTTAGGCCATTCCTATACGAGGGCTAACGAGAGGCATTACCAATATGAAGAAGATACTGACAGCAGTCTTGATTTCAGTGGCATTAGTTGCAACGTCGACAACTGCGCAAGCAGCAACTGCCAAGCCAACTGCAAAATCAACAACGCCAGCAATTAAGAAACCGACTGCGCCGGCTAAAGAGGGCACTGCCGCACACGAGTCAAGTGAAGGCACAGCAACAGAGTCTGGTGAAAAAGCAACTGCTAAGAAGACAACTACAACAGCTGTCAAGACACTAAAGCCAGCAGCCAAGAAATCTTCAACACCTGCAAAGAAGAAATAACAAGCTTTCCCCACACAAAAAAACCCGCAGGACATTGCGGGTTTTTTTGTGCCCTAAACCTCTAGCCCTGCTCACTTAAGGCGAATGTGCTGTGTAAATCAGTACCCTTGGTGCATGAACGGCCCATTTGAAATGCGACTGACGTGGGCTCAGCCTGAAGACTTAATCGCACATTTCTTTAACCAAGCCGCTTTTGAGGGCATTGATATCTCTGCCGAAACTCAGAGCTGGTTAGCTGCAGGTGGATCTCTTGCTCCCCCTCTAGCTGGTGTTAAACCTATCCCTGCCAGTGCGCAGATGCGTGCCTTAGCAATTGAGATCACCAATCAACTTGAAGCAAAATTTCACACTAATCCTGAATTTGATTACAAAGATTTCTTAGACGCACTACCTAATCACAAGAGCGCACCAAGTCCATCTCTAGATACCTTTCATGGTGCTTGGCTAGGCCGAGCCGCTGGCTGCTTATTGGGTAAACCCGTAGAAAATACGCAGCGCGAAGGCATACGTGCAATTTTGCAATCAAGTAATCGTTGGCCTTTACACGAATACTTCACAGCCACAGCAGTTCCTGCACAAGTATTAGCTGAGCACCCTTGGAATCAGCAGAGCAAAGATAGTTGCCTACAAGAAAATATCGATGGCATGCCAGAAGACGATGATATGAATTACGCGTTGATTGCTCTCTTAACCGTTGAAAAATACGGACGTGATTTCACTACCGATCACTTTGCAGATCAGTGGTTAAAACTCTTACCTGCCGCCACCGTATATACCGCCGAGCGCATTGTCTATCGCAATCTATTAATTGGGGCGATTCCAACCCAGGCAGGTGCGATAAATAATCCATTTAAGGAGTGGATAGGCGCACTGATACGGGCTGACTTGTACGGTTGGATAAATCCTGGCGACCCTAAAACAGCGGCCCAGATGGCTTTTCGTGATGCACAACTGAGCCACCGACGTAACGGTATCTACGGTGCATGCATGAGTGCGGCGATGAACGCGATGGCCATGGTCAGTAAAAATATTGATGACGTACTTGATGCGGGCATCTCGGTTCTTCCACCCAACAGTGCAATTTTTAAGGCCTGCCAACTTGCTCGCCAACTCGGTGTTTCGGATATGGAGTACGAGCTAGCTTTAGATGCTTTATATGCTCATGTAGATGGCATGCATTGGGTGCACACAGTTAATAACGCGGCCCTTGGCGTACTGGCTTTGAGCCGAAGCAAGGGCGACTTTACTCAGGCAATCACGCTGACGGTCATGGGCGGTTGGGATACCGATTCAATCGGGGCAACGGTGGGTTCAATCTGCGGAGCGATGACTGGGGCTGAAAAAATACCAAGCAACTGGACTGATCCAATTGATAATCGACTTACTTCCAGTATTCCAGGATGTGGACAGTTAGCAATTACTGAACTTGCGATTCGTACAAAGGCACTTCTGCTTACTTAGCGCAGATCGCTCTAAATAACGCCATGTGTTTACGCGAATGAACTCCATCAACTGGAATCGGTAAGGACGAAAACTTAGCTATCACCGTTTCACTGGTTGGATCAACCCAGACGTACTGACCATAGATTCCAACCCCGAATATTTCGCGCGAAGCGCCAGCTGTGATCCACCATTTATTTTTATACGAACCACCTGGATGCAATGCTTGTAAGTAATCTGCAGATTCAACATCGGCAGATGCGCCAGCAAAAGTTGCGTTAACCCATGCGGCTGGGATCACTTGTTCTCCATTAGCTCGGCCGCCATTGACGATAAGTAAGCCAAAACGTGCTAAATCACGCGTTGTACAAGAGATTCCGCCGTTGCCCACGGACAAGCCTTCACGATCAACAATGACGGATGCATCATCGTGTGCCCCCATAGGTTGCCAGATGTAGCGGGTGAGCAAATCTTGATACGGAGTCTGTGTTACCTCAGAGATTAACCAAGCAAGTACATCGGTATTGGCCGAACAGTATTGATAGGCCTTTCCATGTTCACCGCTAGCCGTCATAGTTCGCAAGAAACTTCGAAGTCCCAGATCGTGCCCCGTTGTATTTGTTCGCCAACCCGCTGCTCGATCTAACCGTGCCATCTCGGATTCAGGATCTGAATAATCTTCAGAGAAATTAATTGCAACAGTCATATCTAAAGCTTGAGCGATAGTTGCAGCTTCATATACTGAACCAACGAGTTCGGGTAAGTAGAAAGCAATAGGTTTATCGATATCGACCACGCCACGCTCGGCCATGACTGCATAGAGCGCACCTAAAATAGATTTAGAGACCGATTGCAGTAAATGCACCGAGTCTGGGGTCATGCCATTGAAATACTTTTCATAAACCACGAGACCTTTGCGCACAACGACTATCGAATCTGTATCCACATCGGCCAATAACTCTGGCAGAGTGTAAGTTGAATCAGCCACATCGATTGTTACTTCGTCTAACTGGGTATCCAGCTCTACATCTAACGACAAAGGTTCAGCAGACGCTGCAATTACTTTAGTAGGCAGGAAGGTCGAGACATTCTGAAAGGCCCATCGATTCAAAGGTCCGTCTTGCCACGTATCTAAATCAAACTCACGAGAGGCACCTGAATACACTCGAATTAACTCGCGAGTAAATGGATGCTTAGGTGCATCAATTACTTGTCGGGTTGTTCCCACCTCCACAAATACGCCATCTTTCATCACAGCTACACGATCACTTAGGTGAGAGACCACATCTAGATTGTGCGAGATAAGGAAGTACGTCAGATCAAAATCACGGCGCAGCTCCTCCAAAAGATTAAGAATTTGAGCCTGTACAGATAGGTCTAACGAAGATGTTGGCTCATCTAATAAAACAATCTTGGGGTTAGTAGCTAAAGCCCTTGCAATTGCTACACGTTGGCACTGCCCACCGGAAAGCTCATGAGATTTACGGCTCAATTGGCTGCTGGCAAGACCTACACGGTCCATTAAGAAATTGACCCGCTGATCAATGCTGGCGCTATCCATGCCGGCCAAGATCAACGGTTCGGCGATGGCATCATGAACACTCATACGGGGATTAATTGAGCCGGCTGGATCTTGAAAGACAAAACCTAAGTTAGCGCGCAGCTCACGTGTAGCTTTTCTAGATTTTCCAACCAGACTCTCGCCTAAAATTGTTGTGCGCCCGCTAGTTGGTTCAGTGATACCAAAGGCACATCTAGCAAGTGTGCTCTTACCCGATCCTGATTCACCGACTACGCCGAGAACCTCACCTTTATGCAAGTCGATAGAGATTGAATCCACTGCTTTAAATCCAACTTTGCTATCGCGTAGTGGAAAGACTTTAGTTACTTGTGAAATCTGCATGACTACTTCGCTCATGAGTTCACCGCCCAACACGCCACACTTTGTTTGCCAATCTGCACAGCTGGTGGCTCTTGCGCGCACTTATCCATCCGCAGCGAACAGCGATCGGCAAATGCGCAGCCTTTAATGTTGGTCAGCACCGACGGTACGTTGCCAGGAATTGCCACCAGAGTTCCACGGGCTTTCTCGGCACTTGGAATCGCACCTAGCAAGCCTTGGGTATACGGATGTTGCGGTGATTTCATAACGTCATCTGTTGGTCCAGTCTCTACAACTCGACCGGCATAGATAACGGCGATCTCATCGGAGGTTTTTGCTACTGCCGTTACATCGTGTGAAATAAAGAGCATCGCAAAACCTTCACGCTTTTGCAGCGCAGCAATAAGAGTAAGAACGTGATCGCCAATCGTTGCATCTAAGGCAGTTGTAGGTTCGTCGGCGATTAATAAGGTTGGGCTGGAAAGCAGCGCCATAGCAATCATGGCGCGCTGCAGCATTCCCCCTGAAAGCTCATGCGGGTATGACTCTAAGACGCGCTTAGGGTCGCGCAAACCAACTGATTCAAGTCGGGCAGTCAAGGTCGCTGGGATATCCCTGATGCCTCGGCGTTGGGCAACCATCGTTAGCTGTGCGCCAATGGAGAAAATAGGGTTGAAGGCCGACTGAGGGTTTTGAAAAATCATCGTAATCTCTGAGCCACGTATATCGGCCATGTCGGCTTTGGTAATAACGCCGTGATCGCCAAACTCAATCTTTCCGCGTTGAACGGCGCTCGATGGCAACAGACCCATAATCGCAGTAGCGGTTAACGTCTTACCGCAGCCAGTCTCCCCCACGATGCCCAAAGTTTTGCCGGCTTTAATCTCTAAGTTGATTCCGCGCAGTGGGGTATTAGTAACGACACCGTTGATTTCAAAATCAACTTCTAACTGAGAAATCTTTAGCACAGTGCTCATTGGCGGGCGATCCGTGGATCGAAGTGATCGCGCAAGGCATCACCAATAATGTTAAAAGATAAAACTGCTAAGAAAATTGCTAACCCTGAAAACGTTGAGATCCACCATTGATCAAAGATTAAGTTGCGTCCCTGGGCCACCATTAATCCCCAATCGGCCGACGGTGGCTGTGCACCAAGACCAATAAATGCCAGTGAGCCCGCCGCCAAAATAACCGTACCTAAATCGGCAGCGATCTGAACTATCAACGGTGTTGTTACGTTACGCAAAATATGTCGCACAATAATGATGCGATCGGGCACGCCCATAGCGGCTGAGATTTCAACGTAGGGCTTGGATCTAACGATGCTTGCTTCTACGCGGATTAAGCGCGCATACCAAGGCCACCACGAGATTATTAAGGCAATCAGTGCGTTAACTAAACCAGGGCCCAGAAAAGTAACGGCGACAAGGGATAAGAGCAGCGGTGGAAAAGATAAGAACAGTTCACTTACTCGCATGATGATGTTATCTATCCAGCCCCCGCGATAACCGGCAATTAAGCCCAATAACGTGCCGATAATGGCGGCAAAGCCCACAACGGCTAAAGCGATGAGTAAGGCAGGTCGGGCGCCGTAGATAATTCGGCTCAGCAAATCACGGCCTAGCTCATCGGTTCCTAATACATGATGCCAGCCTGGGCCAATATAAATATTGTCAACGTTAGTTTGTCCAGCGCCTTCTTTAGGAAAAGGTGCGATCCATGGAGCAAAAATCGCTGCCCCTATAAAGATCGACATCATGACTGTGGCAATCGTGGTTAACGTATCTTTAAACAAAAATGAAAGCCCCGCTAGTTTAGTTTTCATCGCATCCACACTCGCGGATCTAACTTGGAGTGGATTAGATCGACAATAAAGTTAATGACTAAATATCCAACAGCGGCAAGTAATGTGATGCCCATGATTGCTGGGTAATCGATACTCAGTAATGAGTTAACGGCAAAACTACCGATGCCCGGCCAGTTATAAACCTGCTCAACAAAGAACGTTCCCGTAATTAAATACGCTGTAGAAAGACCCGTAACAGTAACTATTGGTGGCAGCGCATTGCGCAGCGCTAACTTAAAAAATACCAACCGTTCAGATAGACCATAGGCCCGTGCAACTTTGATGTAGTCCTGACTCATGACCTCTAATAAATTCGCTCTAGCCATACGCGATAGCAGACCAAATGAATATGCCGATAAAGTCAGAGCTGGCAAGACCATATGGTGCAGGCCATTTAGCGTTGCAGCAAAGTTGCCGGTAATGATGGAGTCAAAGATCGGAAAGCCCGTGACTTTACTTATGGGGTTTTCATATTTCAGATCGATATCAAACTGACCTGTAGCTGGAAACCACGTTAAGCGTCCGGCAAAGAGCATCTGCAACAAGAGACCTAACCAAAAAGCTGGCATAGATACTCCTGCGATTGCCATAATCCGAATGACTGAGTCTTGAAGCCGGCCGCGATATTTGGCTGCATAGACGCCCATAGCAACGCCGAAAATAACGGCAAAACTCATCGCAAAAAATATGAGCTCCAACGTTGCAGGTAAGCGATTAATAATCTCTTGCAACACTGGCTGCTTAGTCGAGAGTGAATAACCCCAGTTTCCATGCAATGTCTGCCAGACATATTTGAAATATTGAACCGGTATGGGTTGATCTAAACCTAAAGTAATGCGCAGTTTGGCTGAATCAGCAGCGGTGGCTTTGGGACCAATGTAGGCAAGGGCTGGATCACTCGGGATAACTCGTGCCAGTGTGAAGGTGATAAAACTGGCGGCACACAGGACTAGGAGCGCCGACGAAAGTCGGTTCCACAAAATCCTCATGGCGATGCCTCCAATAAAAAGTTGTCAGGTGCGCTAACGGTTGAGAGCGGACTGCATTACACAGCCCGCTCTCCCCTCGTTAACCGTATCTCTATTTAAGAGAGCTTTACTCCAGCAAAGAATGCTGAGAATGGATAGTTAATGTTGTACTTAGGAATAGAGAACTTCTTAGGTACAACACTTACTTGTGCTTCATCATAGAGATAGAGACCTGGTGCTTCGGTGTAAAGCATCATCATGGCCTGGCTGTACAACTTCTGTGCAGCAGCCTTATCAGAGCCACTGAGTTCAATTGCATCATCTACTAACTTGTCATAGGCGGCGTTCTTCCAGTAGCTCAAGTTAAAGAATGGCTTAGTACTGCTGTGGAATAGTGACCACAAGTTATCTACACCTGCATCACTATATGTTGGCCAGTACTTAACGATAAAGAGATCCTGCGCATTGGCTGGATCCTTCTTCGCTGCAGCCCACTGCTGATTAAAGAGAATTCCCTGCACTTCTGCAGTAACTCCGATAGCAGCAAATGCATCCTTAATCAGCGGCACAAAGCGCGCTTCTGCTGAGTTCTCAGATGCATAGGTGATCTTGATCTTAAGATCCTTCACACCTGCTCGATCCAACATGGTCTTGGCCTTAGCCCGGGCCATTGAATACTGCGGAATCGCTGGGTCATATGGGTAGATTCCAGCTGGAACCACTCCACGTGCCTGTGTTCCATATCCCTGACCACCAATTGCGGTGATATCACGGTAGTTCAACGCCATTGATAGCGCTTGGCGGACAACTGGGTTATTAAGCGGCGCACGCAAAGTGTTGAAGTAACCAACATAGTTAAATGGAGACTTATATGTAATTACTGAATACTTCTTATTCTTCTTCAACGTTGCCATGCTAGTCAACGGAATATTTGTTGACCAATCAACTTGACCTGAAGTCATCATCTGTTGTGCAGTGATTCCATCTGGAACAATTGAAATATCGATTGTTGAATAATCTGGCTTATCAGTTGCCCAGTGCTTTCCGTATGCACTTAGAACAACAGAGCTTCCAGCTTTATAGCTTGAGATTGTGTATGGGCCAGAGCCGCCATCTTTTCCTGACTCGTAGTACTTAGAGTCAGCGGCAACTGCAGCGAGCGCCTTTGGATTAACGATGTAGGCACCATAAGTCGATGATGCAATCAGATCCATTGGAGCTGCATACGAAAGAGTCAAGACAACAGTGTCATCTGATGGTGTTTCTACGCTCTTTAGCGGATCCCAAATAAAGCCCGCTCCACCAATTTTCTTGGATGAATCAAAGCTGGCCTTAACGGCTGCAGAGTTCACTGGTGAGCCATCATGGAATGTCGCACCGGCACGCAACTTGAAAGTCCACGTCTTTCCATCTTTTGATGACGTCCAAGACGTAGCAAGTGCTGGTGAGTACTCAGGTGTTATGCCATCTGGGTTCTTCCACAACAGTGGTTCATAAATATTGGTCATATAGAAAGCCTCAGTCGAGAATGACTGAACAGGATCCCACGTAGTTACAGCTGCAGATGTCGCAACCTTAAATACACCAGCGCCTTGTGCCACTGTTGGAATCGATAACGAAGCCACGGCCAGCAACGCAGTTGAGACAACTGCAATCAATCGCACGCGCGGGGATGAAAAAGCGGTTTTCATGGACATATGTATTCCTCTCTCCAATCACAAATGCAGCCACCTAAACGAGGGTTTTCATGCAGGTACGTGCATATTGCCTGAAAGTTTAAGCAGGGCGGGTATGCCTGTCTATGAAAAAACCTTGCCGTTGCCATGCTTTCTAGGCATACTACCTAGATGGATTTGCGACTGCTGTCTTACTTTTTAGCCGTCTTTGATGCGGGCTCTATTTCGGCGGCCGCACGCGACCTGCGCATTGGCCAGCCATCCTTATCTCGCCAGATTCGAAATTTAGAGCGCTCTCTAGGAGTCACCCTCTTTACCGCTGGCCCTAAGGCAAGTGCTACCGCCGCTGCTACTGCATTTGTTCCTATCGCCCGCGACTTAATCGCCCGCGCCGCACAAGCCGAGGCGACAATTAAATCAATGGATCACAACGAAGCGATTCGCTTAACAATTGCTGGCCCGCCAACAACGGTTGCCGATGTTATTGCGCCATTTATCGCTCAATCTGGTGCCCACGGTTTGCTCGCAAATATTCATGAAGTACTACCTAACGCTATCTATCGAGAATTAGCTCAGTACCGCGCCGATTTAGTTGTAGGTACAAGTCCTCCTCCTGCACATTTGGAGTACATCGTTATCGGTTACTCACCAATTTTGGCGCAGCTGCCAGAAGATAAAAAGAATATAAAAAAGAGAGAGATTACTTTGGCCGAAGTTGCAACCTATCCCATTGCAATCGTTGATGATAATCACAACGTACGCCGATTATTTGACCAAGCAATCTCTGAAGCCGGGTTATCTGTACGGATCGCTTTTGAAACACAGTCCACTCAAGCATCACAAGCACTAGCTGCAGCAAATCGCGCCGTCTGTATTAGTTCGGATGATCCACGCTTTAACTTACATCCCTTGTTTATAACAATTCCCGGACGCAAGAACCCGCTATCTATTACCTTGTTCTGTGCATGGGACCCAGGCCACTTTGCTGCAGAGCAGATTAAAGCTACTGCTCTTGCCCTGCATCAGTTCTATGAAACTCAGCGTTTGGTTACTACTGTTTAGGGAATAATTGTAAATTTGCTGGTAGCCACATTTGATGGCAACCACATATCGTTTCCACCAACTGAACCACTGAGCATACATTCACCAACAGCTAAGAACATGACCCAGCGGCCTTTGATACTGCATACAGCTGGAGTCGAAGAAGAGACTACTGGCTCAATTGTGAAGCCCAGCACTGGTGTTTTAGATGATGCGCTGAAATAGGCGCTCCAGTTATTACCACCAGTCTTTGACCATTCACTCTTTGAATATGTCTTTGACCATCCACCAAAGCTGACATTCTGCGCAAACTTTGTTGCCAGTGGACCATTTGTCATCGATGTAGCCCCCGGCACAATCTTTGGGTACATCGCTGGATCAACATATGGCGTTGTGCACTTATAGGCGTTCTTGGTAATCGTTAGACCAGTAGATGCGGCATTGCCAGCATCAACCGTGCGATTCCAACATGTTGTATTTGCGCTTCCACCGCTGAGAACAAGTGGAGCCTTAATTTTGCTGAGGCCCGCTGGACCCGTTGTGGAAATATATCGCCATTTATCGGCAGAGTTACAACCATATGCATTACATGACTGCACATTAATAACATAGAGCGTGCTTGGCTTTAAACCTGTGATTGATGCAGTTGTCTTTCGAAGAATTCCATCGAATACAACAGCCCCTGGATCAGTATTTGCTAACGCTTCCCAAACATTTAAGTGATAACCATATAAAGGTGCTCCACCATCATTAGGATCTGGAACCCAGGCAATATCCATAGCAGTATCACTCACAATGTTAGCCATTGGTTGCTGTGGTGCATAAGGAATCGATGCATACTTAATCGCATTAGATACCGCAGACGCTGGACCGTCTCCCGCTGCAGTATTTATAACAATAGTAAATGTATAAGAATTGACATACCCCAATTGGCTCACTGGATAAACACACTTACTGGCCGCTGGATTTTTTACCACACACTTAGAAGCACCAGGACTCGATGTAACTGTGTAGCCCGTGATCTTTGAAGTATCGGTTGGTAGCGTCCATCCCACCATGTAACCAAGATCAACGCGCACGAATGCGCTGGCACCACTAACAACTCGCAGCTCGGCAGCTTGTGCCGGTGCAAATCCCAGAACAGATGCGATTAAAGCTATAACGGCAATGAGGCGAATCTTCATGGAGTAAGCTCCTTGATTGAAGTTATCTAATTGTAAAACCAACAGCCTTATAAGCTGGGTTCATCTAGCTTGTTCGTTTAACAAATATGCAGAGCGTGCGGCGGGAATCGAACCCGCTCCTTCGACTTGGTAAGAGTAAATACGCTGCCATTACGCCACACACGCCTGCATGCGAATATTGGTTCCAGGAGTTGGCTCTTACGGTTTTGGAAGTTTTAACTGTGTATAAATACGAATGGTCCTGATTTCTCAGGACCATTCGCGCCACACGCTCCAAGGCACGATAATTTGATTGTTCAGAGTTACCAGCTCTTATTTCGAACCATTTTCTTGCAATGCAAGACACGACATTAAAGCAGAAATCATCGCTACACAGAGTAGTTTCATCAAAAACCAATCTGCCATTCACCTTCAGTTATCCATCGAGACATCACACCAAGTCATGCTCATCACATGAATCTTTCACATATTTCAATATATTTTCACACTCACCGCCAGCCAGTTGATGAATACACCAAGTTAGAACTAGACCAACACGCTCGCCTTAGTCGCATACGCCGCGACACCCAAGCCTTTGATGAAGAGTTAGCCCGCCAAAGCGCTGCTTTAGACCAAGCCCGCCGCATCGCTTAAACACCAATTAGTCATCCGTCGCTTAAGCAAACAAAATCCCCCGCACAGTTAATGTGCGGGGGTTTTTGTGTTCCCTCGATTTAGAACGCTATATTTATGGAGCAGGTACTGTGTGAACGTCCAAGTTGTCCTTGATAATGTGAACCTTGAATGTCCATAGGTTGTCTCCACGTGGATCGATGATTAATTCGACCCAGTGATTAAAGCCTGAACCAAATGTCTGTACGCGTGTGAAGTTTTCAACTAGTGAACCCTTGTCTTTTTCAACAAGCTTTCCAGCTGTTTCATTCATTGGCATATCAACTTGGTACCAGTGCTCATCGCCATTTTGTAGCAGTACAGGCTTCTTGAATCGCAAAGTATTTGTAAGCAGGGCTTGTTTTACGTTTGCAAATGCTGCAGTGTTCTCATTGTTTGGTGAAGCTGCATCGCGTGCGTAGCCTTCCCAGTCCATATTGGCTTGAACAACAACGATGACACCCACTGAATCGTCAGCAACTGCCTTAGCAAAGCCCTTATTGATCCAGGCAACGTTAGCTGCATCGCGTGCCTTGTATTCAACGTCATCGCCATCTTTTGCAGCGTCGTTGTATGTCTTAAAGGCTGGAGTTGCTACCGCTGCGTTATTGGCAGAGCCAGGAACATGAGGCAATATGTAAGTAATTCCCTTGAAGCTAAACATCTGAAGCTCTGGATAGACAGCATCATGCAGGACTGAAATACGAGCATTTGTTGCTCCAAGAGTGATGTATGAACCATCGGCCTTCTGGAAGAAGTTTGAGCGAACAAGTGCCAAACGAGTGAGCGGGTCATATGCACCTTTTACTGCACGATCACAGTCAACCCATTCGTTATCGCCAACTGAGTAAAACAGTGGCTTAGCAAACTTGTCGAAGAAGCCTGTCTTTAGCGCTGGGTAGGCGGCATCGGTGCATTTGTCACCCTTACCGCTCATTGTGTCGCCATCAAAGAGAACCAAGTTAATTAATGAGTTTGAGTTGATGTCATTAATAACCGCTGGTACCTGTGTAACACCTTTAGCGTCATATGGCATATCGCCAGTCAGTGCGATGCTGTATTTAAATGCCATTGAAGCATTTGCTTGTGTGC
>Ga0194055_10002983_pt1 | contig 13216 bp, 7 predicted proteins | sample SepL449m_MetaG_FD_155482 | JGI IMG/M metagenome (GOLD analysis project Ga0194055, IMG submission 155482) | Anoxic zone freshwater microbial communities from boreal shield lake in IISD Experimental Lakes Area, Ontario, Canada - Sep2016-L442-9m | ecosystem: Environmental > Aquatic > Freshwater >... | reverse complement strand
TCTCAATACCGCCGCCGAGGGGATTCCGCCGCCGGCTGTCGGTGAGGGGCTCGGCCAGTACTTCCGCGACAAGCAGCTCGGAATGGATGGCCGGCTGCGGCACGCCGCGGTCCATGCGGAAGCCCGCCGGCTTGCCGCCGAGCTGATCGGCCTCGACACCGACGATGTCGCCATCTGCTCCTGCTCCTCCGAAGCCTTTAATCTTGCGAGCGTCGCCCTCAGGCTCCGCGACGGGGATGAGGTCGTCGTCACCGATCTCGACTTTCCGTCGAGCGTCACGCCGTTTCTTCAAGATGGCTGCCCGGCCACCGTGAAGGTGTGGCGCTCGCGTGGGGGGAGCCTCGTGAACGACGACCTCATCGCGCTCCTCTCGCCACGGACACGGCTCGTCTCCCTGCCGCTGGTGAGCTTCTACAACGGCTTCCGCGCCGCCGTGCCGGCGGTTGCCGAGATCGTCCACCGCCATTCCCCGGCGCTCCTGGCCGTCGATGTCACGCAGGGGCTGGGGCGGATCCCCCTCGATCGTGATTCGGGCGCCCTCGCCGGGGCCGATCTCATCGTCTCGAGCACGCACAAGTGGCTCCTCGGGCCCCATGGCGGCGGGATCGTCGGCGTGCCGCCAACGCGCCGCGACGCGTGGACCGTGCCCGCCGGTGGCTGGTTCAACATTCACGACGCCTTCGGGGCCGACCGCTTCGAGCGGGCCGAGAGCCTCCCCGGCGCCGCGAGCTTCGCCATCGGGATGCCGAACTACCCCGCCCTCTACGCGATCCACGGGGCGCTGGAATATCTCTCGGGTGTCGGTGTTGCCGCGATCGATCGCCGGGCCGAGCCACTGGTTGCCGAGTGCCTTGCCGGCCTGGGAGCCCTCGGCGTCGATCTCCTCTCACCGACCGATCCGGCGCGGCTGGCGGGCATCCTCGCCTTCCGCCATCCCCAGGCCGATGCCCTCCACCGCTTCCTCCACGAGAGGAAGATCCACGTCATGCACCACGCCGGCCGGCTCCGCGTCGCGTTCCACGGCTACAACACCACAGCTGACGTCGCCACGTTTCTCAAAACGCTCGCCGCCGCGCTCGCCGCGGTCTGACCCAGCGCACGCGAGCGGCTCAGCACAGCGCACGCGAGCGGCTCAGCACAGCGCACGCGAGCGGCTCAGCACAGCGCACCAGTGCGGCTCATCACACCGCACGAGTGCGGGAGTCCGCGGCCGGAAAACCTAAAACTCGGCGCGGTGCCGGCCGCTGCCCGACAACGCGGCAAACAGATCGCGGCGGGCATCGAGGAGCGCGAGCGCCTGGTGGACATCGGGAGGTTCGTCGGGAGCCAACGACGCGCTCATGACCGGCGCTGCGGCCGTCGCCTCCGGCGCGACTCCACCCCGGCTTCCGCTCCCCCATGGCACGATGCTGACGACGAGCGCCGCAGCAATCCCGGCCAGCAATTCAGGGAAGAACCGCTGCCGCGGATCCGCTGCGGGAGCAAACCGGCCCCCCCCGGCGAGCATCAGGCGGCGTTCCAGGGCCGCCTCCTCCATCGCCACGACGACGGAGTCCCGGAAGCCGTCATCCGCGACCGGGAGACGGCGACCGCGGAGGAGCGCTTCGATCGTGCGGCCACTGGAATGCGGTTCGGGGCCGATAGCGTCGTCTGCGTCGTGAGGATTGCAAAAGTTCATCGGATCACCTCCACCGCGAGGGCCGCGCGGAGCTTGTCGAGGGCGTAGCGATACCGACCGGCGGCCGTATTCAGACTGACATTGGTCACCTTCGCGATCTGCGCGAACGTCAGCCCTCCATCGATCTTCAGGGCCACCACCTCCCGCTGGGCCTCCGGGAGGCCGGCCAGCGCTCGGGCAAGACTGGCGTCAGGCTCGTCGGACACGCCGGCCGTCTCGACGGTCACCATCCGGCCATCGGCCTCGCGCTCCCGTCCGATTCTCTCGATTGCCGTCCGTTCGAGGGCTTTCCGCTGCCGGCTCCGGGCGACCGCATGCCGCAGCGACGTGAAGGCATAAGCCTCGGGATCGTCGACGTCGCCAAGGCAGGCCCCCGAACGCACCAACCGCACGAACAGGTCGTGAACGATGTCCTCGGCCTCCGTGCCGGTGCAGCCGAGCGTCCGCGCGGCGCCGAGCAACCGGCCGGCGAGGCTGTCGTAAAGAGAGGCGAAGCCGGCCGAAGCCACCGCCCCGTCCCCATCAGGGGCTGTGTCGTCGCTGGTCATTGCATCGACTCCCCGCGCCACGGGTCGATCGGACGCTCCCCTCCGAGGCCGCCACCAGAGGCGTCATTCCCAAGGAGCCATGAGGCCCGACTTTTTGTCTGCAAGCGTCAGGCTACGGATCCCCGGGGGCCCGTCGCACTCCCTGGGGAGCGCGCCTTTCGTGGTTGTATCCTCGGCCGGCTGCCGTGGGAAAGGGGCGGGGATTTACAGGAACGCGGCCACCACCGACTATTGGGGCATCTGGCTGGCCACCACCCCCTGGGGGTGGGAAAGTAGGCTGGCAGATCAGGGGAACAATTCACCGCCGCCCCCGCTCCGGGGAAGCTGGCGCCAGCATGGGAGACGACATGGGCTTTCATCAGACCAAGACACACCGCTCCGGCAAGCACTCCTACCACCAGATCGGCCTCGTCCGCGGCCAGTTTGGCGATATCCCCGAGGACATCTGGCTCGACTTCCTCGCCAAGAACGGGTTTGACGGCTGGGAGGAGGCTTCGTGGGAGCTCGATCTCCCCCAGTGCGACACCGAGAGCGGCGCCGAGGCTTACGCGAAGAGCCGGGTCGAGAAAGCGAAGAAGCGGGGATTGGAAATCTTTTCGATCGCCACCCATCTTCAGGGGCAGGTGCTGGGGGACGAGCCCTCCGCCAAGACGCTCCAGTTCATCGGCGGCGCACCCGTCGAGGCCTACGTGACGTGGCGCAAGGCGGGCAACGAGCCGCCGCGCACCAATCCCTACTTCGTTCCCGACGAGGTGGGGAAGCTGATGCAGGAGAAGGCCTGCAAGGATCTGATCCGTTCGGTGCGCCTCGCCCACTACCTCGGCAAGCTCCAGGATCGGACCGTCGCCGTCCCCGGATTCGTTGGCTCGCCGGCCCATTGCTGGAGCCACTTTTTCGAGTTTCCACCGCGTCCGAAGTCGATCGGCGGCTACCCGATTCCGGATGTCCTCGATGTCAGCCTCGAGCTCCTTGTTGAACGGTTCGCCCCGGTGTTCGACGCCTGCCGGAAGTATGGCGTGACGTTCGATCTCGAGTGCCATCCGGGCGAGCGGGCAATGGGCGACATCGAGTCGGCCGGTGACTATCTCCGGGCGCTCGCCAAGGCGGGCTACGGCACCGACGTCGTCGGCTTCAATATCGACCCCAGCCACATGGTCTGGCAGGGGGTCTGCCCGATCGCCTTCATCCGTGAGTACGGCGACGCGATCCACACGGCGCACATCAAGGGGGTGCAGGTGATCGACGGGCCGACCCGCGCCGGGCGCTTGGGGGGCCACCGACCGATGGGCCACAAGCTCAACGGCTGGAACTTCGTCACCGCCGGCAGCCGGCGCGACAGCGTCAACGTCGAGGAGATGATCGTCGAGCTCAACCGGGCCGGCTACTCCGGGGCGATCAACATCGAGTGGGAGGATAACGACGCAGAGAAGAAGGCCGGCGCCATCGCGGCGCTCCACGCCGTCCACGCCTGCGATCTCCCTCCGGCCACCGGCCGGCACGACGACTCCCTCAAGGCCTGACCTGCTTCCGACACGTGTCACCACGGGAGGCGGCGGGTCGGCCCACGACCCGCCGCCTCTTTTTTTCGCTCTTCCAGAGGACTTCAACCATGCTCCGCCGGTTCCTCCTCGTCGCGTGGCTTGCGCTCCTCGCTTCGCCGGCTCTCGCCGCACCGCGGTCCGCCACGCCCCCGACGTCGATCACCGTCCCGGCCGGTTTCACCGTCGAGCTCGTCCGCTCGGCACAGGAGTCGGAAAGCTCCTGGATCTCGATGGGCTTTGATGAAGCGGGGCGGATTATTGTCGGCCTCGACGACGTCGGCGTCGCCCGGCTCGCCCCGCCGACAAGCGCTGAAGGAGCGTGGTCGTTTACGCGCCTCGACGACACGCTCCGCCATTGCCGCGGTGTCCTCGTCCACGACGGCTCGCTCTACGTCAACGCCTGCGATTCAAAGGAGCTGTGGCGCTTTCGCGATGCCGCCGGCGACGGCGCCTATTCCGACCGCACGAAACTCAAATCCTTCGATTACCGCAGCCGCTACGGGCATGGTCAGAACCAGCTCAACGTCGGCCCCGACGGCGCCCTGTGGTCGATCGTCGGCAACGACGTCACCTTCCCCGAAGGAGCCTCGGCAGAATCGCCCTACCGAAATCCGCACACCGATCGGCTCCTCCCCGATCCGGCCGACGGCGGCCAAGACGACCGGGTCGGCTACCTCCTCCGCTTTGACCCCGAGGGAGAAGAGTGGACGGTGTTCGCCGGCGGCTTCCGCAATCAGGTCGACGCCGACTTCAACGACGACGGCGAATGGTTCACCTGGGACAGTGACATGGAGTGGGATGTCGGCCAGCCGTGGTATCGGCCGACACGCGTCAGCCATGTCGTCTCGGGGAGCGAATATGGGTGGCGCTGGAGCACGCTCAACTGGCCTCCTTCCTATCCCGATAGCCTCCCGGCCACGCTCGAGACCGGCCTCGGCTCGCCGACCGGCGTCGTCTTCGGCCGCCGTGGCAGCTTCCCCGGCAAGTGGCGCGATGCCCTCTACATGGCGGACTGGCAGCATGGCCGGATCCTCGCCGCCTGGTTCTCCCCCGACGGGGCGACGTACACGGCCACCGACGAGTTGTTCGCCGAGGGGAGCCCGATGAATGTCTGTGACATGGCCTTCGGCCCCGATGGCGCCCTGTGGTTCATCACTGGGGGCCGCGGCTCGCAGTCGGGGCTTTATCGAGTGTCGTTCACGGGGGACGCAGCGGCGGTGCCTCCTTCCCCGGCGGTCGATCCTGCCGTCGCCGCCGTCGCGAAGCAGGCCCGGGCCCGCCGGCGCGAGCTCGAGGCCTTTCATGGCGGGCTGCTCTCGACAGCGAATCAGGCCACACTTCAAAACCTCTGGCCGGAGCTCGGGTCGGAGGATCGCTGGCTGCGGACGGCGGCGCGGATCGCACTCGAGCGGCAGCCGGTGGCAGCGTGGCGCGAAACGGTTCGCGGCGAACGGAATCCACTCGCCCGCGGCGAAGGGCTGCTTGCCTGGGTGCGGATGGCACCGGCAGAGGAGCGCTTGGAAATCGTTCGGGCGACGCTTGCGGGGAGCATCAGTGCGAGAGAGCCGGAGGCGCTCCTCGCCCTTCGTGTCCTCTCGATCGCTCTGGCCCGGGGCGTCGATCTCCCGTCGGACGACAGCCAGAAGCTCCAGGCATTCCTCGCCGCGCTCGACAGCCATTCCTCGCCCCTGGTGCAGCGCGAGCTCATCGAACTGCTTATCGCCACAGGCGCCCCCGGCGCCATCAAGAAGGGGATCAGCCGGCTCGACAGGGCAGCGAGCCAGGAGGATCAAATCCACGCGGTTCACGCCCTCGTCCGCGCCACAGGCCCCTGGACGATCGAGGAGCACCGCCGGGTCCTCGATTGGTTTGCCGAGGCGCGGCAGTTTCGCGGCGGGCATCTGATTGGCCAGATCATCGGCCGGATGGAGAAGGATCTCCTGGCGACGATTCGCGACGACCAGCGGCCGGCCTTGGCGGCAGCCCTGGCGATCCTCGAGAAGCCCGTGGTCGATGGAGAGCCGCTTCTCCCCCAGCTCCCGCGCCCCTTCGTGAGGCAGTGGACCCAGGCCGATCTGGAGCCGCATCTCGACAAGGCTCTTGCCCCGCGCGATGCCGACGCCGGGCGGCGGGCATTGGCTGCGGCGCAGTGTTTGAAATGCCATCGGCTCGGGTCGTCGGGATCGGCTGTTGGCCCCGATCTCTCGGCGATCGGCAAGCGGTTTGATCTCCGGGCGATTGTGGAGTCGATCCTCGAGCCCTCGAAGGTCGTCGATCCAAAGTATCACGCCACGACGTGGGTGCTCTCCGATGGCCGAGTCGTGACCGGGAGGGCCAACATGGTCAACGACCGGGAGATCGGCGTCGAGGTCGATGCCCTGACGGGGGAATCGCTCAAGCTCCTCCGCAGCGAGATCGAAAGCGCTCATCCAGCGACCGTGTCCCCAATGCCGCAGGGGCTCCTCGACACGCTCGAAGAAGCGGAGATCCTCGATCTCCTTGCACTCCTGCGGAAAGGGGAATGAACCCGAGCAATCCATCCCTTCCAAGTCCTTCCAAGTCTCCGACTGCCCGCCTCCGCAACGTCTTCTTTGCCCACAAACCAATGCCCTGGGAGGATTCCGCCGATGATCGCCGTCGCCCCGTCTCATCGAGCCGCCATGCTCGGCCCCATCGCCCGGCTGCTGCTTCTCTCCGCGGGCGCAGCCGTGCCGGCGCCCCTTTCCGCTGCCGAGCCGCATCAATATGCCTTCGAGTCGATCGCCGTGCCGGCGGCGACGGCCGACGAGCCGCGCCGCGCCAGCGTCTCGACGAGCTTGGCGATCGATCACCTCGAACAGGGCTCCGTCGCCTGGAGCGGGCAGCGCCGCTGCATCAGCTGCCACACCAACGGCACCTACATGCTCGCCCGCCCCGCCCTCTCGGCCGTGCTGGGAACTCCCCCCGAGTCGACGCTCGGATTCTTCAAGGAGCAGCTGGCGAGCCTCGCTTCCGAGCCCCATGAAAATCTCCGCAAGTCGACCAAGCCAGCGCAGGTGATCTACCTCGCGGCGGGGCTGGCCGAGTGGGACCGGCATGTCACCGGCACGCTCTCGGCCGACACCGACAACGCGCTGCGGCTGATGTTCGCGATCCAGGCCGATTCCGGTACCTGGGGGACGCTCGACTGCTGGCCGCCGTATGAATCAGACGCCTACCACGAGGCGACCGTAGCGGCGATTGCCGCAGCGACGGCGCCAGGGTGGCTTGCAGCCACGGAGGCCAGCAGCGACGACGATCTGAAATCGCGGATCACCCGGCTGCGCAGCTATCTCCACGATACCCCGCCCCCCCACGACTACGGCCGCGTTCTCCTCCTTCAGGCCTCGACCCGCTTCCCGGGCCTCATCGACGCCGCCGGCACCGCCGAGATCGCGGCGATGATCGAGAGCCATCAGCGTGACGACGGCGGCTGGTCGATCCGCACCTTTGCCGCGCCAGAGTCATGGGGCCGCGGAAACCGGGCCGACAAGCTCCGTGCCGAGCCCGACTTCGAGGCACCGCTCAGCGACGGCCACATGACGGGGCTGGCGATCCTCGCTTTGCGGGAAGCGGGCGTGCCGGCCGATCACGAGGGAATCAAACGTGGCATCGCTTGGCTCCACGCCAACCAGCGGGCCAGCGGCCGGTGGTGGACGCGAAGCCTCAACACTGACTCCTGGCACTTCATCACCTACAGCGGCACGGCGCTACCGATCCTCGCCCTCCACGCCTGTGGGGCCTTGCCGGCGATGGAGTGAGGCGACGGGGGCCGCGGTTGACTCCCGCCGGCCGTCGCCGAACAATGAACACCCGTTCACATAGGAGCCATCATCCAATGACCATGGAAAGCCTTCGCAACCTCCTTCGTCAGGAGCCGTTTCAGCCCTTCATGATCCGGCTCTCCAATGGCGAGTCGTATGAGATCCGTCATCCGGAGTGTGCTGCGCTCTCGAAGACGAAGGTGATCGTCACCTTCCCGGAGGAGGATCGGGAAGTGTTCTGCTCGCTGATCCACATCAACTCCGTCGAGATGCTCCAGCGGGCGTGACGGCAACGTGACTTCAAGCTTTCGCTGATCCCCGCCTCACCAATGAGCTGGCAAGCAAACTTGAAGTACCACACGCGGCGCCGCCAGCGAGGGGTCGCCTGTGCTCCGGGAGCCGGCCTCGACGGCCAGCGCAGGATAGGAGGGCGAAGCGCAGGCGACGCGGAGAGAGCGGAGGCCATGGATGACCGGAGCGAGCTCGGCTGGGGGCACGGGCGACCCCGAAGCGCCCCCATCGAGGCCGCGCACCCTTCACGCCCCGAACAGCCCACGGCCCCACTCATTCCCTCGGCCAGCGGAACGCCTTCTCCGATTCGACATGCTCGAGGAGATCGGCCTTCTTCCACCAGGTGGGTTTCATGTCGCGCTTCGAATAGAGCTTCTCGGCTTGGTCGACATAGTGGGGAGAATCGGCGTGGCCCGACTGGCCCCACGGGGTGCAGGTGAAGCTCTCCACGCCGTCGGGCCCGAAAAACATCAGGATCACCGCCATTGAGCCGGAATTGGCGATGAACCGGCCCGGCTGTGTCGGATCCTCGGCCGAGCGCACGTCCATGAGCGTCTCGGAGAAGTTGGCATCCTTGTTGCCTCGGTCGAAATCGGCGCCGGGGGCAGGGAAGTAATGTCCGCCACGGCCGACAACATGCGCTTCCCCCCAGGAAATGTCCCAGCGGCCATACGTCTGCGTCATCTCGTCGATCGTCGCCCGGAGGAGCTGCATCGCCTCCTTCCGCGCGGCGTCGTCAAGGCGGCCGTCGCTGTGGAGCGGCGCGAGATTGAGCTTCTCGCCGCACTTCAGTCGCCAAAACTTGAGCAGCGCCGCCCCCCGGGCGTCGGGGAGGTAATCGCCATCCCAGGCGAGCGCTACCTCGACCGCCTTCCTCACCTCGGCATCGGCAGCCCAGGCGGCATCGGCTTCGTAGGCCCGGCGCAGCTCCCCCTGCCAGGCGCGGGCGAGACGATCGTGGATGTCGAGGGCATAGTCCTTTGCCTCCGCCGGCGTGATGCGGGCATCGTTGTGGAGGAGCTCGATGGTGCGCCTGCCGCGCGGGTTATTCTGATCCCAGGTGGTGTTGTAGACGTGTGGGGGATACTTCTCCGGCACCAGCGGCGAGCCGACCATCATGTTCGCCGGGCTGATGTTGCAATTTTGCATGTAGCCCTGCTCAGGATTGACGATCTTCACAAGCTCCGACTGCGGATGGAGCTTCGTCCACGCCGTCTTGCTCGTCGTCCCGTCGACGGGGCGCTTGAAATCGAAGCCTTCCGGGCGAACAGGGGTGGCGCCGTTGCGGACATACGAGATGGTGCCGTCGCAATCGGCGCTCATCACGTTTTGCTCGTTGTATTGATGGCGCTCGAGGGCGGCGTTGAGCTCGGTGACGTTCTTCGCCATCCCCATCGCGTAGAACTGCTCATAGAGCCCAACCTGCTCGGTGTAGGGGCTCGCGCCGACATAGGCGACCTTCTTTTCCATGTCGGGCTCGCTGATTACCGGCCCGAGGTGGGTGTAGTAGGCTGGCTTCGTCACCGGCTCGGAATCCTTGACGGCAAACGTGAACTCGGTCGCCTTCACCGGTCTCCATTGGTCGTCGTAGCGGTACTCGAGCCTGGGCTCGGTGCGGAACTCGATCCGGTAGACATCGGAGGTGTCGGGGCCGCCGGTGGTCAGCGCCCAGCCGGTGTGTTCGTTGTGGCCGATCGCCATCATCGGCGTGCCAATCAGGGAGTAGCCGTTGGTGTGCATGGCGCCGGCGTGGAGGCGCGATTCGTAGAGGACGGCCATGCCCTCCCATGTCAGATGCGGATCGGAGAGAAGAATGGCGCGGCCATCGGCGGAGCGCTTCGGCGCCACCGCCCACTGGTTTGAGCCCATCGCCGGCTTAACCGGCTCGGGGGCATTCCGCAGATCCCCCATCATCGTCCCGATCGGCCAGCGCAGAATCATTGCCCGCCCCACCGCCAGCGGATGCCAGTCCTCGATCTCGAGTTTTACCTCCGCCGCCTCGTCGGGATGCTCCTTACAATAGGCGCGAATCCCGGCGGCAAAGCCGCGGATGGCGTCTTGAACATGCTTGGGGGCGGTGAGGAGATATTTCTCGTGGAGCGTGTCGTTGTGGAAGAGACGCATCAGGTAGTCGTTCTCAAGCGCACCCTTCCCCTTGACCTCGGCCATCCGTCCAGTGGCCTCACGGATGGCGAGATAGATGTCGACGAGCCGGTCCTCGGCCTGGGCATACCCCAGCGCGTAGTAGCCGGCCGCCTCGGAATCGGCGTAGACATGGGGGACGCCCCAGGTATCGCGGTAGAGCGTCGCTTCACCGGCCCCGCCTGGAGCTGCCAGAAGGGTGGCGAGCGCCCCGGTGACGCCCTGGCAGATCCTCTTCACGAACGCTGAGTGGATGGCCATTAAAATCTCCCGTGCGTGTCGCCGTTGCGAAAGAAAAGGAATCTTTCCTCCCGATCGGCAGATCAAGATAGCAGGCTCGGAAACTCCCCACAGCCTTGGTGGCGGACCATCACCAAGAAAGCCGACCGGCTTCCGGTCAATCAACTGGGCCGGAGGCTTCCGCCGGGATCAACCCGCTGGCTGACGGTTGGAATCTATCCCTACAGCCCGAGTCGTTGGATCGCGGCTTCGGCGCGCCGCCGCGACTCCGGGTCGGACGTGATCGACGCCTCGATCGAGCGTCTCGCCTCCACCTTGCGGCCAAGATGCGCTAGCGCGACCCCGCGCTGGAGGTGGGCAATCGCGTCGCTGGAGTCGACGGCGATCGCGGCGTCGAGGTCGGCGAGGGCTAGCCCGTGCTCACCTCTTTGGGCGTACATACCGCCACGCCCCACCAGCGCCGGGCCATGCTGCGGGCGGATCCGCAAGCTCTCCGTCAGGTCGGCGATAGCCTGTTCCTGATCTCCGAGATCACGATGGACGAGCCCGCGTTCATAGAGCGCATCGGGTGATTCTGGGAACAGGAGAATAGCGACATTGTAGGAAGCCAACGCATCCCGGAGGCGCCCCGCACCTGCCGCCAGCCTCGCACGGAACGCATGCACGACGGCCCGTTCCGGATCGAGTTGAAGCGATTTGGCCAAGAGAGCATCGACCTCGTCCGATTTTCCGTCGGCAACTGCAATCTGTGCCAGTGCGAGCAACGTGAACGTCGACTCCGGATCATGTTCATGGGCCCTCGCGAAGAAATCGCGGGCGTCATCAAGGCGCGATGCCTTCAATCGCGAATACCCGATGCTCGTCCACACATCGGCTTTCAGTCCACGAAGGTCGCGCAGCCTGACTTGGCGATGGAGCCCCAAGGGATTGCTGTCGTCGAGGAGCCGCCAGTGAATCCCCTCCCGCCCGTAATGCTCGGTGAACACGAACGGCGGGCTGTCGAGATCCCAGCGCTGGTCCACCATCCGCACGCTGCCATCCGCGAGTCGCACGATGCTCGCGCTGTGGAACATGTGTTCGCCAAGGCCTCCTTTGGCCGGAAGCATGACGTCGAGCGGTCGAACGTCGAGCCCGACGGCACTACCGAGCACGATCAGCAGTTGGCAATTGCCGAGGCACTGCGACTGCCGAAAGTCGAGAATCCGATGGAGATGGTACTTGTCACTTTTTCCGTCGACCTGTTCGAACGACTCGGCCAGTCGCCGCCGAATCTCGTCCAGGGCTTGCGACTGCACCCGGGACACGTCGCTAGCCGTGTCCTTCCCGTCGGCTTCCCGACGACGCGACTGGTCAATGCGGCGTTTCCAATGCCCCGGATTCCAGGGAGTCACGAGTTGAACGAACTGATCACCGACCTCGTCGGGGTAGCCGAGCTCTTTGACTCGGGCGCGGATCAGGGAAGACACATCGGGGCCGGAGGAGAGGGCAGCCGTGAGCTCCTGCCCGCGACTACCGTTGGCCCCGCCGACCGCCCACGAGAAAGCGATCACCAGCGCGATCCACGAGGCGCGCCAGCGCGAGAATCGATCCTCGCGCGGTTGAAGATGGAACGGCATCGACTTTTTCCCTGATCGATCCCACCCGTCCTGAAAGCCAGCCCGAGTCAAGCTAAAAAATAGCCTGCGGAGCGGCACGCAAGCAAACGCGTTGGCTGAAATCATGCCCCCGGAATGGCGACGTTGTCGACCGTCTGGCCACGCAACGCATCAAGGGACACGCACCGCCTTCGAGAAACAGGAAGTGCTTCCGGCTTCGCCGGGCCGGGTCGCTGTTGCCGTGACCGTGACCCAATCGCCTGCCAGCAGACTTTTGGCTGGAATGATGATCGTGGTTGTCCCGTTCGACGCCCCACGCACGACATCCGCGATCAACCGCTCTCCTTGCACCAGGCCAGCCACATCCGAATTACCCGCGGCGGGGGGAACACGGTTGGCGAAGAGTTGAAACCGGAGCGTCGTAGAAGCCGGAAGGCTTGATCTCAACGTGATTCGGACCATCCCTCGGCCGCGCTCGATCGATTGAACCGTCGGTGCAGGAGGCGTTACGGCTTCCTCGGCGGCCACGATTCCTCGCTCAGGCAAGACCGTCCAAGGCGGCCCATTTCCCGTAATCGTATTCGACAGCATCGTGGCGGAGGCGTTCGGTCCCCGCAGTTCGATGCCGGCGCTGCCGTTGTTACGGATCGTGTTGCCCTGGATCAGCGCCCCACGCCCCTCCACTCTGATGCCCGGGCCGGAGACGGTACCGGCACTGCTATTTCCTTCGATCGTGTTGCCGACGATCCGGGTCCGCGACAGATCCCCCGCGTTGAGAACAACACCGCCGAAATTCTCGGCGATTCGGAAGCCGGAGATGATCACGTCACCGCCATCACTTCCGATAACCATCCCACACCCAATGCCACGAATCTCGCTTCCCGGCGCCGTTAAGCGGACTCTCTTCACCGTATCGATACGAATCCCCACCATGACGTCCCAGAACCCGCGACCATTGACAGACACCGCCCTGTCCGCGACGACTCCAGCGAGGCCCACAAAAGACATCGACACGAGGGGCACGCCGCCGCCGACACGTTGGCGGAAGACAACGTCAGTGACACCTCCCGGAGCCGTTGCGCGGCCATCAATGGTGAGTCTCGCAACGCCGTCGACCGTCCCCAGAAAGGCCACCCGCCCACCGACCGCCGTGACGGTGCAGTCCGATACGAGCGTCGTTCGACCAAGGACGGCAAACGCTTCGCCGGAAACCACCGGCTTGGTGACCGAGAAATCGCCGGAGAGTTGGACGGCCGCGTCGGCATACCGCTGAAACCCCGACGTGGCGACCGAGTGGAGCGACACGGAGCCGCCCCGGTCGGTGACGAGGCTCGCGAGCGGCGATCCAGAGCCAACGGCGGCGGCAAAGGTCGTCGCTCCCGCGCACAACACCTCGAGC